>OKEK01000150.1_pt1 | contig 9105 bp, 8 predicted proteins | sample 1610991 | NCBI WGS metagenome assembly OKEK01 (sample SAMN04436703, study PRJEB24849) | human gut metagenome | biome: human gut; feature: NICU; material: stool | host: Homo sapiens | place: USA: Saint Louis, MO | collected 2010-08-11 | reverse complement strand
GTGATCTGATCCTTCAACTCAGCAAAAGTTCGATTTATTCAACAAAGCCGCACCAAATCATCACTCGAAGATATTCAGGCATGGTACATCCGCGGCAAGCCCCTAATTTGTACTGAGGGGCAAAGTGAAAAAAGTTACTTTTTGTTGAAACGACAGTTAGCAATATCCCCCGCTTGCGGGGGCCATACCCACCAGGAGCAAACGCAGAAAGCCCGAGATACTTCTGCTGTACCGGGGGCTGGCGACATTTCAGGCAACACTCATAGTTGACATCCTCCCCGCCCTAAAGGGCGGGGAGGATGTCAATAATAGCAGACCACATCATGATGTCATTCTGACCGACAGATGCCAGAAGCAGAGGATCCATCCCATTTTATACCTACCTTATAACACTTAGAAAAACAACATGTTAAAAATGTTTATTGGAAACAATTTTATTTCCAATTGTAATGATAACCATTCTCATATTAATATGGCTACGTGATAATTAACTTTTGATGCACTCCGCATGTCTGACCGTGCCACTACCACAGCTTCCTTAACGTTCGAGTCGCTTTATGGCACCCATCACGGCTGGTTGAAAAGTTGGCTGACGCGCAAACTCCAGTCTGCCTTTGATGCAGATGACATTGCCCAGGACACTTTTTTGCGGGTAATGAGCAGCGAAACGCTCTCGACGATCCGCGATCCTCGCTCTTTCCTGTGCACTATCGCCAAACGCGTGATGGTGGACCTGTTTCGCCGAAACGCGCTGGAAAAAGCGTATCTGGAGATGCTGGCGCTTATGCCGGAGGGGGTAGCGCCTTCACCTGAGGAACGCGAAAGCCAGCTCGAGACCCTACAACTCGTCGACAGCATGCTGGACGGGCTAAACGGAAAAACACGTGAAGCGTTTCTGCTTTCGCAACTGGATGGCCTGACATACAGCGAGATTGCGCACAAACTCGGTGTTTCCGTCAGCTCCGTGAAAAAATACGTGGCGAAAGCCGTCGAGCACTGCCTGCTGTTTCGTCTGGAGCATGGGTTATGAATCCTTCGTTAACCGATTCCCGCCGTCAGGCGCTGCGTTCAGCTTCCCACTGGTATGCCGTGCTAAGCGGCGAGCGCGTCAGCCCACAACAGGAAGCGCGCTGGCAACAGTGGTATGAACAGGATCAGGATAACCAGTGGGCCTGGCAGCAGGTTGAAAACCTGCGCAACCAGCTTGGCGGTGTGCCTGGCGACGTTGCCAGCCGGGCGCTGCACGATACCCGCCTCACCCGCCGTCACGTGATGAAAGGATTACTGCTGTTGCTCGGCGCTGGCGGAGGCTGGCAACTCTGGCAGTCGGAAACCGGCGAAGGTCTGCGGGCAGATTACCGCACCGCCAAAGGCGCAGTCAGCCGTCAGCAACTGGAAGATGGCTCCCTGCTCACGCTGAATACCCAAAGCGCGGCGGATGTGCGTTTTGATGCGCATCAGCGCACCGTCCGGCTCTGGTACGGTGAAATCGCCATTACTACCGCGAAAGATGCGCAGCAACGCCCCTTCCGCGTCCTGACCCGTCAGGGCCAACTCACCGCTTTAGGGACAGAATTTACCGTCCGCCAGCAGGATAATTTCACGCAGCTTGACGTGCAGCAGCACGCCGTGGAAGTGCTTCTCGCCAGTGCCCCCGCGCAAAAACGCATCGTGAACGCTGGTGAAAGCCTGCAGTTCAGCGCCTCTGAGTTTGGCGCAGTGAAACCGCTGGATGACGAGAGTACAAGCTGGACGAATGGCATCCTGAGCTTCAGCGATAAACCGCTGGGTGAGGTGATAGCCACGCTAAGCCGTTACCGCAACGGCGTGCTGCGCTGCGATCCCGCCGTTGCCGGGCTGCGCCTGAGCGGGACGTTCCCGCTGAAAAATACCGATGCGATCCTGAACGTTATCGCTCAAACGCTTCCCGTTAAAATTCAGTCTATTACGCGGTACTGGATAAACATTTCACCGCTGTAAGAAAAATAATTCTCATTTCGATTGTCCTTTTTACCTTCTCGTTCGACTCATAGCTGAACACAACAAAAATGATGATGGAGAAGGTATGACGCCGTTACGCGTTTTTCGTAAAACAACACCTTTGGTTAACGCCATTCGCCTGAGCCTGCTGCCGCTGGCCGGTCTCTCGTTTTCCGCTTTTGCTGCACAGGTTGATATCGCACCGGGATCGCTCGACAAAGCGCTCAATCAGTATGCCGCACACAGCGGAATTACCCTCTCGGTTGACGCCAGCCTGACGCGCGGCAAGCAGAGCAACGGCCTGCACGGAGATTACGACGTCGAGAGCGGCCTGCAACAGCTGCTGGACGGCAGCGGACTGCAGGTAAAACCGCTGGGAAATAACAGCTGGACGCTGGAGCCCGCGCCCGCGCCAAAAGAAGATGCCCTGACCGTGGTCGGCGACTGGCTGGGCGATGCGCGTGAAAACGACGTATTTGAACATGCTGGCGCGCGTGACGTGATCCGCCGTGAGGATTTCGCCAAAACCGGCGCAACCACCATGCGTGAGGTGCTTAACCGCATCCCTGGCGTCAGCGCGCCGGAAAACAACGGCACCGGCAGCCACGACCTGGCGATGAACTTTGGCATCCGGGGCCTGAACCCACGCCTCGCCAGCCGCTCGACCGTCCTGATGGACGGCATCCCCGTCCCCTTTGCCCCTTACGGTCAGCCGCAGCTTTCACTGGCTCCCGTGTCGCTCGGCAACATGGATGCCATTGACGTGGTGCGCGGTGGTGGTGCGGTGCGTTACGGACCGCAGAGCGTGGGCGGCGTGGTGAACTTTGTTACCCGCGCCATTCCGCAGGACTTTGGTATCGAGGCGGGGGTGGAAGGTCAGCTCAGCCCAACCTCTTCACAAAACAACCCGAAAGAGACGCACAACCTGATGGTGGGCGGCACAGCGGACAACGGTTTTGGCACCGCGCTGCTCTACTCCGGCACGCGCGGCAGTGACTGGCGCGAGCACAGCGCCACCCGCATCGACGACCTGATGCTGAAAAGCAAATATGCGCCGAATAAGGTGCACACCTTCAACAGCCTGCTGCAATATTACGATGGTGAAGCCGACATGCCCGGCGGCCTGTCCCGCGCGGATTACGACGCCGATCGCTGGCAATCCACCCGCCCGTATGACCGCTTCTGGGGCCGTCGCAAGCTGGCGAGCCTGGGCTACCAGTTCCAGCCGGACAGCCAGCATAAATTCAACATTCTGGGGTTCTACACCCAAACCCTGCGCAGCGGCTACCTGGAGCAAGGCAAACGCATCACCCTCTCGCCGCGTAACTACTGGGTGCGCGGTATTGAGCCACGCTACAGCCAGAGCTTTATGATCGGCCCTTACGCGCACGAAGTGGGCGTGGGCTATCGCTATGTGAATGAATCAACGCATGAAATGCGTTACTACACCGCCACCAGCAGCGGGCAGTTGCCGTCCGGCTCAAGCCCTTACGACCGCGACACGCGTTCCGGCACCGAGGCGCACGCCTGGTATCTGGATGACAAAATCGACATCGGCAACTGGACCATCACGCCGGGTATGCGTTTCGAACATATCGAGTCATACCAGAACAACGCCATCAAAGGCACGCACGAAGAGGTGAGCTATAACGCACCGCTTCCGGCGTTGAACGTGCTCTATCACCTGACTGATAGCTGGAATCTTTATGCAAACACTGAAGGCTCGTTCGGCACCGTACAGTACAGCCAGATTGGCAAGGCTGTGCAAAGCGGCAATGTGGAACCGGAAAAAGCGCGAACCTGGGAACTCGGTACCCGCTACGACGACGGCGCGCTGACGGCGGAAATGGGGCTGTTCCTAATTAACTTTAACAATCAGTACGACTCCAACCAGACCAACGACACCGTCACTGCACGTGGCAAAACGCGCCATACCGGGCTGGAAACGCAGGCACGTTACGACCTGGGTACGCTAACGCCAACGCTTGATAACGTTTCCGTCTACGCCAGCTATGCGTATGTGAACGCGGAAATCCGCGAGAAAGGCGACACCTATGGCAATCAGGTGCCATTCTCCCCGAAACATAAAGGCACGCTGGGCGTGGACTACAAGCCGGGCAACTGGACGTTCAATCTGAACAGCGATTTCCAGTCCAGCCAGTTTGCGGATAACGCCAATACGGTGAAAGAGAGCGCCGACGGCAGTACCGGCCGCATTCCCGGCTTCATGCTCTGGGGCGCACGCGTGGCGTATGACTTTGGCCCGCAGATGGCAGATCTGAACCTGGCGTTCGGTGTGAAAAACATCTTCGACCAGGACTACTTCATCCGCTCTTATGACGACAACAACAAAGGCATCTACGCAGGCCAGCCGCGCACGCTGTATATGCAGGGGTCGTTGAAGTTCTGATGTGTTAACGCCCGGCTTGCCGGGCTTTTAGCTGGAATGTGACTATGTTGGCATTTATCCGTTTTCTTTTTGCAGGCCTGCTGCTGGTGATCGGCCCCGCCTTTGCCGCCACGGTTCAGGACGAACACGGCACGTTTACACTCGATAAAACGCCACAACGGATTGTGGTGCTGGAACTCTCGTTCGCCGATGCGCTGGCCGCCGTGGACGTCAGCCCGATCGGTATTGCCGACGATAACGATGCAAAACGCATCCTGCCCGAAGTGCGTGCGCACCTGAAACCGTGGCAGTCCGTCGGAACGCGCGCGCAGCCGAGCCTGGAAGCCATTGCTGCCCTGAAACCAGACCTGATCATTGCCGACAGCAGTCGCCATGCGGGGATTTACACCGCCTTGCAGCAAATCGCGCCGGTACTGCTGCTTAAGTCCCGCAACGAAACCTACGCTGAAAATTTGCACTCAGCGGCTATCATCGGCGAAGTGGTAGGTAAAAAACGAGAGATGCAGGCGCGTCTGGAACAACATAAAGAGAAGATGGCGCAGTGGGCCAGCCAGCTTCCCACAGGGACACGCGTGGCCTTTGGCACATCACGCGAACAGCTATTCAACCTGCATACCCAGGAGACCTGGACCGGCAGCGTGCTGGCTTCTCTGGGGCTGAACGTTCCCGCTGCGATGGCGGGCGCGTCCATGCCGTCCATCGGCCTGGAGCAACTGCTGGCGGTCAATCCTGCCTGGCTGCTGGTTGCCCACTATCGCGAAGAGAGCATTGTTAAACGCTGGCAACAAGATCCGCTCTGGCAGATATTAACCGCCGCGCAGAAGCAGCAGGTTGCTTCAGTCGACAGTAACGCCTGGGCGCGGATGCGCGGTATTTTTGCCGCAGAGCGTATTGCCGCTGACACGGTAAAAATCTTCCACCATCAGCCGCTTACCGATGTGAAATGACCGCGCTAAAACACCCGGTGCTGCTGTGGGGGCTTCCCGTTGCAGTACTTATTATTATTTTCTGGCTGAGTCTGTTTTGCTACTCGGCCATTCCTGTTTCCGGAGCAGACGCAATCCGCGCCCTGCTGCCTGGACACACGCCAACGCTACCAGAAGCGCTGGTGCAAAACCTTCGTTTGCCGCGAAGCCTGGTCGCCGTTCTGATCGGCGCAAGCCTGGCGCTCGCGGGCACGCTGCTGCAAACCCTGACCCACAACCCAATGGCCTCTCCTTCACTGCTCGGCATTAACAGCGGCGCGGCGCTGGCTATGGCGCTTACCAGCGCGCTGAGTCCGACGCCGGTTGCAGGCTATTCCCTGTCGTTCATCGCGGCATGCGGGGGCGGCGTGAGCTGGCTGCTGGTCATGACCGCAGGAGGCGGGTTTCGTCATACCCAGGACAGAAACAAACTGATCCTCGCGGGTATCGCGCTGTCGGCCTTTTGTATGGCCCTGACCCGCATCACCCTACTGCTGGCCGAAGATCATGCTTACGGCATCTTTTACTGGCTGGCAGGCGGAGTGTCCCACGCCCACTGGCAGGATGTCTGGCAGCTCTTGCCGGTGGTGGTCACTGCAGTCCCTGTCGTGTTGCTGCTGGCGAATCAACTGAACCTGCTCAACGTCAGCGACAGTACCGCCCATACGCTGGGAGTGAACCTGCCGAGACTACGTTTGATCATCAATATGTTAGTGCTGCTTCTGGTTGGCGCGTGCGTCAGTGTGGCAGGTCCGGTGGCGTTTATCGGCCTGCTGGTGCCACATCTGGCGCGCTTCTGGGCAGGCTTCGATCAGCGCAACGTACTGCCGGTGAGCATGCTGCTGGGGGCCACGCTGATGCTGATGGCAGATGTACTCGCACGCGCGCTGGCCTTCCCCGGCGATCTGCCCGCAGGCGCAGTGCTGGCGCTGATTGGCAGTCCTTGCTTTGTCTGGCTGGTGAGGAGGCGAGGATGAAAATTGCGCTGGTCATTTCCATCACCCTTGCCCTGGCAGGCTGTGCGCTGTTATCACTCCATATGGGGGTGATCCCCGTGCCGTGGCGCGCGCTGCTGACCGACTGGCAGGACGGACGCGAGCATTATTATGTATTGATGGAGTACCGACTGCCGCGCTTGCTGCTGGCACTGTTTGTCGGTGCAGCCCTCGCCGTGGCGGGCGTGCTGGTACAGGGGATTGTGCGTAACCCGCTAGCATCACCGGATATTCTCGGCATTAACCATGCCGCCAGCCTTGCCTCTGTGGGAGCACTGCTTCTTATGCCATCACTATCCGTGATGGTGCTGCCGCTGCTGGCCTTTGCGGGCGGTATGGCGGGGTTGATCTTGCTGAAGATGCTGGCAAAGACCCACCAGCCGATGAAGCTGGCGCTCACCGGCGTGGCGCTTTCCGCCTGCTGGGCGAGCCTGACGGATTACCTGATGCTCCTGCACCCGCAGGATGTAAACAGTGCCCTGCTGTGGCTGACGGGTAGCTTATGGGGGCGCGACTGGCACTTTGTGAAGATTGCCGTGCCGTTGCTCATTCTGTTTTTGCCGCTGAGCCTGCGCTTTTGTCGCGATCTCGACCTGCTGGCGCTGGGCGATGCACGAGCAGCCACGCTCGGCGTGTCGGTTCAGCGCACCCGGTTCCAGGGGCTGATGCTGGCTGTCGCGATGACAGCAACCGGCGTGGCCGTCTGTGGCCCGATAAGTTTTATTGGTCTCGTCGTGCCGCACATGGTGCGCAGGATCGCCGGCGGGCGTCACCGCTGGCTGATGCCCGTTTCGGCCCTGACGGGCGCGTTGTTGCTGGTCATTGCCGATCTGCTGGCACGAATCATTCATCCGCCGCTGGAGCTTCCGGCAGGCGTGCTGACCGCCATTATCGGCGCACCGTGGTTTGTCTGGCTGCTTGTGAGAATGCGATAAATGAGATTACGTACTGAAAATCTGACCGTCAGCTATGGCGCACAAACCGTGCTGGATGGACTTTCTCTCGCCCTGCCTGCCGGAAAAATCACGGCCCTGCTCGGCCCTAACGGTTGCGGGAAATCGACGCTGTTGAACTGTTTTTCTCGCCTGTTAACACCAGACTCTGGCGAGATATTGCTTGATGAAAAACCCATAGCCGGTTTTTCCGCCCGCCAGCTGGCTCGCCGCCTGGCTTTACTGCCGCAACACCATTTATCCCCCGAGGGGATCACTGTACGGGAACTGGTTTCCTACGGCCGCAGCCCGTGGCTGTCGTTGTGGGGGCGACTCTCCGCGGAAGACAACGAGCGGGTCAACGTGGCAATGAGTCAGACCCGGACGCGCAATCTGGCTGACCGCAGGTTAACCCAGCTTTCCGGCGGCCAGCGCCAGCGTGCGTTTCTGGCGATGGTGCTGGCACAGGATACCCCACTCATTCTTCTTGATGAGCCTACGACCTACCTCGATATCAATCATCAGGTTGAACTGATGCGCCTGATGGTTGAACTCAAAAGGCAGGGGAAAACCGTAGTGACGGTACTCCACGATCTGAATCAGGCCAGCCGCTATTGCGATCATCTGGTGGTACTGGCAAGCGGTCGCGTGATGGCGCAAGGTGCTCCGGAAGCAGTGATGAAACCAGAGCTTCTAAAGACGGTGTTCAGCGTAGAAGCGGAAATCCATCCCGAACCGGTATCTGGCAGACCCATGTGTGTGGTGAAGTAGTCTGGCGAAGTCATAAGGATCATCACAGGACAGATAAAGGAAGTGATAACCACCTGCCAACAGGCACCAAAATCTGGCTGGTTGCCGGTATCACCGACATGCGCAACGGCTTCAATGGTCTCGCCGCAAAGGTGCAGACGATGCTGAAAGATGACCCGATGTCCGGCCATGTCTTCATCTTCCGGGGCCGCAGCGGCAGTAAGGTCAAACTGCTGTGGTCCACCGGCGACGGGCTGTGCCTGCTGACCAAACGGCTGGAACGCGGCCGCTTCGCCTGGCCCTCTGCCCGCGATGGCAAAGTGTTCCTGACCCCGGCGCAGCTGGCAATGCTTCTGGAAGGCATCGACTGGCGGCAGCCTAAAAGACTGCTTACGTCCCTGACCATGTTGTAGGCCTCTTTATCCTGGTTGTCGTTGAATAAGCCTGGTAAAATGCGGGCTTATGAACAACACCTCCCCCTGACGACATCCTTCTGCTGAAACAGCGCCTGTCCGAACAGGAAGCGCTGAACCGCGCCCTGCTGGAAAAGCAGGCCGACCGGGAGCGCGAAATAGACCATCTGCAGGCGCAGCTGGATAAGCTTCGCCGGATGAACTTCGGCAGTCGTTCTGAATAAATCTCCCGCCGCATCGCGCAGATAGAAGCCGACCTGAACCGGCTTCAGACAGAAAGCGATACGCTGACGGGTCGGGTTGCCGATACGGGCCGGGCCCCGTATCGTTTTAACCCTGAATATTCATCGCAGATATTGTTTCGGGTTTTCCGGTATACCAGCCCTGAACTAGGTAACCGGGGCCAAGAGAACGGACGAATTCAAACTGTCCTGGCGTTTCCACCCCTTCAAACACCAGTGGTTTGCCAGTACCACGTAACCCTTTCACCACAGAAACAAGTAGCGCTCGCTTCACCGGGTCATCAATATTGGCAATAAAAATACGGTCTATTTTTATCTCATCGAAATCCAGTACCGTCAGCCATTCAATATGGGGGCCGCTTGGAAAACGGAATCTATGGTCACTCCCGTTTTTGCAACACCGATTTTGACGATAAAT
>OKEK01000148.1_pt1 | contig 9213 bp, 8 predicted proteins | sample 1610991 | NCBI WGS metagenome assembly OKEK01 (sample SAMN04436703, study PRJEB24849) | human gut metagenome | biome: human gut; feature: NICU; material: stool | host: Homo sapiens | place: USA: Saint Louis, MO | collected 2010-08-11 | reverse complement strand
AATCCTGCACGACCCACCAATGTAAAAAGGCGCCCTAAAGGCGCCTTTTTGCTATCTGCATTTCCCTGCCACTCATCAATGTTAATAATTTCTTAATTCATTATTTTCCCACGGTCACGCTGCGCTTACCGTGCCTGCATAGGGTACGAACCGGTCGTTCGGGCAGATGCGCAGCACCGTCCCCGGGAAAAGGGTCTGATGTACAAAATTCATCACGACTTTTAGCTCGTAATCGGCTATCTTGTTTAGCATATAAAACACCATGACCGTGTTAAGCCGCCGAAAGGCCTTACAGACGGTTGTAGAGTTAAGCCAGTAAAACGAGATTGCATGATGAGCGTAATGTTTGATCCTGAAACGGCGATTTATCCTTTCCCTGCTAAACCGCAGCCGCTGACCGTCGACGAAAAGCAGTTTTACCGCGAAAAAATCAAGCGCCTGCTGAGCGAGCGCGATGCCGTGATGGTGGCGCATTACTACACCGATCCTGAAATTCAACAGCTGGCGGAAGAGACCGGCGGCTGTATCGCCGACTCGCTGGAGATGGCGCGCTTTGGCGCCCGCCATTCGGCCTCCACGCTGCTGGTCGCCGGGGTGCGTTTTATGGGGGAAACCGCCAAAATTCTCAGCCCGGAAAAGACCATTTTGATGCCGACCCTGAACGCCGAGTGTTCATTGGATCTGGGCTGTCCGATTGAGGAATTCAACGCCTTTTGCGACGCCCATCCTGACCGCACCGTCGTGGTCTATGCCAATACGTCCGCCGCGGTGAAGGCCCGCGCCGACTGGGTGGTGACCTCCAGCATCGCCGTGGAACTCATTGACCATCTGGATAGTCTTGGTCAAAAGATCCTCTGGGCGCCGGACCGCCACCTTGGGCGTTACGTTCAGCGTCAGACCGGCGCAGACGTGCTGTGCTGGCATGGGGCGTGCATCGTGCACGACGAGTTTAAAACCCAGGCGTTGATGCGGATGAAGGCTCTGCATCCCGAAGCCGCCGTGCTGGTCCATCCCGAGTCGCCGCAGGCGATCGTTGAGATGGCCGATGCCGTAGGCTCCACCAGCCAGCTGATTGCGGCGGCGAAAAGCCTGCCCCAGCGCCAGCTGATCGTGGCCACCGATCGCGGTATTTTCTATAAAATGCAGCAGGCGGTGCCGGAGAAAACGCTGCTGGAAGCGCCCACCGCCGGCGAAGGAGCGACCTGTCGCAGCTGCGCGCATTGTCCGTGGATGGCGATGAATGGCCTGAAAGCCATTGCCGAGGGTCTCGAGCAGGGCGGCGCTGAACATGAAATCCATGTCGACGAAGCGCTGCGAACCGGCGCATTAATTCCCCTTAACCGGATGCTGGATTTTGCGGCTACACTACGGGGATAACCTATTGTCGCGTCGCCAGACGCTGAGGGGAGGAAATGGATTTTTTTAGCACGCAGAATATTTTAGTACATATACCCATCGGCGCTGGGGGGTACGATCTCTCCTGGATAGAGGCCGTGGGGACGATTGCCGGGCTGTTGTGTATCTGGCTGGCGAGCCTGGAGAAGATCAGTAACTATGCTTTCGGGCTGGTCAACGTCACGCTGTTCGCCATCATCTTCTTTCAGATCCAGCTTTACGCCAGCCTGCTGCTGCAGCTGTTCTTTTTTGCCGCTAACGTTTACGGCTGGTATGCATGGTCGCGACAAAGCAGCAACCATGAGGCTGAGCTGCAGATCCGCTGGCTGCCGCGCAGCAAAGCGCTGGGCTGGCTGGCGGCCTGCGTGGTAGCGATCGGCTTGCTGACCCTGTTTATCAACCCGTTCTTTGCTTTCCTGACGCGGATCGCGGTCAGCCTGATGCAAGCGCTCGGTTTGCAGGTCACTATGCCGGAACTGCAGCCGGATGCTTTCCCGTTCTGGGACTCCTGTATGACGGTGCTGTCGGTGGTGGCGATGATCTTAATGACCCGCAAGTATGTTGAAAACTGGCTGCTGTGGGTGATCGTCAACGTGATAAGCGTGGTGATTTTTGCCCGTCCGGGCGTCTATGCCATGTCGCTGGAATACCTCTTGCTGACGTTCATTGCGTTGAACGGCAGCCGGATGTGGATAAACAGCGCGCGTGAGCGAGGTTCTCACGCGTTTTCTGGCTAATGGTGGTGGTGATGATCGTGCCCGGCGTGCATCGTGTTGAGATGGCACTCCGGGCCGCTGCAGGGCTGGTACTCCATCTGCACCGTGGCATGCGCAATTTCATATTTATGTTCCAGGAAATGCAGGATGCGGTTGAGTAACGCGTCATGATCGTGCGGTGGAACGACCTGTACATGGAGCGTCATCACCGGTTTTTCCCCCACCAGCCAGACGTGGACGTGGTGAACATCGCGTACCTCCGGGATAGAGCGACGGATATCCCGCTGCAGGGCCGCCACATCCAGCGAACGCGGCGCGCCTTCCAGCAATTCATTCAGACTCTCTTTCAGTAATCGCCAGGCACTACGTAATACCAGGCAGGAAACCAGCACGGAAAGAATCGGGTCGACAGGCGTCCAGCCGGTGGTGAGGATCACCACGGCCGCCACGATCGCGCCGACCGAGCCCAGCAGGTCGCCAAGCACGTGTAGCGCTGCGGCGCGTACGTTAAGATTCCGCTCCTCGCTACCCCGATGTAGGATCCAAAACGCCAGCACGTTGGCCAGCAGACCGGCGACTGCAATGACCATCATCGTCACGCCGGCTACCGGCTGCGGATGCTGGAAGCGCTGAATCGCCTCCCAGACAATCAGCATGGTGATCACCACCAGAGCAATAGCATTGAGAAACGCCGCCAGGGTGGTTAAACGCAACCAGCCAAAGGTATGGCGGGCATTTGGTGGGCGGCTGGCGAAGCGAACCGCCAGCAGCGCAAACAGCAGAGCGGCGGAGTCGGTGAGCATATGGCCGGCATCCGCCAGCAGGGCCAGCGAGCCGGAGATCGCGCCGCCGACGGCTTCAATCAGCATAAAGCCGGCGGTGACGATAAACGCCCATAGCAGCCGGCGGGCGTTGCTGTTATCCGGAGCCTGGACAGAGGAGTGCGAATGCGAGTGCGCCATAGTGTCGTCCCTTAATAGTTATCATTATTACGCTATGACATCATAAACAGAGAGCGATAAAAAACGAAGAAAAGGCGAGACCGGCTCGCCTTTTCTTCGATCTGCCCACCTCATGTGTTACTGGGTGGTGCCGTCGGTTTTGCTGTTGTCTTGGGTCGTATTGCCGCCGTTGTCCAGTTTTTTACCGGTGTCCGGACAGCGGCCGTCTTTACACATCGAGTTTTTATGTACCTCATCGCTCGACATATTATCCTGGGTCATCGTCGAGCCCGTGGTGCCCCCAGAGCCAGAGTTGATCTGACTATTGTCCACGTTGTTCGGCGCCACGTTCTCACGGGCATCCGGCGCCACCTGACCGGCATCCGCGGAAGAGTTGGCCTGGCCATTATTGGACTGGGCGCCGGTGTCTGCCGCCAGGGCCGCGCCGCTGGCAAGACCTAAGGTGGCGGTGAGCAAAAGGGTCGTCAGTTTTTTCATATTCATCGGATACTCCTGTTAAGCCGGGAAGGGGAAATGCGCTTCCCGCGGTGAGTGTGCCAGGGATCTGACTCGCTATGGTTTAAGACTCCGCAGACGATCGCAGTGTCACTATATAATCCTGAAACGTAAGACTTAATTAGCTTTAACAGTTAAATATTGTAGTTCATGAGCCTGGTTTCGCTACTTTATGGCGTATTTTTGCCTATTTCCAGGATTATTCCATCACTACTGTAAAATCACGTTTACACTATTTCAGCGAAGAGATAGATTGGAGGGATTGCATTTCATTGAATAAGTATGGCAACGCTGGAAAGAAGATGAATTATCAGAACGACGATTTACGCATTAAAGAGATCAACGAATTATTACCTCCCGTTGCGCTCCTGGAAAAATTCCCTGCTACCGAAAATGCTGCAAACACCGTTGCACATGCTCGCAAAGCTATCCATCAGATCCTCAAAGGCGACGATGACCGTCTGCTGGTGGTGATTGGGCCTTGTTCTATTCACGATCCGGCAGCGGCGAAAGAGTATGCCGCCCGCCTGCTGACCCTGCGCGAGGCGCTGAAGGGCGAGCTCGAGATCGTCATGCGGGTCTATTTTGAAAAACCGCGCACCACCGTCGGCTGGAAAGGGCTCATCAACGATCCCCATATGGATAACAGCTTCCGCATCAACGACGGGTTGCGCATCGCGCGCAAACTGCTGCTGGACATTAACGACAGCGGCCTGCCGGCGGCGGGGGAATTCCTCGATATGATCACCCCGCAGTATGTCGCCGATCTGATGAGCTGGGGCGCCATTGGCGCGCGAACCACCGAATCCCAGGTGCACCGTGAGCTCGCCTCCGGACTCTCCTGCCCGGTGGGCTTTAAAAACGGTACCGATGGCACCATCAAGGTGGCTATCGATGCGATTAACGCCGCCGGCGCGCCGCACTGTTTCCTGTCGGTCACCAAGTGGGGCCACTCCGCCATCGTGAATACGAGCGGTAACGGCGACTGCCATATTATTTTGCGCGGCGGCAAAGAGCCTAACTACAGCGCGAAGCACGTGGCGGAGGTGAAAATCGGTCTGGCGAAAGCGGGTCTTCCGGCCCAGGTGATGATCGACTTCAGCCATGCCAACTCCAGCAAGCAGTTCAAGAAGCAGATGGAAGTGGGCGCCGACGTATGCCAGCAGATCGCCGGCGGCGAGCGCGCCATTATGGGCGTGATGATTGAAAGCCATCTGGTGGAAGGCAACCAGAGCCTCGAGAGCGGTGAACCGCTGACCTACGGCAAGAGCGTCACCGACGCCTGCATCGGCTGGGAGGATACCGAAACGATCCTGCGTCAGCTGGCGGAAGCGGTGAAAACCCGCCGCGGCTAAGCTACTCCGCGCTAGCGCAGGTCATAAAAAAGCGTGGAGATTTCCACGCTTTTTTGTTCTCACCAGGAGAAATTACTTCGCTTTACCCTGGTTGGCGACGGCAGCCGCTTTCGCCGCGATCTCTTCCGCATTGCCCAGATAGTAATGTTTGATCGGCTTGAAGTTTTCATCGAACTCATATACCAGCGGTACGCCGGTCGGGATGTTCAGTTCGAGGATCTCGTCTTCGCCCATGTTGTCGAGGTATTTCACCAGCGCGCGCAGGGAGTTACCGTGAGCGGCGATGATCACGCGCTCACCGCTTTTCAGGCGCGGCAGAATGGTTTCGTTCCAGTAAGGCACGACGCGGTCGATGGTCAGCGCCAGGCTTTCAGTGGTCGGCAGTTCGGCGTCGGTCAGTTTTGCATAGCGCGGATCGTGGCCCGGGTAGCGCTCGTCGTCTTTGGTCAGCTCCGGCGGAGTGACAGCGAAGCCGCGACGCCACTGTTTAACCTGCTCGTCACCGTATTTTTCAGCGGTTTCGGCTTTGTTCAGGCCCTGCAGCGCGCCGTAATGACGCTCGTTCAGCTTCCAGGATTTCTCAACCGGCAGCCAGGCCTGATCCAGTTCGTCCAGCACGTTCCACAGGGTGTGGATGGCACGTTTCAGCACGGAGGTATAAGCAAAATCAAAGCTGAAGCCTTCAGCCTTCAGCAGTTTACCCGCTGCTTTCGCTTCGCTAACGCCTTTCTCGGACAGATCCACGTCGTACCAACCGGTGAAGCGGTTTTCGTTGTTCCACTGGCTTTCGCCATGACGAACCAGTACCAGCTTAGTTACAGCCATTCTCTCACTCCTCTCTACACGCCATCCCTCGCGCCGCGAACGGCGCGCTGAATGTGATGGTGTATGTGTTATTGATTGATAACTATTCTCATTATATTGCCGTGATTTGGCGCACGGCAATGCTTATCCCTAACCATAGCGAAAATAGTGGCGCAGTGTAAGGTGCTTGTAATACACAGGTTATTTTTTTGTCCTTTGGTGACGGAAAATAGAGCAGGTTGCTGAAAAAAGAGGCGGCAGAGAGGAGGGCGGGGACGAAAAGCAGCGCCCCCTGATGGAGGGCGCTGGCGATTATCGGGCGATAAACTGATATTCCGTCAGGCTGACGTACTCCTGGCCCGGACGTAATACACAGTCCGGCTGCGGCCATTGCGGATGGTTCGGCGAATCCGGCAGGAATTCGCTCTCCAGCGCCAGTCCCTGCCAGTCGGCGTAGGGCTCCGTCGTCTGCGACGGGGTGCCGCCGAGATAGTTGCCGGAGTAAAACTGCAGCGCCGGAGCGGAGGTATAGACCGTCATCTGCAGCTTGCCATCCTGCGACCAGACCTGTGCCGCAGGCTGGCTGGCGTCGCCTTTGGCATCCAGCAGGAAGGCATGATCGTATCCCTTCACCTTTTGCTGATCGGCATCCGCGAGGAAGTCGGCGGCGATGGTTTTCGGCTGGCGGAAATCAAAGCTGGTGTTAGCAACATCTTTCAGTTCGCCACCCGGGATACCGTCGCTTTCCACCGGCAGATACCTCTGGGCGAGGATCTGGAGCTGATGCTGGCGCACATCGCCCTGCTCACCGTCGAGGTTGAAATAGACGTGATTGGTCATATTCACCGGGCAGGGTTGGTCCACGGTGGCGCGATAGGTAATCGCGATGCGGTTATCGTCGCTCAGACGATAGTGCGCGGTGGCCTGCAGGGTGCCCGGAAAGCCTTGATCGCCATCGGGCGAGGTCAGGGCGAACAGCACTTCCTGCTCGTCGGCGCGGACAATGCGCCAGCGGCGCTTATCAAACCCTTCCGGGCCGCCGTGGAGCTGGTGGCCCGCGTCGTTTGACGGCGTGACGTTGACGACCTGGCCGTCAAGCGGGAAGCGGCTGTGGCCGATACGGTTGGCGTAGCGGCCTACCGAGGCGCCAAGAAATGCGGCCTGGCGAGCATAGTCTTCCAGCTTTGCGCAGCCCAGCAGCGGTCGGCGCAGGCTGCCATCGGCCAGCGGCACCTCGGCGCTGAGCAGCGTCGCGCCCCAGTCCGCCACGGTGACGGTCCTCCCCGACTTATTGCGCAGGGTCACCTGCTGCCATGGCCGGCCGTCCGGGGCCAGCGCGGTGGTTTGCGTTAGCATTGCCCGGCCCCCTGTGACGGTTTGCAGACATAGAATGTCTCTTTAATACCGGTTTTCGCTTCATACTCGTTGGCAACGGCCTGCTGAACGGTATCGACCAGATCTTCCGGGATTAACGCTACCACGCAGCCGCCAAAGCCGCCGCCGGTCATGCGCACGCCGCCCTTATCGCCGATCGCGGCCTTAACGATCTCCACCAGGGTGTCGATCTGCGGGACGGTGATCTCGAAATCATCACGCATCGAGGCGTGGGACTCTGCCATCAGCTCACCCATCCGCTTCAGGTCGCCTTTTTCGAGGGCGCTGGCGGCTTCCACAGTGCGGGCATTCTCCGTCAGCACGTGGCGTACGCGCTTCGCGACGACCGGATCCAGCTCATGGGCGACGGCGTTAAATTGCTCAAGGGTGACATCGCGCAGGGCGGGCTGCTGGAAGAAGCGCGCGCCGGTTTCGCACTGTTCACGACGGGTGTTGTACTCGCTGCCGACGAGAGTGCGCTTAAAGTTGCTGTTGATGATCACCACCGCCACGCCTTTCGGCATCGAGACGGCTTTGGTGCCTAGCGAACGGCAGTCGATCAGCAGCGCGTGGTCTTTTTTGCCCAGCGCTGAAATCAGCTGATCCATGATGCCGCAGTTGCAGCCGACGAACTGGTTTTCCGCCTCCTGGCCGTTGAGGGCGATTTGCGCGCCATCCAGCGGCAGATGATACAGCTGTTGGAACACGGTGCCGACGGCGACTTCCAGCGAGGCTGAGGAGCTTAACCCCGCACCCTGCGGTACATTGCCGCTGATCACCAGATCCGCGCCGCCAAAGTGGCTGTTCCGCTGCTGCAGATGCTTTACCACGCCGCGGACATAGTTCGACCACTGCTGGGTGTCGTGGCTGATAATCGGCGCGTCGAGAGAGAACTCATCGGTCTGATTGTCGTAATCAGCGGCAATCACCCGCACCGTACGATCGTCGCGCGGCGCACAGCTGATCACCGTCTGGTAGTCGATAGCGCAGGGGAGCACAAAACCGTCGTTGTAATCGGTATGCTCGCCGATCAGGTTGACGCGGCCTGGCGCTTGAATGACATGGCTGGCCGGGTAGCCGAAGGCGTCAGCGAACAGGGTTTGGGTTTTCTCTTTCAGACTCATCATTACACTCCGGATTCACGAAAATGGACGTCGCTGACGGCGCGCAGTCGTTCGGCAGCTTGCTCGGCGGTCAGATCGCGCTGAGTTTCGGCCAGCATCTCATAACCAACCATAAACTTGCGGACCGTCGCGGAGCGCAGCAGCGGCGGATAAAAGTGGGCATGAAGCTGCCAGTGGTTATGGTCTTCGTCGTTAAACGGCGCGCCGTGCCAGCCCATGGAGTAGGGGAATGAGCACTGGAACAGGTTGTCGTAACGGCTGGTCAGCTTTTTCAACGCCAGCGCCAGATCGCTGCGCTGGGCGTCGGTGAGATCGGTTATGCGCTGCACGTGCGCTTTCGGCAACAGCAGCGTTTCGAACGGCCAGGCGGCCCAGTAGGGCACCACCGCCAGCCAGTGCTCGGTGTCCACCACCGTGCGGCTGCCGTCGGCCAGTTCGCGCTGCACATAGTCCAGCAGCATCGGCTGGCCCTGTGCGGCGTAATACTCTTTCTGCAGACGGTCTTCCCGTTCCGCTTCATTGGGCAGGAAACTGTTGGCCCACACCTGACCATGCGGGTGAGGGTTGGAGCAGCCCATCGCTGCCCCTTTGTTTTCAAAAACCTGCACCCACGGGTAGCTTTTCCCGAGGTCCGCGGTCTGTTCCTGCCACGTTTTAACCACGTCTTCCAGCGCTCCAAGGCTCAGTTCCGGCAGCGTTTTGCTGTGGTCTGGCGAGAAGCAGATCACCCGACTGGTGCCGCGGGCGCTCTGGCAGCGCATCAGCGGATCGTCACTCTCCGGTGCGTCCGGGGTGTCGGTCATCAGGGCCGCAAAGTCGTTGGTAAATACGTAGGTACCGGTGTAATTCGGGTTGGTGTCGCCGGTCACCCGGGTGTTGCCCGGGCACAGGAAACAGTCCGGATCGTGGGCCGGCAAGGTCTGTTTTGCCGGCGTTTCCTGCGCCCCCTGCCAGGGGCGCTTGGCGCGATGCGGAGAAACCAGAATCC
>OKEK01000144.1_pt1 | contig 9328 bp, 8 predicted proteins | sample 1610991 | NCBI WGS metagenome assembly OKEK01 (sample SAMN04436703, study PRJEB24849) | human gut metagenome | biome: human gut; feature: NICU; material: stool | host: Homo sapiens | place: USA: Saint Louis, MO | collected 2010-08-11 | reverse complement strand
GTCGGTCAAAACCAGCGCGAATAAAAGCTGGGCGCCCGGCGATAAAGAGCGCTGGGATATTAACGGTCGTATTCTGCTGGGTTTCGATGGCAGACGGAATGGCGCCGACGGGCAATATGCCGGATTCAGCGTGCAGCCTCTGGCGGATATGGATGGCAAAATGAATCTTGATGATGCGGTATTTTTCTTCGGCCAGCAGGATGACTGGAAAATAAAAATAGGCCGCTTTGAAGCCTGGGATATGTTCCCGCTGAATCAGGATACCTTTATTGAATATTCAGGTAATACCGCCAACGATCTCTATTCCGATGGCTATGGCTATATTTACATGATGAAAGAGGGGCGCGGGCGCAGCAGCAGCGGCGGTAACCTTCTGTTTAGCAAAACGGTGGATAACTGGTATTTCGAAGTTAACACCCTGGTGGAGGACGGCAGTTCGCTGTTTGTCGATCAGAACTATCATGGTAACGCGCTGGAAAACCGCAAAAATGTGGTGTACGTGCGGCCGGTGGCGGCATGGCAGTCCGGCGTCTGGTCGGCGGCCGCGGCGATAGAGAGCAATCTCGTCAACAATGCTTACGGCTATCAGAGCCAGAGCGGACGCTGGGTCGACCAGTCAAACCGCACCGGCTACGGGCTGACCATGAGCTGGAACACCCTGAAAAGCGATCCGCAGGATGGGGCGGTGGTCAATCTGAGTACCGCCCTGCTGGACGCGGCGGACGAAACCGACTTCAGCGCCGGGATCAACGCCCTTTGGCATCGCGTGGAGCTGGGCTATATCTATGCGCACAATAAAATCGACCAGTTCAATATGGCCGGGGTGACCAGCGAATGCGATGGCGATTGCGCTATCCTGGCGCCGGGGCGCTATGACATCCATACCTTGCACACCTCCTGGCAGTTGCCGAATATCATGGCGATGCCGAACTTCAATATTTACCTTGGCGCCTATGCCTCGTGGCTCGATTCCACGGCAGCGAAGAGCGGGAATCCCGATGAACGCTACGGCGCCCGGGTGCGCTTTAAATATTTCTTCTGACAGGGCCGTCTGGCAGACCCTCCCGCGGCGTGCGCCGCGGGAGAGTTCAGACGGGCAGGTTAGCGCAGCGCGCGGCGCAGACTGCGGTCGGTCTGGCGCTGGAAGTCCTCGGCCGCTTCTTCCACCGACTTTTTACCGTAGTCGATGTACTGCAGGGTGGTGCCGAACTGGGCGACGATCTGCGGATCGTCGAAGTACGGGGAGACCGGCAGAGCGGTGGGCAGGGATTGCGCCAGCTTCAGGCCGGACACCGCCGGATCGTCGGCTTTGATTACCCCATCCTCGGTCAGGTAGGTGACCGCCGCTTTACTCAGCGGCACGCCGCGCTCCAGTCCAAGAATATCCACCCCTTCTTTGCTGTTCAGCAGGAAGTTAATCACTTTCGCCGCCGCCTGCGGGTTTTTCGTCGATTTGCCAATCGATAACATTTGCGCGGGCTTGAAGAACAGTCCGGCATCGGTGGCGCCCGGCAGCATCGGGTATTCCCCCAGCACCAGCTTCGCCGGCGGCTTCAGGTTATCGGAATATTTGTTGATGGTGGAGTTCCACATGTAGGTCCCGCCCCATTCGCCCTGGATCCACGGCTTCATTTCGTACATGTTGCTCTTGCCGAAGGAGGCATAGTAGCGGGTGTCCGGCATCACATGGCTGTCTATAAGCTTCTTATACATCCCGAATAAATCCGCGCACTGCGCTTTGCTGTAGGAGAATTTTCGCCCTTTCTCATCGATGGCCGGCTGATTGTATTTTTGCACCATATAAGAGTTGAGCAGGGCCAGCACGTCCTGGTGTTCGAGCACCACCGGGTAGTACTGTTTCCCGAGCTTGCTTTCGAAAGTTTTTCCCGCCGCCATGAGTTCATCCCAGGTTTTCGGGAAGGGGATGCCCGCCTTTTTCCATGCTTCGTCGTTAAAGTAGAAGACGCGGGCGGTGACGGAAATTGGAATACCGTTAAGCTTGCCGTTGACCGTGGTGGACTGCAGTTCTTTGGCGTCGAACTGGCTGAGGTCGATCTCGTCTTTCAGGGTATTCAGATCGTAAAAGCCATCGCCATTTTTCGAAAAGATCGGCAGCCAGTTCCAGTTGGTCTGCATCACGTCAGGCTCGGTACCGCCGGCAATCTGGGTGGTCAGGCGTGAAAGATGGCCGTCCCAGCCGGTGTATTCTGCTTTGACGTTGATGTCTGGGTTTTGTTTGTGGAATTCCTCCAGCGCCTTGAGGGTGACCTGATGGCGGCCGTTGCCCCCCCACCAGGACATACGCAGGTCGACATCCTGCGCTAGCGAAGAGAAGGCGCTAAGGCCCAGGGTGGCGGAGAGGGTGGCGCTTATCAGCACGTTTTTCATTGTTATGCTCCAGGGTTCACAGAGAGAGGTTCTGTTCGGTTTTGGCGTCAAAGATGTGACACTTGTTGAGATCAAAGGTGAAATAGACTTTGCGATTCAGTCCCTTGGCAATCATCGGCTTCGCATCGTCCGACGGCACGCGGGCGGTCAGCTCATAATCAGCAACCCTGAGATAAACAAAGAATTCATGTCCCATGTTTTCTACGCGTACCATTTCACCCGCGCAGGAACCTTCGGCAAACGGTTCATCGGAGAGAGAGACAAACTCCGGGCGCACGCCAAAGAACACCTGCTGATTCTTATGGGTTTCAACTTTGCTTTGCAGCCGATCGTTGAGCGGCAGCCGCTGAGCGCCCAGCGTCAAATACAGGCGACCTCCGTGCTCAACCAGCTGGCTGGGACGAATATTCATCTCCGGCGCGCCGATAAACCCGGCGACAAACATATTTTTCGGCTGGTGGTAGAGATTGTCCGGGGTATCAACCTGCATAATGTGGCCGAGCTTCATCACGCAGATGCGGTCGCCCATGGTCATCGCTTCCGTCTGATCGTGGGTGACGTAGACGGTGGTCGCCGGTTTGCCAGATTTTTTCAACTGCTTATGCAGATCGGAAATGCGGATCCGCATCGAGGCGCGCAGCTTGGCGTCAAGGTTGGAGAGCGGTTCGTCGAACAGGAAGACGTCCGGTTTTTTGACGATCGCCCGGCCCACCGCCACGCGCTGCGCCTGGCCGCCGGAGAGCTGGCGCGGCAGGCGATCGAGCAGTTCTTCCAGTTCGAGAATTTTCGCCGCTTCTTCCACCTGTCTGTCGATTTGCGCCTTCGGCAGCTTGCTTAGTTTGAGGCCAAAGGCGAGGTTTTCGCGCACCGTCATATGCGGATAGAGGGCGTAGTTCTGGAACACCATCGCGATGCCACGGGATTTAGGCGCCAGGTTGTTGACGATTTTGTCCCCAATCCGCACCTCGCCGCCGCTGATGGTCTCCAGGCCCGCCAGCATGCGCAGGGTGGTCGATTTGGCGCAGCCGGAGGGGCCGACGATCACCATAAATTCGCCATCGGCAATCTTCAGGTCGATACCATGCACCGCTTTAAACCCGTTGGAGTAGACTTTTTCCAGTTTGTTGAAAATCACTTCAGCCATGATATTTCCCTCTTAACCTTTGATTCCGCTGCTGGTCACGCCCTGCACGAAGTAGCGTTGAGCCAGGAAGAAGACAATGATGGACGGCAGAATGGAGATGCTCGCCATTGCCAGAATTTCGTTCCACGGCGCGCCTTCCGTGACGTCGATAGACATTTTTAGCGCCAGCGCGATGGGATACTTATCGACGCTGTAGACGTAGATCAGCGGACCGATAAAGTCGTTCATCGACCACATAAACTGGAACAGCGCCACCGAGATAATGGCCGGCTTGAGGATCGGCACCACCACATACCACAGCACCTGGATGGAGTTGCAGCCGTCGATCTGCGCCGCCTCTTCCATATCGCGCGGCACGCCGCGCAGAAACTGGATCAGCATGAAGACGAAGAATCCGGGGGTGGCGAAGGCCAGCGGCAAGTACAGCGGCAGATAGCTGTTCAGCATCCCCATTTCGCGGAACATCAGGTACTGCGGGATCAGCAGGACGGTGCTCGGCAGCAACATGGTGGTGATAAGCGTTGCGAACCAGAACTTCTTCCACGGGATCTCAAAGCGTGCGAAGCCGTACGCCACGATGGTGGAGGAAATGATCGTTAACACCACTTTCGGGATCACATACTTAAAGGTGTTCAGCATATAGTGGCCGAAATGGTATTCGGTGCCGGTCTTCCAGCCGTTGATAAACCCGTCCCAGGTGGCGTGGGCAGGCCACAGCCCGAGGGTGGTGAAGATCTCATGGTTCGGCTTGAACGAGGCGGAGAACATCCACGCCAGCGGGTAGAGCATCAGCAGGCCGACGAATATCAGCACGACGTAGCGCACCACCCGGCTCACCTTTTCCCGGCGCAGCGTACGGGCGACCTCACGATCGGCGTCGCTCATCACCGGCGCCATCTGTTGAATATCAGCCATTTTTGCCTCCCTTATCGGCGGAGTAGAAGACCCAGTATTTCGATGACTTAAAGGCGATCGACGCAAAGACCGCCACGACGAGGAACAGCACCCACGCCAGCGCGGCGCCATAGCCCATGTCGAAGTACTTAAAGGCGGTATCGTAGATATAGAGTGAGAACAGGTAGGTGTAATAGGTCGGACCGCCGCCGGTTATCACGTACGGGCCGGTAAACTCCTGGAACGCCTGGGTGGTCTGCATAATAAAGTTGAAGAAAATCACCGGGGTGATCAGCGGCACGGTGACCTTCATGAACATCTGCCACTTTGAGGCGCCGTCAATCATTGCCGCCTCATACTGCGACTGCGGAACGTTCTGCAGCGCGGCGAGGAAGATGACCATCGCGGAGCCAAACTGCCAGACGCGCAGCAGGGTGACCGACATCAGCGCCAGGGAGGGTTCCCCCAGCCAGTTGATGGCATCGATGCCAAAGACGGCGAGAAAACTGTTCAGCAGGCCGTCAATGGCGAACAGGGCGCGCCACAGCACGGCAATCGCCACCGAGCTGCCGAGGATCGACGGGATGTAATAGGCGGTGCGGAAAAAGCCGATGCCGCGCAGTTTGAAATTGAGCACAAAAGCAATGCCGAGGGCGAAAGCCAGTTTTAAGGGGATGGTTAAAAAGACGTAGGCAAAGGTCACCCCCATCGATTTCCAGAACAGGCTATCCTCGGTCAACATATAGCGATAGTTTTCGATGCCGTTAAATACCGGCGGGCTCATCAAGTCGTACTCGGTAAAACTGAGAAAGAAAGATGAAACAAAGGGAAAAGCGGTAAAGACGATCAGCCCGATGATATAGGGCGATATCCATGCCAATCCCAGCAGCTTGTTTTCATTCATACATACCTACCTGGCTTACGAGTTGTAATACGGATCCGGTGACGCCGCGCTGTCGGCCTTTTACGCCTGACAACGCAAAAATGTCTGAACGCTTCCTCTGCTTAACATGTCATTGTTAATTAATGGGTTATTCTTTAACTGGTCTAGCAGGTAAGGGCTGTCAGCCCCTTTTTTTATGCTGAACTGTTTTTTATAAAACGCCGTTTTAATTTCATTTTATTGCGATTTGTTTCTGCGTCATGCAGATCAGGATGGAAATGTGATCAAAGTCGAAACGATGTTTCAAAAAGGTGAGGTGGTAAGCATTTTGGCCGTAAAGGGCGTCTGAAAGGAATGAAAAATTAGGCTTAACTGAGCGGGAAATATAATTACCAGGATAATGATTGTGACAGCATCTTTTTATTGAAGGGCGCCGGGCAGTAACCGGGGACGGCGAACGCCCCCGTTATGGATTAGCCTTCAAGAAAATCTTCGCGAATGGGAGTAAAGGTATCGAGCAGCGTGCCGGGCTGCAGGCAGACGCAACCGTGCATAATCCCCGGCCGCTTATACAACGTATCGCCGGCGCTGACGACGCGCGTCTCCTCGCCGATGGTGAACTCAAACTCGCCGGAAAGCACATAGGTGAGCTGTTCGTGAGGATGGTTATGCATCGGGCCGACGGCGCCGGCGGCAAAATTCACCTCCACGGCCATCATTTTGCCGTCGTGGGCCAGAATGCGGCGGGTTACGCCATTGCCGAGGTCTTCAAGGGTGGTGTCTTTATGAAAAATAAACATCGGGCGATCCTGTTGTTAAAGTGAAACATTGTTTCATTTAACTTATCCCACTCTTCATGAAAAAGAAATACGCGGCCAGAGAAGTGGAAAGTTGATCACAAGTTTGCTTCACTGGCAGAAACGACATAAGGAGCAGAAGATGAAAACCATTGGCCTGTTAGGCGGCATGAGCTGGGAGTCCACGATCCCCTATTATCGGTTGATCAATGAGGGCGTTAAGGCGCGACTGGGCGGCCTGCACTCTGCCAGCCTGGTGCTGCACAGCGTCGATTTTCACGACATCGAAGCCTGCCAGTCCGCCGGCGACTGGGATCGCGCCGGGGAGATCCTTGCTGAGGCCGCGGTCGGGCTGCAGCAGGCGGGGGCCGAAGGCATTGTCCTGTGCACCAACACCATGCATAAAGTCGCAGATGCCATCGCCGCCCGCTGCCAGGTTCCCTTCCTGCATATTGCCGATGCCACCGGACGGGCGATTGCCGCCAAAGGTCAGCGCCGGGTCGCGCTGCTGGGCACCCTCTATACCATGGAGCAGACCTTTTACCGCGGTCGTCTGCAGGAGCAGTTTGCCATCGAGACGCTGATCCCTGAGGCTGACGATCGGGCGCAGATCAATCAGATCATCTTCGACGAACTTTGTCTCGGCACCTTCAGCGAGGCGTCGCGGGATTATTATCTGCAGACGATCGCCGCCCTGGCGGAGCAGGGGGCGGAAGGGGTTATTTTCGGCTGTACGGAGATTGGCCTGCTGGTGCCTGCCGAGCTCAGCCCGCTGCCGGTCTTTGACACCGCGGCGATCCACGCGGAAGACGCGGTCAACTTTATGCTCTCTGCAGGACCGACGCCAGCGGCGTGAGGATCTGCGGCAGACTCTGCTGCAGGTGGGCAACAAAGGCGTCGACCAGCGCCGAGCGCGGGCGGTGGAGAGGGCGGATCAGGCTGACGGTAAACGGCACCTCGACGCTGAAGCGGCGCACCACCACGCCGCTATCGGCATAGTCCAGGGCGGTTAACGGATTCACCACCGAGATCCCGGCGCCGGCGCGCACCATGGCGCAGATCGAGGCCGCGCTGTGGGTTTCGACCACCATCCGCCGTTTAACCTGATGCTCAAGGAACAGGGCGTCGAGCAGCTGGCGATAGCTGTCGGTGCGCGACAGGCTGATGTAGTTTTCGCCCTGAAAATCGGCGGGGGTCAGCGTCGCCTGCGCCGCCAGCGGATGGCCGGCGGGCAGCACGCAGACTTCATTCAGCGTCAGCAGCGGGGTGCGTTCGGTGCCCGCGGGGGTATGCAGGGTCTCCGTCAGGCCAAGGTCATGGCGCTGGGCGGAGAGCCACTCCTCCAGCAGCGGCGACTCCTGGGGGACGATCTGCAGGCTGACCTCCGGGTAGCGAGCGAGAAACGGCGGCAACAGCAGCGGCAGAAAGGACTGGGAAAACACCGGCAGACAGGCGATCGACAGCTCGCCCTGGCGGAACTCGCGCAGGCTCTCGGCGGCGCTGACGATACGGTCCAGGCCATACCAGGAGCGCTGAACCTCCTCAAACAAACGCAGGCCCTGCACCGTCGGCTGCAGGCGACCGCGGGTCCGCTCAAACAGCTGCAGGCCGAGCACCTTCTCAAAGCGCGCCAGCTCGCGGCTGACCGTGGGTTGCGAGGTGTGCAGCATCCGCGCCGCTTCGGTCAGGTTGCCGGTGGTCATCACCGCGTGAAAGATTTCGATATGACGCAAATTGACGGCTGGCATGCGGTCTCCGTGAGGCTCGGCTGGAACCATATCATTTTTGCATAGAGTCGCGATAAAACGATATTTTTTATTCGTCCGCCACTGTGGCGTAATCGAAAAAAAACAGCGACCAACACACGCACTGCACCGGAGTTCTTATGCCACACTCGCTTTACGCCACCGATACTGACCTGACCGCAGACAACCTGCTGCGCCTGCCCGCGGAATTTGGCTGTCCGGTCTGGGTCTATGATGCGCAGATTATTCGCCGCCAGATTGCCCAGCTCAGCCAGTTCGACGTGGTGCGTTTTGCGCAAAAAGCCTGCTCTAACATTCATATTCTGCGTCTGATGCGTGAGCAGGGGGTGAAGGTGGACTCGGTGTCGCTGGGGGAGATCGAGCGGGCGCTGGCGGCAGGCTACGATCCGCAGCAGAAGCCCGAGGATATCGTCTTCACCGCCGATCTGATCGACGACGCCACCCTCGATCGGGTGAAGGCGTTACAGATCCCGGTGAACGCCGGCTCGATCGACATGCTGAGCCAGCTGGGCGAGGTGTCGCCGGGCCATCGCGTCTGGCTGCGCGTCAACCCGGGCTTTGGCCACGGCCACAGCCAGAAAACCAATACCGGCGGTGAGAATAGCAAGCATGGCATCTGGTACAGCCACCTGCCGGCGGCGCTGGAAGTGATGCGTCGCTATCAGCTGCAGCTGGTCGGGATCCATATGCATATCGGCTCTGGCGTTGACTATGGTCACCTGGAGCAGGTGTGCGGCGCGATGGTGCGCCAGGTCGTCGACTTTGGCCAGGATCTGCAGGCCATCTCCGCCGGCGGCGGTCTGTCGATTCCTTACCGCGAAGGTGAAGAGGCCATCGACACCGCCCACTATTATGGCCTGTGGAACCGCGCCCGGGAGCAGATCGCGGCCCATCTGGGGCACCCGGTGAAACTGGAGATTGAGCCAGGACGCTTCCTGGTGGCCGAGTCCGGCGTGCTGGTGTCGCAGGTGCGCAGTGTGAAAGAGATGGGCAGCCGTCACTTCGTGCTGATTGACGCCGGCTTTAACGACCTGATGCGCCCGGCAATGTACGGTAGCTATCACCATATCACCGCTCTGGCGGGGGATGGCCGGGATCTCAGCGCCGCGCCGCAGGTCGAAACCGTGGTGGCCGGGCCGCTGTGCGAATCCGGGGATGTCTTTACCCAGCAGGAGGGGGGCAAAGTCGAGACCCGCCTGCTGCCGGCGGTGGCGCCTGGGGATTATCTGGTGCTCCATGACACCGGCGCCTACGGGGCTTCGATGTCGTCCAACTATAACAGCCGTCCGCTGCTGCCGGAGGTGCTGTTTGATGGCGGTAAGGCGCGGCTGATCCGCCGTCGCCAGACCATCCAGGAGCTGCTGGCCTTAGAGCTTATTTAAAAAAAGGTCCCGTCGTCACCGACTCGCGAAGCACCAGCGTGCCGGTAAACGGCGGGATGGCATCGACCGGCTGG
>OKEK01000143.1_pt1 | contig 9334 bp, 8 predicted proteins | sample 1610991 | NCBI WGS metagenome assembly OKEK01 (sample SAMN04436703, study PRJEB24849) | human gut metagenome | biome: human gut; feature: NICU; material: stool | host: Homo sapiens | place: USA: Saint Louis, MO | collected 2010-08-11 | reverse complement strand
AAAAACGAAATGCCATTTTATTTATTGTAAGGGTACCCTATGTTAAAACGATCTCTGGTTCTCGCCGCCCTCTGCGGTATGTCTTTTGCGGCAACCGCGGTAACGATAGATTTACGTCATGAATTTATTGATGGCGGAAAGAGTGATAAAAGTAATGCTGACCGCGTCTCCGTTTCTCACCGCTTTGCCAACGGCTTAGGCTTTACCGTCGAGGCCAAATGGCGTTCGGGTGGCGACAACGGTTCGCAACCCTATTCGGACGTGGTGGGCAATGGTCATGAAGACACCATCAGCTGGCGCTGGAAAGCAACGTCGAACTTTTTCCTCACCCCCGGGTTTACCATTGAGAGCAACGACAGCCGCTCCATCTACAAGCCGCACCTGCACGCGCAGTACAGCTTCGACAACGGCTTCTATGTCGCCGCTCGCTATCGCTATGAATACACCCGCTATCCGAACAACGCCGGCAAAGATGATGACAAAGTTAACCGCGGCGACGCGTGGGCCGGATTTGTCCTCGGCGACTGGCGTACAGAGCTGAACTATGTCTATGCCCGCAGCTCGGAAGGGGTCAGCCGCAACGACAATAAACCCTACTCGCAGGAATATAACGTGAAGGTGGCCTATAAGCTGGATAATAACTGGTCGCCGTATGGCGAAATTGGCAACGTCGGGGTCAATGACCGCAGCGATCGCCAGACCCGCTTCCGCGTTGGGGTGGCTTACTCGTTCTGACCGACCATTCATCCCTCATCGTTTGTTTTCCCCGGCGCCGTCAGCCGGGGTTTTTTTATGGGGGAAAGAGAAGGGACAAAAAAAGCCCTCCATGAAGGAGGGCAAGGCCAGTTACAGAAAGAAGTGTGGCGTGGATCAGGCGCTCAGTATTGACGGGTGCGCGGGTAATTTCGCGATATAGATGGCCGGTTTACCGTCTTTATCGGAGCTGAACAGAATGGCGCTATCGTCCGGGGTAAATGAGGGGTGCGGGTGCGTTACCTGGCGGCTGTTGGCCACCGTCGCCCACGAGGTATCATGGCGCGCGACGCGGAAGTAGCGCTTTTCCGCCACGTTAAAGACATACAGCCAGGGATCGTTATCAATGGAGTAGCCGCCGGTATCCTTGACATCCACCGGTGTACCTGAGCCATCGCCTACCAGCAGCGTGCCATCGAAATTGCTCATCAGATGCGAGCAGGCCGGCATCGTCATCAGGGCCTCGTTGACGCCGCTTTCGGGATCAAAGCGATAGATCGTCCGTCCCTGCTGGCCTTTCAGATAGGAGACGTAGATCAGCGCCGAACCGTCCGGCACCCAAAATTCATGAGTACAGCTTTCGCCTGGAGCATGCGCTTTGACTTTGCGAACATGGCTGCCATCCTCGTTGACCAGCCACATGCGGGCGTCCACCAGATCGTGCGGCCCTTCATGGCAGAAGGCGACGGTATGGTCGTCGAAGGGACGATAGATCGGGTGTCCCAGCCAGATTTTTTCCTCATGGATCACCTGGCTCTCACCGCTGCGCAGGTCGACGCGCAGCAGGCGGCAGTGCGGTCCTTTATGGAAGAAATCATGGAAAATCTGCCAGTCGTTGAGTGGCGTCCAGTCGCTTTTGGCAATCTCAATGCCCACCAGTTTGCTGCAATCGCTGTTTGCCACCCAGGTGCCATACCCTACCCAGTCATCGCTAACGCGATAAACTTCGCGCTCGGCGAGGGTGGTCAGGTTGACTTCCAGCAGGATACGGTCATTTTTCACGTAATAAAGCGACTTATCGTCCGGGGAGAGGAAGCCGCCGAAGGTGTTATCCCCGGCGCCTTCGGTTAGCTGGACGGCCTCGGCGCTGGCGATATTCAGCAGATAGTAGTTCCAGTGGCCGTCAAACTCGCCGGCGAACAGTAAATGGCTGCCATCGTTAAAAAAGCACTTCTGATAGAAGTAGTTGCGATGACAGGTGACCTCCGGGGGGGTTAAGCGGGGGACTTCCGCCCCGGTATCCGGATCGTGGCTGACGTGATAATTCAGTTTGACCCGCATGCCTTTAGCCATGTAGTGCTCCTTTCTTTCCTGCGATGCCGCTGGACCAGAGGCGTGTCGCTGAGTGATATGTTTTAAAAGACGGGTATTAATTTATCAAAACATTGTTTCATTATTTGTGATGGCTCACGCAGTTCAGCGTAATTCCCGCGTTTTCAGCGGGCTGCTGGCTTCGCTTCGGCACCTCTGCAGACAATCGGTTGAATCTTCATCTTTTCAAAACCTTTTCCGGCCTGGCGCGTGCCGGGAGGCTCCTTCGCTTTTTCTTTTTTTGTAATCATCATCATAAAAAATGAAACATCGTTTTAAATAATATTGAAAATGGCTGGGGGCGGGGCTAAGATGGCACCCATCAGCAAAACGGAACTCTGTTTTATTTTCATTATGGTGGGCTATGCCCGAGAGTTCGCCCCACGCTCTGTCGCGCCGCCGGCGCGGACCGGGCCGAGAGAACCTTGCCTGCAAACAGCAGGCTCTGAACGACTAAGGAACATAATATGATTCTTGATGCATTCTCCCTGCAGGGAAAAGTGGCCGTCGTGAGCGGATGCGATACCGGTTTAGGTCAGGGGATGGCCCTCGGGCTGGCGGAAGCGGGCTGCGATATTGTCGGTATCAATATCGTCGAACCGGTGGAGACTATCGAGCGAGTAACCGCGCTGGGACGCCGTTTTCTTAGCCTGACCGCCGACCTGCGCCAGATCGACGGTATTCCTCAGCTTCTGGAGCGGGCGGTGGCGGAGTTCGGCCATATTGATATTCTGGTCAACAATGCCGGCCTGATTCGCCGCGAGGACGCGCTGGCGTTCAGCGAAAAAGACTGGGACGACGTGATGAACCTCAACATCAAGAGCGTATTTTTTATGTCCCAGGCGGCGGCGAAACACTTTATCGCCCAGGGCAGCGGCGGGAAGATCATTAACATCGCCTCCATGCTGTCGTTCCAGGGGGGGATCCGCGTGCCGTCGTATACCGCATCCAAAAGCGCGGTGATGGGCGTCACCCGCCTGCTGGCCAACGAGTGGGCCAAACACAACATCAACGTCAACGCCATCGCCCCGGGGTATATGGCGACCAACAACACCCAGCAGCTGCGCGCCGACGAGCAGCGTAGCAGCGAAATCCTCGATCGCATTCCCGCCGGGCGCTGGGGGCTACCGGCCGATCTGATGGGGCCAGTCGTGTTCCTTGCCTCCTCAGCCTCCGATTACATCAATGGCTACACGGTGGCGGTGGACGGCGGCTGGCTGGCGCGCTAACCGTCCGCGATGGCCGGGGTCTGTGGTATCGCTCCGGCCTTCTGAGCAATTATTGTCCATACGCAAAAGTGCGGATCGTCCATACTCCTGAACACGGGTATAATGTTACCGCTCTGTATAAACAGGGTTATTAACTATTGGAAACGCATTTTTTGTTACTTTGAAAGTTTAATGTCCATCACAAAACCCATCCTGCCAGCAATATAGTCCATATCTTTGGCTTATCCTGCCTGACCCATTCATCCACCAGTCACGTACTTTCGTCTTATGTCTTACTCTGTGTGGCAGGAAAAAAATGACTTCAATCAGTAACGACTCTACATTATCGCCGCGGACGCAACGTGATACCCGGCGGATGAACTGGTTTGTTTCCATCGCCGCGGCGGTGGCGGGCTTGCTCTTTGGCCTGGATATCGGCGTGATATCCGGAGCGTTGCCCTTTATAACCGACCATTTCACCTTATCCAGCCAGCTTCAGGAGTGGGTGGTTAGCAGCATGATGTTGGGGGCGGCGATAGGCGCGCTGTTTAACGGCTGGCTGTCGTTCCGCCTTGGTCGTAAATACAGCCTGATGGCGGGGGCCGTACTCTTTGTGGCCGGCTCTATCGGATCCGCTTTTGCCGCCAGCGTGGAGGTGCTGCTGGTGGCCCGCGTGGTGTTGGGCGTGGCAGTCGGGATTGCCTCTTATACCGCGCCGCTGTACCTCTCCGAGATGGCCAGCGAGAACGTGCGCGGGAAAATGATCAGTATGTATCAGCTGATGGTCACCCTTGGCATTGTGCTGGCGTTTCTTTCCGATACCGCCTTTAGCTACAGCGGTAACTGGCGCGCCATGCTGGGCGTGCTGGCGCTGCCGGCGGTGATCCTGATCATTCTGGTCGTCTTTTTGCCGAACAGCCCGCGCTGGCTGGCGGAGAAGGGACGCCATATCGAAGCGGAAGAAGTGCTGCGGATGCTGCGCGATACCTCGGAAAAGGCGCGCGACGAGCTTAACGAGATCCGTGAGAGCCTCAAGCTGAAGCAGGGCGGTTGGGCGTTGTTTAAGGTCAATCGTAACGTGCGCCGGGCGGTGTTCCTGGGCATGCTGCTGCAGGCGATGCAGCAATTCACCGGCATGAACATCATCATGTACTATGCGCCGCGTATCTTTAAAATGGCGGGCTTTACCACTACTGAACAGCAGATGATCGCCACCCTGGTGGTGGGCCTGACCTTTATGTTTGCCACCTTTATTGCGGTGTTCACAGTGGATAAAGCGGGCCGCAAGCCAGCGCTGAAAATCGGCTTTAGCGTGATGGCGCTGGGCACTCTGGTGCTGGGCTACTGCCTGATGCAGTTCGACAAGGCACCGCATCCAGCGGCCTCTCCTGGCTCTCCGTCGGCATGACCATGATGTGTATTGCCGGGTATGCGATGAGCGCGGCGCCGGTAGTGTGGATCCTCTGCTCCGAGATCCAGCCGCTAAAATGCCGCGACTTCGGTATCACCTGCTCGACCACCACCAACTGGGTGTCGAACATGATCATCGGCGCCACTTTCCTGACGCTGCTTGACGCGATTGGCGCCGCCGGCACCTTCTGGCTCTACACGGCGCTCAACGTGGCCTTTATCGGCATCACCTTCTGGCTGATCCCGGAAACCAAGAATGTCACCCTCGAGCACATTGAGCGCAACCTGATGGCGGGCGAGAAGCTGCGCAACATCGGTAATCGTTAATGTGAGGCGCGCGGCAACCACGGGCTGGCGACTTTGCGCGTCTCCCGATGGTTGTCGCCGTGAATGATATGCAGGGCGCTCAGGCGCCCGATGTCATAATGCGGCAGTTGCACTGTGGAGAGCGGCGGTAGAAACAGATCGCCAATGCCCACCATGTTGTCGTATCCCACTACCGCCACGTCCTGTGGAATGCGTAACCCCTGGCCCAGCAGCGTCTGATAGACCATAAACGCGATGCGATCGTTGCCGCAGATCACTGAGTCAAAGCCAGGTTTACCCTCGCGGATATGCGCCAGCACCACCGCCGGGATATCGTGGTAATGCTCATCGCCCTGGCCCATATACGAATGGCTCAGATGGTCCGGTTCGATACCGGCCTCCCGGCAGGCGCGCTCCAGCCCCCGGCGGCGGCGGATCGTCGCCGGCTGGCTGGCGGGTAAGTGCAGGCACAGCGGACGACGATAGCCAGCGGCAAGCAGGGCTTTCACCGCGTCGTACTGCCCCTGTTCATCGTCCGGGATATAGCTGGCCACCGGCTGGCTGAGGCTTTCGCAGTTGGCCAGCACGCAGGGCAGAGTCAGCAGTTTTTCCGGCAGCGGTACCTGGCGCAGGCCCATGGTGGTAAAGATAATGCCGTCCGGACGATGGGAGAGGAGCAGGTCGACCACCGCTTCCGGCCGATCGGCAGCAAACATATTGACCACAAAGCTGTTCCAGCCGTGGGCGCGGGCCGTCTCTTCGATCGATAAGGTGATCTCCACCGAAAAGGGCGTGGTCACGGTATCCAGCGCCAGCACGCCGATGGTGCTGGGGGTGGCGCGCGCCCCGCGGATCTTCTTCGCCGACAGGTCGGGGACGTAGTTGGTTTCGGCGATGGCGGCCTGCACGCGGGCCAGTGTCTCAGGCTTCAGCCGCTCCGGGGTGTTCAGCGCCCGTGAGACGGTCATCAGAGATACATTCGCCAGTTTTGCTACATCTTTCAGGGACGCCATTTTTTCCTCCGCCATTGCCGCAGAGTACAGGCTATACAACTAAGTCGCTGATGTAAAAGAGTGAAACGATTTTCTGCTATCGCCGTCGTGAGCTATGTTGCGGTTGATTTTTGATCGCGATCGCATCTTCATTATGTTAACGTTAACTTTTGTGATTAACATCATATATCGCAGCGAATCCACCTGCGTTTTGTTTTTTGTTAACGTTACCATAATTGCATTCCTCTAACACGAGAATGTCATGATGAAAGCGCCTCACTCACACAGCTACCCGTTGCTCAGTGCCTTACTGTTTTTCTTTTTCGTGACCTGGTCGTCATCCGGCTCCTTGCTCTCTATCTGGCTTCACCAGGAGGTTGGGCTGAAGGCAGGCGATACCGGTATTATCTATGCCGTACTGTCGGTTTCCGCGCTGTTTGCGCAAGTTTGCTATGGATTTATCCAGGACAAGCTGGGGCTGCGCAAACATCTGCTCTGGTATATCACCGCGCTGCTGATCCTCTCTGGTCCGGCGTATCTGCTGTTCGGCCACCTGCTGAAAATCAACGTCCTGTTGGGCAGCATTTTTGGCGGGATCTATATCGGTTTGACCTTTAACGGCGGCATCGGCGTGCTGGAATCTTACACCGAGAGGGTGGCGCGTCAGAGCCAGTTTGAATTCGGCAGGGCGCGGATGTGGGGCTCGCTGGGCTGGGCGGTGGCCACCTTCTTCGCCGGCCTGCTGTTTAACATCAATCCGCAGCTAAACTTCCTCGTCGCCAGCTGTTCCGGGCTGGTGTTCTTTATCCTGTTGGCGCGGCTGCGGGTCTCCTCGGCGCCGCATGCGATGCAGGAGGCGGTATCGGGCGGTAAGGTGACCCTCGAAGATGCGCTGCGCCTGCTGACGCTGCCGCGCTTTTGGGCGCTGGTCTTCTTCGTCATCGGCACCTGCATTTACGGCGTCTATGACCAGCAGTTCCCGGTCTATTTCTCATCGCAGTTCGCGACCCTGCAGGAAGGCAATGAGATGTATGGCTACCTCAACTCCTTCCAGGTGTTCCTCGAGGCGGCCGGCATGTTCTGCGCGCCGTGGCTGGTGAACCGCATCGGCGCCAAAAACGGTCTGATTTTCGCCGGCATGGTGATGGCGATGCGCATGGTGGCCTCCGGTCTGGTGGAGGGGCCGCTGCTGATCTCCATCACCAAACTGCTGCACGCGGTGGAGTTGCCGATACTGCTGGTGGCTATCTTTAAGTACAACAGCCTCAACTTCGATAAACGTCTCTCCTCCACCCTCTATCTGGTGGGCTTCGCCTGCACCAGCTCGATTATCGCCAGCGTATTGTCGCCGCTGGCGGGCTACAGCTATGAAAAATATGGCTTCGCCCAGTCCTACCTGATCATGGGCCTGCTGGTGTTCTGCACCACCTTTATTTCCATCTTCTTGTTGCGCTCCGGCAAATCCTCCGCCGATCCGCTGGTGTCGCAACCTACCGCTATCTGAATCAAAAAGAGTGAAAATGATGACTTACACAATCTCCCGGGCTGAACAGGTACTCCAGACACAACGCCAGGCGCTTAATCTGCGCTGGTATCCGCACTATCACCTGGCGGCCCGCGCCGGGTGGATCAACGACCCAAACGGTCTGGTGTGGTTTGACGGCTGGTACCATGCCTTTTATCAACATCACCCGTACTCCACCCAGTGGGGACCGATGCACTGGGGGCACGCGCGCAGTAAGGATCTGGTGCACTGGGAGCATTTGCCGGTAGCCCTGGCGCCGGAGGGCCCGGAGGATAAAGACGGCTGCTTTTCCGGCTCGGCGGTGGTCGATGGCGATACCCTGGCGCTGATTTACACCGGGCATAAGTTCCACGGCGATCCTGGCGACGAAGCCAATCTGTATCAGGTGCAGTGTCTGGCCACCAGCCGCGACGGGATCCACTTTGAGCGCCAGGGGATGGTGGTCGACACCCCGCCGGGTATGCACCACTTCCGTGACCCGAAGGTCTGGCGTGAAGGAGACTGCTGGTACATGATCGTCGGCGCGCGCGAAGGCGATACCGGCCAGGTGCGGCTGTACCGTTCAGCCGATCTGCGCCAGTGGCAGGACGCGGGGGTGCTGGATGAAGCGGAAAGCACCATGGGCTATATGTGGGAGTGCCCGGACTTCTTCACCCTCAACGGCAAACGCGTTCTGATGTTTTCCCCACAGGGGATGCAGGCCGCGGGGTTCAGCAACCGCAATCTGTTCCAGAGCGGCTATCTGATCGGCGAGTGGCAGCCAGGCCAGCGTTTTATTCGCCATGGCGAATTCCGGGAGATGGATAACGGCCACGATTTCTATGCCCCGCAAAGCTTCTCCACCCCCGATGGCCGGCGGATCGTGATTGGCTGGCTGGATATGTGGGAATCGCCGCTGCCGGAGCAGCAGGACGGCTGGGCGGGCATGCTCTCCCTGCCGCGCGAGCTGAGCCTGAGCGCGGATGACCGCCTGCAGATGCGCCCGGCGAAAGAAGTGGAGAGCCTGCGCGGCGCCTGGTTCCCGTGGCCGGTCAGCACCCTGAACAACCAGCAGACGACGATGGTCGACAACTGCGAGGCGATGGAGGTGAATCTGCGCTGGGACTGCGCCCGCAGCAGCGCCGAGCAGTATGGTCTGCGCTTTGGCGATGGCCTGCGCATCTACATGGATGCCCAACAGCAGCGTCTGGTGCTGGAACGGCATTATCCGCAGTATGGCCTGTGCGGGACGCGCAGCGTGCCGTTGACCGCCGGGGCGGATCTCAACCTGCGAATATTTTTCGATAGCTCTTCGGTGGAGGTTTTTGTCAATGACGGCGAAGCCTGCCTGAGCAGCCGTATCTATCCGCAGGCTCCCCGCCGTGAATTAGCGTTATTAGCCTGGAGCGGCGCGGCGGCATTAACCGAAGCCGGCGCCTGGCAGCTCGAATAATAATAAGGCTGTTGTCGTTAATAACCCGTCTTTGACGATGGGCGGGTTATTATTGCCTGCATCGTCGTGCGTTACCCATTAATAAAAAATTCAGTTCATTCCATAATAAAAGGGTTTACCGATGAATAAAATCTGGGTCGGGTGTTTTCTGACGTCTCTGTATCTGCCATCCGTTATGGCGCAGGCGCCGTTATCGCTGGAGGAGCGACTGGCGCAAATGGAGCAGCGGCTAAAGGCGACGGAGGCGCGCGCCGCCAGCGCAGAGGCGGAAATTAAGACGCTGAAAGGCCAGCAGCAGGCCGCGACGGACGCCCGCGCGGCGCCTGCTTCGCCGCGGTTGCAGCTAAATGACAATGGCGAATTAAAATTTTATGGCGACGTCGAATTTAACCTCGAT
>OKEK01000139.1_pt1 | contig 9452 bp, 8 predicted proteins | sample 1610991 | NCBI WGS metagenome assembly OKEK01 (sample SAMN04436703, study PRJEB24849) | human gut metagenome | biome: human gut; feature: NICU; material: stool | host: Homo sapiens | place: USA: Saint Louis, MO | collected 2010-08-11 | reverse complement strand
GGTAACGGTTATTGGTTTAAATTTAAACATCTTCCCCGCTGCAGCAAATAACAATAAATGATAGGAGGAGTGCAGGTCAGAATTTTTCAGGAAGTGAGACGATATTTTGTAAATAACCGCCGCGGGCAAAGGCAATATAACCGCCTTTCTTTAATGCTGACAATACATTGAGAATACTGCTACGCGACAGAAGGGTCCTGTCCTGAATATACTCAAGAATAGATACCCGCTGTCGGGTCTCTTCGCTTAATAGCATCATCTCCAGCAGATGGTTACGGATGACCGAATAGGTACGCTGCTGCAGGACCAGATCGTCACGATACACCATATACGAGGTATGATAAGCCAACAGGCTGGTCACCTCTTCCCATAGGTTATGCTGGCGAAAAAGCGCCGAAGCCAGGTCATGGTCGATCCGTAGCAGTTCGCATGATACCTCGGCTCGCAGGCTGTGGCTGCGGCTGGGCTGCAGCATTTCCGCCACGCCGAAAAGATGCGGCTCATAGACGGTCACCATCAGTAGCCTGTCGGAATTACGAATAATCGACAGCTCGCCTTTTTTAAAAATAAAGAGCTGGGTTTTGCCTTTATATTCCCATGTCAGTCTTTTTCTGGCGATCGCGTTAACGGGGGTCGCGTGTGGCTCAAGTACATCGATCAGTCGGTCAATGGTCTTTTGCGGCCTGATCGGCGGTTTAATATTCATGATGTGTATCACCAGATATGAATTAATCAATTGAGGCTATTATAGTCAACAGTTTTGCTGGTCTGGCGATAAGGAAAAAATGCGTCATGGCATTTTTTTTAAGTTGGTGGGTCATTCAAAATAAAAAGCCGGCGGTGATCCGCCGGCGGAAAGCAACATTGTCAGGCGATTATTTGCCTTTGTTTTCCAGATTTTCAACCTGCGGTAAACCGGTTGCCGAGGAGGCGCTCAGCAGGCCAGACTGGGCATAGCCGAACAGCTTCTCGCGGGTATCGGTGATGTCCAGATTACGCATGGTCAGCTGGCCGATACGGTCTTCGGCAGTAAACATGGAATCGCCTTTTTCCATGGTCAGACGCTCCGCTTTATAGGTCAGGTTGTCTGATACCGTATTAAGGATCGAGTAGTCGTTACCGCGACGCAGTTCGAGGGTGACTTCGCCGGTGATCTGGCTGGCGACCCAGCGCTGCAGCGAATCACGCAGCATCAGCGCCTGGGAATCAAACCAGCGGCCCTGATACAGCAGGCGGCCCAACTGGCGACCGTGGGCGTGATATTGCTCAATCGTATCTTCGTTATGGATACCGGTCAGCAAACGCTCGTAGGCAATATGCAGCAGCGCCATCCCCGGAGCTTCATAAATGCCGCGGCTTTTCGCTTCGATAATCCGGTTTTCAATCTGGTCGCTCATGCCCAGGCCGTGACGACCGCCGATGCGGTTGGCTTCCAGCATCATCTCGACGTCATCGGCAAAGGTTTTACCATTCAGCGCCACCGGATGGCCCTGCTCAAAGCGTACGGTGACCTCTTCCGCAGGGATCTTCACGTTTTCGTCCCAGAACTTCACGCCCATAATCGGGTTGACGATCTTGACGCTGGAGTTCAGGAATTCGAGATCTTTCGCTTCATGGGTCGCGCCGAGCATATTGGAGTCGGTGGAGTAGGCTTTCTCGACCGACATCTTGTAATCAAAGCCGCAGGCGATCATAAATTCGGACATTTCGTGACGACCGCCGAGCTCATTGATAAAGTCGCTGTCCAGCCACGGTTTGTAAATCTGCAGTTCAGCGTTGGTCAGCAGGCCGTAACGATAGAAACGTTCGATATCGTTGCCTTTATAGGTGCTGCCATCGCCCCAAATGTTAACGCCGTCTTCTTTCATCGCCGCCACCAGCATGGTGCCGGTGACCGCGCGGCCTAGCGGCGTGGTGTTGAAGTAGGTCAACCCACCGGTGGTGTTATGGAAAGCGCCACACTGAATCGCGGCGATCCCTTCTGCGACCAGCTGTTTGCGGCAGTCGATCAGACGGGCGCCTTCAGCGCCGTACTCTTTCGCGCGGCGCGGGATAGCATCGTAGTCGTCTTCGTCCGGTTGACCCAGGTTAGCGGTATATGCATAAGGCACGGCGCCTTTTTTGCGCATCCATAACAGCGCTGCGCTGGTATCCAGTCCACCAGAGAAAGCGATACCAATACGTTGACCAACCGGGAGATGCTTGAGAATCGTCGTCATAAAATAAAACCCTGCTCGATAGACTGTGGTGAGTTCGACTCAACAACCTTAACTGCATTTTTATGCATTAATTGTGAGTATTCATTTAACCATCTTTTACTGGCGACAGGAAGTGCTTCATCATCTTTTTGCTAAAAAAGCCTGAAATACCAGCACAAACGGCAATCGGGGGCGCTAAAAAGCATGTTGACAAAATATACTAATCGCCGTTACAATTCATCTCGATTTTATGTCCCGTCTTCGGTACCAAATCCCAGCAGTATTTGCGTCTTTTGCTCATAAAGAGTAAAATATGCCACGTTTCAGGCGCGGGGTGGAGCAGCCTGGTAGCTCGTCGGGCTCATAACCCGAAGGTCGTCGGTTCAAATCCGGCCCCCGCAACCACTTTCCCATTAAGTACTTTTTCAAATATACTGTGAGGACTAGGTGTCCTTCGTAGCCGAATTTGAAAGAATTCTTGCGGAAGGTGTTCCAGATCGCCATGGCGATCTCAGGGTTCAGTTATCTAAAGCCCCGATTTATCGGGGTTTTTTGTTATCTGACTTCAGAATAACTGGGCTATACGCCCTTTTTTTATGTCTTGGGGGTGGGTTTGTCCACATTAGAGCAAAAATTGACAGAGATGCTCACTGCGCCGGTTGAAGCGCTTGGCTTTGAGCTGGTCGGCATCGAATTTATTCGCGGTCGCACATCCACACTGCGCATCTATATTGATAGTGAAGATGGCATCAACGTTGATGATTGTGCTGATGTGAGCCACCAGGTAAGCGCCGTCATGGATGTCGAAGACCCGATCACTGTCGCTTACAACCTGGAAGTCTCTTCGCCTGGTCTTGACCGTCCGATGTTCACCGCCGAACACTATCAACGTTTCACCGGCGAAGAAGTTGCGCTGGTGCTGCGCATGGCGGTTCAGAACCGCCGCAAATGGCAGGGCATTATCAAAGCGGTAGACGGTGAGATGATCACGGTAACCGTCGAAGGCAAAGATGAAGTGTTCGCGCTGAGTAACATCCAGAAGGCGAACCTGGTTCCCCACTTTTAACAGTCTGGATTGAGGTGAAAGGCCCCGATGAACAAAGAAATTTTGGCTGTTGTTGAAGCCGTTTCCAACGAAAAAGCGCTGCCGCGTGAGAAAATTTTCGAAGCGCTGGAAAGCGCGCTGGCAACGGCCACCAAGAAAAAATACGAACAAGAGATCGACGTTCGCGTTGAAATCGACCGCAAGAGCGGCGATTTCGATACCTTCCGTCGTTGGCTGGTTGTAGAAGAAGTCACCCAGCCGACGCGCGAGATCACGCTGGAAGCAGCGCGTTTCGAAGATGAAAGCATGAACGTCGGCGACTATGTCGAAGATCAGATCGAATCTGTTACCTTCGACCGTATCACCACCCAGACCGCTAAGCAGGTTATCGTGCAGAAAGTCCGCGAAGCCGAGCGCGCGATGGTGGTCGATCAGTTCCGCGAGCACGAAGGTGAGATCATCACCGGCGTGGTGAAAAAAGTGAACCGCGACAATATCACACTGGATCTGGGTAACAACGCTGAAGCCGTGATCCTGCGTGAAGATATGCTGCCGCGTGAAAACTTCCGTCCGGGCGACCGCATTCGCGGCGTACTGTACGCTGTCCGTCCGGAAGCGCGTGGCGCCCAGCTGTTCGTCACCCGTTCCAAACCTGAGATGCTGATCGAACTGTTCCGCATCGAAGTGCCGGAAATCGGTGAAGAAGTGCTGGAGATCAAAGCGGCGGCTCGCGATCCGGGCTCTCGTGCCAAAATCGCGGTGAAAACCAACGACAAGCGCATCGACCCGGTTGGCGCTTGCGTCGGTATGCGCGGTGCGCGTGTGCAGGCCGTGTCGACTGAGCTGGGTGGTGAACGCATCGATATCGTCCTGTGGGATGATAACCCGGCGCAGTTCGTGATTAACGCTATGGCGCCGGCAGACGTCGCGTCCATCGTGGTGGATGAAGATAAACACACCATGGATATCGCGGTAGAAGCGGGCAACCTGGCGCAGGCGATCGGCCGTAACGGTCAGAACGTCCGCCTGGCTTCACAGCTCAGCGGCTGGGAACTCAACGTCATGACCGTTGACGATCTGCAGGCTAAGCACCAGGCGGAAGCGCATGCCGCTATCGATACCTTCACCAAATATCTTGATATTGATGAAGATTTCGCGACAGTGCTGGTTGAAGAAGGCTTCTCCTCGCTGGAAGAGCTGGCCTATGTGCCGATGAAAGAACTGCTGGAAATCGACGGTCTGGATGAAGCCACCGTTGAAGCACTTCGTGAGCGTGCGAAAAACGCACTGACTACGCTGGCGCTGGCTCAGGAAGAAAGCCTGGGAGATAACAAACCTGCCGATGATCTGTTGAATCTCGAAGGTCTGGATCGTGCCCTGGCATTCAAACTGGCTGCCCGTGGTGTTTGTACGCTGGAAGATCTCGCCGAGCAGGGCGTTGATGACCTGGCTGATATCGAAGGGATGACCGACGAGAAAGCTGGCGAGCTCATCATGGCCGCTCGCAACATTTGTTGGTTCGGCGACGAAGCGTAATAAACTGTAGCAGGAAGGAACAGCATGACAGATGTGACTATTAAAGCGCTGGCCTCAGAGATTCAGACCTCTGTGGATCGCCTGATACAGCAATTTGCTGACGCAGGCATCCGCAAATCGGCTGATGATTCTGTGACCTCGCAAGAGAAACAAACTTTGTTGACGCACCTGAACCGTGAACACGGCTCGGCGCCAGACAAGCTGACGTTACAGCGTAAGACGCGCAGTACGTTGAATATTCCAGGTACCGGTGGAAAGAGTAAATCGGTACAAATCGAAGTCCGCAAGAAACGCACCTTTGTGAAACGCGATCCGCAAGAGGCTGAACGCCTGGCCGCGGAAGAGCAGGCGCAGCGTGAAGCGGAAGAGCAGGCCCGTCGTGAAGCTGAAGAAGCAGCGAAACGCGAGGCGCAATTAAAAGCTGAACGTGAGGCCGCAGAACAAGCTAAGCGTGAAGCCGCTGATAAAGCGAAACGTGAAGCTGCGGAAAAAGACAAAGTGAGCAATCAACATACCGACGAAATGACCAAAACCGCCCAGGCTGAAAAGATCCGTCGCGAGAACGAAGCCGCGGAATTGAAGCGCAAATCGGAAGAAGAAGCACGCCGCAAACTTGAAGAAGAAGCGCGCCGTGTAGCGGAAGAAGCACGCCGTATGGCTGAAGAAAACGAAAAAAATTGGTCTGAAACCTCAGACAGCCCGGAAGATAGCAGCGACTATCACGTCACCACATCACAGCATGCTCGTCAGGCTGAAGATGATAACGATCGTGAAGTCGAAGGCGGTCGCGGCCGTAGCCGTAGCAGCAAAGCGGCTCGTCCGGCGAAGAAAGGCAACAAACACGCTGAATCGAAAGCTGATCGTGAAGAAGCCCGCGCGGCCGTGCGCGGCGGTAAAGGCGGTAAGCACCGTAAAGGTTCCGCTCTGCAGCAGGGCTTCCAGAAGCCAGCGCAGGCCGTTAACCGTGACGTCGTAATCGGCGAAACCATCACCGTTGGCGAACTGGCTAACAAGATGGCGGTGAAAGGTTCTCAGGTCATCAAAGCGATGATGAAGCTGGGCGCCATGGCGACCATCAACCAGGTCATCGACCAGGAAACCGCACAGCTGGTTGCCGAAGAGATGGGCCACAAAGTTATCCTGCGTCGTGAAAACGAACTGGAAGAAGCCGTAATGAGCGACCGTGACACCGGCGCGGCGGCTGAACCGCGCGCACCGGTCGTGACCATTATGGGTCACGTTGACCACGGTAAAACCTCGCTGCTGGACTACATTCGTTCTACCAAGGTTGCCTCCGGCGAAGCGGGTGGTATTACCCAGCACATCGGTGCTTACCACGTCGAAACCGACAACGGCATGATCACCTTCCTGGATACCCCGGGCCACGCCGCGTTTACCTCCATGCGTGCTCGTGGCGCGCAGGCGACGGATATCGTGGTTCTGGTGGTGGCGGCAGACGACGGCGTGATGCCGCAGACTATCGAAGCTATCCAGCACGCTAAAGCGGCGCAGGTACCGGTGGTAGTGGCGGTGAACAAGATCGATAAGCCAGAAGCCGATCCGGATCGCGTGAAGAACGAACTGTCCCAGTACGGCATCCTGCCGGAAGAGTGGGGCGGCGAGAGCCAGTTTGTCCACGTTTCTGCGAAAGCGGGTACCGGCATCGACGACCTGCTGGACGCGATCCTGCTGCAGGCTGAAGTTCTTGAGCTGAAAGCGGTCCGCAACGGTATGGCGAGCGGCGCGGTCATCGAATCCTTCCTTGATAAAGGTCGTGGTCCGGTAGCTACCGTTCTGGTTCGCGAAGGTACTCTGCACAAGGGCGACATTGTGCTGTGCGGCTTCGAATATGGCCGTGTGCGCGCGATGCGTGACGAACTGGGTCGCGAAGTGCTGGAAGCGGGTCCGTCCATTCCGGTGGAAATCCTCGGCCTGTCCGGTGTGCCGGCTGCCGGTGATGAAGTGACCGTAGTGCGTGACGAGAAAAAAGCGCGTGAAGTGGCGCTGTATCGTCAGGGCAAATTCCGTGAAGTTAAGCTGGCGCGTCAGCAGAAATCTAAACTGGAAAACATGTTCGCTAACATGACCGAAGGCGAAGTTCACGAAGTGAACATCGTACTGAAAGCGGACGTACAGGGTTCTGTCGAAGCGATTTCCGATTCCTTACTGAAACTGTCTACCGACGAAGTGAAAGTGAAGATCATCGGTTCCGGCGTAGGTGGTATCACCGACACCGACGCTACCCTGGCAGCAGCATCCAACGCGATTCTGGTTGGCTTGAACGTTCGTGCCGATGCCTCTGCGCGTAAAGTTATCGAAGCGGAAAGCCTGGATCTGCGTTACTACTCCGTCATCTATAACCTGATCGACGAAGTGAAAGCGGCGATGAGCGGCATGCTGTCTCCGGAACTGAAACAGCAGATCATCGGTCTGGCTGAAGTGCGTGATGTCTTCAAATCGCCGAAATTCGGCGCCATCGCGGGCTGTATGGTTACCGAAGGGACGATCAAACGTCACAACCCAATCCGCGTTCTGCGTGACAACGTGGTTATCTATGAAGGCGAGCTGGAATCCCTGCGCCGCTTCAAAGATGACGTTAACGAAGTCCGTAACGGCATGGAATGTGGTATCGGTGTGAAGAACTACAACGACGTTCGCGTTGGCGATATGATCGAAGTGTTCGAAATCATCGAAATCCAGCGTAGCATCGATTAATCATTTGATGGCTAAGCAGCCGGGGAAGCGAAGCGCCACCCGGCAATCATTTTAAAAAGGGGCTTTTGGCCCCTTTTTTGTCTTTATTCTGGAGAACTTATTATGGCGAAAGAATTTGGTCGCCCGCAGCGCGTGGCCCAGGAGATGCAAAAAGAGATTGCCATCATCCTGCAGCGTGAAATTAAAGATCCGCGTCTGGGCATGATGACCACCGTTTCCGGTGTGGAAATGTCCCGTGACCTGGCCTATGCCAAGGTGTATGTCACCTTCCTTAACGACAAAGATGAAGCCGCGGTGAAAGCGGGCATCAAAGCGCTGCAGGAAGCTTCTGGCTTTATCCGCTCTCTGCTGGGGAAAGCGATGCGTCTGCGCATCGTACCGGAACTGACTTTCTTCTACGACAACTCACTGGTGGAAGGGATGCGTATGTCCAACCTGGTCACCAGCGTGGTGAAACACGAAGATGAGCGTCGTGTGAACCCGGACGACAGCAAGGAGGACTGATGAGTCGTCCTCGTCGTCGCGGCCGCGACGTGCATGGCGTATTGTTGCTGGACAAGCCTCAGGGCGCCTCCAGTAACGATGTGCTGCAGAAAGTAAAACGTATTTATAACGCCAACCGCGCCGGGCATACCGGCGCGCTGGATCCGCTGGCGACCGGTATGCTGCCGATCTGCCTTGGCGAAGCGACCAAGTTTTCCCAGTATCTGCTGGACTCCGATAAGCGTTACCGCGTGATCGCCAAACTTGGCCAGCGCACGGATACCTCCGATGCCGACGGTCAGGTGGTGGAAGAGCGCCCGCTGACTTTTAGCGACGAACAGCTGGCGGCGGCGCTGGACAGCTTCCGCGGCGAGACGCAGCAGGTGCCGTCGATGTATTCGGCGCTGAAATATCAGGGCAAGAAGCTATACGAATATGCTCGCCAGGGTATTGAAGTTCCGCGGGAAGCCCGGCCGATAACCGTCTATGAGCTGCTGTTTATTCGCCGCGAAGGCGATGAGCTGGAGCTGGAGATCCACTGCTCGAAAGGCACCTACATCCGGACGATTATCGATGATTTAGGTGAGAAGCTCGGCTGCGGCGCGCACGTGATTTTCCTGCGTCGCCTGGCGGTAAGCAAATACCCGGTCGAGCGGATGGTGACCCTCGAGCAGCTGCAGGCGCTGGTCGATGAGGCGGCGGCGCAGGATATTCCTGCCGCTCAGTTGCTTGATCCGCTGCTGATGCCGATGGACAGCCCGGCCTCGGATTACCCGCTGGTTAATATTCCAGAAACCTCCGCAGTCTACTTTAAGAACGGCAACCCGGTACGTCAGTCAGGCGCGCCGCTTAACGGGCTGGTGCGGGTGATGGAGAGCGAGTCCGGCAAGTTTCTCGGCATGGGCGAAATTGACGATGAAGGCCGCGTGGCCCCGCGTCGTCTGGTGGTGGAATACCCGGCGTAAGCGCTTTTCTTGCGATAAAAGCCTGCTACGAGTAGAATATCGCCGCTTAACGTCCGCTAACGTGTTTTAACATTTTCGGGCGTTGCATCAGGGGTCGCTGAATTAGAGATCGGCACCCTTTCTTTCTTTTAATTTTTGGAGTTATAAAATGTCTCTAAGCGTTGAAGCTAAAGCAAAAATCGTTTCTGAGTTTGGTCGTGGCGAAAACGACAGCGGTTCTACCGAAGTTCAGGTTGCACTGCTGACCGCACAGATCAACCACCTGCAGGGCCACTTTGCAGAGCCCAAAAAAGATCACCACAGCCGTCGTGGTCTGCTGCGCATGGTTTCTCAGCGTCGTAAACTGCTCGACTACCTGAAACGTAAAGATGTTGCCCGTTACTCTGCGCTGATTGAGCGTCTGGGTCTGCGTCGCTAATTCTGCGAGTTTCAGAAAAAGGGGCCTGACGGCCCCTTTTTTCGACCGGGCGGCAGCAATTCATTCAAAACTCATGTATTGTTGCTAGTAAT
>OKEK01000133.1_pt1 | contig 9895 bp, 8 predicted proteins | sample 1610991 | NCBI WGS metagenome assembly OKEK01 (sample SAMN04436703, study PRJEB24849) | human gut metagenome | biome: human gut; feature: NICU; material: stool | host: Homo sapiens | place: USA: Saint Louis, MO | collected 2010-08-11 | reverse complement strand
ACCGGTGGCCGACCCGGGCCCCCGTCATCCGCAGCGGGTCCTGCTGTCTGATGACGTCCCGGGCAATATTTATAAGCGGGGCGAGGAGATCGCCAGCGTGCCGTTGCAGCAGGTCGGGCCGGGCCACTTCGTCGCCCGCGAATCCGCCGATGTGCTGGGCAGAACATAACAACACATAACGCATCTTTTCAGGAGAACACGATGACACAACCTGTTTCACGCAAATGGTGGCTGGCGCTGAGTATCGCGGCGGCCCTGGCGAGCGCTCCCGCCTTTGCCGCCAAAGATGTGGTGGTGGCGGTCGGGTCTAACTTCACGACCCTCGACCCCTATGATGCCAACGATACCCTGTCGCAGGCGGTGGCGAAGTCCTTTTATCAAGGCCTGTTCGGCCTTGATAAAGAGATGAAGCTGCAAAACGTTCTTGCTGAGAGCTATACCGTGTCACCGGACGGCCTGGTGTACACCATTAAGCTCCACAGCGGGGTGAAATTCCAGGATGGCACTGACTTTAACGCCGAGGCGGTAAAGGCTAACCTCGATCGCGCGAGTAACCCGGATAACCATCTCAAGCGCGATAACCTATATAAAAATATCGCCAGTACCGAGGCGGTCGATCCGACTACGGTCAAAATTACCCTGAAGCAGCCCTTCTCGGCGTTTATTAACATTCTCGCCCATCCGGCGACAGCGATGATTTCGCCGGCGGCGCTGAAAAAATATGGTAAGGATATCGGCTTCCACCCGGTGGGCACCGGGCCGTATAAGCTCGACACCTGGAACCAGACGGATTTTGTGAAGGTCAGCAAGTTCGATGGGTACTGGCAGCCGGGGCTGCCAAAGCTGGATTCTATCACCTGGCGTCCGGTGGTGGATAACAATACCCGGGCGGCGATGCTGCAGACCGGCGAGGCGCAGTTCGCCTTCCCGATCCCTTACGAACAGGCGCCGCTGCTGGCGAAAAACAGCAAACTGGAGCTGGTGGCCAGCCCGTCGATCATGCAGCGCTACATCAGCATGAACGTGACGCAGAAGCCGTTCGATAATCCGAAGGTACGGGAAGCCATCAACTATGCGATTAACCGTCAGGCGCTGGTGAAGGTAGCGTTCGCCGGCTACGCCACCCCGGCGACCGGAGTGGTGCCGCCGTCGATCGCCTATGCCCAGACCTACACCGCCTGGCCATACGATCCGGCGAAAGCGCGCCAGCTGCTGAAAGAGGCGGGCTACCCTAACGGTTTCAGCACCACGCTGTGGTCATCGCATAATCACAGCACCGCGCAGAAAGTACTGCAGTTCACCCAGCAGCAGCTGGCGCAGGTGGGGATTAAGGCGCAGGTGACGGCGATGGACGCTGGTCAGCGGGCGGCGGAAGTGGAAGGTAAAGGGCAGAAAGAGAGCGGGGTACGGATGTTCTATACCGGCTGGTCCGCCTCCACGGGTGAAGCCGACTGGGCGCTGTCGCCGCTGTTCGCCTCGCAAAACTGGCCGCCGACGCTGTTTAATACCGCGTTTTACAGCAACCCGCAGGTGGATAACGCGCTGAGCGAGGCGCTGAAAACCACCGATCCGCAACAGAAAACCAAACTCTATAAAGAGGCGCAGGATATTATCTGGAAAGAGTCGCCGTGGGTGCCGCTGGTGGTCGAGAAACTGGTCTCCGCCCACAGCAAGAACCTCACCGGTTTCTATATCCAGCCGGATACCGGCTTTAGCTTCGAACAGGCGGACCTGACGCCGTGATCATGTTCATCTTCATGCGTCCTCTCTCCCGGAATGGGAGGGAGCGATGCTGAATTATGTGATTAAGCGCCTGCTGGGCCTGATCCCCACTCTGCTTATCGTCGCGGTGCTGGTGTTTCTATTCGTCCATATGCTGCCCGGTGACCCGGCGCGGCTGATTGCCGGACCTGAGGCCGATGCCCAGGTGGTGGCGATGGTGCGCCAGCAGCTGGGGCTTGACCAGCCGCTGCATGTCCAGTTCTGGCACTATATCACCAACGTGCTGCGCGGCGATTTTGGCATTTCCATGGCCTCGCGGCGTCCCGTTGCCAGTGAGATTGCCAGTCGCTTTATGCCCACGCTGTGGCTGACGCTGGCCAGCATGAGCTGGGCGGTACTGTTCGGGATGGCGGCGGGGATTGCGGCCGCGGTGTGGCGCAATCGCTGGCCCGACCGTCTGGGAATGGCGCTGGCGGTGAGCGGTATTTCGTTTCCGGCTTTTGCCCTTGGTATGTTGCTGATGCAGGTGTTTTCGGTTGAGCTGGGCTGGCTGCCGACGGTGGGGGCCGACAGCTGGCGGCACTATATTTTGCCGTCGTTGACCCTTGGCGCGGCGGTGGCGGCGGTCATGGCGCGCTTTACCCGCGCGTCATTCGTCGATGTGCTGCATGAAGACTATATGCGCACCGCCCGGGCGAAGGGGGTGAGCGAAACGCGGGTGGTGCTCAAGCATGGTCTGCGCAATGCGATGATCCCGGTGGTGACCATGATGGGGCTGCAGTTCGGCTTTCTGCTCGGCGGGTCGATCGTTGTGGAGAAGGTGTTTAACTGGCCGGGGCTTGGGCGCTTGCTGGTCGATTCGGTGGAGATGCGTGATTACCCGGTGATTCAGGCGGAAGTGCTGCTCTTTTCGCTGGAGTTTATTCTTATCAATTTAGTGGTGGATGTGCTGTACGCGGCCATAAACCCGGCTATCAGGTATAAGTAAGGTGCGATTGCTTAACTGGAGAAGGCAGGCGGCGCTGAACGCCATGCCGGGTATCAGACCCGGCGAGATCCATACCCCCTGGCATGAGTTCTGGCGGCGCTTTCGTCGCCAGCCGGTGGCGATGTGCGCTGGTATTTTCGTGCTGTTGCTGATTGCGGTAGCCATCGTTGCCCCATGGATAGCGCCGTATGATGCGGAAAATTATTTCGACTACGACCGTCTGAACGAGGGGCCTTCGCTGGTGCACTGGTTCGGAGTCGACTCCCTGGGACGGGATATTTTCAGCCGGGTGCTGGTCGGGGCGCAGATCTCGCTGGCCGCCGGGGTACTGGCGGTGCTGATTGGCGCGGCCATCGGCACGGTGCTTGGGCTGCTGGCTGGCTATTATGAGGGCTGGTGGGACCGGCTCATTATGCGACTTTGCGACGTGTTGTTCGCCTTTCCGGGGATCCTGCTGGCGATCGCGGTGGTCGCCGTCATGGGCAGCGGGATGGCCAACGTGATCATCGCCGTGGCGATCTTCTCGATCCCGGCGTTTGCTCGTCTGGTGCGCGGCAATACGCTGGTTCTGAAGCAGCAGACCTTTATTGAATCGGCGCGCAGCATCGGCGCCAGCGACGCCACCATTCTGTTCAACCATATTCTGCCGGGGACGGTGTCATCGATCGTGGTTTATTTCACCATGCGCATTGGGGTATCGATTATTTCGGCGGCCAGTCTGTCGTTTCTCGGCCTCGGCGCGCAGCCGCCCACCCCGGAGTGGGGCGCGATGCTCAACGAGGCGCGGGCGGATATGGTGATGTCTCCGCACGTGGCGCTCTTTCCGGCGGTGGCGATTTTCGTGACCGTGCTGGCGTTTAATCTGCTGGGAGATGGCCTGCGCGATGCGCTGGATCCGAAGTTAAAGGGGTAGGGTGAGTGAAAGCTCCGCCGGGAGTCCTTTATGTTATCTGCGGCTTCAGCGCACATTGCGCTTCCGGATAATTTTCTGCGTTAGGTCTCTCATGGCGCAGGGAGCGGTGTGAGGCGGAAACGACCGCCGGACGGTTCCCTCTCCTCCCGGGAGAGGGCCAGGGTGAGGCGAAGCATCGCTGGAAAGTCCTTTATGTTATCTGTGGCTTCTGCGTAGTTTGCGCTCCCGGTTAATCGTCTGCGTTATGTCTCTTATGGCGCAGCAAAATAACGGCGCAACAGGGCTGCCTGGAAGGTAATCAATGCTTGCCCGTGGCGCTGCGCTTGCGCGGGCCTGGGGGGATGAGCCTACGGGAGGACCCCGTAGGCCGTGGAATGCGCTAAGCCGCTATCCGGGAAGCTGGACTAGACCCGGGTACCCCACAGGTCGTATTCGTCGGCGTGCTCGACTTTCACCCGCACCACGTCGCCCGGCTTAACGCGGGTTTCGCCGTTCAGGTACACCGCGCCGTCGATTTCCGGAGCGTCGGCCATGCTGCGGCCAATGGCGCCTTCTTCATCAACTTCATCTACCTGCACCAGGATTTCGCGCCCCACTTTCTCCTGCAGACGCTCGGCAGAGATCTGCTGCTGCAGCTGCATAAAGCGGTTCCAGCGCTCTTCTTTCACCTCTTCCGGCACCTGGTCCGCCAGCTCGTTGGCGGTAGCGCCTTCAACCGGGCTGTACTTGAAGCAGCCGACGCGGTCGAGACGCGCCTCTTTCAGGAAGTCGAGCAGCATCTGGAAATCTTCTTCCGTTTCGCCCGGGAAGCCCACAATAAAAGTGGAGCGCAGGGTCAGATCCGGGCAAATTTCACGCCACTGCTTAATGCGCGCCAGCTGACGGTCCGCAGAACCTGGACGCTTCATCAGCTTCAGAATACGCGGGCTGGCGTGCTGCAGCGGAATATCGAGGTACGGCAGAATCTTGCCTTCCGCCATCAGCGGGATCACATCGTCAACGTGCGGGTACGGGTAGACATAGTGCAGGCGTACCCAGATGCCGAGCTTCGCCAGCTCTTCGCACAAACTGACCATGCTGGTCTTCACCGGCATACCGTTGTGGAAGCCGGTGCGGTGCTTGACGTCGACGCCGTAGGCGGAGGTGTCCTGCGAAATCACCAGCAGCTCTTTCACGCCGGCGTCAGCGAGGCGTTTGGCTTCGGCCAGCACTTCGCCAATCGGACGGCTCACCAGATCGCCACGCATGGACGGGATGATGCAGAAGGTGCAGCGATGGTTGCAGCCTTCAGAAATTTTTAAGTAGGCGTAGTGGCGCGGCGTCAGCTTAACCCCCTGTTCCGGCACCAGGCTCAGGAACGGGTTGTGCTTCGGCTTCGGCGTATAATGATGGACATGCTCCAGCACCTGCTCATAGCTGTGCGGACCGGTGATCTCCAGCACCTTCGGATGCACTTCGCGGATCTGATCCTCTTTCGCGCCGAGACAGCCGGTGACGATTACCTTGCCGTTCTCTTTCAACGCTTCGCCGATCGCTTCCAGCGATTCCTGCACAGCGCTATCAATAAAGCCGCAGGTGTTAACGATCACCATATCGGCGTTGTCGTAGGTCGGTACGACGTCATAACCTTCGGTGCGCAGTTCGGTCAGGATACGCTCTGAGTCCACGAGGTTTTTCGGGCAGCCCAGGGAGACGAAGCCGATTTTCGGCTGATGCGTGACATTGCTCATAGCTTAAAAAGTGTTCAATTATTGGAATGTTCAGGGCAGTAATTGTACAGATCTTTGCGAAAAAGAGTATAGTTCCGTCGCGGTTAATTGTGAAAAAGCGCCCCCGACCTGTCTTTTACGCCCCCCACCGCCAGAGCGGATCCCACACGCCCCGGAGCAGAGGGGTGGACACGCTTCTGACAAGCCGTGCGCACAGGCGACTCAAGCCCGGCGTGGCTGCCGGGCAGAGACTTATTGCGCCGGGTTAATGGCTGCGGAGGGGGTGGCGCCGGTTTTTTTCGGCTCGCGCTTATCCTGCAGCGTGAAAATAGAGATCAGGGTAAAGAGCCCGGCGACGCTGCCGAGAATCAGATAGGTGTTGGCGAAGCCAATGGTATCGTACAGATAGCCTGCCAGCGGAGAGTAAATGGCGGTGGCGATCGAGGCGACGAACAGCACCACCAAATAGACCGTCGAAGAGAGCTTGTGGTCGAAGTTGGCGGCGATGAATTTAAAGACCGATACCAGAATCAACGGCTTCTCCAGAGCATGCATCATTTTCACCGCACCAATCCACACCGGGCCGAGGGGCACGGCTGAGCCGACAATACGTACCGACATGATCAGCCCGGCGATGATCAGCGCCCATTTGGCGCCGGTCCGGTTAACAAACCATGGCATCAGGCAGAGGAACAGGGTTTCACCGCAGACCTGAAGAGACGCGAGGATCCCGTACCAGCGGTTGCCTTCCTCCGGCGTCGGGAACTGTAGCGAGAAGTACTGGGCAAACTGCTGATCGTAGGTGTCGTAAATCTGCGTGACGAACAGGGTAAAGAGCAGCAGCATCCAGAACTGACCATTCTTCGCCAGCTCAAGGGCATGAGAGACCTTCAGCGATTCGCTTCGCGCCACATCGGCGTCGGTTAATTCAATTTTGGTTAGCATAAAGCAGATGGCGGCGATGACAATGGCGAGGCTGGCGAGCCAGAAGGCCAGATTAGGATTGCTGTCGATATATTTACCCACAATGCAGGCCGCCGCTGCCCAGCCTAACGAGCCCCACATCCGCACACGACCATATTCAAACTGATAGCGCCGGGAAATCTTATCGATATAAGAGTCGATTACTCCGCAGCCGGAGTTAAAGATGATCCCCAGATAGATCCCTCCCAGCAAGGCGCCAAACCAAAAGTTGTGCACCAGCAGCGGCGCGTAAACGTAGATAAAGAAGGGGCCCACCGGCAGGAGCAGGGCGACCAGCAGCCAGATAAGCCGTTTTTTCAGGCCGAACTTGTCAGAGATAAAGCCGAAGAAAGGCTGCATCAGCAGGGCGATAAAGGCGTTGACCGAGTAAAGCAGCCCGGTCTTCGTGGCGCTGATGCCAAGATGCTGGGTGGTCCAGATAACGAAGAAAGCCATGGTCGACGACCAGGCGAACAGGTAGAGGAAATCGAAAAGACTCAACAGAAGGTAGTTTCTTTTACCGGACGTCATGTTTCAGTTCCTTGCAAATGGGCAGAGAGAATGTCAGCGATCCGCGGGCCGCGTTCGCTGTTTTCCTGACATGTTATACGTATTACATTAATTATTTGTTATGACATCCGAATTGACGATGGTGCAACAGATCATATGAGGTATTGTGATCATCGCTGCACTAATTTTGTCTCTTATTGCCATTTTCTGTTTATTAATTTCATCTTGAAATTAATTGTGATCGTATAACATTTTTTTTGTTATACACCCTACAATGCGTTAAAGTTGCCACATTGTAAATGATGTTAGAGAACTGGGGATTATTGACCTGGCGCATCATTTTGCACAAAAAATAACCGTATTATGGAAAGGGTAAAGGACGACAGAGGAGGAACCGTGATGACCGTTGACAGACTATACCGCCACCTTCTGCAGAAGCTTATTAACGCCAATATCGATATTGACGCCTATCTGCAACTGCGAAAGGCCAAAGGCTACATGTCAGTCAGCGAAAATGACCATCTGCGTGATAACTTGTTTGAGCTTTGCCGTGAAATGCGTGAGCAGGCGCCGCGCCTGCAGAATGCCATTTCACCGGAGGAGAGGGATGTCCTTCGCCTGGCCGGCGAATCGGTCGCCGCCGCTGCACTATGCCTGATGAGCGGGCATCATGATTGTCCGCTATACATCGCTGTTAACGTAGAGAAGCTAGAACGCTGTCTGACAGGATTGACCTCAAATATTCATAAATTGAATAAATTGGCGCCAATCACTCATGCCTGATCGGCTGAAACCCAGGGGAAGTGAACGCTTCCCCTGTTAAAGGTTATGTAAAAATCCCCGCGCAAATTTCCCCGCTGGCTACCCTTTAGCCCAGAGCTGACGAAAGGAGAATGCCATGCGTCCGATCCCACTGCTGTTGATATTGAGCGCCTTAGCGCTACCAGCCCTGAGCCAGGCCGCGGTGCGGGTGGAGGTATTGCAAAACCGGCTGGCCCAGCCGTGGGGCATGGCCTTTCTGCCTGACGATCAGGGCATACTGATCACCCTGCGCGGCGGCGAGCTCAAGCGCTGGCAGCCGGGTAAAGGTCTGTCGGCGCCGATAGCCGGCGTGCCGCAGGTATGGGCCAACGGCCAGGGTGGCCTACTGGACGTGGCGCTGGCCCCGGATTTCGCCCAGTCGCGGCGGGTGTGGCTGAGCTATGCGGAAAGCGACGCCAGCGGTAAGGCGGGCACCGCGGTGGGCTATGGGCGGTTGAGCGAGGATGCCACGCAGCTGACGAACTTTACCGTGGTCTTTCGCCAGCAGCCGAAGCTCTCCGTCGGCAATCATTTTGGCGGCAGGCTGGTGTTCGACGGCAAAGGATATTTGTTTATCGGGCTGGGCGAAAATAATCAGCGCGCCACCGCCCAGGATCTCAGCAAGCTGCAGGGGAAAGTGGTCCGCCTGACGGAGACCGGAGGTGTACCGCCGGATAACCCTTTTGTCGGCCGGGCTGACGCCAGGCCGGAGATCTGGGCTTACGGCATCCGTAATCCGCAGGGAATGGCGATGAATCCCTGGAGCGAGGCGCTGTGGCTGAACGAGCATGGCCCGCGCGGCGGAGATGAAATTAATATTCCGCAGGCGGGGAAAAATTACGGCTGGCCGCTGGCGACGCACGGTATTAACTACAGCGGCCTGCCCATTCCGGAAGCAAAAGGCAAAACGGTTCCGGGGACCGAACCTCCCCAGTATGTCTGGCCGGTCTCTCCCGGGGTGAGCGGGATGGCCTTTTATTCGGCGCCGACCTTTCCCCAGTGGCAGCATAAGCTATTTATCGGCGCGCTGAAGGAGACATCGCTGATTGTCCTGGCGGTGGACGGTAATCAGGTCCGCGAGGAGGGGAGATTACTGGAGGCGCGCGGAAAACGCATCCGCGATGTTCGCGTGGGACCCGACGGCTATCTGTACGTTTTAACCGACGAGTCTAACGGCGAGCTATTGCGGTTGAGTCCCGAGGCTTAGCCTCAGGTCACCGGGATCTGCACTACTTCGCGCCAGGCAGGACGTTGGCTAATCTGCTGATACCAGCGCTGCAGATGGGGCCGCGGTTGCCAGCTGTCGAGGATCGACAACAGATTGTAGACGAAGGGAGCGACGGCAATATCGCCAAGGCCGAACTGCTCGCCGGAGAGCCACGGCGTTTTGGCCAGTTCGTCGTCCAGCATGGCGAACAGCGCTTCGCAGGCGCTGATCCCCGCGGCGATGGCCGCCGGGTCGCGCTGCTCCGGCGGCGTTCTCACCAGGCCCATTAATACCGGGCGATGGGCGGGAGAGAGGGTGCCGTTGGACCAATCCATCCACTTTTCCCCTTGCGCGCGCTGCGCCGGCGCGGCCAGCCACAGACGGTCAACGCCATACTGGGCCGCCAGGTAGCGAATAATCGTATTTGATTCCCACAATACCACCCCGGGGGCATCGTCCTTTAACAACGGCACCAGCCCGTTCGGGTTCATCGCCAGATATTCCGGGTCATGATTGAGACCAAACTCCAGCCCGGCGAGGATCTGCTGATAAGGCAGATCCAGCTCCTCCAGCACCCAGCGTACTTTCTTCACGTTGGTCGAGTTATTACGTCCCCACAGTGTAATCATTTTCGCTCCTGAGTTTGTTTCACTGCCGTTGCAGCGCGATCGGCGATCATGTTGGGATAAAGTTAAAAATCCGGCAAGCTTTTTTATTTGGCTGTTATTAAAGGTTTTTATGCTTACTCCCTTCAGCCAGGGGCACTCCTGGGTCACAGGGCCCGGAAAGTGTTTTTACTATTTTACAGGAGTAATATCTATAGGGTGTTACTCTACGAAGGAAAGGGCGTGATCATGGTGTATCTTATTGATAATTAAATCTTTAAATCATGCACGCATCTATAAAAACGCTCCCTCTCCGTCTCGGTTAAAATCTCAATGTCGCCTGAGGGTATAATTTGATGCTGATTATTGCATCGCAATCATCTGAGGAACACAGGTTAATATTAATAAATAGAAAGTCAGTGAAAGAATTATTTTTTTACAGGGATGAACTGTTGTTTTTATCGATCGGATATACAT
>OKEK01000124.1_pt1 | contig 10087 bp, 6 predicted proteins | sample 1610991 | NCBI WGS metagenome assembly OKEK01 (sample SAMN04436703, study PRJEB24849) | human gut metagenome | biome: human gut; feature: NICU; material: stool | host: Homo sapiens | place: USA: Saint Louis, MO | collected 2010-08-11 | reverse complement strand
ACCATCCGGAGCTCGAGCAATTTGCCCCGCACGACGATCGCCGCCCTGAAGAGGTCGCCAGCGCGCTGGCCGCCCGCGGCCTGCAGCCGGTATGGAAAGACTGGGATAGCTGGCTGGGACGCGCTTCGCAAACCTCATGATGTACAGTGTAAACGCCTTATAATTTTGCGCGCCTGCACGAGAGATGAAAAACGGAGGCTGGCCCGCCCGACGCCGTTTTTCTATTCTGCCCGGGTCAGCAGCGGACGCTGACCAGGGCGAACCTTTTCTTCCTCATTTTCGCCCTGCCTCTCCGCGCTGAGCAGAGGCCTGCACATTATCGCCGAATATAAATCACGATACATGAAGGCCTCAGAGTTATAATTGAGCAATAGTGAACTGATTCGATCGGCAGGCGTCCCAGACGCAACCTGCGTTCGGACCCATTGTTTATACATCCGGGACGATTAACGATTCATGGCTCTACACAACAGAAAGCTCTCTTTTACGACGCCGATCGTCGTGGGGTTTGCCGGTATTTTGCTCAGCTTTATGCTGATCGCTATTTTTGTGACTCTGGCGCAACAGAAAGATTTTCTCGAAGATTATCACGATATTAACCGCAATTTTACCCATAACCTGGCGATCAACTATACGGAAACCCTGCTGCGGGAAAATGATTTTATCCTCGGGCGCGCAGCCGCCTTCTTTGCCCGGAATGACGAACTGAATCGCGCAGTCAATGTGGAGCCGGAGAAAGGGTTAACCACGCTGATGCAGTTACAGAACATGATGCCAAGCGTCTCATCCATCTCGCTGGCGGATACCGAGGGCCACTATCTGCGCGCCCCGGAGGTGCTGGAAAACGAAGACAGCCGGGCTTTCGATCCCAGAACGCGGCCCTGGTTTATCAAACAGGCGGAAGCCAGCACCTTCAGCCACTACACCAGTCCGTATATGGATTATTTCACCCACCATCCGACGATTACCATTTTCAAACCCATCATTACCCCGGAAGGGAAACTCAAGGGCAGCCTGGCCTTTCATCTCGATCTCACCTCCATGGGGTTCGCGCTGCGCCAGATGGTGGCGCCCGTACAGGGGGAATTTTTTGTGGTGAAACGGGATGGCAAAGTGGTCCTGCACTCCGACCCGGGCGCGCTGTTTAAACCCTTCGTCAGGGACGAGCTGATGGATAAAATGACCAGCGGAGAGGGGCAGCTTTACGATCCCGGGAGCGACACCTGGTATTACTATTACTCCTTTACCAATCCCGACTGGTTTGTGATTTTCCGTGTCGATAACGCCACCCTGGTCAATCTGACACGTCATGAGACCAATTTAGTGATCGGCGGTTTCACTCTCGCAGCGATCATTATTATCCTGTTCGGTCTTTATCTGCGTCATGCTTCCCGTACCGTGCTGATGAATATCATCAATGCGATTAAAACCGGTGACGTCAAACGCGCCCCGCGCCTTGAGGCGATGCTGAGTAAAGCGATTGAAACCAATAAACAGCGCGAACTGTCCTACGTCCGCCAGGCGACCATCGACGCTCTCACCGGCTGCAAAAACCGCCGCGCCTTCGACAGCGATATTGCCGCCCTGATGAACGATCACCAGCCATTCGCCCTCGCGCTGGTCGATATCGATAACTTTAAATCGATCAACGACACCTGGGGCCATCTCAATGGCGATATCGTCCTGCGTAACGTCGCTCGCGAAGGGCTACAGGTCCTCCAGCCGCTGGAGATATCCCTCTATCGCTACGGCGGCGAAGAGTTCGCGGTGGTCTTTCCTGCCGAACATATCGATAACGCCCGCACGCTGCTGGAAACATGGCGGGTAAACGTCGAACGACGCACCTGGCGCGAAGATGGCCTGACGGTCACCTTCAGCGCCGGCCTCGGGGAATGGAATATGGAGCCACTGGATAAGCTGGTGGTGAGCGTCGATGAAGCGCTGTACAAAGCCAAACAGCAGGGTAAAAACCGTATCCTGCGCGCGTAAGACTTCAGCGCCGCCACCGCCCACTTCGGTGGGCTTTTTTATTTTTTCCGGAAAAAATGAAACCGGTTTCAATTATTGTGTGATGCCTTACACACAATCACGGTAAAGCGGTTGTCGCATCGACAGGGCCGCGATAAAGATAAGACATCACGGAACACAAGGGCCACTGACTATGAAGAATATCGTTTTGTGCTGTGCCGCCGGTATGTCTACCAGCATGCTGGTTCAGCGTATGCAAGATGCCGCGCAGAAGAAGGGTGTTGAGGTCTCTATCAAGGCCGTACCGGTCGCTGAGTTTAAAGATAATCTGGCCGCCGCCGACATTATTTTGCTCGGCCCGCAGGTGAAATATGAGCAGGCGAAGCTGCAGGCGCTGGCCGACCCGTTCGGCAAGAAGGTCGCCGTGATCGATATGATGGACTACGGCATGATGAAAGGTGATGCCGTTCTGGATAAAGCCCTTAAGATGCTGGAGTAATCGATGGAAGATTTAGAAACGATCATCATGGAGCTGCTGGTTAACGCGGGTTCCGCACGTAGCGCGGCGCTGACGGCGCTACAGCTGGCGCGCAAAGGCGATTTTGTCGCCGCGGAGCAGGCCATGGCTGAATCCCATGAGTTCGTCAAACATGCGCATAAAATTCAGACCCAGCTTATCGGCATGGATGAAGGCAGCGGTAAATTGCCGGTCAACCTGATCACCGTGCATTCCCAGGACCATCTGATGAACGCTATGGTCATTCAGGATCTGGCGACCGACATGATTGAACTCTATCGTCGTCTGCCCCTCGCGCAATAATCTCACGGATTTAACGGGCGTCGCTGCCGGCGCCCGTCCTTCTTACAGAAAGCCGTACATCGCCGCGAATATCCAGCCAAACACGCAGGAGACGCCGACGCCGATGAGCCCGGGCAGGATAAAGCTGTGGTTAATCACAAAGCGGCCGATATGAGTGGTCCCTGAGCGATCAAACTGGATCGCCGCCAGATCGCTTGGGTAGGTCGGCAGAATATAGTAGCCATAGCAGGCCGGCGCAGAAGCCACGATATAAGCCGGGTCGACGCCGATGGCCAGGGCTACTGGCACAATCGCCGCCAGCGCTGCCGCCTGGGAGTTCACAAATTTCGAAACCAGTAGCAGCACGATGGCATAAGCCCACGGATACTCTTTTACCATTTCACCAAGCACGCCTTTAATCTCGGTCATGTGCGCGCCAAACATGGTCTCCGCCATCCACGCGATGCCGTACACCGCGACGATAGCGATCATTCCCGAACGAAAGACCTCATTTTTGGAAATCGATGCCGGGTTAGTTTTTGTAATGATGATGATCAGCGCTCCGGAGAGCAGCATAAACATCTGGATAACCAGCACCATCGACAGTGGTTTACCGTCAAAGGCCGGGCGCAGTTCAGAAAAAGCGCCAAGCAGCGCCACCACGGCGATAGAGGCCAGAAAAATCCACATTGCTATCCAGTTGCTGGTCGGCAGCTTTTTGTCCAGCAGGGTCGCCGTATCGCCATAGACGTAATGGCGGTTCTCCGGTAGCGCAATAAACGCCTGGAAGGCTTCGTCCTGATCCAGGTCTTTGCCGCGGAACCAGCTGAAGATACCGATGGCTAAAATACCCAGCAGCGTGGACGGAATGGTTATCGCCAGCAGATCGAGAAACTCCAGGTGTTTCCCGTTAAAGGTAAAATTTCCCAGCATCGCCACCAGCGATACCACCGCCACCGAGACCGGGCTGGCGATGATCCCCATCTGAGCGCCAATGGAGCTGGCGGCCATCGGACGCTCCGGACGAATGTTATTCTTAATCGCCACATCGTAGATAATCGGCAGGATGGTATACACCACGTGGCCGGTACCGCAGAGGATGGTCAGCGTGCAGGTGACGAAAGGCGCCACGATAGAAACATATTTCGGGTTACGCCGCAGCAGCTTCTCGGCAATCTGCAGCATCACGTCTAACCCGCCGGACGCCTGCAGGGTCGCCGAGGCGGCTACCACTGCAATGATCACCAGCATCACATCAACCGGCGGTTTGCCCGGCTGGAGATGAAAAACAAAGACGAGGATCACCAAACCGATGCCGCCCAGCAGCCCCAGCGCAATACCCCCTTTTCGGGCACCATAAAACAGACAAATTAATATAATAATGAGTGGTATCGCGAATTCCATGCAGCCCCCAGAGCCTGTCCACTCAGATCTAAAAATGATCCCTACCTGCCTGTCGGGATTATTTCTGCGCCTGACCGGGAGAAGCATGAGATGCGGCGATCCCTCTCCAGCGCCGTCGCGCCGAAGATACAGCAACAGAAGTAATCCCATGATTCATCAGGTATTTTGAATATATACCCTTTGAATTGATTATTTTTTTATATGAGTAGAAGTTTTACCCATACATAAAGAAAGGTTTTAGAAAAAGGCTTCTAATAGATATTTTGCATGAATTAATTGCTAAGAAAATGAAGATTTAATATGTCGTAAATGTAATTAAGGGCCGGGAAAGCGGCGGAAAATAGACAATAAAAAAAGCCGGTCAGGAAACCTGACCGGCTTTTTAGCAGTGCATCAACGATTAATCGTTGTCAGAACCGCCCAGACCTGCGTTCAGCAGCTCTGCCAGGTTGGCAGACGCTTCTTCCACGCTCACCTGCGGTGCCGCCGGCAGCTCGCCAGCAGCGCGACGGCGCATACGATCCTGGTGATACGCATAACCGGTACCGGCCGGGATCAGACGACCCACGATGACGTTCTCTTTCAGACCGCGCAGTTCGTCGCGTTTGCCCGCAACGGCTGCTTCGGTCAGCACGCGAGTGGTCTCCTGGAACGATGCCGCGGAGATGAAGGACTCGGTGGCCAGAGACGCTTTGGTGATACCCAGCAGATCGCGGGAGAACGTTGCGCCCACTTTGCCGTTCGCTTCCAGTTCGCGGTTCGCGATCTTGACGCGGGAGTATTCCACCTGCTCGCCTTCGAGGAAGTCGGAGCTGCCTGCGCTTTCGATGGTGGCTTTACGCAGCATCTGACGAACGATAACTTCGATGTGCTTATCGTTAATCTTAACGCCCTGCAGACGGTATACGTCCTGGACTTCGTTAACAATGTAACGGGTCACAGCATGTACGCCACGCAGACGCAGAATGTCGTGCGGTGCTTCCGGACCGTCGGAAACCACATCACCACGTTCCACACGTTCACCTTCGAACACGTTGAGCTGACGCCATTTCGGGATCATCTCTTCGTACGGCTCGCTACCGTCTACCGGGGTGATAACCAGGCGACGTTTCCCTTTGGTTTCTTTACCGAAGGAAATGATACCGCTGATTTCAGCCAGGATAGCCGGCTCTTTCGGACGACGTGCTTCGAACAGGTCCGCAACGCGCGGCAGACCACCGGTGATATCCTTGGTACCGCCGGATTCCTGCGGAATACGCGCCAGGGTGTCACCCGAGCTGATCTGTACGCCATCTTCCAGCTGAACAATCGCTTTACCCGGCAGGAAGTACTGAGCAGGCATATCAGTGCCTGGGATCAGAACGTCGTTGCCCTGAGCATCAACAATTTTCAGTGCTGGACGCAGATCTTTACCACCTGCGGTACGTTCTGCAGAGTCCAGAACCACCAGCGAAGACAGACCGGTCAGCTCGTCAGTCTGACGAGTAATGGTCTGGCCGTCGATCATGTCAGTGAAACGGATGAAACCGCTAACTTCGGTGATAACCGGCATGGTGTGCGGATCCCAGTTTGCGACGGTTTCACCGCCGGCAACCTGCTCACCGTCGCCTTTCGCCATAACCGCACCGTAAGGTACTTTATAGCTCTCTTTGGTACGACCGAATTCGTCGATCAGCTTCAGCTCGGTATTACGGGAAGTGATAACCAGCTTACCACTGGAGTTCACAACCGACTTCGCGTTGCTGAGCTTGATGCTACCTTTGTTTTTCACCTGGATGCTGGATTCAGCAGCCGCACGAGATGCCGCACCACCGATGTGGAACGTACGCATCGTCAGCTGTGTACCCGGCTCACCGATGGACTGTGCCGCGATAACGCCGATAGCCTCACCTTTGTTGATGAGGTGGCCACGCGCCAGGTCACGACCATAGCAGTGCGCGCAGACGCCAAAGTCGGTGTCACAGGATACAACGGAACGCACTTTGACGGAGTCAACGGAGTTCGCTTCCAGCAGGTCACACCAGTGCTCATGCAACAGCGTGTTGCGTGGAACCAGAATATCCGCGGTACCCGGCTTCAGAACATCTTCCGCAGTCACACGACCCAGTACGCGATCGCGCAGCGGCTCTTTAACGTCGCCACCTTCGATAACCGGCGTCATGGTGATGCCTTCCAGGGTGCCGCAGTCGTCTTCAGTGACGACCAGGTCCTGCGCAACGTCAACCAGACGACGAGTCAGGTAACCGGAGTTCGCTGTTTTCAGTGCGGTATCCGCCAGACCTTTACGAGCACCGTGGGTGGAGATGAAGTACTGGAGTACGTTCAGACCTTCACGGAAGTTCGCGGTGATCGGCGTTTCGATGATGGAGCCATCCGGCTTCGCCATCAGACCACGCATACCAGCCAGCTGACGAATCTGTGCCGCAGAACCACGCGCACCGGAGTCGGCCATCATGTAGATGCTGTTGAAGGAAACCTGCTGCTCTTCCTGACCGTCACGGTTAATCACGGTTTCGGTTTGCAGGTTATCCATCATCGCTTTGGATACACGATCGTTCGCCGCAGCCCAGATATCGATAACTTTGTTGTAGCGTTCGCCCGCGGTCACCAGACCGGACTGGAACTGTTCCTGAATCTCAGCAACTTCCGCTTCCGCTTCGCTGATGATTTCGTATTTTTTCTCCGGGATGACCATGTCATCGATACCAACGGATGCACCTGAACGCGCTGCGTAAGCAAAGCCGGTGTACATCGTCTGGTCCGCAAAAATAACGGTCGGTTTCAGACCCAGAATACGGTAACAGGTGTTCAGCATCTTGGAGATCGCTTTCTTACCAAGCGCCTGGTTCACGATAGAGAACGGCAGACCTTTCGGTACGATCATCCACAGAATGGCACGGCCAACGGTCGTGTCTTTCAGGCTGGTTTTCGCGACAAACTCACCATTGTCGTCTTTTTCGTATTCAGTGATACGCACTTTAACGCGCGCATGCAGAGAGGCCAGGCCGGCGCGATAAATACGCTCAGCTTCTTTCGGGCCAGTCAGCACCATGCCTTCGCCTTTGGCGTTAACACTGTCACGGGTCATGTAGTACAGACCCAGTACAACGTCCTGAGACGGAACGATGATTGGTTCGCCGTTCGCCGGGGACAGGATGTTGTTGGTAGACATCATCAGCGCACGCGCTTCCAGCTGGGCTTCCAGCGTCAGCGGTACGTGAACAGCCATCTGGTCACCATCGAAGTCGGCGTTGTATGCCGCACAAACCAGCGGGTGCAGCTGGATGGCTTTACCTTCGATCAGAACCGGTTCGAATGCCTGAATACCCAGACGGTGCAGGGTTGGCGCACGGTTCAGCAGGACCGGGTGTTCGCGGATAACTTCGTCCAGGATATCCCAAACGACAGCTTCTTCGCGCTCAACCATCTTCTTAGCGGCTTTGATGGTGGTGGCCAGGCCACGCAGTTCCAGCTTGCCGTAGATGAACGGTTTGAACAGCTCCAGCGCCATTTTCTTCGGCAGACCGCACTGATGCAGACGCAGGTATGGACCTACGGTGATAACAGAACGACCGGAGTAGTCAACGCGTTTACCGAGCAGGTTCTGACGGAAACGACCCTGTTTACCTTTGATCATATCGGCCAAAGATTTCAGAGGACGTTTGTTAGAACCGGTGATCGCACGACCGCGACGACCGTTATCCAGCAGGGCGTCAACCGCTTCCTGCAGCATACGTTTTTCGTTGCGTACGATGATATCCGGCGCAGCCAGATCCAGCAGACGTTTCAGACGGTTGTTACGGTTGATCACGCGACGATACAGATCGTTGAGGTCAGACGTCGCGAAACGACCACCGTCCAGCGGAACCAGCGGACGCAGATCTGGCGGCAGTACCGGCAGAACGGTCAGGATCATCCACTCCGGCTTGTTGCCAGACTGAACGAAAGCTTCCAGCAGCTTAATGCGCTTGGTCAGCTTTTTACGCTTGGTTTCGGAGTTGGTTTCGTTCAGCTCTTCACGCAGCTGCTCGCATTCCTGCTCCAGATCCATATTGCGCAGCAGCGCCTGGATCGCTTCCGCGCCCATTTTCGCGTCGAATTCGTCACCGAACTCTTCCAGCGCGTCCAGGTACTGTTCTTCCGTCAGAATCTGGTTGCGTTCGAGGTTGGTCATGCCACCTTCGATAACCACATAGGATTCAAAGTACAGTACACGTTCGATATCGCGCAGCGGCATATCCAGCAGCAGACCGATACGGGACGGCAGGGATTTCAGGAACCAGATGTGCGCAGTCGGACATGCCAGCTCGATGTGGCCCATGCGCTCACGACGCACTTTAGTCTGGGTCACTTCAACGCCGCACTTCTCACAGATCACACCGCGGTGTTTCAGGCGCTTGTACTTACCGCACAGGCACTCATAATCTTTTACCGGCCCAAAGATACGGGCGCAGAAAAGGCCGTCACGCTCAGGCTTGAACGTACGGTAGTTAATGGTTTCCGGCTTTTTAACTTCACCGAAAGACCATGAACGGATCATGTCTGGCGAAGCCAGAGCAATTTTGATCGCATCAAACTCTTCGGTTTTAGTTTGCGCTTTCAGAAACTTTAATAAGTCTTTCACGGATTTGCTCCCGTCGGAGTTAGCACATTCCGCTGCCGGGCGTTAACCCGGCAGCAGTGACCTGTTTGAGCGAGAATTACTCGTCTTCCAGTTCGATGTTGATGCCCAGCGAGCGAATTTCTTTCAACAGTACGTTGAAGGATTCCGGCATGCCCGGTTCCATCTGGTGATTGCCGTCCACGATGTTTTTATACATCTTGGTACGACCGTTCACGTCATCAGACTTAACGGTGAGCATTTCCTGCAGGGTGTAGGCCGCGCCGTATGCTTCCAGCGCCCACACTTCCATCTCACCGAAGCGCTGACCACCGAACTGTGCCTTACCACCCAGCGGCTGCTGAGTAACCAGGCTGTAAGAACCGGTGGAACGAGCGTGCATTTTGTCGTCGACCAGGTGGTTCAGTTTCAGCATGTACATGTAACCCACGGTTACCGGACGTTCGAACTGTTCACCGGTGCGGCCATCAAACAGGGTGATCTGACCGGAAGTCGGCAGGTCGCCCAGCTGCAGCAGCTCTTTGATTTCAGCTTCTTTCGCACCGTCGAATACCGGCGTTGCGATCGGCATGCCTTTACGCAGGTTTTCAGCCAGACGCAGAACTTCTTCATCGCTGAAGGTATTCAGGTCAACTTTCTGGCGAACGTCAGCGCCCAGATCGTAAGCACGCTGGATGAATTCGCGCAGTTTCGCGACTTCCTGCTGCTGTTTCAGCATGGCGTTGATCTTATCGCCGATGCCTTTTGCAGCCATACCCAGGTGAGTTTCAAGGATCTGACCGATGTTCATACGAGACGGTACGCCCAGCGGGTTCAGTACGATATCTACCGGCGTACCGTTAGCATCGTGCGGCATATCTTCGATCGGGTTGATCTTAGAGATAACACCCTTGTTACCGTGACGACCTGCCATCTTATCACCAGGCTGGATACGGCGTTTAACGGCCAGATATACCTTAACAATCTTCAGCACGCCCGGTGCCAGATCGTCGCCTTGGGTGATTTTACGGCGTTTCGCTTCGAGTTTTTTCTCGAACTCGTGTTTCAGTTCGTCATACTGCTCAGCCAGCTGTTCCAGCTGATTTTGTTTCTCTTCGTCGGTCAGGCCCAGTTCCAGCCAGCGATCGCGAGGCAGCTTGTCGAGCTTCTCAGCTTCAACGCCACCGGAGACCAGCACCGCGTAGATACGACTGAACAGACCGGCTTCGAGGATCTGCAGTTCTTCAGACAGGTCTTTTTTGGCCTGCTTCAGCTGCATCTCTTCGATTTCCAGAGCACGTTTGTCTTTTTCTACT
>OKEK01000120.1_pt1 | contig 10242 bp, 10 predicted proteins | sample 1610991 | NCBI WGS metagenome assembly OKEK01 (sample SAMN04436703, study PRJEB24849) | human gut metagenome | biome: human gut; feature: NICU; material: stool | host: Homo sapiens | place: USA: Saint Louis, MO | collected 2010-08-11 | reverse complement strand
ATGGACGATAAGCCCTACTGCGGCGGCGGCGGCCAGTACCCAGGTCAGCTTCCACTTATAACGAAACAGCAGCCCGGCGGCGCCCAGGGCTATGGCTGCGGACCACGGGTCGAAACCGGATGGTCCCCAGACGCTATGCCAGATAAAAAACAGCGCCAGATTCAGGATAACGCCCACCACCGCGGCGGTGATGGCGGTCAACGGCGCGGTAAATCCCACCTTATTATGGGTCGTTTCAATAAACGGCCCGCCGGCGAGAATAAAGATAAACGAGGGTAAAAAAGTAAACCATGTCACCAGGCACGCCGCCGCGATGCCCCCCAGCAGCACATCATCGACGCCCAACACCGCTTTGGTGTAGCCGCCGACAAACCCGACAAAGGTCACCACCATGATCAACGGTCCAGGGGTCGATTCCCCAAGAGCAAGGCCGTCCATCATCTGCCCTGCCGTCAGCCAGCCATAGTGGGTCACCGCCCCCTGGTAAACATAAGGTAAGACGGCATATGCCCCGCCAAAGGTCATCAGCGCGGCTTTGGTAAAGAACCAGCTCATCTGGGTCAGCGGATGCGCCCAGCCCAGCATTAGCGTCAGGGCGGCCATCGGCACCAGCCACAGCAGCATCCCGGCGATCAGCACCTGAGAGGTACGCCGCCAGCTGAAAATGGCATGGGCCGGGATCGGCGTCGTGTCATCAATGATGGCGGCTCCGCCAGGGTGACTCTGCGCACGGTGGGCGTCCGCTTTGCCGAATATCGTCGGCGCCAGCCGTCCGCCGATAAAACCCACCAGTGCCGCGGCGAGGACGATCAGCGGAAAAGGAACGTTCAGCGCAAAAATAGCGACAAAGGCAGCGGCGGCGATGGCCCAGTAGGCGCCATTTTTCAGCGCCCGCGAGCCGATGCGGCGCGCCGCCTGCAATACTATCGCCGCTACGGCGGGTTTGATGCCATAAAAGATCCCCGCCACCACCGCGACATCTCCCCAGACGAGGTAGATCCACGCCAGGGCGATGAGTAACACCAGCGAGGGCAAAATAAACAGCACCCCGGCGATGACGCCTCCCCAGGTTTTATGCATCAGCCAGCCGATATAGGTCGCCAGCTGCTGGGCCTCCGGGCCGGGCAGGACCATACAAAAATTGAGCGCATGCAGGAATCGCCCTTCCGATATCCAGCGTCGGTTATCCACCAGCTCCTGGTGCATCATGGCGATCTGCCCGGCAGGCCCGCCGAAGCTGATGAAGCCAAGCTTGAGCCAAAAGCGAAATGCCTGCCAGAAGGAGACGGAAGCGACGACGGAAGGACTGTCACTCTGCGGAAGAACGACCGTTTTGCTCATGATTGCCAGACCTCATTTCACAGGACCTCAGTAAGCCGTCGAACAGCGAGCAAGCTGCCGCCAGCAGTTGGTCATCGTCCGTAATGGTTTCCCGCAGCCCTGCAAGAATGCTTTCTACCCCCGCCGCCTCCGGGGTCGGTACCCCACCGACGTCCAGGAAGTGGATCAACCGTCCCAGACTGTCGGGGATCACCGCGTCCAGCACAAAACGCCGGACCAGTACTTCGAAGGTCACCAGCGTGCCGACATGGCTGAATGGCGCCCCGTCAAAATCAAAACCGACCGCCGTCGCCGGACAGGTCTCGGGCGCGGCCAGCCACAGGAACCGCGCCTCGTCGTCAATAAAGCGCCGGATAAGCCAGGCGCTGGCCAGACGATCGACCCACGGGCGTCGGCGGGTGGCCCACAGCCGGCCGCGAAAGGCGCCTCTGTCCAGCAGGCTCAGTTCGCCCGCCACCGACTGCGGCTCGTTCGGCGATAGCCGCTGATTAATGACCTGCTCGATAGTGGCCAGTCGCTCAGCGGCTTGCTCCCGGGCGGCCCCCGGAAAGAAATCAATGGCCTCGATCCGCCTGTAGTCACGCTGAATTTTACGCAGTTGTTTGAGCTGACCCGCCAGTTCGTCTTTGGATAACGTCCCCTGAAGCTCCTGCAGATCCTGCAACAGCGCGTCGTACTGTTCACGACGATCGAATAGCGGCCTGAGCGCCTCTTCTTCCGCCGCCTCAATCGTGAAAACATACCCGGTCCCCCCTTCCGCGCGGATCGCCTGGCAGGTGCTGAGGAAAGTGTCATAGCCCTGGCGCACGTCGGGCAGCAGATAGACCCCATCGCGCAGGACCGCTGCCCCGCTCTGCTTCAGGGTTCGCCAGACACGCATGCGCAGCGTGGCTTGAGACGTTGTCAGGTTAAGGATCAAGAGATGCATTGTCATGTTGTAGAGATTACTACAGCATGTAGCGTCTGTGACGTTTTTACGCGCAAGGAGTCAGATGAATTTCAGCAATGCATAGCTGAAAAAAGCAAAAGACGGCCTGCGCAGCGGCAGGCCAGGCGCTAAGCGCGGGATGGGGATAAGGGGCGCAGCAGCAGGGTCAACAACGCCACCGCAACCGGGACCAGGGAGCCCCACAGCACGGCGTTCCAGCCGAAGGCGTTGAGCAGAACCCCGGACGAAAACGACCCCACGATCATCACGCCGAAGACCAGAAACTCGTTGCGCGACTGAACCTGGGTCTTCTCTTCCGGGCGGTGGAAATCGATGATTTTCGCCGAGGCGCCGGTGAAGCCAAAGTTCCAGCCGATGCCGAGCAAAATCAGCGACAGCCAGTAATGATACACGCCGAGACCGCTCAGGCCGACCGCCACCGACGCGGCGGTGATCAGCAATCCCGCCGCCGCCATTCGCACTGCGCCGAAGCGCTGGATCAGCCGGCCGGTGAAAAATCCCGGGCCGTACATCGCCATCACATGCCACTGGATCCCAAGGTTGGCGGCCTGCTGGGAAAGACCGTGCATATGCATGGAGAGCGGCGCGGCGGTCATCAGAAAATTCATCACCATATAGGCCACCGCGCCGCTGAATACCGTAGTGGCAAAACCCGGCTGGCGGACAATCTCGCGCAGCGGCCGCCCTCCGCGCACGCTGGCCGCGGTGGGCTCCGCCGGCGTCACCCCTCTCAACAAAAAGGCGGCCAGCACTGCAACCAGCGCCTGAGCGAGGAAGGTGACGGCGAAGGTATGTGCCGGCCAGAGGTGCATGGTGCCGGTGACCAGCATCGGGCCAATGATCCCGGCGGCCACACCGCCGCCCATCACCAGCGACAGCGCACGGGCGCGACGCGCCGGGGCGACGCCGTCGGTGGCGGCAAAACGAAAACTGAGCGCCACGGCAGCATAGGCGCCGCCAAGCATCGCGGCGAGACAAAACAGCAGAAAAGAATTCAGCACTACCGCCAGGGCGGCCGCCAGTCCGGTCACCATCCCGGCGCCGGTGCCGAGCCTGAACGCCGCTTTGCGGCCCCGCGTTCGCGCCAGCGCGCCGAAAGGCAGAATGGAGGCCGCCATCCCCAGCACAAACAGGGTGATCGGCAGCGTGGCCAGCGACGGGCTGGGGGCAATCGCGTTACCCACTATCGCGCCGGTAGCGTAGAAGACCACCGAGTTGGCGCCGGCCAGCGCCTGAGCGGCAGCCAGGCGAAAGATGTTTTTGTTCTGCACCGCCAGCGGCAGCATGTGTTCTGTAGACATCCGTTGTTTTCACCGGTTTGAGAGTGGCGCCAGGCTGGCCGTCTGGCATCGCGCCCTGTTTGTTGGGTTCCCTGACCGTTACCTTAGCCGCAAAATACGCTTTTGCACCATAGCGAATCGCAATATTACCCGGCGATCTGGCCCCTCTTCTGCGTCAGATCGCCGGGCCGGGCTTCGCCGCGCGTTTTATTCCGGGGATCCGTCGCGCCGCGCGGCGGCAAATTTCGCCGCGATCATTGCGGCCGTCGGCTGGAGGCCGCCCAGACTCCACTGCTCGGTGTCATGTTCGTCAATGCGGATCCAGACGGACTGACGGAACTGCGGATCGCCCTGCCCCTCAATCTCCACCAGCAGATCGGTCATCCGTCGCAGCAGCTCACTTTTCTGTTCCGCGGTCATGATCCCTTTAATGGTTTGCACGTTAACAAATGGCACGCTATTCTCCTTAGCATCTAGGTCTAAAATTCAAACTCAGAGTAGAAGGTCAATCTCGCGATGTCAAAAAATAAATCACTGCCCTACCTCGACCCGGCGCTGTGCGGCCTGGCGGAAGGAGCCAAAATACTCGGCGACCGCTGGGTGGTGCTGATCCTCCGCGAGGCGTTTTACGGCGTGACGCGCTTTGAAACGTTGCTGTCGCACACCCATATTACCCGCCAGACGCTCACCACCCGGTTAAAAACCATGACCGAAACGGGATTGCTCAACAAAGTGCCCTACCGGGAAGCCGGCTCCCGCGAACGGTATGAATATGTTCTGACTGATAAAAGCCGTAGCCTGGCGCTGGTGCTGTTCGCCCTGATGGAATGGGGCCACCAGCACGTGCTGCACAGTGCGCCGCATATAGCATTGGTGGACAGCGCCAGCGGCGAGGCTGTCCATCCGGGGTTTATTACTGCCAGCGGCACCGTGGCGAGCCCCGCCGCCCTGCAGATCGTCAAGGCAGACGAACGCTAATAGCGCCGCTACAGAACTTTCGTACGCCTCTGGCGAAAGCCGCCGCAAGCGGGTATGTTGCATAGCCACGGTACCCGACGAGCGCGGGACATTTTTGTTTCATCGAACTGTGCGATAAAGGATGAAGGTATCCGGTGACCATTCCGACGCGCAGATCGCGCATGCTAAAGGTAGAAAATGTCGCTTCGTTCTCTGCGGGCTTTATGTCTGACCAGCTTTTTTATTGCCGACGTGCGCGACGGCCTCGGCCCGTTTCTGGGGATCTTTCTCACCCAGCGTCACTGGCAGGCGGAGGACATTGGCCTGCTGATGTCCGTCGGCGGTATCGCCGGCCTGCTGGCGACCCTGCCCGCCGGCTTCATCACCGACAGCTCGCGGCATAAGCGCTTGCTGCTGGCCGGGGTCTGCCTGGTGATCACCCTCACCACCCTGCTGCTCTGGTTTAGTCAGAAGACCAGCGTGGTCGCCCTCTCGCAAGTCGCCAGCGGCATCTGCGCGGCCTTTGTCGGACCGCTGATCGCCGGGATTACCCTCGGTCTTGCCAGACAGCGCGGCTTTAGCGCCCAGATGGGGAAAAACGAAGCCTTCAACCACGCGGGAAATTTCTTCACCGCGCTAATGGCCGGGGCTATCGCCTGGTACTGGGGCATCGGCGGCATTTTCATTCTGATGGCCTGTACCACGCTGCTTACCCTGGTCGCCCTGCTGGCGATCCGCGGCGGCGATATCGACGATGATGCCGCCCGCGGCATCGAAGCGGCATCCACGCCCTCCCTGCCGGGGTTTGCCATCCTGTTCCGCCATACGCCGCTGCTGATCGCCGGCGTAACCCTGATGCTGTTCCATCTCGCCAATGCCGCACTGTTGCCGATGCTGAGCATGCGGATCGCCGCCGCGCCGGGACACCTCAATCCCGGACTGTTTGCCGCCGCCACGGTGATTATTTCGCAGGTGGTGATGATCCCGGTGGCCATCCGGGTCGCCGGCAGCATCGACAAATACGGTTACTGGCGATGCATCCTGCTGGCGCTGCTGATCATGCCCATCCGGGCGGCGCTGGCGGCGTCCAGCGACGCCCCGGCGATGATGGTCCCGGTGCAAATTCTTGATGGCCTGGCGGCAGGGATTTTGGGGGTGGCGGTGCCCAGCTTTATCGTCTCGCTGCTGCGCGGCAGCGGGCACGTTAACGCTGGACAGAGCGTGGTGATGCTGATGCAGGGCGCCGGGGCGGCAATGAGTCCGGCGTTAACCGGGTCTATCGCCGGGCACTACTCCTATGCCACCGCCTTCGGCGTGCTGAGCGTTATCGCGATTGTCGCCCTGATGGTATGGTGGCGCAGCGCTCCGCTGCTCACCGTCTCCGCGTCACCGCCAGTCGGCGAGAGCGGGCAGTAACCTACGGCACAGCGACCTGGGGAGAGAGGAAATCGCCAGCCGGGCAGCAGCCCCCTGCTGCCCGCCTGACGTGTGAGTGGCGTTAATTCACCCGCGCAGGCAAGGTAATTTGCTGCAGGGCATTCGCCATATTAATCTGAATCAGCTCTTTAAGACCTTCGCGCTTAATAAACTGGCTCCGGTGCTTACTTTTCACCTCTTCAATACTCTTTTTGATCTCTTGCGCCGGCAGTTTATACCAGCCGCGAGCCTGTTTCTCACCGCCCATTTCCAGCCACAGCGATGAATAACTGGCTTTCACCAGATCGCTTTTCACGTGGTAATCAGAATCGATGGCGTAGACCGTGGAGATGTTGAAATATCGCAGCAAACCATACAGCACGCTCATGATGATATTTTTCGGCCGCGCGCCATGCAGCTCTTTAGTCAGCACCTTCACTTCGTCATTGGTGATATCTTTCCCGCCCTGGATGCCGCCGATATAAGCGCGGCCATCGTCGGTGCAGGAAAAACAGACGCTATAGACGCGCCGGTCGCCAAGAAACAGCTGCAGCATCAGCTCCCCTTCCTCCTGGAACGGCGACGCCAACAGCTTAACGTCAAGCTTATCGCCATTTTTCAAGGGAATAGAAAACATCTCGCGGCCAAAATCCGCGACATTATAGAGCTGCGGCAGGACATCAGGGTGAAACGTTTTCTCGATGAAATTCAGTGAACCATGGGCAATATCCAGTTTACGTCGTTTTGACAGCCGTTTATTGAGATACGCTTTAAACGGTTTATCCTCAAAAGGCACCAGTCCTTTGGTCACCGCAGTCAACCGCGCGCACTGATATTTCGCACAAAGTCCTTGATATTCTCTGTATTTACCTCCTGCGAGCGAGAGCTCTCTGCATTTTCGTAAAATTTTTTTATAGCTTATTTTGACCTGACCGATCACTTTATTATGTTTACGCCATTCTTTGATGGCGCCTGCAACAGTATGTTCCATTGATTAAGATCCATAGATTCATCCATAATCGCGGCCATATTAACATAAAAGCGTTTCGTCAACGCTTAATTACTCCTTCGTTGTCCTTTCATTTAATATTTAGGCAGGAAATTATCCTGGCGACGTTATTTGTCGCTAAACTTATTCTGTCAACGATTATTTATGGTAGGTAACGCCCTCCGCTCAGCGACTTAACGCTCTGTGCCTTCGGCGCGAAGCGCGGCTACATCTGCTGGCGGTTATGCCCTATACTTGACCCTGATTCAAACCCAGCAACGATAGGTAACTTATGGAAATTGATCTCGACAACCTGGTCTTCAGCGGCCTGGATGAAGCGGAAGAGCGCAACGCGGAGCGTCTGGAAGAAGCGGACAAAAAAGCCCAGGCGATCGTTGCCGACGACGACTGCGGCGACGCCTGCAAAATCTGATTGTCAAACCGGCCAGCAGGCCGGTTTTTTTTTGACGCCCACACCTCAGGTGGGTAAAAACCCTTTCAGCGTATCCAGCAGCGCCTGCGCCGCCTTCGACAGCGGCAGATGTCCGGCATGGATCGCGCCGACGCACTTCTCAATCGGCGGATCGCTGAGCGGGATGCAGACGGCGCCCAACGATGCCATCTGCGTTTTACACAGCGCCGGCACCGCGCTGCCCCCCAGGCCGCTGGCCACCATCCTCCCCACCGTCACCAGCTGATGACTCTCCAGCGCCACGTCCAGCTGACGTCCGCTGCGCGCCAGCGCCTCCTCCAGCATCAGGCGTACCGCCGAGGGGCGCTGCAGGGTAATAAAGTCGAGGGTCAACAGCTCCTGCCAGCTGAGCTGCTTTTTCTTCGCCAGCGGGGATTGTTGGGGAACGATCGCCACGAAGCGGTCCACCGCCAGCGGGGTAAACAGCAGGTTGTGGTTGGGCGATGGCTCGAAAGCGATGCCCATCTCCACCCGCCCCTCGCGCACCATCTCGATCACCTGCTCATTAATCACGTCATGCACCGTAACGTTCACCCCGGCATAGCGGTCGCGAAAGGCTTTCAGCGCCTCCGGCAGAACGTTGGCGGCAAACGACGGCATCGCGGCGACCGAGATTTTACCCCGCTGCAGGGTAAAGCTCTGACGCATGGCCTCCTCGACGTTATCCCAGTCGGCCAGCAGCTGACGGGCCATCGGCAGAAAGAGGTCCCCCTCCTGGGTGAGGGTCACTTTGCGGGTGCTGCGCTGCAGCAGCGCGCCGCCCAGCGCCTCCTCCAACCCTTTGATGGTCAGGCTGAGAGCTGGCTGCGACAGATTCAGCCTTTCGCTGGCGTGGGCGAAATTCAGAGTGTGAGCTACCGCTAAAAACGCGCGTAACTGTTTGACACTCATTCTCATCTTTCATCCTGTTAAATAATTGAAAAAAATTAGTTAACAGGAAATTAATTAAAATTCCAAATGAGTGAGTCACAAATTCAAAATTATCAAATCAGTCGCCTGCGCCAATGATAAGGCTATCGCAAGGCAGGAGAGACAAGATGGCAGGACTGGATAAACGCGTCGCCAGTTACGAAGCGGCGCTGGAAGGGTTAACGGACGGCATGACGCTGCTCGCCGGCGGCTTCGGCCTGTGCGGCATTCCCGAGAACTTGATCGCCGAGGTGCAGCGTCGCCAGGTGCAGGGGCTGACGGTGGTCTCCAACAACTGCGGGGTCGACGGTTTCGGTCTCGGCATGCTGCTGGAGTCGCGCCAGGTCAGCAAGGTGGTGGCCTCTTACGTCGGGGAAAACGCACTGTTTGAACAGCTGGTGCTCAGCGGCGAGCTGGCGGTAGAACTCACCCCGCAGGGAACGCTGGCGGAAAAAATCCGCGCCGGCGGCGCCGGCATCCCCGGCTTTTACACCGCCACCGGGTATGGCACCCCGGTCGCCGAAGGCAAAGAGGTGCGCCAGTTCGACGGCGGACACTACATCCTTGAAGAGGCGATCCGCGGCGATTTCGCGCTGGTCAAAGGCTGGAAAGCCGACTGGTACGGCAACGTGGTCTATCGCCACACCGCGCAGAATTTCAACCCGCTGATGGCCACCGCCGGGCGCATTACGGTGGTGGAGGTGGAAGAGATTGTGCCGCCGGGCGAACTGCCCCCCTCCGCCATCCATACTCCGGGGATCTATGTCGACCGGCTGATCGTCGGGCAATTCGAAAAACGTATTGAACAGCGCACCCTGCGCGCCGGAGGGCACTGAGATGCTGACCCGTGAACAAATGGCGATGCGCGTCGCCCAGGAGCTGCGCGACGGCGACTACGTCAACCTCGGGATCGGTATCCCGACGCTGGTGGCCAACTACATTCCCGCCGGCATTGAAGTGATGCTCCAGTCGGAGAACGGCCTGCTGGGGATGGGCGAATTTCCAGACGAAGCCACGATCGACGCCGACATGATTAACGCCGGTAAACAAACCGTCACCGCGCAAACCGGGGCGGCGATCTTCGATTCCGCCCAGTCGTTCGCCATGATCCGCGGCGGCCACGTCGACCTGACCGTTCTTGGCGCCTTTGAGGTCGACGTCGCGGGCAACATCGCCTCATGGATGATCCCTGGAAAAATGGTCAAGGGGATGGGCGGCGCCATGGACCTGGTGGCCGGCGCGCAGAACATCATCGTGGTGATGACCCACGCCTCAAAAAACGGGGAATCCAAACTGCTGCCGCAGTGCACCCTGCCGCTCACCGGCGTGGGCTGTATTCGCCGGGTACTCACCGACCTGGCCCTGCTGGAGATTGTCGACGGCGCGTTTGTCCTGCGCGAAGTGGCCCCGGGGGTCAGCCCCGACGAGGTGATACGTAAAACGGCGGGACGGCTGATCGTCGCCGACGACGTGCGCGAAATGCGCTTCAGTTAAGGAGAGATCATGACCGATATTGCCATTGTTGCTGCAGTACGCACCCCGGTAGGCAGCTTTCGCGGCGCCTTCGCCCCTCTTTCCGCCGTCGACCTCGGCGCAGCGGTGGTGCGCGGCCTGCTTGAACGCTGCCAGCTGCCCGCCGCAGCGGTCGACGAACTAATTTTCGGCCAGGTGCTTACCGCCGGCTGCGGGCAAAACCCGGCGCGCCAGACCGCGCTGCGGGCCGGCCTGCCGGTCGACACTCCGGCGGTCACCGTCAATCTGGTGTGCGGCTCCGGACTGAAAGCGGTTCAGCAGGCGGTGCAGGCGATCCGCTGCGGCGACGCCGGGATCGTTATCGCCGGCGGCCAGGAGAGCATGAGCAATGCGCCCTATTTTCTCGACGGCGCGCGGGCCGGCCTGCGTTTGGGTCATGCCAGTATGAAAGACAGCG
>OKEK01000114.1_pt1 | contig 10597 bp, 6 predicted proteins | sample 1610991 | NCBI WGS metagenome assembly OKEK01 (sample SAMN04436703, study PRJEB24849) | human gut metagenome | biome: human gut; feature: NICU; material: stool | host: Homo sapiens | place: USA: Saint Louis, MO | collected 2010-08-11 | reverse complement strand
AATACGGCTTACAGAGAACATTGTAGATAACCGCGAATCCTATACGAAAGAAGACCTTCTTGCCGCTGGTCGCGGTGAACTGTTTGGCGCAAAAGGGCCACAACTGCCAGCACCAAGCATGCTGATGATGGACCGTGTCATCAAGATGACCGAAACCGGTGGCAACTTTGACAAAGGTTATGTTGAAGCTGAACTGGATATCAACCCAGACCTGTGGTTCTTCGGTTGTCACTTTATCGGCGATCCGGTGATGCCGGGCTGCCTGGGCCTGGATGCTATGTGGCAGCTGGTCGGGTTCTATCTTGGCTGGCTGGGCGGCGAAGGCAAAGGCCGCGCGCTGGGCGTTGGCGAAGTGAAATTCACCGGTCAGGTTCTGCCGACCGCGAAAAAAGTCACCTACCGCATCCACTTCAAGCGCATTGTTAACCGTCGTCTGATTATGGGACTTGCGGATGGTGAAGTGCTGGTTGACGATCGTCTGATCTACACCGCGAACGATCTGAAAGTGGGTCTGTTCCAGGATACTTCCGCTTTCTGATAACATTCAGTAGCGATTAAAAGGCGAAGCCCCCGCTATGCGGAGGCTTCTTTTTTAAAGAGACAGTGTCAGGCCGTTAGTACCCTGTCCTCCATGGCTTCTCGCCAGCCTCCCAGCCACCATGAGCGTTGATTCAGGCTCTGGTATGGACACATTTCTTTCGATCTTCCCGCGATACCCGCCTGATATCCGCGTTGGTGTGCCCGTTCCAGGCGATCTCGTTTTTGTCTCTTCATGCCTCGTTTCCCTCATTCTTTGATCTGGTGGAAAAGAAAACAGTGGTCGCAAATTGTGCAGCCACGGGTTACGAATACCGCGAAAAGAAGGCAACGTCAATGCGCAAAATTCACGCCAGTGTCATATTTGTGACCTATATAAGAGTTCATTTTTTGTTCGCTCGGCGCAGCCGCCGGTAACGAACTGACCTGGCAAAAAAAATGCCGCGCGGCCCAGGTGAACCGCGCGGCAGATCATTATGATGAATTTTACTTATGGCAGACGATTAAGCTCGCTGGCAATGGCAGCCGCCTCCTGGCTCCACGCCTGCGCCAGGGTCTTGACCATCGCGTCATAACCATCCTGTTCCTGCCTGAGGACGATGTTAAACGGGCGCTTAATCAGCTGTCCCTGATGCTTCAGCAGCCACTCACCGCTAACGATAACCCGCCCGTCATAGCGACCATGAAAGCCATTGACCGCAACGTTGAGGGTATCCTGCTCGCTCCCCAGCGGCTGGGACGACACTACCCAGCCGGGCAACTGCTGGCTGAGATTTGCCACCAGCGTAGTGCGCAGCTGCTGATCCAGCGGACTGGCCCACAGATTATTATTGGCGATCACATACTGCACGTCGGTGGTCTGATAGACCACCCCGTTACCCGCCAGATAATCCGGGATGCTGACCTGCTCTACCCACAGCAGACGTGCCCCCTGACTGGCGGCGCTCTGCGCGCCGCCCTGCACAACCGGTAGCTGATAGTATGTCTTGCTTTCCCCGCCGCTACTGCACGCCGTCAGTACGCATACGGCTGCCGCCAGTAACCATTTTTTCATTGTTTCGCTCCCTTCGGCTGTGGATCTTTTTTATCCTTCGCCTCAAATACCAGCGCATTGCTCTTATCATTTAGCGTTTTCAGAACCGGCTGCAGCTCACGCAGCACCTGATACAGACGCTGCATATCGGCCACCATCTTATTGTAGGCCGCAGAGCCAGGCTGGAAGCCCTGCATGCTACGGTTCAGCTCACGCAGCGTCGTCTGCATATCGGCGGGCAGCTGCTGCATTGACTGGCTGGAGGTGATCTTATTCAGATTATCCAGCGTGGTCTGCACGTGCTGCATCGTCTTCTCGCTCTGCGCCAGAGTACTGGTCGCCTGCTCCAGCAGCGGATTAATCGGCAGGTTATTAATCTTATCCAGCGCATCCATCAGACGCTGCTGGATCTGTGCCAGTCCACCGCTGATGGTCGGGATAATCGGATAGCCGTTAAACTCCTGTATTTTCCCGCGCGGGGGAGCCTTCGGATAGAAGTCGAGATCGATATACAGCGCGCCGGTCACCAGGTTACCGGTTTTCAGCGAGCCGCGCAGTCCGCGGTTGATCAGATCGTCAATGTGGGCGCGAATATTCGGATCGCCGCCAAGCTGATTAATCAGCCGTTGCGGTTCAACCCGCACTTCCACTGGAATACGATAGTCATCGTTCAAACGCTGCTTCAGCCCCGGAATAAAGAACGGCACTTTGCCGACGGTGCCCAGACGGATACCGCGGAACTCCACTGGCGCGCCCGGCTGCAGGCCGCGAACCGAGTCTTTGAAGAACATGACGTAATCGATATGCTCGGTAAAGACTGAATCCTGGATGGTCTTCTGATCGTCAAACAGATGGTATTCCGTTTTATTCGCCACCGGCTCGCCGAGGTCCAGTCCTTCAGGAATATCGAAGCTCACCCCGCCGCCAAACAGCGTCGACAGCGAGCCCATCTCGACGCGCATCCCCGCCGAGGTCAAATCTACAGCGATCCCGCTGTCTTTCCAGAAACGAACGTTGGTGGTCACCAGGCGATCGTTCGGCGCATTGATGAACAGCTGGTAAGTTATACGACGTTTCTGCGTGTCGAAGGTGCTGGTTTCCACTGACCCCACGCGATAGCCGCGGAACAACACCGGATCGCCCGGCGACAGCTGGCCCGCCTTGCTGCTTTCCAGCAGAATACGGATCCCCTTGGCATCCGGCGAGGCCAGCGGCGGAGAATCCAGTAGCGGATACTGCGCTGGCACCGAACCTTTTGTTCCCGGCTGCAGTTCAATATAGGCCCCGGACAACAATGTCCCAAGACCGCTGATCCCCTCGCGGCCAACCTGCGGTTTTACCACCCAGAAGACGGAATCGTTGTGCAGCAGCTTCTGCATCCCGGAATTGAGGCGGGCTTTGATTTCCACGTGGGTGAGATCGTCGGTCAGCGTCGCGCTCTCCACCACCCCAACGTCTACGCTGCGGCTCTTGATCCGGGTTTTTCCCCCTTCAATCCCTTCCGCATTGGTGGTGATCAGCGTGACCTCAGGCCCCTGATGGCTGTAATGATAAAACAGGATCCATGCCCCGATCAGCGCAGTGACGATAGGGAAGATCCACACCGGTGACCAGTTCTTCACCTTCTGCACTTTCGCTTCTCCGCTCTTATTTTCCATGTTGTTGTATTTCCTCATGGCTTGAATCTGGCTCACGATCCCACAGTAAACGGGGATCAAATGTCATGGCTGAAAACATGGTCATCACCACCACCAGCGCAAACATGACCGCGCCGATGGCTGGATAGATATTCATTAACCCTCCCATGCGGACCAGCGCAGAGAGCACGGCGATGACAAAAACGTCAATCATTGACCAGCGGCCAACAAATTCCACCACCTCATAGATCAGATGCATGCGCTCCGAATCTCGCGCGCCGTTGCCGTTGGCGTTCCAGCATAACCAGGCGATAGCGATCATCTTCAGCGTCGGCACCATAATACTGGCGATAAAGATCACCAGCGCCACCGGATAAGAACCTTCGCTCCACAGTAAAATCACCCCGGCCATAATGGTCGATGGCATTTTATCGCCCAGCAGATCGGTGATCATGATCGGCATAATGTTGGCAGGGAGATAAAGGATAAATGACGTCACCAGCAGCGCCAGCGTCCACTGCAGGCTATTTTTGCGCCGCGCCGTTCCTTTACTGTTACAGCGCGGGCAGACGGTCTGATCGACCGGCAACACCGCCGTACAGCAGGCACAGGAGCGCAGCCCCTGACGGATACCGGTCACCCCGACCTTCAGCGGCTGGGTAATGGCCGGCATGGGGGCAATATCATCCCATAGCCAGCGGCGGTCGACGCACTGAAAAGTACGTAACTGCAGCAGGCAAAACATACACCAGGGAACAAAGCTCAGACCGATGCCGATATCACCGTAGGCCATCAGCTTGACGAAGCTCACCAGTACGCCGGCAAGAAAGATCTCCGCCATGCCCCAGGTTTTCAGTTGAAAGAGAATTCGCGCAAGGAACGTCTTCAGGCCGGCAGGCATTCTGACCCGATTAACCAGCAGCAAAATGGTGACCAGGCAAAACGCCGGCACTAATTGAACAAAGAGTAAAAAGAAAGTCCCGAGACTGGCGTAATCCTCGGTAAACAGTACGTTGGGAATTTCCAGCAGCTCTATTTCGCTACTGATGCCGCCCACTTTCATATAGATAAAAGGGAACAGGTTGGCCAGCAGCAGCATAAACAGCGCGACCAGCGCATACGCCGTGGGACGCTGGCGAGGCGCGTCCCACGTGGTGGTTAACGTTGTACCGCAGCGCGGGCAGGCGGCTTTCTGGCGATGCTCAAGCTGCGGCAAAGCCACCAGCAAATCACATTGGGGACATAGAATATGTCGCGCAGCATGATGATGATCGCACATGACAACTCCTCGGCTCAGGCGCCGTTCTTTAATCCTTCGAGATATTCCCAGCGTTCAAAGGCCGCTTCCAGCGCCTGCTCCGCTTCGGCCAGCTGCGCCAGCACCTGCTGCGTGCGATCGTGCGGTTGCCCGAAGAAATCGGGATCGGCAACCTGATCCTGCAGCGTCTGCAGTTCGGCCTCGAGAGCCTCCAGCTTCTGCGGCAGTTGTTCCAGCTCGCGCTGCAGGTTATAGCTTAGTTTGTTCCCGCCGCGTTTGACAGTTTCTGCTTTTGGCTGAGCGACTTCCGTCGTTTTTTTAACGACCGTCTGCTTTTGCGCCAAAGACTGGGCCTGCTGACCGCGGGCGTCGTGATAGCCGCCGACGTACTGGCCAATACGACCGCCGCCTTCGAAGATCCAGCACTCGGTCACGGTATTGTCGACAAACTGACGATCGTGGCTCACCAGCATCACGGTCCCCTGATAGCCATCGATCAGCTCTTCCAGCAGCTCCAGCGTTTCAACATCGAGGTCGTTAGTCGGTTCATCAAGGATCAGCAGATTGCTGGGTTTCAGGAACAGCCGGGCCAACAGCAGGCGGTTACGTTCCCCTCCGGAAAGCGCACGTACCGGGGTCATCGCTCGTTTCGGATGGAACAGGAAGTCCTGTAGATAACCCAGCACATGACGTGGCTTACCGTTAACCATTACCTCCTGTTTGCCTTCCGCCAGGTTGTCCATCACCGTTTTATCCGGATCCAACTCCGCGCGGTGCTGGTCGAAGTAGGCGACCTCCAGCTTGGTGCCAACATGGATCCGCCCGCTGTCGGCCTGCAGCTGGCCGAGCATCAGCTTCAGCAACGTGGTTTTCCCGCAGCCGTTGGGGCCGATCAGGGCGATCTTGTCGCCGCGCTGGATCTGTGCGGAGAAATCCTTCACCAGCACTTTGCCGTCAACCTGATAGTTGACGTTTTCCATCTCAAAGACGATTTTGCCGGAACGGGAAGCCTCCTCAACCTGCATCTTCGCGCTGCCCATCACTTCCCGACGCTCACCGCGCTCGCGGCGCATCGCCTTCAGCGCGCGGACTCGGCCTTCGTTACGGGTCCGGCGCGCTTTGATACCCTGACGGATCCACACCTCTTCCTGGGCCAGCTTGCGGTCAAATTCCGCATTCTGCAGTTCTTCGACCCGCAGGGCTTCTTCTTTATCGAGGAGATACTGATCGTAATTTCCCGGATAGGTCACCAGCTTGCCACGATCGAGGTCGACAATGCGCGTCGCCATATTGCGGATAAAGGAACGGTCATGCGAAATAAAGATAATCGTGCCTTTAAAGGTTTTCAGGAAACCTTCCAGCCAGTCGATGGTTTCGATATCGAGGTGGTTAGTGGGCTCATCCAGCAGCAGCACGCGCGGCCCACTGACCAGGGCGCGGCCCAGCGCCGCTTTACGTAGCCAGCCACCGGACAGCGACGCCAGCTGCGCATTGGCGTCAAGGCCCAGCTGCTCAATCACTTCGTTAATGCGGCTGTCCAGCTGCCATAGTCCCAGGTTATCGAGCTGCTCCTGCAGGCGCGCCAGTTCATTTAAATTTTTGTCGCTCGGATCGGTCATCACCTGATGCGACACGTCATGGTAGGCTTTCAGATAAGCCGCCTGCTCGGCGATCCCTTCGGCGACAAAATCGTACACCGTACCAGCAACGTTCCGCGGCGGATCCTGCTGCAGACGCGCCACGATCAGGTCCTGTTCATAAATGATGCGTCCGTCATCCAGCCCCTGCTCGCGGTTGAGGATCTTCATCAGGGTAGATTTACCGGCGCCGTTGCGTCCGACGAGGCAGACGCGTTCGTTATCTTCAATATGCAGCTCGGCATTATCCAGCAGCGGCGCATCGCTGAAGGAAAGCCAGGCGCCGTGCATACTAATCAGTGACATTATTTATTCCTTTCAGGCTGCGGTAATCAGCCAGCAGTTGTGGATCTGACGGTTGCGGGCAAAATCCTGCGACAGCGTTTTTTGCGAAATCTCTTGCGCCTTCAGGCCAAGCGCCGCCAGCCCGTCATGATCCATACGGAAACCGCGTTTGTTATTCGAGAACATAATGGTGCCGCCTTTACGCAGCAGACGTTTTAGATCGGTCATCAGGCGAATGTGATCGCGCTGGACGTCAAACGCATCTTCCATTCGTGTGGAGTTGGAAAAGGTCGGCGGATCGATAAAGATCAGATCGAACTGCTCGGTGCTCTCCCGCAGCCAACCCAGCACGTCCGCCTGCATCAGGCGATGCGCGCGGCCGGTCAGGCCATTGAGACGCAGGTTGCGTTCCGCCCACTCCAGGTAGGTGCGTGACATATCCACCGTGGTGGTGGATCGCGCACCGCCGAGGCCTGCGTGGACGCTGGCGCTGCCGGTATAGGAGAACAGGTTCAGGAAGTCCTTACCTTTACTCATCTGGCCGAGCATGCGACGGGCGATACGGTGGTCGAGGAACAGACCGGTATCCAGGTAGTCGGTGAGGTTGACCCACAGGCGCGCGTTATACTCCTGTACCTCAATAAAGTCGCCCTTCTCCGCCATCTTCTGATACTGGTTTTTCCCCTTCTGCCGTTCACGGGTTTTCAGCACCAGCTTGTTAGGCGCCATGTCCAGTACGGCGATAGTCGCAGCGATGATGTCGAACAGACGCTGGCGCGCCTTATGCGCGTCGACGGTTTTCGGCGGGGCATACTCCTGGACCACCACCCAGTCGGCATAGCGGTCAATGGCCACGTTGTATTCCGGTAGATCAGCATCGTACAGGCGATAGCATTCGATTCCTTCCTGGCGGGCCCATTTTTCAAACTTCTTCAAGTTCTTACGCAGACGGTTAGCAAAATCCTCCGCCAGCATCGCCGGCTTGCCGCCTTCGCTCTCCGCCAGGTGATAATTCTTCTGCACGCAGTCCAGCGGGCCGTTCTTGGCTTTAAACTGCTTGTCGGCACGCAGCTGCAGGCAACTCAGCAGCTCCGGCGAAGCGCTGAATACCGACAGGTTCCAGCCGCCGAACTGACTTTTCATTATCCGGCCAAGCAGGCTGTGCAGAGCGATCAGCGCTGGCTCGCTTTCCAGACGTTCGCCGTACGGCGGGTTACTGATCACCGTCCCGTACGGGCCTTTCGGCAGCGGGTTGTTCAGTTGGGCGACGTCTTTCACGTCAAAATCGATCAGCTCGCCAATGCCGGCGCGGCGGGCGTTGCGGCGCGCGCGCTCGATTACGCGCGCGTCGACGTCTGAGCCGTAGAAGCGTGACTCATACGCTGCCAATCCCTGACGAGCGCGGGTTTGCGCTTCCGCCTTCACCTCTTTCCAGATGCCGTCATCGTGCTGCGCCCAGCCGCCAAAGCCCCAGTGGCCGCGGTGCAGGCCCGGCGCGCGGTCGGTCGCCAGCATCGCCGCTTCAATCAGCAGGGTACCGGAGCCGCACATCGGATCGAGCAGCGGCGTACCCGGTACCCAGCCAGAGCGCATGACGATCGCCGCCGCGAGATTTTCTTTGATCGGCGCCATTCCGGTACCATCGCGATAGCCGCGCAGGTGCAGGCCTTCGCCGCTCAGATCCAGCGAGATGTGCGCCGTCTCTTTGTTCAGCCAGACGTTGATCCGCAGATCGGGCGACTCACGATCGACGTTCGGGCGCGGCAGATTCTTACGGGTGAAGCTGTCGACAATGGCGTCTTTAACCTTCAGCGCGCCGTACTGGCTGTTACGGATCTCGTCATTGAGGCCGCTAAAATGCACCGCGAAGGTGGCGCCAGGGTTGAACATCTCCGTCCACGGAATGGCCTGTACGCCGAGGTACAGATCCAGATCGCTGTATACGCGACATTCGCCCAGCGGCAGCATAATGCGCGAAGCCAGCCGGCTCCACATCAGGCTTTGATACAGCAGGCGCGTATCCCCCTGAAAATGGACCCCGCCCTGGACTACCTGGCAGTCCGTCGCGCCAAGCCATTCCAGTTCAGTTTTTAACAGCTCTTCCAGCCCACGAGCCGTACTGGCAAACAGAGAATTCATATCGTCACTTTTACTTAAAGAAAATTGGTGCGCATTATAGCCAATATGTGCCCTATGTCATAAAGTTATAGGCTTATTTTTGTAACCCGGAGGCAGCGTATGGTAACGCTATCGCGACTTTTTATTCATCCTGTTAAATCCATGCGCGGCATAGGCCTGACCCACGCCTTTGCTGATATCAGCGGCCTGGCCTTCGATCGCCTGTTTATGGTCACCGAAACCGACGGGACCTTTATTACCGCTCGCCAGTTTCCGCAAATGGTGAAATTTATTCCGGCGCCGCTGCATGATGGCCTTCACCTGACCGCACCGGACGGCAGCAGCGCCGTGGTGCGTTTTAGCGATTTCGCCACGCAGGCCGAGCCGACCGAAGTCTGGGGCAACCATTTTACCGCCCTCATCGCGCCCGCCGCCGTTAACCAGTGGCTCAGCGGCTTTTTCAAGCGCGATGTCCAGCTGCGCTGGCTGGGGCCGCAGCTAACCCGCCGGGTAAAGCGCCATGATGCGGTGCCGCTCTCCTTCGCCGACGGCTACCCTTACCTGCTGGCTAACGAGGCCTCCCTGCGCGATCTGCAACAGCGCTGCCCGGCCAGCGTAAGCATAGAACAGTTTCGCCCTAACCTTGTGGTCACCGGCGCGGCGGCCTGGGATGAAGATAGCTGGAAAGTGATCCGCATCGGCGAGGTGGTGTTTGATGTCGCTAAGCCGTGCAGCCGCTGCATTTTTACCACCGTCAGCCCGGAGCGCGGTCAGAAGCATCCCGCCGGGGAGCCGCTGGAAACCTTAAAGCGTTTTCGTACCGCGCTGGACAATGGCGATGTCGATTTTGGCCAGAACCTGATTGCCCGCAACAGCGGGGTGATCCGGGTGGGAGATGAAGTGGAAATCCTTACCCGCGGCCCGGCGAAAGCCTACGGGGCAGGTGAAAGCGACGATACCCCGGCTCCCGAGGCGCCGCAGCAGGCTACGGTTGCCATCGAATGGCAGGGTCAACAGTTTACCGGCAATAACCAGCAGGTGCTGCTGGAGCAACTGGAACAACAGGGCATTCGCGTACCCTATTCGTGTCGGGCGGGGATCTGCGGCAGCTGCCGCATCCGGCTGGAAGAGGGAGAAGTGAGTCCGTTAAAGAAAAACGCGGTTGCCGGAGATGGCACAATTCTCGCCTGCAGCTGTGTACCGAAAACAGCGCTACGCCTGGCGCCTTAAACCGCCTGCCCCAGACTGTAGCTGACCGCGCTCTGCGCCGGCTGCAGTCTGTCATTCATGATTTTAATGACATCGCCCAGCTGCATGACGCGGCCGGCAAGGGTGAGACCCGGCTGAGCCAACAGACAGAGCGCGGCGTTATCGCCCGGCTCCACCACCAGTAAATTCACCTGCTCGCCGGTATCGCTCAGCCAAACGCAGGCGGCGTCGCCGCCGCTCGGCTGCCAGTGATGGGTATGGGCGATAAAGTGCCAGCTTTTCGGCATCTGCGGTTTGAGAAAACGGATGGCGGTGAGCGCGTTAAGGACTAATTCCGCCCGCTGCTCTTTCGATAGCTCGAGATCGCGACATTTTTCTTCAAAAGAGAAATAGAGCGCGGCGTCATCAACGCAAAATCCAGAAGGGGCAAAGGCATCCGGAGTCAGCATGCGCCGGGCGAAGCGCGAGCGAAATAACATGCCATTGGCCAGATCGAGCATCATGCGGTCGTGCTCTTCATCGTAATACCAACGCCAGTTATCGTCAGGATTAATCCGCATTTTTCCCCCTGTCCCCTTTCCTACGCCTCTGCAAAGCTGTTGCGACTTACCGCAGAATATTTTCTAAAATTAAGAAAAGTCTAAAATGTTTAAATAAGCAACAGTGAGGGAATATAAAACAACCAGGGCCGGAAATAAAGCCCTGGGTGGGATTCAGAGGAGGAAAAGATTAGATGTGGGTAACAATTTCTTTAATCAGCGGCGGACCTTTAAAAATAAATCCAGAATAGATCTGCACCAGCGATGCCCCGGCGGCAATCTTTTCCCGTGCGGCAATCACCGAATCAATGCCGCCCACGCCGATGATAGGCAAACGGCCATTC
>OKEK01000107.1_pt1 | contig 11005 bp, 8 predicted proteins | sample 1610991 | NCBI WGS metagenome assembly OKEK01 (sample SAMN04436703, study PRJEB24849) | human gut metagenome | biome: human gut; feature: NICU; material: stool | host: Homo sapiens | place: USA: Saint Louis, MO | collected 2010-08-11 | reverse complement strand
AGATAATAATGGTTTTACTGTCCGGTGACTGGCCGTCGGCCGGCAGCAGCCCGGCTACCTTTCCATTCTGCCGGTTGACCAGGGCGTGGAGCACTCGGCGGGCGCCTCCTTTGCCGCCAACCCGCTGTACTTTGATCCGAAAAATATCGTCGAGCTGGCGATCGAAGCCGGCTGTAACTGCGTGGCGTCGACCTACGGCGTGCTGGCCTCGGTGTCGCGCCGCTACGCGCATCGCATCCCTTTCCTGGTGAAGCTCAACCATAACGAAACGCTGAGCTACCCCACCGAATACGACCAGACCCTCTACGCCAGCGTTGAGCAGGCGTTCAATATGGGGGCGGTGGCCGTGGGAGCGACGATCTATTTCGGCTCAGAACAATCGCGTCGTCAGATAGAAGAGATTTCCGCCGCCTTTGAGCGGGCCCATGAGCTGGGCCTGGTCACCGTGCTGTGGGCCTATCTGCGCAATTCGGCGTTCAAGAAAGACGGCGTCGACTATCATGTTTCCGCTGACCTGACCGGTCAGGCCAACCACCTGGCGGCCACCATCGGCGCCGATATCGTTAAGCAAAAGATGGCGGAGAATAACGGCGGCTACAAAGCGGTTAACTTCGGCTATACCGACGATCGGGTATACAGCAAACTGACCAGCGATAACCCCATCGATCTGGTGCGCTACCAGCTGGCCAACTGCTATATGGGCCGCGCCGGGCTGATCAACTCCGGCGGCGCGGCGGGCGGGGAGACCGACCTTGCCGACGCGGTGCGCACGGCGGTGATCAATAAACGCGCCGGCGGCATGGGGCTGATCCTGGGCCGCAAAGCGTTTAAGAAATCGATGGCCGACGGCGTGAAGCTGATCAATGCCGTGCAGGATGTTTATCTGGATGGCAAAGTGACTATCGCATAAGGCAAAAATCCGGGCGGCACCGCCCGGATTGCGCATTGTTTGTACCAGATGCGGTTTATTAAGACTCTGCCGCGTTGGCGGTAAACGGTTTCGCATGCTGATCGCTGGTAAAGCCAGGCTGTTCAACGCGGATTAACGGGCACAGGAAGAAGGCCAGAATATATAAGGCGGTATAGGCTATTACCACGCCGATAGTGCTGAAATAGGGCAGCAGTACCACGGCAATCGCCGGCGCCAGAAAGTTCGACAGCCCGGCTGACAGGTTATAGACCGAAATCGCCGCGCCTTTATGGTTCGGCTCCAGCGCCGGGAACACCGCCGCCATCGGCACAAACGCGGCGACAAAAATCCCCAGGGCAATAGCCGGTACCAGCGCCATGGCAAAATTATGGCCGAAGTGCTGGGGCAGGTAATAGAACGCCAGGCTGGAAAGCGCCATCCCGATGCAGCCGAACCAGCGGATAACCTTCATCCAGCCCATTTTCTCCGCCACAATCCCCCAGAAAACGTTCGAAAAGATCGTGGTGAAGAAGAATGCCGCCCATACCTGCAGCCATTCCGAGGTGGTAAATCCCAGCTCATCAACAAACATCATCGGCATGATCACCGCAAAACCAAACAGCGACAGGGTGTTGATAATGCGCACAATGCTCGAGAACAGAATGCTGCGGTTGGTATAGAGCAGCGTCGCCGCGCGCCCCAGTTCGGCGAATTTTTCACGAGTGGTCAGGTTCTGCATATGGCGCGGCGTTTCGGTATGACGCATCGACACCAGCGCAATAATGCCGCCGGTGGCGCAAAAGAGCAGCGCCAGCCACAGGGTGCCCATTTCGCCAATGTGGGGAATGGTAAAACTCGGAATATAGCTGCCGAACACGCCGATACCCACCGAGTAGACCGCCCAGAACCAGCCCAGCGCGGAGCTGGAACTGTCGCTGCGGACGTTGTGGATAATGGCGACGATAAAGGAGTAGAGGAACAGCGGGTAGGCCAGGCCGCGGATGCCATAAAACAGCAGGATCAGCGCATAGTTGGCGCGACCGAGGCCGAAGACGAGGAACAGTACGTGGAATACACACCACAGCACGAAGCCAATCAGCATGGCTTTACGTGGGGTGATGATTTCCGCCACCACGCCGGAGACCCACGCCGACAGGGCGGCAGCCAGACCGTAGAGAGTAAAGGCAAATGAAGCCTGCGCCGGGGTGAATCCGAGTGCTTTGATGTAGTGCGACAGAAAAGCCAGCTCAAAGCCGTCGCCGGTCATAAACACGGCGATGGCGACATATCCCCAGATGAGGTTGAGCGGTAGACCGTACCACTGTTTGTTATTAACGGACATGTTGACCTCGATTTCAGAGTGCAGATGAGTGTCTCCGCTGCACAGCAGCGGAGCATTATTGTTATAAAATAAGGAGGTATGTTATTCGCGAATCAGCCTGCCGGCCTGTTGTAGCGCCTTATAGGCCGCATACCTGCGCTGATGAAGCGGGCTAAACGCCGTCTCGCTGTGATAGGTGGCATCCACCTGAGTAAACTGCTTCATGGCCTCCGGCAGCGAAGCCGCGACTCTGCCCGCCACCGCGCCGAGGATGGCGGAACCTAACAGCACCGGCTCGCGGCTGGCGGTGCTCACGATGCTAACGCCGCAGGCGTCGGCCAACAGCTGACGCACCAGCGGATGCTGCCCGGCTCCGCCGCTGATGACGATATTTTCACTCTCAATTCCGCAGGCGCGCTGGGCGTCAATGATCTGTCGCAGACCATAGCCAATCCCGCATAGCCCGGCAACGTACAGCGCGGTCAGGTTATCCAGGTCCCGCTCCATCCCCAGCCCGGCAATCAGCGCTTTCGCGTGGGGATCGGCAAGCGGCGCGCGATTACCGAGAAACTCCGGAACGACGTGCAGACCGGCGGCCAGCGTTACCGCTTCAGAAGGGGAAGCAACTTGCGTCAGAACGCGATCCGCCAGCCAGACCGGCAGAGGGACGCCTGCGGCTTTCGCTTGCTCGCGCGCTTCCGCCGCCGCCGGATGGAAGCTCAGCAGCTGGTCGATAGCCGCGCCGGCGGCGCTTTGCCCGCCTTCACTTAGCCAGTAGCCCGGCACCATCGCCGAATAGTAAGGGCCCCAGACGCCCGGGACGAATACCGCTTCCTGAGTGGTGGTCATGGTGCAGGAAGAAGTGCCGAAGACATAGGCCATATTGTTGACCGCGCCGTTAAGCACGCCGACGGTACCGATGCCGCCCGCGTGGGCGTCAATCATCCCCACCGCCACCGGCGTACCGATCGGCAGGCCCATCTCCTCTGCCGCCGTGGCGCAAAGGCCCTCGCCGCAGGGGGTGCCTGGATCGACAATCCGCTGGCCGATGCGGACAAAATTTTCATCCGCCAGCTCTGCGAGGCCAATCTGGCGGAAGTAACCGGCATCCCAGCGTTGTTCATGCGCCAGGTAGGTCCATTTACAGGTCACCGTGCAGACCGAGCGGGCTTCATCGCCGGTTGAGCGCCAGGTGAGGTAATCGGCGAGGTCGAAGAAGTGGCGCGCCTGCTGATAGATGTGCGGGCGATTCTCCATCAGCCACAACATTTTCGGCGTTTGCATCTCCGGCGAGATTTTGCCGCCAACGTACCGCAGTACCGGGTGGCCCGTGGCATTGATCTTTTCTGCCTGCCCGGTGGCGCGATGATCCATCCAGACAATAATGTTGCGGTCCGCATCGTCCGAAGGCCCGACCGCCAGCGGCGCATCGTTATCGCCAATCACCACCAGCGAGCAGGTGGCATCGAAGCCGATCCCGGCTATCGACGACGGCGAAACGCCGGCGTTGGCCACCGCCGTTTTAATGCAGTAGCACACCGCCTGCCAGATCTCACGGCTCGACTGCTCGACCTTGTTTCCGGCGCTGCGAAACAGGGTTATTTCCCGGGTCGCGTGGGCGAGGAGCTCGCCCCGCAGATTGAATACCCCGGCGCGCACGCTGCCCGAACCGACATCCACGCCAATAATGTTTTGCGTATCGTTTTGCATCACATCCTCTCACAGGCTGGCCAGGGTCAGAGATCCACGCTGTTCGGCAGGATCACAATGTCGCGCACGGTGACGTTTTTCGAACGCGTCACCATAAACAGCACCGACTCCGCCACTTCAATCGGCTGCATCAGGCTGCCGTTGGCCAGCGCTTCGTCCATTTTGGCTTTTGGCCAGTCGTCCAGCAGAGCGGTAACCACCGGGCCCGGCAGTACGGCGCCGACGCGCACGCCATACTGCGCCACCTGGCGACGAGTGGTGTGCACAAATGCCTGCACCGCGAATTTCGACGCGGTATAGACAGGCTCCCAGATCACCGGCACCACGCCCGCGATCGAGCTGGTGAAGATAATATCCCCGGATTTTTGCGCGATCAGATGCGGCAGGACGCTGCGCACGCAGCGGAAGGCGGCGTTGATATTGAGGTGCAGCACGCGGTCCCAGACGTCCGGGTCGCCCTCGGCCACCGGCCCGCCGATATAGGCGCCGGCGTTGGCGTGGAAGATATCGAGACGCCCGGTAAGCTGCAAAATGCCCTGCAGTAGGATATCGACCTGGTCCCCCTGCATCAGGTCGACCTGCAGGGCGAAGGCGTTTTCGCCAAGTTCGGCGACCAGTTTGTTGAGCTTTTCGCCTTCGCGGTCGATTAGCACTACTTTTGCGCCAGCCCCCAGCAGGGTCCTCGCGCACTCGAGGCCGATACCGGACGCCGCGCCGGTGATCGCGGCGACTTTACCGCTGAGGGAAGTATTCATAGAGGAGACAGAGTGCTTCATTTTATAATCCTTTGCCGTGTCTGGTTAAAACTATCGAACGCGCGGGCATCCCGTTCGAGGTGATAGACTAAAACTGGTAACATATTGAATATCAGCATCTTAATTCAGGCTTGCTGGCATGTTGAGGCGGTATGCGCGCGTACTTCCTGGCGTGAAAAGGATGCTCAATCGATGAAGCTATGTTGCTCTCGCTTCATCGATTGAGCAAGTGGGGAAATTAACAGCGACATGATTTTGTGACGCAAGTTGGAAAAATGAAGAAGATAACGATTTACGACCTGGCGGAACTTTCCGGCGTTTCGGCGAGCGCGGTGAGCGCTATCCTCAACGGTAACTGGAAAAAGCGCCGCATCAGCGCCAAGCTTGCGGAAAAGGTGACGCGGATTGCCGAGGAGCAGGGCTATGCGATTAACCGTCAGGCCAGCATGCTGCGCAGTAAAAAATCACACGTCATCGGTATGATTATCCCCAAATATGATAACCGCTACTTCGGTTCCATCGCCGAACGCTTTGAGGAGATGGCCCGCGAGCGCGGCCTGCTGCCGATTATCACCTGTACGCGCCGGCGTCCGGAACTGGAGATCGAAGCGGTAAAGGCGATGCTCTCCTGGCAGGTTGACTGGGTGGTCGCGACCGGGGCGACCAATCCGGATAAAATTTCCGCGCTATGCCAGCAGGCGGGCGTGCCAACGGTCAATCTCGACCTGCCGGGCTCTCTCTCGCCGTCGGTGATTTCGGATAACTACGGCGGCGCGAAAGCGCTGACTCATAAGATCCTGGCTAATAGCGCCCGCCGCCGCGGAGAGCTGGCGCCGCTGACCTTTATCGGCGGGCGCAGCAGCGACCATAACACCAGCGAGCGTTTACGCGGCTTCCACGATGCGCATCGCGAGCTGGGGCTTAGCGTGCCGCAGGCGAATATTCTGGCCCCCGGCTATTCGAAAGGCCACGTTGAGGACTGCCTGCAGGAGCGGTTTGGCAGCGCGAAGACGTTGTTGCAGGGGATATTTGTTAACTCGACGATATCCCTGGAAGGGGTTGTGCGCTGGCTGTCGCAGGTGGGGCTAACCGGCAGCGAGCAGCCGCCGATGGGCTGCTTCGACTGGGATCCTTTTGTCTACCTGCTGGGGCACGATATCGACATGGTGCAGCAGGACGTGCCGGCGATGCTGGACGCTGTTTTTTCGATTATTGACGCCGGCGAAGCCAGCCAGCAGCGGATTGAAATTCCCCCGCGACTGATGAGCAGCAGCTGAGTCGCTGTCTGGCTGTTAAACGTTACCGCGTCAGCAGCCAGCGGGCGGTATGCTCATCGGTCACCAGGCCATTGATCCAGCCGCCTTTAAGGGCGGCCAGGATCGCCGGTCGTTTATGTTCTCCACAGGCAGCGGCAATCCGCGGGCAGTGGCTCTGGCGGATATCATAGCTGGTGATCATGCGGTTGATCTCGCTGTCTACCACGTCGCCTTGCGCATCAATAAACCGCCCGAGGATCTCCCCAATGCCGCCGCGGGCGGTCAGCTCATCCATCTGCGCCTGATTGATAAAGCCGTCTTTAAAGATCGGACTTTGCGTGCCCAGCGGACCAATACCGACAAAAATCACGTCCGCCTCACGGGCGACGCCGGAGACGCTGCGGAATAAGCGATTGGTGCACCACATTTCATACTCATCTGCGCTTTGGGCGTAGCGCGGCGCCGGCCACTGATAGTACTTGGCCTTAATTTTGCGGGTCAGCAGCAGGGGCACGTCATCGTAATAATTGCACTGCCCGTCGGCGTTCATGGCGCTGATCAGCGCCACGCAGCGGGTATTCAGGCTGTCAAAATCGATGCGCTGCAGCGCTTTTTTCAGGGTCAGGCCCGAGCCCAGACCGATGATTTTCTCTTTATCATCCTGCAGATAGCGAGCCATCAGCTGATAGCAGCCAAATGACACACTGTCGAGGGTGCTTTCTTCGCTAAAGGCGGGGACCACATTGCACTCGATCAAGCGGTATTTTTCCTGCAGCAACTGCGCATAATCGAGGCAGTTCGCTACCGGATGGTGCAGATTAATCGACACAATCCCTTCTTCTTTCGCGGCGGCGATCAGCCGTTGCACCACCGGTCTGGAGGTGCCCAGTAGGCTGGCAATCTCGCTCTGATTCTGGCCGGCGATGTAGTACATCCATGCGGCACGCACCTTCTGATCCAACCGGATATCGTCTTCTTTACTCATGGTTTCCCGCCCTAAGTTGCTGGCCAGGGCACGCAATTGGCCCGGCGAATACCCGCATTCTCGCCGTGGTTGGCATAACTGGCAAGCTTTTGCTCTTTACTGGTCATTTGTAATTTAATTGGGTAATTGCTCTTTTGTGATCCATGGCTCTTATTTTGGTCAAATGATCAATTACAGTGGCGCCATCAACTCAAGGAGAGCAGAACATGAACAATCAATTCACATGGCTTCATATCGGTCTGGGTTCTTTTCATCGCGCGCATCAGGCGTGGTATCTGCATCGTCTGATTGCTTCCGGGGATAATCGCTGGCGCATCGCAGCGGGGAATATTCGCAACGACGCCGAGCAGGTGGTCCAGGCGCTGGCGGCGCAGGGAGGACGTTACGTCCTCGAGACCGTCAGCCCGGAAGGGGAGCGCGAATATGAAGAGATCACCTCAATCCAGAAACTGCTGCCGTGGCAGGCCGGGCTACAGCCGCTGATTAACGAAGGGGCAAACCCGCAGACCAAAGTTATCGCCTTTACCGTGACGGAAGGGGGGTACTACCTGAACACTCGCCATCGGCTGGAAACCAGCAACCCCGATCTGCAGGCCGACCTGCAAGGCGAGTGCAAAACCATTTACGGCACCCTCGCGCGGATCCTGGAAAAGCGCATGGCCGACAACGCCGGGCCGCTGACCCTGCTCAACTGCGATAACGTGCGTCATAACGGCGAGCGTTTCCACGACGGCATGGTCGAGTTCCTGCAGCTCACCGGCAAACAGGCGGTGATTGACTGGATGGCGGCCAATACCACCTGTCCGAACACCATGGTGGACCGCATCACCCCGCGTCCGGCGGCCGATCTGCCGGCCCGCATCAAAGCGCAAACCGGAATTGATGACAAAGCGCCGGTGATGGGGGAGACCTTTATCCAGTGGGTAGTGGAGAACAACTTCCGCGATGCCCGCCCGAATCTGGAGGCGGTCGGCGTGGAGATGGTGGAGTCGGTCATCCCGTATGAAGAGGCGAAAATCCGTATTCTGAACGCGTCGCACAGCTGCATTGCCTGGGCGGGAACCTTAATCGGCCAGCAGTATATTCATGAAAGCACGCTGACCGATGTTATCTACGCCATTGCCGACCGCTACGTTACGGAGGACGTTATTCCGTGTCTCGGCGATAACGGCATTGATCTGCCGACCTACCGGGATGTGGTGCTTAAGCGCTTTACCAACCCCTATATCCAGGACACCAACCAGCGCGTCGCCGCCGACGGCTTCTCGAAAATTCCGGCGATGATCGCGCCAACCTTGCAGGAGTGCTACCAACGCGGCGTCCGCCCTGAGGCGACCGCCATGCTGCCGGCGCTGTTCTTCGTCTTTATGGAGCAGTGGCACAAGGGAACTCTGCCGTATCAGTACCAGGACGGCATCCTGGATGCGCAGGCGGTGCATGAGATGTTCGAGGCTCAGGATCCGGTGGCTGTCTTCGCCCGTGATAAAGCCCTGTTTGGTGATCTCGCCAACAACGCGGATTTCCTGGCGCTGATGCGCGAGAAAGTCGCCGCCGTTTACACGCTGATTAACTAAGAGGTGGCTATGTATCTGGGTATCGATCTCGGCACATCGGAAGTCAAAGCGCTGGTCATTGATGAGAACCATGAGGTTATCGCCAGCCATAGCGCGCCGCTGAGTATTCAGCGGCCTCATCCGCACTGGTCAGAACAAGCGCCGGAGCTATGGTGGGAGGCGACGGAGTACCTGATGGCCACGCTACGGGAAAAATGCGCCCAGCATTGGCCGGCCATTAAGGCGATTGGCCTCTCCGGGCAGATGCACGGCGCGGTGTTGCTGGATGCAGAGGGGCAGGCGATCCGTCCAGCCATTCTGTGGAACGACACCCGCTGCGCCGCAGAGTGCGCCGAGCTGGAGGCGATGGCGCCGGAGCTGCATCAGGTGGCGGGCAACCTGGCGATGCCGGGCTTTACCGCGCCGAAGCTGTTGTGGGTGCGCCGTCACGAGCCGGAACACTTTCAGCGCACCGCCACGGTGCTGTTGCCGAAGGATTATCTGCGCTACCGGATGACCGGGAAGAAAGTCTCCGATATGTCGGACGCCGCCGGGACGCTGTGGCTGGACGTGGCGAAGCGCGACTGGTCCGACGCTCTGCTGGACAAGTGCGGCCTGTCGCGTAGCCAAATGCCGACGCTGGTCGAAGGCTGCGAGATTTCCGCCACCCTTGACCCGCAGGTGGCTGCCCGCTGGGGGCTGAACGCCTCGGTGGTGGTGGCCGGGGGCGGGGGTGATAACGCGGTCAGCGCCATTGGCGTCGGCGCGGTCTCGCCGGGAGATGCGTTTATTTCGCTCGGCACCTCCGGGGTGCTGTTTGTGGTGACCGACGCCTATCGTCCGGCGCCGCAGTCGGCGGTACATGCGTTTTGTCACGTGCTGCCGAACCTGTGGCACCAGATGAGCGTCATGCTGAGCGCCGCCAGCTGTTTGCAGTGGTTCTGCCGTCTGACCGGCACCACGGAGGTGGCGCTGCTGGCGGAGATTGCCGAGCTAAGCGAGGAGGATAAAGCCAACGCGCCGTTCTTCCTGCCCTATCTCTCCGGGGAACGAACCCCGCATAACGATCCTGACGCCCGCGGCATCTTCTGGGGCATGACCCATGCCAGCCTGCGCGCGCAGCTCGGCTACGCGGTGCTGGAGGGGGTGAGCTTTGGGATCAACGACGGCCTGCAGGCATTGAAAGAGAGCGGGACGCCGATCGCGCAGTGCTCGCTGGTGGGCGGCGGCGCCCGCAGTCCGTTCTGGGCCCAGCTGCGGGCCGATATGCTCGCTAGGCCGGTGGGGACCCACAAAGGCGGAGAGACCGGCGGCGCGCTGGGCGCGGCGCGGCTGGCCTGCCTGGCTGCGGGCAAACCGGTTGCCGCGGTGTGTGAAAAACCGGAAGTCTGGCAGACCTGGCGTGCGGATCCCATTCGCCACCACACCCTGATGCAACGCTACGCGCAGTTTAAAGCCCTGTATTTAAACGATCTGCACTATCGACCGCACTGATTTTCATCATAACCGCCGCTTCGTTGCACGTCGCGGAGCGGCCACCCTGTACCCTGAAAACGAGGTCATTATGTCTATCAATAATAAACAGTGGCTCGGTTTACCCCTGAACCTGCTCTGGGGATACATCGCCATTGCCGTATTTATGACCGGCGACGGTTTTGAATTAGCCTTTCTGTCGCACTATATCAAAGCGCTCGGCTTCTCTCCGGCGGAGGCCTCCTTTGCCTTTACCCTCTACGGCCTGGCCGCCGCGCTGTCGGCGTGGATTTCCGGCGTGGTGGCGGAAATTATCACCCCGCTGAAAACGATGATGATTGGCTTCGTGCTGTGGTGCGTATTCCACGTGCTGTTCCTCGTTTTCGGCCTCGGTCACGCCAACTATGCGCTGATCCTGCTTTTCTACGGCATCCGCGGCTTCGCCTATCCGCTGTTCCTCTACTCGTTTATCGTGGCGATTGTCCATAACGTCAAAAGCGACAACGCCAGCTCGGCCATCGGCTGGTTCTGGGCGGTGTATTCCATCGGCATCGGGGTCTTCGGCAGCTATATTCCGAGCTTTACCATTCCGCACATTGGCGAAATGGGCACCCTGTGGCTGGCGCTGGCCTTCTGCCTTACCGGGGGCGTGATTGCCCTGGTTTCCCTGCGCCATATTCAAACGCCGCAGCATATGCAGAATCTCACCACCCGTGAGAAGTTTTCCGAGCTGGGACGCGCCGCGACGCTGCTCTATACCAACCGCAATATTCTGCTGTCGAGCATGGTGAGGATTATCAATACCCTCTCGCTGTTCGGCTTTGCGGTGATTATGCCGATGATGTTTGTCGATGAGCTGGGCTTCAGCACTTCAGAATGGCTCCAGGTATGGGCAGTCTTCTTCTTCACCACCATTTTCTCTAACGTGCTGTGGGGGATCCTCGGGGAAAAACTGGGCTGGATGAAGGTGGTGCGCTGGTTCGGCTGCATCGGGATGGCGCTCTCCAGCCTTGCGTTTTACTACATTCCTCAGCACTTTGGC
>OKEK01000105.1_pt1 | contig 11098 bp, 10 predicted proteins | sample 1610991 | NCBI WGS metagenome assembly OKEK01 (sample SAMN04436703, study PRJEB24849) | human gut metagenome | biome: human gut; feature: NICU; material: stool | host: Homo sapiens | place: USA: Saint Louis, MO | collected 2010-08-11 | reverse complement strand
CACCCTGCTGCTGCTGCGCTACGCCCGCGACCGGGTGAAGTACCCTCGCGGTACCCGCCTGGCGATGGGCAATGCGCTGATTGCCCGCATGGCGACTACGGCGCTGCGTAAAGGCATGAACCTGCGGCTGAATGTCAATGTTCTGACGCTGTGCGAAGCGCAAGGCGCGGTCCGCGGGGTGGAGATTGAGTATCAGGGGCAAAGAGAGACGCTGCACGCCCGCCGCGGGGTGGTGCTGGCCGCAGGCGGCTTCGCCGCGGGCGCGCTGGCGGCGCGCTATCGGCCGCACACCCGCGAGCATTTCACCATGTCGCCGCCGGCCAACGATGGCGCCGCGCTGCATCTCGCGGCGGCGCTTAACGCTCGCGAGGGAGCCGATCGGGCCTCCAACTTTTTCTGGGCGCCGGTATCGGTGCTGACCCGGGCCGACGGCAGCGAGGAGCGCTTCCCCCATCTGGTAACCGATCGCGCAAAACCGGGCGTGATTGCCGTCAATCAGCGGGCGGTACGCTTCGTCAACGAGTCCAGCTCCTATCACCATTTCGCCAGCGCAATGCAGGATGCAGCGGAAAATGCCCCCTGTTTTTTACTCTGCGACGCCCAGGCGATGAAGCGTTATGGCCTCGGGCTGGCGCGCCCGGCGCCGGTCAATAATGACGCCCTGGTCGCCGCTGGCTATCTGCACAAAGCCGATACCCTGGCCGCGCTGGCGCAACAGCTTGGTCTGGATGCCCAAACCCTGAGCGAGACGGTAGCCCGCTACAACCGTGACGCCGCGCAGGGCGTAGATCGGGAATTTGCTAAAGGCGGCAACAGCTATAACCGGGCGATGGGCGATCCGGGCCATCAGCCTGACGCCTGTAATGCCCCCCTGCTCAGCGCGCCGTTCTATGCCATCAAACTTTATACCGGCGATCTGGGGACCTCACGGGGCCTGGTCACCACCGCCGATGCCCAGGTCGTCAATACCCAAGGAAACCCCATCCCGGGGCTGTACGCGGTGGGAAACGACATGGATTCGCTGATGGCCGGCACCTATCCGGGCCCCGGCATCACCCTCGGCCCGGGGCTGACGTTTGGCTATCTCGCCGCCTGCCATCTGGCACAACACTCCACCCACTAATCAGGAAAACATCATGATCTACGAAAAACGCACGTACACCATCAATCCGCTGAAAATGGCCGACTGGCTGGCGCTGTACCAAAGCGATGCCCTGGCGGTGCAAACCGACCATCTCGGCCAGCTAATCGGCTTCTTTTTTACCGAGATCGGCGTGGTCAATCAGGTAGTGCATATCTGGGCTTATGAAAGCCTGGACGATCGTCTGGTGCGCCGCGCGCGGATGGCCCAGGACGAACGCTGGCAGACCTTCTCGCGCAAAAATCGCGAACTGGCCGCCGTGGAACGCCTCGAGTCGGTGCTGATGCGCCCCACCGATTTTTCACCTCTGCAGTAAGGAGTCCAACATGAGCGGGCCTGTGAAGGTGGATGTGCTGGTGGTCGGCTCCGGCGCCGCGGGGCTCTCTGCCGCGGTGACTGCGGCGATGCACGGCGCCAGCGTCATGGTGGCGGAGAAAGCGTCAGTGCTCGGCGGAACCAGCGCCTGGTCCGGCGGCTGGCTGTGGATCCCCCGCAACCCGCTGGCGCGGGCGGAGGGCATCGACGAAGCAGCCGACGCGCCGCTGACCTATCTGCAGCATGAGATGGGGGGCGAAGCCGCCGATATTCGTCTGCAAACCTTCCTGCGTTACGGGCCGGAGATGGTGGAATTTTTCCATCAGCGGACGGCGGTGCAGTTTCTCTCGGGCAGCGCCATGCCGGACTTTCACCCGTCGCCGGGTGCGGCGAACGGTGGGCGGTCGGTCACCGCGCAACCCTACGATGGCCGCCTGCTCGGCGACTGGCTCCATCGCCTGCGTCCGCCGCTGGAAACCATTAGCCTGGGCGGGATGGGCATCGCCGGCGGCGCGGATATGGCGCATTTTTTCAATGCCACCCGCTCGCCGCGCTCCGCGCTGTATGCTGCCCGCCGCCTGCTGCGCCACGGCTGGCAGCGGCTACGCGCCGGACGGGGGCAGCATCTGGTCAATGGCAATGCGCTGGTCGCCCGTCTGCTGCGATCCGCCCTCGACGCCGGCGTGCGTTTTCAGCTCAATGCCCCGGTGGTCCGGCTGCTGCAGGGTCCGCCGGGCGTGTCCGGCGCGGTGCTGCGCAGCGACGGCGGGGAGATTCACGTCGAAGCTGGCGCCGTGGTGCTGGCCTGCGGCGGTTTTCCCCACGATCGCCAGCGGCTGGCGCAGGTGGTGCCCCACGCGGCGGAGGGTTACGGCCATTTCTCCGCCGCACCGCCGGACAATCAGGGCGAGGGGATCAGGCTTGGCGAATCCGTCGGCGGCCAGTTCGACACTTCCCTGCGCCACCCGCTGGCCTGGGCGCCGGTGTCCCGCGTCACTCTGGCCAGCGGCCAGCAGCTAATGTTTCCTCATCTGGTGGAGCGCGCCAAACCCGGGGTGATCGCCGTCCTGCCCAACGGCAAACGTTTTGTTAACGAGGCCGACTCTTATCATGACTTTATCGCCGCCCTGCTGGCGGCCACACCCGCGGGCGACACGCCGCAGGCCTGGCTGCTGGCCGATCGTCGCGCGCTGCGTCGCTACGGCCTGGGCCACGCCAGACCGTTCCCGTTCACCCCCACCGCCTGGCTGCGTACCGGCTATCTGCAGCGAGGAAACACCCTGGCGGAGCTGGCGAAGCAGTGCGCTATCGACGCCAATGCGCTGGCGGAAACCGTTGAACGCTTTAACCACTTCGCCAGCGCTGGCGAAGACGTCGATTTTCACCGCGGGGCATCAGCCTATAACCGCGCCCAGGGTGACCATCAGGTGACGCTCGGACCGCTGCGCGAAGGGCCGTTCTACGCGGTGCGCATTCTGCCCGGCTCGCTGGGCACCTTCAGCGGATTGCAAACCGACGAACACGCCCGGGTGCTGGATGAACAGCAGCTGCCGATACCGGGCCTGTACGCCATCGGCAACGACATGTCGAGCGTGATGCGCGGCTATTACCCCAGCGGAGGGATCACCCTCGGGCCCGCCATGACCTTCGGCTATCTGGTGGGTAAAGGCCTGACAAAAAAACAAATATAAACAATAACATAACTTGATTTCCACGAATGGATGCACCCTAACTCTCTTCACCTGCAACTGTACCGGAGCCCTTTATGAACAAGCGTACCCTATCGCTCGCCGCGCTGACCCTGCTCGATGTCCCTCCCCCCGAACAGGTGCGGATTGCGGCCAGAACCGGTTTTACCCACGTTGGGCTGCGACTGCTCCCCGCCACACCGACCGACCCGGACTACGACATGCTGGCGATACCCCGGCCGTCCGGGCGACGCTCGCCGCGTTGATGGAAACTGGCATCCGCGTGTCGGACGTGGAGATCGTCCGCCTGACCCCCGGGTTTACCCTCGACGATCGGCTGCAGCGTTTTATGGAGACCGCCGCGCGTCTTGGCGCCGGACAGGTGTTAGTCGCCGGCAATGATGACAACCTTCAGCGCAGCGCTGACAACCTCGCCATCCTCGCCGCGGCCGGTCGTCCATTTGGGCTGACCATGAATCTTGAGCCGATGCCCTGGACTCAGTTGCGCAACATCGCCGCAGCGCAAGCACTAATCGCCGCCAGCGGGCGGGAAGACATCGGCATTCTGGTGGACGCTCTCCATTTCTGGCGCGCGGGAGAATCGCTCGCCGCCCTCTCCAGCCTGCCCGCGCATCATCTCAACTATATGCAACTCTGCGATGGCGCGGCGCAGAGGCCGGAGAGCGAGCAGGAACTTATCCGCCAGGCCCGCTCGGCGCGCAACGTGCCGGGGGAAGGCGGTCTGGATCTGCATGGTCTGATGTCGGCCCTGCCGGCGACGCTGCCGGTCTCTCTCGAAGTGCCGCTTGACGGCGAGCAAGGCGCCCTGCCGCCTCTTCAGCGGGCGCAGTTACTGTTCGATGCCGCGCAGCCCTACCTGCGCGCCTGCGCATAAGGAATACGCTATGACACAGACTCAACGCCTGGATGTCAGAGAGTTAATAAATCGTAACCCGCTGAGCCGATTTCAGAAGCTGATTATATTTCTCGGCTTTTGCGTCATCGCTCTCGATGGTTTTGATATCGCGATCATGGGCTTTATCGCCCCGACGCTAAAGCTGGAATGGGGGGTAAGCAACCACCAGCTGGGTCTGGTGATCAGCGCCGCGCTGATCGGCCTCGCGCTGGGGGCGATTTTCTCCGGCCCGCTCGCCGACTGGCTGGGACGTAAGAAAATCATCATCAACAGCGTTTTCTTCTTCGGTTTCTGGACCATCGCCACCGCCTTCTCGCACAACGTAGAACAGATGATGTTCTTTCGCTTTATGACTGGCCTCGGGCTGGGCGCCGCGATGCCGAATATCGGGACGCTGGTGTCGGAATACGCCCCGGAACGCCAGCGTTCATTTATTATCACCGTCATCTTTTGCGGCTTCACCTTCGGCGCGGCGGCGGGAGGATTTTCGGCATCGTGGCTGATCCCCCAGTTTGGCTGGCACTCGCTGATGGCGCTCGGCGGTATTCTGCCGCTGCTGTTTGCCCCCCTGCTCATCTGGCTGCTGCCGGAATCGGTTCGTTTTCTGGTGATCAAACAAGCGCCCGCGGCGCGCATACGCGCCATTCTTAACCGTCTCTATCCCGGACAAATCAGCGACAATGTGAGGTTTATCCTACCGGCGCAGCCAGCGGCCGGCAACGCGATGCGCATTGTCCTCTCCCGCCAGTACGGTTTCGGCTCGCTGATGCTATGGCTGGTCTACTTTATGGGGCTGTTCCTGGTCTATATCCTCGGCAGCTGGCTGCCAACGCTGGTTAAAGCGGTAGGAATGACCGTTAGCCAGGCGGCCATCATGACGGCGATCTACCAGGCGGGCGGCACCCTCGGCTCGTTGTTTGCCGGCTGGCTGATGGACAGGATCAATCCCCATCGCGCGCTGGGGATAATCTACGCCGTTGGCGGCCTGTTCACCATGGCGATGGGCTACGCCGCGGGCAGCTTTGCCTTGCTCTGTATGCTGGCGTTTATCAGCGGCGCCTGCCTGAACGGCGCCAATACCGGCATGAACGCCCTCTCCGCCCGCTACTACCCTACGCAGGCGCGGGCGACGGGATCCAGCTGGATGCACGGCGTCGGGCGCATCGGCGCCATTCTCAGCGCCTTTGCCGGCGCCGAGATGATGGCGCTCAACCTGCCCTTTGAAAGCGTCTTTTTGATCCTCGGTATCCCGGCAGCCCTCACCGTCGCAGGCCTGGCGGCGAAGGGCATCTTTGCGGCCGGTCATCCTGCCGTCGCTTCAACTTCCCCCGCGTCTGTGCGCGGAGCGTCATAGCGGCATCTGGTCCCCGGTGCAATCGGCGGATTGCACCGTCTTCAGCAGATAATAAAGAAAATTTATTTCACATTTTGTTGAAACGAAAAAACGCCCGCAACAATCTGGACGACTCCGGCAGGCGATATCCCGCCCTCACCTTTTCAACCAAGCGCAAAAGAAACTATCGCTAATTCGATCCCCCTCGCATATATGGAAAATAAATTCCACAACATAATTGAAACAGAACAAACATTTCCTTAAGTTGAAGTCAGTCTATCCGGATGCGCGTTGCCGCAGGCGTCGGCATTGAGCGCCTCAGAGTGCAAATGATTTCAAAAAGGAGAGCACCATGTTAAACGGCCTGAAACCCTTATCCCGTTCCCTGCGCTGGGGCATGGTCGGCGGCGGGGGAACCAGTCAGATCGGCTACAGCCACCGCTGTGCGGCACTGCGTGACAATGTTTATACCTTGCTGGCCGGCGCGCTTGACGTCGATGCCGAGCGCGGGCGCGCGTTCGGTGAGCAACTGGGCATCGCGCCGGAGCGCTGCTACGCCGACTACCAGACCCTGTTTCGCGAAGAGGCGCAGCGCCCTGACGGGATCGAGGTCGTCTCGGTCACCACCCCGAACAATACCCATTTCGCCATCACCAAAGCGGCGCTGGAGGCGGGACTCCACGTTATCTGCGAAAAGCCCCTCTGCTTTACCGCCGAAGAGGCGCGCGAGCTGGTGGATCTGAGCAAAAAACAGAACAAAATCGTCGGCGTCACCTACGGCTATGCCGGCTATCAGATGATCCAGCAGGCGCGGCAGATGATTGCCGATGGACTGCTCGGCGAGATCCGCATCGTTAACATGCAATTCGCCCACGGCTTCCATAACCAGGCCGTCGAGCTGCAGGCAGAATCCACCCGCTGGCGAGTAACACCGAAGTTTGCCGGGCCCAGCTATGTGCTTGGGGATCTGGCCACCCATCCGCTGTTTGTCGCCGAAACCATGGCGCCGCAGCTCAATATCAAACGGCTGATGTGCTCCCGTCAGAGCTTTGTTCCCTCCCGCGCGCCGCTGGAAGATAACGCCTTTGTCCTGATGGAATATGACAATGGCGCGGTTGGCTCGATGTGGACCAGCGCGGTCAACAGCGGCGCCATGCACTCGCAAAAAGTGCGCATCGTCGGCGAAAAAGCAAGCATCGAATGGTGGGATGAGCATCCTAACCAGCTCAGCTATGAGGTGCAGGGCGAGCCGGCGCGCATTCTGGAACGTGGGATGCCCTACCTGTCGCCGAACGCGCTGGCGGATGACCGCATTGGCGGCGGCCATCCGGAAGGGCTGTTCGAAGCCTGGGCCAACCTCTATCGCCGCTATGCGCAGGCGATTGACGCCACGGATCGCGACGATCGCGCCTTCCTGCAAGACTTCTGGTATCCGGACGTCGAAGCCGGGCTGCACGGCGTCTATTGGGTAGAGCAGTGCGTCAAATCGGCTGACGCTGGCAGCCAGTGGGGTGACTTTACTTTACCTTAATTTTCCCCCTCGCCAGTGGAGTCCCCCTCCACTGGTTTATTGATTTTTACCAACTTGTCGCATCGCGCAACAGCCCCGTAATATCTGTTAAACAAACATTTATTTACGCTTCTTACCCCCCGCCGCTACACTAGGCGCAGTTTTTATATTGAGGTGGTAATGAACGATAACAAAATGACGCCAGGGGAACTGCGCGCGACCTGGGGTTTGGGGACAGTATTCTCCCTGCGCATGCTTGGCATGTTTATGGTCCTGCCGGTTCTGACCACGTATGGCATGGCGTTGCAGGGTGCCAGTGAAGCGCTGATTGGCCTGGCGATCGGTATCTACGGCCTGGCGCAGGCGGTGTTCCAGATCCCCTTCGGACTGTTATCTGACCGTATTGGCCGTAAGCCATTGATCGTCGGCGGCCTGCTTATCTTCGTGCTCGGCAGCGTCATCGCCGCGCTCACCGACTCCATCTGGGGCATCATTCTTGGCCGCGCCCTGCAGGGCTCCGGCGCCATCGCCGCCGCGGTTATGGCCCTGCTGTCCGATCTCACCCGCGAACAGAACCGCACCAAAGCGATGGCCTTTATCGGCGTCAGCTTCGGCGTCACCTTCGCCATCGCCATGGTGCTGGGGCCGATTGTCACCCACCAGCTGGGTCTGCACGCGCTGTTCTGGATGATCGCCATCCTGGCGACCGTCGGCATCCTGCTCACCCTGTGGGTGGTGCCCAACAGCCATAACCATGTCCTTAACCGCGAATCCGGGATGGTGAAGGGCTGCTTTAGCAAGGTGCTGGCGGAGCCGCGCCTGCTGAAGCTTAACTTTGGTATCATGTGCCTGCACATTATGCTGATGTCCACTTTTGTCGCCCTGCCCGGACAACTGGAGGCCGCCGGCTTCCCGGCCGCCGAGCACTGGAAGATTTACCTGGTCACCATGGTTATCTCGTTCATCTCGGTGGTGCCGTTTATCATCTACGCCGAAGTGAAGCGCAAGATGAAGCGCGTCTTCCTGCTCTGCGTCGCCATCCTGCTGATTGCGGAAATTGTCCTCTGGGGCGCCGGAGGCTACTTCTGGGAGTTGGTGGCGGGCGTTCAGCTCTTCTTCCTGGCGTTTAACCTGCTGGAAGCGCTGCTGCCGTCGCTAATTAGCAAGGAGTCTCCGGCGGGCTACAAAGGCACCGCGATGGGCGTCTACTCCACCAGCCAGTTTCTCGGCGTGGCGATTGGCGGCGCGCTTGGCGGCTGGGTCGATGGTTTCTTTGATTCGCAAACCGTGTTTCTGCTGGGCGCCCTGCTGGCGATGCTGTGGCTGCTGGTGGCCAGCACCATGAGCGAGCCGCCGTACGTCAGCAGCCTGCGGGTGGAGGTGCCGGACGGCGTGGTGGTCGACAGCGCGCTGCAGGCGCGTCTGCTGAGCGCCAGCGGGGTTCATCAGGCGCTGGTGGTACCCGAGGAGCGTTCGGTGTATATCAAAATCGACAGCAAGGTCACCAACCGCTTCGAGATAGCAGCTCATCAAAGGGGTATAAAAAAAGCGGGGAATTCCCCGCTTTTTGCTGTCTGCCCGCCGCCTTAGTCGCGGAAGTTTTTGAACTGGAACGGCTGTCCCAGATCGCCACCGCGCACCAGCGCCATCACCGACTGCAGATCGTCGCGGGACTTACCGGTCACGCGGATCTCTTCGCCCTGAATCTGGGCCTGCACTTTCAGCTTGCTGTCTTTGATCAGTTTAACGATCTTCTTCTGCACCGCGCTTTCAATGCCCTGCTTCAGCTTCGCTTCAACAAACCAGGTTTTACCGCTGTGCACGATATCTTCCGGTACGTCGAGGGAGGTGCCTTCAATGCCGCGCTTGAGCAGCTTGGCGCGCAGGATATCCAGCAGCTGGTTCACCTGGAAGTCAGACTCGCTCAGCACTTTAATGGTCTTGTTGGCGTCGTTTAATTCAAAAGTGGCTTCAACGCCACGAAAATCAAAACGCGACTCGACTTCGCGGCTCGCGTTGTCCACCGCGTTACGGGCTTCCTGAAGATCAACTTCAGAGACAATATCGAAAGATGGCATCTTTTCCTCTCCTTCCGTTTCTTTTGCGTTGCATAATACCTGCAACGCGGCATAACTCAACTTGTTATCCCGGAAGCTTAGCTGATTACGCAACGCTCGCGCTATTTTCCCCATGATGTCCGACGATGCGAAAAGCGACGAGATAGACTTTAGCCATCAGCGCCTGGGATAGCGGCAGATGAGGAGGAACAATGAAAGTAACCGTACTGGGATGCGGTGCGCTGGGACAACTATGGCTGACCGCGTTGTACAAACAGGGACATGAAGTCCAGGGCTGGCTGCGCGTACCGCAGCCATTCTGTAGCGTCAACGTCATTGAAACCGATGGCTCAGTGTTCAACGAATCGCTGACGGCCAACGACCCCGATTTTCTCGCCAGCAGCGAGCTGCTGATCGTCACCTTAAAGGCCTGGCAGGTGTCGAATGCGGTAAAGCACCTGGCCGGGATCCTGTCGGACACCACGCCAATTGTGCTGATTCATAACGGCATGGGCACCGTCGAGGAGCTGCGCGGCGTGAAACAGCCATTGCTGCTGGCCTCCACGACCCAGGCGGCGCGGCGCGATGGGAATGTCATCATCCACGTTGCCCAGGGCACCACGCATATCGGACCGGCAAAAAGCTACGAGGGGGACTACAGCTATCTCGCAGAAGTTCTGCAGAGCGTGCTGCCGGATGTCGCCTGGCATAACAATATCCACTCGGCCATCTGGCGCAAGCTGGCGGTTAACTGCGTGATTAACCCTCTGACCGCGCTCAAAGGGTGTAAAAACGGCGATCTGCGCGACTATACGCAGGAAGTTGCGGCCATTTGTCGCGAGGTGGCGGCGGTGATGGAGCGCGAAGGTATTCATACCTCGGCGGAAAACCTGCTATTTTATGTCGAACAGGTAATTGAAAGTACGGCAGAAAATATCTCTTCCATGCTGCAGGACGTTCGCGCCCAGCGGCATACAGAGATCGACTACATCACCGGTTTTCTGCTCAACCGCGCCCGCGCCCACGGCGTCGCCGTACCGGAAAACGCCCGCTTATTTGAATTGATCAAGCGTAAGGAGAATGAATATGAGCGCGTCGGCACTGATTTGCCTCGCCCCTGGTAGCGAAGAGACCGAAGCGGTCACCACTATCGACCTGCTGGTCCGCGGCGGAGTAAAGGTGACCACCGCCAGCGTCGCCAGCGACGGCAGCCTGACCATCGTCTGTTCGCGCGGCGTCAAACTGCTGGCGGATGCGCCGCTGGTCGAGGTGGCCGATGGTGATTTCGATATCATCGTCCTCCCGGGCGGTATCAAGGGCGCAGAGTGCTTCCGCGACAGCACGCTACTGGTGGAAACCGTCCGCCAGTTTCATCTCTCTGGGCGCATTGTGGCCGCCATCTGCGCCGCCCCGGCGACCGTGCTGGTACCCCATAATCTGTTCCCGATCGGCAACATGACCGGTTTTCCGGCGCTGAAGGAACATATCCCCGCCGAGCAGTGGCAGGATAAAAGAGTGGTCTGGGATGCGCGGGTGAATCTGTTAACCAGCCAGGGTCCGGGGACTTCGATTGATTTCGCCCTGAAAATGATCGATCTGCTGGTGGGGCGCGAGAAAGCGTATGAGGTCGCCTCACAGCTGGTGATGGCCGCCGGCATCTATAATTACTACGAAGCCTGATAGCCGGTCCGCGCCGCGGGCTGGCTCCCCTTTTCCTGAGGAGTCGCAGCATGTCCCGGAGCGCAACCGATTCTCGCGATCTTGTAATCAGCCGCCTGCTCAGCGCGCCCGCCCCAGCCCTGTGGCGCGCGTGGGCCGACCCGGCATTACTCCGAACCTGGTGGTGCCCGAAGCCCTGGCAAACCGAGGTTCTGGCCTTTGATTTTCGCGCCGGCGGGGCCTTTCACACCGTGATGCACGGGTCTGACGGTGAACGCAGCGATAACCCCGGCTGTTTCCTTGAGGTTATCCCGCAACAAAAAATCGTCATGACCTCGATGCTGACGGCGGATTATCGCCCCGCCGTTTCCCCCTTCGCGATGACGGCCATCATCACCTTTGCCGATGAACAGGGCGGGTGTCGCTATACGGCTACGGTGCTGCATGCCGATGATGAATACCGCCAGCAGCATGAGCAG
>OKEK01000097.1_pt1 | contig 11807 bp, 8 predicted proteins | sample 1610991 | NCBI WGS metagenome assembly OKEK01 (sample SAMN04436703, study PRJEB24849) | human gut metagenome | biome: human gut; feature: NICU; material: stool | host: Homo sapiens | place: USA: Saint Louis, MO | collected 2010-08-11 | reverse complement strand
GCCTGGGGCCGCGATGACGGTCAGGGTGAGGGACTTTACCAGATGCTGGGCCAGCTAAGCTGGCTTTCCGAACAGGCGGGCAGTGAACGTCGGGTGCTGGCGCTGGACGAGGAGCAGGATCTGGTGGTGGATCAAACTACCGAGCAGGTGCGCCTCCTTATGCGCGTCAAGCAAGTGCTCAAAGATCGCGCGCTGATGCTCTATGCGCAACCGATTCAGAATCCGGAGGGGGAGGGTTATCATGAGATCCTCACGCGCATGCGCTGTGGCGATAGCGTCATTATGCCCGACCGATTCATTCCGCTGATTGTGCAGTTTAACCTCAGCCAACGTTTTGACATGCTGGTGCTGGAGACCTTGTTCAGTATGCTCCATAAGCATCCCGGCCAGCGATTCTCGGTCAACCTGCTGCCTGCAACTCTGATGCAAAAGAACAGCGCAGGGCAGATTATCGCGCTGTTTCAACGCTATAGCGTCTCGCCAGAACTTATAACTATTGAGGTGACCGAAGAGCAGGCCTTCTCTAATGCGGACACCAGACGGCAAAATCTTGAAGCGTTGCGCGCGTTTGGCTGCGCCATCGCTATTGATGACTTTGGCACCGGCTATGCGAACTATGAACGTCTGAAACATCTACAGGCCGATATCATTAAGATTGACGGCTGCTTCGTCCGCGACATCCTCACGGACCCGCTGGACGCCATCATGGTGAAATCGATTGTCGAGATGGCGCGGGCGAAACAGATGAGCGTGGTGGCGGAATATGTCGAAAGCGAACCGCAAAAAGCGCGCTTGCTGGAGCTGGGCGTGAATTATCTGCAGGGTTATCTGATCGGTAAACCACAGCCGCTGGGTGAATGACGGGCAAAAAAAAGCCGGGCATTGCCCGGCTCAGATGACTGACGTCTGTTACAGAACCAGCGCCGCAATCGAGGCGGACAACACGCTAACCAGCGTGGAGCCGTACACCAGCTTCAGACCGAAGCGAGAAACTACGTTGCCCTGTTCTTCGTTCAGACCTTTGATCGCCCCGGCAATAATACCGATAGATGAGAAATTGGCGAAGGAGACCATGAAGATAGAGATAATGCCTTCCGCGCGCGGGGAGAGCGTCGAGGCAATTTTCTGCAGATCCATCATGGCGACGAATTCATTGGAGACCAGTTTGGTAGCCATAATACTGCCCACCTGCAGCGCTTCGCTTGCCGGCACACCCATCACCCAGGCGACCGGGTAGAAGATATAGCCGAGGATACCCTGGAAGGAAATGCTATAGCCGAACCAACCGGTCACGGTGGCGAACAGGGCATTCAGCGCCGAGATCAGCGCGATGAAGCCGATCAACATCGCCGCCACGATAATCGCGACTTTAAAACCTGCCAGAATATACTCGCCCAGCATCTCGAAGAAGCTCTGACCTTCGTGCAGATTCGACATCTGCAGATTTTCTTCGCTCTCTTCCACGCGGTAAGGGTTAATTAATGACAGAACGATAAAGGTGCTGAACATGTTGAGCACCAGCGCCGCAACGACATACTTTGGCTGCAGCATGGTCATGTAAGCGCCTACGATGGACATGGACACGGTGGACATCGCCGTCGCCGCCATGGTGTACATGCGGTTGCGCGACATTTTGCCGAGAATATCTTTATACGCGATAAAGTTTTCCGACTGGCCGAGGATCAACGAGCTCACGGCGTTGAAGGACTCCAGCTTGCCCATGCCGTTAACTTTCGACAGGACGGTACCGATCGCGCGAATGACAATCGGCAGGATACGAATATGCTGCAAAATGCCGATCAAAGCCGAAATGAAGACGATAGGGCACAAAACTTTGAGGAAGAAGAAGGCCAGGCCTTTATCGTTCATGCCGCCGAACACGAAGTTTGTCCCTTCGTTGGCAAACCCGAGGAGTTTTTCAAACATCTCGGAAAATCCTTTCACAAAACCCAGACCAATATCGGAGTTGAGGAAGAACCAGGCCAGCAGGACTTCAATGACAAGCAGTTGAACAACATAACGAATACGGATCTTTTGGCGGTCATGGCTGACCAACAGGGCCAGTATAGCCACCACAACGATCGCGAGGACAAAATGCAAGACGCGGTCCATAGTTGCTCCAAATATGAGGCAGGTTAAATTTCCGTGCACATTCTATGCAACGGCTTTAAAGAAAACGAGATCAATTGCACACTATTGCAAGGAACTGTGACCAATGGCAAAAATAGTGATCCAACATCCACTTTTGTTATGTTACGTAAAGGTTTTAAAAGTTGCATTCTTGTACTACTCTTAATAGCGGGCTGGATCTCGTTTTCTGACGCCCGTATTCCATTTCCGGCCAGCTATTGTTCCCTTCTATCACAGCAATCATTATCTCCATTCTAAATGAACTTGATAATCATTCGCATTTTGATAGCATGAAACATAGCAAAGGCTATATTTCCAGAGGCAGAAGATGACTAGCAGTCGCGTTGAGAATAGCAGTAGTCGCGCCGCGCGCAAGGTGAAGCTCGCCTTAATGGGCCCGGCTTTCGTCGCTGCCATTGGCTATATCGATCCGGGTAATTTCGCCACTAACATTCAGGCCGGCGCCAGCTTTGGCTACCAGCTGCTGTGGGTCGTGGTGTGGGCTAACCTGATGGCGATGCTGAGCCAGGTGCTTTCTGCCAAACTGGGCATTGCCACCGGCAAAAACCTGGCCGAGCAGATCCGCGACCATTACCCGCGTCCTGTTGTCTGGTTTTACTGGGTACAGGCGGAAATTATCGCTATGGCCACCGATCTGGCTGAATTTATCGGCGCCGCAATTGGCTTTAAGCTGGTGCTCGGCGTGTCGCTTCTGCAGGGGGCGGTGCTGACCGGGGTGGCGACTTTTCTGATCCTGATGCTGCAGCGGCGCGGGCAAAAACCACTGGAGAAGGTGATCGGTGGATTGTTGCTGTTTGTCGCCGTGGCCTATGTCGTGGAGTTGATCTTTTCCCAGCCCGCGCTGGCTCCTCTGACGAAAGGGCTGGTGATCCCCACGCTGCCCAACGGGGAGGCGGTATTCTTAGCCGCCGGGGTACTGGGGGCGACAATCATGCCGCACGTCATTTACTTACACTCATCGCTGACTCAGCATCTGCATGGCGGAACGCGAAAAGAACGCTATAACGCGACCCGCTGGGATGTGGCGATCGCCATGACCATTGCCGGGTTCGTCAATCTGGCGATGATGGCGACCGCTGCGGCGGCATTCCACTTTAATGGCCATACCGGCGTCGCCGATCTCGATCAGGCCTACATGACGCTGGAGCCGCTGCTGAGCCACGCGGCGGCGACCATCTTTGGCCTCAGCCTGATTGCCGCCGGTTTATCGTCGACCGTGGTGGGCACTTTGGCAGGTCAGGTCGTTATGCAGGGGTTTATCCGCTTTCATATTCCGCTGTGGTTTCGCCGGGCGATCACCATGCTGCCGTCGTTTGTCGTCATTCTGCTGGGGCTGGATCCTACGCGCATCCTGGTAATGAGTCAGGTGTTGCTCAGCTTTGGCATTGCGCTTGCCCTGGTGCCGCTGCTGATATTTACCAGCAATGCGAAGCTGATGGGGGACCTGGTGAATACCCGTTGGGTGAGAGGCATCGGCTGGGCGATAGTCGCTATTGTGGTGAGCCTGAACGGCTGGTTAATAGTGGGGTCGCTGCTCGGGGTGGATTAATTGATTCCTGATGCTGAATAAAGTAAAGGGGAGCCGATGGGCTCCCCTTTTCGTTTGTTAGTGATGGCCATGTCCATGACCGTGACCGCGCCCACCCGGGCCGCGTCCCCAGCCGCCGCGGTGGTCATCGCGGTCGTTCCAGCCAGCACGATAGCCGCGCTCCCAGGCTTTATCTCTGCCTTTGTACCAGCCTTTGTGCCAGCCGTTGTCATGACGATGCCAACGGTTATCACGCCATTCATAGTGACGACGCCAGTAATCACGGTCGCGCCAGCTGCCACCGTCCCAGTAGTTACCGTAATTGTCACGATCGCCTATTTGTAATTTTACCGACGGCAGCAGGGTGATTTCACCAGCGTTAGCGACCAGTGGCCCTGCGGCCAGCAGTACTGCTGCCAGAATCAGTGACCTGAACATACTCTTCTCCTTCACGATCGGGGCCGTAAGCGGCCTGTTAACCTGATATTACGGGCCGGTAAAGACCCGCCGCATCGGACGAACTCCGAAAGCGCAGGAAAGAGCACTTTTTGCTAAAGTAACATTTGCTTTACAGCGCAAGGATGGCGTCGATGGCCGCGCACTCCTCGGTGGTGAAATGGCGATTCTGCAGCATGCCGACGGCATCATCCAGTTGCGCGGTTTTGCTGGCGCCGATCAGCACCGAGGTGACTTTCTCTTCGCGCAACACCCAGGCCAGCGCCATCTGCGACAGCTTCTGCCCACGCGCTTCCGCCTGCCTGTTAAGCTGACGAATTTTTTCTAATCGGGCAGGAGTCAGTTGTTCCGGCTGCAGAAAACGACTGCTGCTGGCGGCGCGCGAGTCGGCCGGAATGCCGTTGAGATAGCGGTCGGTAAGTTGCCCGCCGGCCAGCGGTGAAAACGCTATGCTTCCAATCCCTTCCGTCTGCAGAAAATCCAGCAGTCCTTCTTCCACGCCGCGTTCGAACATCGAGTAGCGAGGCTGGTGAATGATGCAGGGGGTGCCGAGGTCGTTAAGGATCTTCACCGCCTCCCGCGCCTGGGCCAGAGGATAGTTGGAGATCCCGACATATAGCGCTTTACCCTGATGAACCAGATGATCGAGCGCACGCATCGTTTCCATCAGCGGCGTCTGTGGATCAGGCCGGTGATGGTAAAAAATATCGACGTATTCCAGCCCCATGCGTTTAAGGCTCTGGTTAAGACTGGCTACCAGATATTTTCGCGATCCCCAGTCGCCGTAAGGGCCGTCCCACATCGTGTAGCCTGCTTTAGTGGAGATGATTAACTCATCGCGATAAGGCAGGAGCGACTCTTTCAGGATGCGGCCAAAGTTGCTTTCCGCCGAGCCCGGCGGCGGCCCATAGTTGTTGGCCAAATCGAAATGGGTTATACCGAGGTCAAAAGCGTGCAGGAGCATCTGCCGGCTGGTTTCCACTCGCGTTTCATCGCCAAAGTTATGCCACAGGCCAAGGGAAATAGCCGGTAGCTGCAGACCGCTGCGGCCGCAGCGACGGTACTCCATCGTTTGATATCGCGTGGTGCTTGCCTGGTAAACCATTCTTCCTCCGCCGACAAAACAGGATGTGTATACGTTTACACTAAACAATGTTCTGCGTGGAGTACACTGCTTTTTCTGCGTAATTATTGCTTTACACTGCCATTATCAGCTCCCATCTGGACAGGCGGATCGCTTATTCAATACTCAAATTACACCTGCACCAAAATGAGGATAATGGATATGCAACCGACCTACACTATTGGGGATTATCTGCTGGATCGCCTTGTCGACTGCGGTATTGACCGCTTGTTCGGCGTGCCGGGAGATTACAACTTACAGTTTCTCGATCGCGTCATCGCGCACAGCGCCTTGGGGTGGGTCGGCTGCGCCAACGAGCTGAATGCGGCATATGCCGCTGACGGCTATGCGCGCATCAAAGGGGCCGGTGCGCTGCTGACCACCTACGGCGTCGGCGAATTGAGCGCGCTGAACGGCATTGCGGGTAGCTATGCGGAACATATTCCGGTATTGCATATTGTCGGTGCGCCCTCTACCGGCGCCCAGCAGCGCGGCGAACTGCTGCACCATACCCTCGGCGATGGCGATTTTCGCCATTTCGCCCGCATGAGCGAGCAGATCACCTGTAGCCAGGCGCTGCTGACCGCCGGCAACGCCTGCCATGAAATCGACCGTGTGCTGCGCGATATGTTGACGCATCATCGCCCCGGCTATTTGATGCTGCCAGCCGATGTCGCCAGAGCGGCAGCGATTGCCCCAGCCCAGCGCTTGCTGGTGGAGCCCGCTCCGGCGGATGAAAACCAGCTTGCCGGGTTCTGCGAACATGCCAGCCGCCTGCTGCGGGGCAGCCGACGCATTTCCCTGCTGGCGGACTTCCTGGCGCAACGTTATGGCCTGCAGAAGACGCTCCGGGAGTGGGTGGCGAAAACGCCTGTCGCCCATGCGACGATGCTCATGGGCAAGGGATTGTTCGATGAGCAGCAGAGCGGGTTTGTCGGCACCTACAGCGGGATTGCCAGCGCGCCGCAGACCCGGGAGGCGATTGAAAACTACGACACCATCATCTGCATTGGCACGCGCTTCACCGACACCATCACCGCAGGATTTACCCAACATCTGGCGCGGGAAAAGACTATTGAGATCCAGCCCTTCGCCGTCAGGGTGGGCGATCACTGGTTCAGCGGGGTGCCGATGGATAAGGCTTTGGCCGCGCTGATGACGCTTTCCGCCCCGCTGGCGGCGGAGTGGGCTACGCCTCAGGTCGTGGCGCCGGAGGCTGAGGAGGGCGCTGAAGGCGAGTTGACCCAGAAAAATTTCTGGGCGACGGTGCAGGGCGCCCTGCGTCCGGGGGATATTATTCTCGCCGATCAGGGGACGGCCGCCTTTGGCATTGCGGCGCTGAAGCTGCCCTCTGAAGCATCGCTGATCGTCCAGCCGCTGTGGGGCTCGATTGGTTTTACTCTCCCGGCCGCCTATGGCGCACAAACCGCGGCGGCGGAGCGGCGGGTGGTGCTAATTGTCGGCGATGGCGCGGCCCAACTGACCATTCAGGAGATGGGCTCCATGCTGCGTGATAAGCAAAAGCCGCTTATTCTGCTGCTGAATAACGAAGGGTATACCGTGGAACGGGCGATTCATGGTCCAGAGCAGCGCTACAATGACATCGCTCTGTGGGACTGGCAGCGGCTGCCGGAAGCCTTCGCCCCTGACGTTGCTTCGCGCTGCCGGCGGGTCACTCAGACGTCTGAACTGCGGGAGGCGATGACGGAGAGCATCACCTCCGATACCCTCACCCTGGTAGAAGTGATGCTGCCGAAAATGGATATCCCCGATTTCCTGCGCGCGGTGACGCAGGCCCTTGAGGAGCGAAACAGCCGCGTTTAATCGGTATGCCGTTTGGCAATCATCAACGGTCTCCCGGCCAGCAGCAGCCAGGCCGGGAGCATCACCATACACAACAGCGGCAGCAAAGTCGTATCCGGGACCACCACGGCGGCCATAAACAGGCTCAACCAGCCGTCGCGAGTGACGACCAGCACCATGCCGAGGATCGCGCAGGAAACGGTGATTGCCGCCGGCACTGCGTCAACATGAGCATGCAGCATCAGCCCCAGCGCTACCCCGACGAACACCGCCGGGAAAATTCGCCCGCCGCGAAAGCCGCTGGCTGAGGCAAGAACCAGGGCCGCCAGTTTGACCAGCGCGATAAGCAGAAAATCCGCGGCGGTTAGCGTCTGGCTGAAGGCCAGCTGCTGCATCTCATCCAGCCCTTTAAAGAGCGTTAAGGGCCCGCCTAGCGTCCCCACGATCCCCAGCAGCAGCCCGCCGATACCGAGGGTCAGGATTGGATTTTTCAACCGATGCATCAGGGCATGCAGTCGCGGCAGACACCAGACGGCCACCATGCCGACGGCGATAGCGATCAGGGCGACGATAATGCCGCTGAGAATATCAACGAAGCGCATCTGACCATAGTGCGGGATCGGCAGCGAAAAATGGGGATGGAAAAACAGACCCGTCGTCAACGCGCCGGCGGCGGCGGCGAGGAGGGGAGCAAAGAGGCGATCCCACAGTGGCGTATCGTTGCTGCTATTGAGGGTTTGCGAAAAAATCAGCGCGGCGGCAACCGGGGTACCGAAGAGGGCGCCGATGGTGCCTGAGGCCGCGAGGATGGTCCAGTCCAGCGAGCTGACGCGCGGAAACAGTCGGGAGCCGACAGCGACAGCCAGCGCGATATTCACCACCATAATCGGATGCTCCGGGCCGAGGCTGACGCCGCCGGCGAGGCCGAGGATCAGCGCGGCCAGGAGTCCGGGCAGCGCGCCGGTGGCAATGGGAGCGCCGATTAACGACTCGGTCGCTGGATCCGGCCCGGCGTGCCCGGGGCTGTAACGAATGACCAGACCCACCGCGATGCCTGTCGCCGTCAGCATGGCGATGATCCACAGCGGGCTGTCGGCGCTCACCCCCAACTGCGCGGGCAGATTGCTCCACAGCACGCGCTGCAGCAGCGCGGCAACCTTCATCGCCACGATCAGGATCAGGCTGCAGGCGATGCCTATCAGGATGGCCGGCACCGACAGGATCAGCATTGTTCTGGCGCGAGGATGGAGCATGGAAATGTCCTTGTAAAAGTGCTGGAGCACTACTTTGCCTTCGTCAGCGGAGACCGTCGATGCAAATGGTGCTGAAACGATAAAGTTAAGGTGACATCTGATATCCGGCGCGTCCTTTACAGGCTACCTTGCATAGATTACAAACTAAATGTGACCTGTGTCGCTAAACAAGGGGCGTCTGCGCGTTGGACGTTGTTGTTAAGCCGCCATGAATTTACAGTGTGCCAAAAGATTTATTTTGACTTTAGCGGAGCCGTAACGGAATGACAAAATTTGCTTTAGTAGGAGATGTCGGGGGGACCAACGCCCGCCTGGCGCTATGTGATCTGGCGAGTGGAGAGATCTCTCGCGCAAAGACCTATTCCGGGCTCGATTACCCCAGTCTGGAGGCAGTGGTGCGCGTCTACCTCGAGGAGCACCAGGTAACGGTCAACGAAGGTTGTATCGCCATCGCATGCCCGATTACCGGCGACTGGGTGGCGATGACCAACCATACCTGGGCTTTCTCTATCGCCGAAATGAAGCGCAACCTCGGCTTTGCCCATCTGGAGATAATTAACGATTTTACCGCTGTTTCAATGGCCATTCCGATGCTGAAAGCTGAGCACCTTATTCAGTTTGGCGGCAGTGCGCCGGTAGCGGGCAAACCGATCGCCGTTTATGGCGCCGGGACCGGGCTCGGCGTGGCGCATCTGGTCCACGTTGATAAGCGTTGGGTCAGCCTGCCGGGCGAAGGCGGTCATGTTGATTTTGCCCCGAACAGCGAAGAAGAAGGGATCATTCTGGAAGAGCTACGCGCCGAGCTGGGGCATGTTTCCGCAGAACGCGTGCTCTCAGGTCCCGGGCTGGTCAACCTGTATCGCGCGATTGTCAAATCGGACGGCCGACTGCCGGAGAACCTGCAGCCGCGTGAGGTGACCGAGCGAGCGCTGGCGGACAGCTGCACCGACTGTCGTCGGGCGCTGTCGCTGTTCTGCGTCATTATGGGACGCTTCGGCGGTAACCTGGCGCTGACCCTCGGGACGTTTGGCGGGGTGTATATCGCCGGCGGCATCGTGCCGCGCTTCCTGGAGTTCTTTAAAGCCTCTGGTTTCCGCGGCGGTTTTGAAGACAAAGGCCGTTTTAAAGCTTATGTTCAGGATATCCCGGTTTACCTGATTGTGCATGATAACCCAGGCCTGCTGGGCTCCGGTGCGCATCTGCGTCAGACGCTGGGCCAGGTGCTTTAAGCATTCTTCTCCCGGGCTACCGTCGTAGCCCGGATGGCGGTGCTTTCCGCTCTCTACAGATTCATCAGCTGGCGAAACTCTTTCACTTTACTGCGACTGACCGGAACCTGAAACTCCAGGTCACGCAGGCGCAGCACATAGGTGTTGTTGAACCACGGCTCAATTTCCCGAATTTTGCTGAGATTTACGCAATACGAGCGGTGGCAGCGGAAGAAATGCGCGGTGGGCAGTTTGCTGCAGAATTCAGTAATGTTCATCGGCATGACGAATGACTCCCGGCGGGTATAGACGAATGTCATCTTTTCATGTGCCTCGGCATAATAAATATCATGAATACTGGTGACGATGATCCGCTCATCTTTGATCAGATTGATGGTGTCGTTTTCCCGTGGCGCTGCGCTGGCTAATCCTGAAGCAGCGTTATTTTGCTGCTGCCAGGCGGTGGTCAGCTTTTGCAGCATATTGATGATGCGCGACTCCTGGTAAGGTTTCAGGATGTAGTCAAAGGCTTCCAGCTCAAAGGCTTCCACCGCATGTTCTTTCCACGCGGTGATAAAGACGATAAAAGGTTTATGGGCAAACTGGCTGATGTTTTGCGCCAGCAGAACCCCGTCGAGCGACGGAATATTGATATCGAGAAAGATGGCGTCGACCTTGTTGTGCTGGAGAAATTTCAGCACGTCCAGGCCGTCGTCAAAGCTGCCGACGATCTCCATCTGGCTATGGGTGTTAATAAGCCAGGAGAGCTCCTGCTGGGCCAGAAACTCATCCTCCACAATGATAACTTTCATCTTTTCTCCGCTCATGACAACAGCGACTCCGTCAGCGCCTGCGGCGTAGAGTTATTGGGGACATAAAAGGCGATTTCGGTTCCCGGCGTCAGATTGCGGATATGCAAACCCTCGCCGTAGAGAAGTTTCACCCGATGATGCACATTGAGCAGGCCGATTTTGTTACCCGGCATCTCATCGGCTTCCACGCGGGCGACCACGGCGGGATCGATACCGTTGCCCGTATCGCGAACGCTGATGCGTACCCGATTGCCGCACTCGTTAATGCCGATCGTCACCACGCCTTTGCCTTTACAGGGTTGAATACCGTGAACGATGGCATTTTCCACCAGCGGCTGGATAAGCAGGCTCGGGATCACGCAGCTGACGTCGTCGTCAATATCGTAGATGACCGTCAGCTTGTCGCCGAATCGCGCCTGTTCAATAGCGATATAATCTTTGATCTGATACAGCTCTCGTTTGATATCAATCTGCTCATCGTCTTTTAATTCGATGTTATAGCGCAGGTAGCGCGACAGATTAAAAATGAGCTGGCGCGCGGTGTCCGGATTAAGGCGAATCGAGGAGGAGATCGCGTTCAGCGCATTAAATAAAAAATGCGGGTTAATTTTGCTTTGCAGGGCGCGCAGCTCCGCTTTGTTGGCCATCTCCCGCAACTGTTCGGCGCGGGAGACTTCCAGCTGGGTGGAGATTATTTGCGACAGGCCAATCGCCATCTCCTGCAGCGTCGAAGTGATGCGATGGGCGTGGCAGTAATAGATTTTTAGCGTGCCGGTCACCACCCCTTTTTCCCACAGCGGGATCACCATCAAGGAGTGGATCTCCGGGGTACGGTGGGCTTCGTCATTGTTTTTTATGATGATTTTCCCATAACGAATCGCCTGCCGGGTGGTGGGGCTAATCATATCGTCGTGGCGTTGATAGTTGGCTTCACCGACGCCCACGTAGGCCAGCACGTGCTCGGTATTGGTGATCGCCACCGCGTCGGCGGTAATGTCGCGGCGGATAATCTCGCAAACCTGGCGCAGAGAATCGCTGTTAACGTGTCGAAACAGCGGCAGGGTTTTGTTGGCGATATCGAGCGCCAGTTTCGCCTGCCGCGCCGCGCTGGCCTCCTTTTCCCCTTCAACGCTCTGCACCAGCAGCACGATAAAGCCGATGCAGACGCTGCCGAGGATCATCGGGATACCAATTTTCGAAACAATATCTACGCCGAGACTCAGGGAAGGCGCCCAGACCACCACCAGGATCATGGTCAGAGTTTCACACATCATCCCCGCCAGAATGCCGATTTTCCACCGTTGTTCGCGGGCCACTTTACGATTAATCAACCCCGACAGCAGGCCGGCGACAATGCTGGTGATAAAGCAGGGCACCGCGGTCACGCCGTCGATATCAATCAAATAGCGGTGCACGCCGGCAATCGCCCCGACAATCGCGCCCACCCAGGGACCAACGTCTGAGATCGGAAGA
>OKEK01000096.1_pt1 | contig 11977 bp, 8 predicted proteins | sample 1610991 | NCBI WGS metagenome assembly OKEK01 (sample SAMN04436703, study PRJEB24849) | human gut metagenome | biome: human gut; feature: NICU; material: stool | host: Homo sapiens | place: USA: Saint Louis, MO | collected 2010-08-11 | reverse complement strand
AGTTCGATGATGATATTTACTGGAGCAACCCGTTTTTCGGCTACTGCATCTTAGGCTTTGAGCGACTATTGAAGATGTGGTTTACCAGTCTACGTAGCAATAGTTAGCCCCCGCTAAGCGCGGTGCGAGCGGGGGAATCCCATCGGCAGCGGATTACCGCCAGGCGGCGAACTGCTCATCGTCGAGATAGGCTTCGACCAGGGTTTTCGCCAGCGAATAGGAACCGATCAGCGGGTGCGCCATCAGCGCCCGCACCGCCAGCGATTTATCCTGCTGCAGGATCGCCGCCACCGCCAGCCGCTCATACTCTTTCACGCAGGCAATCATATTCTTCTGCGCCGTCGGTACCTTCACCGGCGTCACCGGCTTGAGGCCATCCCGGCTCAGGTCGCAGCTGATCTCGATCACGTCGTCCGGGCGCAAAAAGTCGAGCGTGTCGTGATTCTGGATCGACACCACGATCCGCTTGGTGGTGGTGCTGTTCACCGCTTCCAGGATATCCAGCGCCACTCCGGCATAGCCGCCGGTGTCCGGCTCTTCGATAAACTGGCGCAGCGTCAGCGGTTCGCGGGTGTGGAATTTCTCCTGCCGGGATTCGTTCTGCATATAGCTGTTTTCCCGGCGTAGGTAATGCTGCAGCCAGATGGTGAAGGCGGCCTCCGGTTGCGTTCTGGCATCCACGGTGCGCAGCGCCTCGCGCATCTCCTGATTGATGCGGGCGATCTGCTCTCCGCGCGTCTCGCCGGCCCCTTGAATCGCCTTCAGCGCCTCGTCGCGATAGTAGTAATAATAGAGATATTCATTGAGGAGCTGATTATCACAAAGCCGTACCAGCTCCGGGGAGAAGTACTGCATCGCCGTCTTCTGGTACAGTTCCGGGCTGGCGATCAGCCGTTCGGTCACCTCTTCCCCACGGACGGTGAAGTGGGTAAACCAGGAGAAATGGTTCAGCCCATAGCATTCCACGCTGAGGTCGCGCTCCTCACAGCCAAGGATCGCCGGCAGTTCACGAATTAGCTCGGAGGGGGCATCGCAGATCCCATAGACCCGGCGCTTAAAGCCGGACTTAATAATCGCTTCCGTCACCAGACCTGACGGGTTGGTAAAGTTAAACAGAATGGCGTCTTCGGCGGCATGTTCTTCGATCAGCCGGCAATAGCGAAGGATCGCCGGGATCGAGCGCATGGCCATCGCGAAACCGCCGGCGCCGGTGGTCTCCTGGCCGAGAGTGTTATGCTCAAGCGCAATACGTTCGTCGCGAATGCGGCTTTCATCGCCGCCAACCCGCAGGGTGGTAATGATATAGTTGGCGTCCTGCAGCGCTGCGACCGGGTCGGTGGTGGTACTAAACTGAATATCCGGGCGAATGGTATTAAATACATAGCGGGCAATTTCGCCAAATATCGCCAGATTATCAGCAGAGTTATCGAGAAAAACGACTTCTGTTAAACCAATGCGGTGAGCGTTATAGGCCAGAGATTTCGCTAAAAATGCAGAGCGAACGCCGCCCCCGCCTAATACGGTTAATTTCATAAATACTCCTCATTAATTTTCTGCTAACCAGTTATCAACCCGGGAACGTACCTGTCCCACTTTGACGCCATAAATAACCTGAACTTCATTTCGATTGCGTACGACGCCGTTAGCTCCGGTATTTTTTAATTGCGTGTCATCAACCCGCGCCATATCGCGCACGGCCACGCGCAGGCGAGTAAAACAATTATCGACGGAGAGAATATTCTCCTTGCCCCCGAGGCCGCGGATAATGTCATCGGTGACCGACTGCGGTTGCGCGACTTTCTGGCGGTACTCTGCTTTGCTGTAGAGCTTCACGTTCTCGTCATCTTCCCGGCCCGGCGTTTTCAGGTTCAGCTTCACCACCAGGGTGCGGAAAATCACGTAGTAGACGGCGAACTGGCCGATACCGATAAGGACATAGCCCGGCCAGCGCGTTAAGGAGACCGGCAGCGGCAGGTTATAGATCAGAAACTCGATCAGGCCCGATGCTCCCCAGGGACGGACGGTGAATATGTCGCAAATGGCCTGCGAGGCGGCGGTTAACGTCGCGTGGATCACCCACAGCAGCGGCGAGACAAATAAGAAGGTGAACTCAATCGGCTCGGTGATGCCGGTCAGCATCGAGGTGATAATCGCCGGCAGCAGAATCGCCTTCGCCATCGCTTTCTTCTCCGGTTTCGCGGTGTGGTAGAACGCCAGCGAGGCGCCCGCCAGGCCAAAGATGGTGGTCATCCCTTGCTGCGAAAAACGTAATGCGTCGTTCATGACCGGCGTCAGGTCGGGATGGCGCATATAGGCGAGGAATATGGCCTGGGTGCCGGAGACCACCTGACCATCCACGTTCAGCGTGCCGCCAATCTGGGTGAGCTGGAAGGGAGACCAGACGAAATGGTGCAGGCCGGTGGGGATAAGGAATTTTTCAAAGAAACCATAGACGAAGACCCCGGCGACCCCGGCATTTTTCATAAAACCGGTGAGGGCGGAGATGCCGTGGGTCATAAAGGGCCAAATCCAGGTAAAGGCGATGGCGTAGAAGATAACCACCGGCGTCATCGCCACCAGCGTCAGCTTGGCGCCGCCGTACATCGACAGCGCGCCAGGCAGCTCAATGGCAGAGACTTTATTGTGCACCCACGCAATCGTGCAGCCGAGAATAATGCCCAGGAAAACGCCCATATCCACCACCACAAAGCCCAGCAGCTGTGTTTGCCCGGTGCCATAATATTCACCGTTAATTTTTTCGGCGAGTCCATGGGTGTGTTCCAGCCAGGAGTGGTTGGCGCCAAGAAACATAATAAAGCACATCACTGAAACCAGTGCGACTTCGGTTTTTTTATCTTTTGCCAGGCCATAGCTGATGCCGACGCAAAATAATAAGCCGAGGTTGCCAAATAAAGGCCAAAAGGTGTCGCCGAGCATTTGCCCAAGCTGATGTAAGAAACTGGTTTCAGCAATTAATGTCGGATTAGTTAATACTGAACTGAGGGCCAGAATTAAGCCAATGACCGGCAAGAACAATACGGCGCCGATCATGGCCCGGGAGAATTTTTGCATATTCTCCAGAATACGCTGACGTATTTCAGGCATGATTGATCCTTTTATATTTTTGTAGGTACAGGGAGCGGTTTTTTATCGACTTCCAGTGATTTGGTTATAGCAACTCTGATATTTGAAAGGAACCTGTTGTGCTAAATAGGTACAGATAGCCGCGTATTGCGCACAGGTTTCAGGACTCGCATCCCAACTCTCTCCCTGAAAGGGAGAGAGTAGTCAGAGTGGAGTTTTGCCAGGAAGCAATCCCTCTCCCCATAGAGGAGAGGGAATGGGCATCGCTATGGGGTGACGGGAGCGGGCGCTGGCGCGGCGGGGGCGGGGCTGACCTCGCCGTTGCGCATGATTTGCGCCACCTGCTGTTTCTCCATATTCACGGCGCTGAGCTGCCCGTTGATCGTCGGTTTGAGCGGGGCATCGGCCTGCACGCTGCCGCTGGCGGTCAGCTGGAGATTGCCATCCCCGCTTATAGGTAGCGACGGCCAGCCCCAGGCCTGCAGAATATTCAGCGGCACGCCGCGGCCGCTGAAGCTCAGATTGACCTGGCGCTGCGGCAGCTGGGATACCGCGGCGGTGGCTTGCAAAATGCCGCGCTCGGTGAAGGCGCTAAGCTCAGTGATATTGACCGTCGAGGCTGTGGCGTTCAGTTTGAGTGATGGGCGGCGCACGTCGATCCGGTTGAAAGTCGCCGCCGCGGCGTTCAGCGTCGCGCTGCCGTTCCATACTCCCCAGCTGCCGTTTTTCACCAGCTGTAGCTCGCCGCCATAGCCATCGAGGGCGGTAATTTGCCACGGGAAAGCAGGGTCCACATCGATGATCAGATTGCGGCTGGCGCTGAATTTTTTCAGCGTCAGGCTTTGCAGCCAGGCTGGCAGCGGCGTCATCCACAGCTGTTTCCAGTTCGCCGGCAGCGTGTACTCCAGCCCGGCGAAAGCGGTATCGTCGAGCACCAGGGCGTTCCCGGCGCGCAGCCAGTTGCCGGAGGTGCGCACCATGCCGCCCTCCCAGCGCGAGGAGAACTGGCGCAGCGCAATGCCCTGGGGAGAGAATTCGGCATTGAGGATCGGGTCGAAAAGATGCAGCGAGCCGTAGATAAATTCGCTGGCGTTCATCGACAGCGTGCCGTCCTCACTCTGCCAGCCGCCGTGGCTAAGGGTCAGGTTGCGCAGGCTCAGGTCGAGGTCGGTTACCGCCCAGTCCGGTCCCTGCAGGCGGGCGTCGGTGATGTCCAGGCGGCCAATCTGCAGAGAGGGGACCGTGGTTAACGGTGCGAAAAACTCGGCCAGCGAGGCGGGGCTCTGCAGTCGAATCTCGTTGAGCTGGAGGTTATCCACCCGCCAGCTGCCATCGGCGCTGCGTTTGGCATTGCCGGTTAAGGTGCCGCGGGCGACATCGGCGCCGAGGGTGGAGAGGGTGACCTCGCCCTGATCAATCTTACCCTGAATCAGAACGTTGCTGGCTTCGACGCCATTGAGCGTCATCGAGCCCGCGCTCATCTGGATCTGCGCCGTTTTCCCCAGCACATTGCCCGCCTCCGGCGTCCATGGGCTGACGCCGCCGGTGACGCGCTGCGCGCTGAGCGCCCAGCCGGTTTCCGGGCTGTTGAAAGCCATATTGCGCAACATCAGCCGGTCGGCAGCGAACGGCAGGTCTGCAGAGTGGGGTGACAGATTCAGAGTGCCGTCGTTAAGGACTATCTCATCCGCATGCAGCGGATCGCTAAACTGGCGGGTGCTGAAGCCAATATCGACCGTTTTTGCCACCAAAGTGGCAGGCTTGCCTTCCCGACCAAAGGTGACGTTTCGCAACTGCACATGAAGAGGGGAGGAGAAATCGTGCTCCATCTCATCGAAGGAGACCTGCCAGCCGGTGCCATTGCTGAGCCAGGCGCTGGCCTGGCGGGCGCCCCAGTGGGTTTGCAGCAGGAACCACGCGCCAATAATGACGAGCAGCAGAGCGACTAGCAGCCAGAGAATCAGCTTTCCAAGAAATTTCATGGTCTTCCATTCTGTGAGATGCACATCACCGTGTTATGCCCGATTTAGGCGCACTTCTCAAGGCAGGCGTGGTTTATTTCCGTGATGGGGCAGGTGGTTGGAGGACGTCCCGGCCGATGCGCGACCGGGAACGCATGAGATCACGCCTTTTCTGGCGGGAAAATTAAATTCAGAACAATCGCCGTGATACCGCCGGCGGCAATCCCGGAGGAAAGCAGGTTTTTCAGCCAGTCCGGGGCGAACTGCAGGATCAGCGGCTGCTGCGACACGCCGAGGCCTACCGCCAGCGACAGAGCGATAATCAGGATCGCCCGACGGTTCAGCGGTTCACGGGAGACGATGCGCACGCCGGACGCAGCGATGGTGCCGAACATCACCAGCGTGGCGCCGCCGAGCACTGGCTCAGGGATATGCTGGACAAAGCCGCTCACCGCCGGGAACAGGCCGAGGACGATCAGCATCAGGGCAACCACAAAGCCGACGTAGCGGCTGGCGACCCCGGTCAGCTGGATCACGCCGTTGTTCTGGCCGAAGCAGGAGTTCGGGAAGGTGTTGAAGACCGCGGAAACGAAGGAGTTCAGGCCGTTAGCCAGCACGCCGCCTTTCAGGCGTTTCATATACAGCGGACCCGAGACCGGCTGTTCGGAGACGTCGGAGGTGGCGGTGATATCGCCGATGGTTTCCAGGGAGGTGATCATAAACACCAGCATCAGGGGCAGCAGCAGACTCCAGTCGATGCCGAGGCCATAATAGAGCGGCGTCGGGACGGTGATGAGGCTGCTGTTGGTCGGGGCGGTGTTGGCTGGCAGCATATCGAGGAACCACGCCGCCAGATAACCGGCAGCCATGGCAATCACTAGCGAGGCGATGCGCAGGTACGGGTTGCGCTGGCGGTTGAGGATAATAATCAGCGCCAGCACGATACCCGCCAGCAGCAGATTTTTCGGCGCACCAAAGGTGTGGTCGGCCATCGCCGCGTAGCCGCCGCCGATGGAAGTTAGTCCGACCTGAATCAGCGACAGGCCGATAATCATCACCACCACGCCGGAAACCAGCGGGGTAATGATACGGCGCGCCAGGTGCAGGATCCGGGAGAGGACCATTTCGGTGCAGCTGGCCAGCATCAGGGTGCCGAAGAGGGCGGCCATCATGGTGGGGACGTCGGCGCCGCCGGTTTTCAAGGCGGTACCGCCCATGATCAGCGGGGCGACAAAGTTGAAGCTGGTGCCCTGGATGGAGAGCAGTCCGGAGCCGACCGGGCCCCAGGCTTTGATCTGAATAATAGAGGCGACGCCGGAGGCGAACAGCGACATGCTGATGATATGTTGGGTATCTTGCGCCGGGAGACCGAGAGCCTGGCAGATTAACAGCGCCGGGGTGATCACCGCGACAAACATCGCCAGCAGGTGCTGGAAGGCGGCGAACAGGGTTTGCGGTAGCGGCGGGCGATCTTCGAGGCGGTAGATTAATTCGCTGGCTGGTTTATGCGCAACCGGTTGCGCATTTTCTGACTCTGCGGTGTTAACGGACATCACAAGCAATTCCAAGGTGGCAAAGCGGGAATTTTATCGGACTGTAGACCAAAAGCAAACGTTTGCCAGCGTTTGCTCATAAAAATTTATACCGTGAATATGCGCAACGAGATAATTAACATTTTGTATGCTAAATCGCATCATTAAGGATACAAAATATCTTTTTCTGTCAATTTTTCCGCCGTTCTGCGTAAAATCCCCCTCTGACTCCTCATGATGAGAAGCTAAAGACACCAGGAATATCGTCGCGTGTGAATGGATCATGCGCCCATAAGGAGCTTTTTATGTTTCATCTCGATACCTTATCGACGCTCGTTGCCGCAACGCTCGTGCTGTTACTCGGCAGAAAACTCGTACAAACCGTTCCCTTCCTTAAGAAATACACTATTCCTGAACCCGTTGCCGGCGGTCTGCTGGTGGCGCTGGCGCTGCTGGCGCTGAAAAAAAGCATGGATATCGAAATTGATTTCGATATGAGTCTGAAAGATCCGCTGATGCTGGCGTTCTTCGCCACCATCGGTCTTAACGCCAACCTCGCCAGCCTGCGGGCCGGCGGCAAGGTGTTGGGCACTTTCCTGATCGTGGTGGTTGGCCTGCTGCTGCTGCAGAACGCCCTCGGTATCGGCATGGCGACGCTGCTGGGGCTGGATCCGCTAATGGGTCTGCTGGCCGGGTCGATTACCTTATCCGGCGGCCACGGCACCGGGGCGGCGTGGAGTAAGCTGTTCGTTGAGCGCTACGGTTTTGCCAACGCCACCGAGGTGGCGATGGCCTGCGCGACTTTCGGCCTGGTGCTGGGCGGCCTGATCGGCGGCCCGGTGGCGCGTTATCTGGTGAAGCACTCTTCCTCACCGGACGGGACACCGGACGATCAGGTGGCGCCAACCGCCTTTGAAAAGCCGGACGTGGGGCGGGTGATCACCTCGCTGGTGCTGATCGAAAGTATCGCCCTGATCGCCATCTGTCTGACGCTGGGCAAGGTGGTTGCGCAACTGCTGGCGGGGAGCGTCTTCGAGCTGCCGACCTTCGTCTGCGTGCTGTTTATCGGCGTGATCCTCAGCAACAGCCTGGCGCTGGCGGGGTTGTATCGGGTGTTCGATCGCGCGGTATCGGTGTTGGGCAACGTCAGCCTGTCGCTGTTCCTCGCCATGGCGCTGATGAGCCTCAAGCTGTGGGAGTTGGCCTCGCTGGCGCTGCCGATGATTATTATCCTGGCGGTGCAGGCGCTGGCGATGGCGCTGTATGCGGTGTTCGTCACCTATCGGATGATGGGCAAAAACTACGATGCCGCGGTGCTGGCAGCCGGGCATTGCGGGTTTGGCCTGGGGGCAACGCCGACGGCGATCGCCAATATGCAGGCGATTACCGACCGTTTCGGGCCATCGCATATGGCCTTCCTGGTAGTGCCGATGGTGGGGGCGTTCTTTATCGATATCGTCAACGCGCTGGTGATTAAGCTGTACCTGCTGCTGCCGATATTTGGCTGATAAAAAACCCGGAAGCGGTGCTGCGCACCTGTCCGGGCTACAAGATCGTGCTGTTTGGGGTTTTGTAGCCCGGCTCAGGCGTTTACGCCGCAAGCCGGGAATAACTTCACAATCTTACGCTTCGTCGTGCTCTTCCCACGCTAACGCGCGTTTCACCGCTTTCTTCCAGCCGCTGTAACGATAGTTACGCTCAGTAGTTTCAATCCCCGGGCGGAATTCGCGCTCAATCACCGCTTTCTCCTGCAGTTCATCCAGATTCTGCCAGAAACCGACCGCCAGACCGGCCAGATAGGCCGCGCCCAGCGCCGTCACTTCGCGTACTTCCGGACGCTCGACACGGGTGCCGAGGATATCGGACTGGAACTGCATCAGGAAGTTGTTAGCCACCGCGCCGCCGTCTACGCGCAGGGCGTGCAGACGAATGCCGGAGTCAGCCTGCATCGCTTCCAGCACGTCGCGGGTCTGAAAGGCGATGGACTCCAGCGTCGCACGGATAATGTGGTTGGAGTTCACGCCGCGGGTGAGGCCGAAAATCGCGCCGCGGGCATACGGGTCCCAGTACGGTGCGCCAAGACCGGTGAACGCGGGTACCACGTATACGCCGTTGGTATCCTTCACTTTGGTGGCGAAGTACTCGGAGTCGAAGGCATCGCTGATGAGCTTCATCTCGTCGCGCAGCCACTGAATAGACGCGCCGGCCATAAACACCGCCCCTTCCAGAGCGTAGTTCACCTCGCCGCGCGGGCCGCAGGCGATGGTGGTCAGCAGACCGTGGGTGGAGGTGACCGCTTTTTCGCCGGTATTCATCAGCATAAAGCAGCCGGTGCCGTAGGTGTTTTTCGCCATCCCTTCCTTGACGCACAGCTGGCCGAACAGGGCCGCCTGCTGGTCACCGGCGATCCCGGCGATAGGAATACGGGTCCCGCCTTTACCACCGATGTTGGTCTGGCCGTACACTTCGGAAGACTTGCGCACTTCCGGCAGCATGGCGCGCGGAATGTCCAGCGCGTCGAGCATCTTGTCGTCCCAGTCGAGGTCGTGAATGTTGAACAGCATGGTACGTGAGGCGTTGGTGTAGTCGGTGACGTGCACGCGGCCCTGGGTCATCTTCCAGATAAGCCAGGTGTCAACGGTGCCGAACAGCAGCTCGCCGCGCTTCGCACGCTCACGGGAACCTTCGACATGGTCGAGGATCCATTTCACCTTGGTGCCGGAGAAGTACGGGTCCACCACCAGGCCTGTGGCCTTGCGGATATACTCTTCCATCCCGTCACGCTTGAGCTGCTCGCAGATCTCCGCGGTACGGCGGCACTGCCAGACGATAGCGTTGTAGATGGGTTTACCGGTCTCTCGCTCCCACACCACCACGGTCTCACGCTGATTGGTGATGCCGATGGCCGCGATCTGATCGGAGTTGATATCCGCTTTGGCCAGCGCTTCGACCAGCGTCGAGCTTTGGGAAGCCCAGATTTCCATCGGGTCGTGTTCGACCCAGCCTGGCTTAGGATAAATTTGTTCAAATTCTCGCTGGGAGACGCTGACGATATTGGCATCATGATCCATCACAACGGCCCGGGAGCTGGTAGTGCCCTGGTCAAGCGCAACGATATATTTTTTGTCGGTCATAGTCGGTGTCCCGTAGTCAGATTACAGCGAAGCTTTATGTTGAGCGGTGGAAGAGGAGGGGCTCTGTTGCTCTTCCTCCACGCAGGTGTCGCAAGGCAGGTGACGGCCAATCAGCTTACGATAGCTGAATGCGCCCAGCGCCGCGCCGACCACCGGTGCGCACAGCGGCACCAGGAAATAAGGAATATCTTTGCCGCCGGTGAAGGCGACGTCACCCCACCCCGCCAGCCAGGCGAAGGCTTTCGGGCGATGTCACGCGCCGGGTTCATGGCGAAGCCGGTCAGCGGTCCCATGGAGGCGCCAATCACCGCAATCAGCAGGCCAATCAGCAGAGGGGCCAGCGGGCCGCGCGGTATGCCGTTGCCATCGTCGGTCAGCGCCAGGATGACGCCCATCAGGATAGCGGTAATCACCATCTCTACCGCGAAGGCCTGCACAAAATTGATGTGCGGGTTCGGGTAAGTGGAGAAAATACCGGCCAGATCGAGGCTTTCCACGCTGCCGCGAATCATATGGTGGGTGGTTTCATAATCGAGGAAAAGATTGTAGTAAAGCCCGTAAACTAATGCCGCAGCGCAAAAGGCGCCAGCGAATTGCGAAATAATAAAAGGAACCACTTTGCGGCCTTCGAAGCAGGCGAACAGCCACAGCGCGATAGTCACCGCTGGGTTAAGGTGCGCACCGGAGACCCCGGCGGTCAGGTAGATCGCCATGGCGACGCCCAGACCCCAGATGATGCTGATTTCCCATTGTCCGAAGCTGGCTCCCGCGACCTTGAGCGCAGCCACGCACCCAACGCCGAAAAAGATCAACAACCCGGTACCGAGGAACTCTGCGATGCACTGGCCTTTTAAGGTTGATGTTTGGCTCATAATCGAATCCTGAAGCGTGGTGATGATTATTGTATGTAGGGTGGTCACAGACGACCATATTGCCATGTAGGCATAGTGTTAATTTATCGTTAACGAGCAAAAACGAGAAATATCGAACTTCAAATGTGTGTGCCTCGTCAAGAAAATGAGCGTTTTCGCGCCATTTGCGCGCATCGAGAGCGCTGCCGGAGCGTTTCACCACGCATTTTGTTAACCATAAAATTAACATTGACCCATGAACTACGAGCGAACTGCGCTGAAAGCACCAGGTAAAGACTGAAAAGTGTTGCAAACCGCAATCTACGCGGCTTGCCGCTGGACAGGGGCGGCGGGGATTCATACAATCGACGATAACACCGCTATGTGCGCTAATTTTCGTTAAGGCGGGACCGCGTATACGAAACACGAGTTTCTATCAACGCCTTGCAAGTTCAGGAGAGGTATGACGATGTCATTAGAAGTGTTTGAGAAATTAGAATCTAAGGTTCAGCAGGCGATTGATACCATCACTCTGTTGCAGATGGAAATCGAAGAGCTGAAAGAAAAGAACAACACCCTGGTGCAGGAAGTTCAGAGCGCGCAGCATGGTCGTGAAGAGCTGGAGCGCGAAAACAGCCAGCTGAAAGAGCAGCAGCAGGGCTGGCAGGAACGTCTGCAGGCGCTGCTGGGTCGCATGGAAGAAGTCTAATCGCTTCGCGCCCTCTCCCGCCCGGGAGGGGGTCATCCTTACTCGCGTCTTTATATCCGCAAGTTATAGCCAATCTTTTTTTATTCTTTAATCATTGAATCGCTTTCTGGCACGCTTAACCCATCACAACACACATAAAGAGAGCGGTGCGATGAATAAGTGGGGCGTAGGGTTAACTCTGTTGCTGGCATCCGCCAGCGTTCTGGCAAAAGACATTCAGCTATTAAACGTATCTTATGATCCAACGCGCGAGCTGTACGAACAGTACAACAAAGCGTTTAGCGCACACTGGAAGCAGGAGACCGGCGACAACGTGGTGATCCGCCAGTCGCATGGTGGCTCTGGCAAACAGGCGACCTCGGTGATTAACGGTATTGAAGCGGATGTGGTCACGCTGGCGCTGGCCTACGATGTCGACGCTATTGCCGAACGCGGCCGCATCGATAAAAACTGGCTGAAACGCCTGCCGGATAACTCTGCGCCGTATACCTCCACCATCGTGTTCCTCGTCCGCAAGGGCAATCCGAAACAGATCCATGACTGGAACGATCTGATCAAACCGGGCGTGTCGGTCATTACCCCGAACCCGAAAAGCTCCGGCGGCGCCCGCTGGAACTACCTGGCGGCCTGGGGCTATGCTCTGCATCAGAATCACGGCGACCAGGCGAAAGCCCAGGAATTCTTCAAGGCGCTGTATAAAAACGTG
>OKEK01000093.1_pt1 | contig 12250 bp, 11 predicted proteins | sample 1610991 | NCBI WGS metagenome assembly OKEK01 (sample SAMN04436703, study PRJEB24849) | human gut metagenome | biome: human gut; feature: NICU; material: stool | host: Homo sapiens | place: USA: Saint Louis, MO | collected 2010-08-11 | reverse complement strand
CTTTCACCCCTTCCGCCCAGTCGCCGCGCCTGCTGGAGCTCACCTTTTCCGCCGAAACGACCACGCAGTTCCTGCAGCAGGTCGCGCAGTGGCCGGTGCAGGCGCTGGAGTACAAATCTTTCTTACGCTTCCAGGTCGGCAAGATCCTCGACGATCTGTGTGGCAATCAGCTGCAGCCGTTGCTGATCAAAACATTGCTCGATCGCGCGGAAGGCGCGCTGCTTATCAACGGCGAAGGGATCGAGCACGTCAGCCAGGCCGAGGAGATGGTCAAGCTGGCCACCGCCGTCGCCCACCTGATTGGTCGTTCCAACTTCGACGCCATGAGCGGTCAGTATTACGCCCGCTTCGTGGTGAAAAATGTCGATAACTCAGACAGCTACCTGCGCCAGCCGCACCGGGTGATGGAGCTGCACAACGACGGCACCTATGTCGAAGAGCAAACCGACTACGTATTAATGATGAAGATCGACGAGCAGAACATGCAGGGCGGCAATTCCCTGCTGCTGCATCTCGACGACTGGGAGCATCTCGACGAATTCTTCCGCGACCCGCTCGCCCGCCGCCCGATGCGCTGGGCCGCGCCGCCGAGCAAAAACGTCAGCAAGGATGTTTTCCACCCGGTGTTCGACGTCGATTCGCTGGGCCGCCCGGTAATGCGCTATATCGACCAGTTCGTCCAGCCGAAAGATTTCGAAGAAGGCACCTGGCTGAGCCGCCTCTCCGACGCGCTGGAGACCAGCAAAAACATCCTTTCCATACCGGTGCCGGTGGGCAAATTTCTGCTCATTAACAACCTGTTCTGGCTGCACGGCCGCGACCGCTTTACGCCGCACCCGGACCTGCGCCGCGAGCTGATGCGCCAGCGCGGCTACTTTGCGTATTCCACGAATCATTACCAGACTCATCAATAAGGGTTTTCAGGCGAAGGAATTGAGCGGATGTATGATTTCGTGATTATCGGCGGCGGCATCATCGGCATGTCGACCGCCATGCAGTTAATTGAGATTTATCCGGACGCCCGCATTGCGCTGCTGGAAAAAGAGGCCGGCCCGGCCTGCCATCAGACTGGCCACAACAGCGGCGTGATCCACGCCGGGGTGTATTACACGCCCGGCAGCCTCAAGGCGCAGTTTTGCCTCGCCGGCAACCGCGCCACCAAGGCCTTTTGCGAGCAGAACGGCATCCGCTATGACGTCTGCGGCAAAATGCTGGTCGCCACCTCACCGCTGGAGATGGAGCGGATGCGCGCCCTGTGGGATCGCACCGCCGCCAACGGCCTGCAGCGCGAGTGGCTAAGCGCCGGGGAGCTACGCGAGCGCGAACCGAACATTACCGGGCTCGGCGGGATCTTTGTCCCTTCCAGCGGCATCGTCAGCTACCGCGAAGTGGCGGCGGCAATGGCGAAGAACTTCGAAGCGAAAGGCGGAACGATTGTCTACAACGCCGAAGTCAGCGCCCTGAAAGAACATGCCAGCGGCGTGGTGATCCGCACCCGCCAGGGCGGAGAATATGAGGCCTCGACGCTGATCGCCTGTTCGGGCTTGATGGCCGATCGGCTGGTAAAAATGCTCGGCGTCGACCCCGGGTTTATCATTTGTCCGTTCCGCGGGGAGTATTTCCAGCTGGCGCCGCAGCACAATCAGATCGTCAACCATTTGATCTATCCGATCCCCGATCCGGCGATGCCGTTCCTCGGCGTCCATCTGACCCGCATGATCGACGGCAGCGTCACCGTCGGCCCCAACGCCGTGCTGGCTCTGAAGCGCGAAGGCTACCGTAAGCGCGATATCTCGCTGGCCGATACCCTGGAGATCCTCACCTCGCCCGGCATCCGCCGGGTACTGCAAAACAACCTGCGCTCCGGACTGGGCGAAATGAAGAATTCGCTGTGCAGAAGCGGCTATCTGCGGCTGGTGCAAAAATACTGCCCGAGCCTGACGCTGAGCGATTTACGCCCGTGGCCGGCCGGCGTGCGGGCGCAGGCCGTGTCCCCGCAGGGCAAGCTGATCGACGATTTTCTCTTCGTTACCACCGCGCGTTCGATACATACCTGCAATGCGCCATCGCCAGCGGCCACCTCCGCTATCCCGATCGGCGCGCATATCGTCAGCAAGGTGCAGAGCCTGCTGGCCAGCCAGAGCAATCCCGGACGCACGCTGCGTGCGGCACGTAGCGTGGAGACACTACACGCCGCTTTTACCCGTTAACCCCCCCTGAAGACAGGAAGCAATTATGCAACTCAACGATATGACACTGTTTCGCCAGCAGGCGCTGATCGATGGCCAGTGGCGCGATGCGCCCAACGGCGACGTGATTGCGCTCACCAACCCGGCCAACGGCGAGCAGCTCGGCAGCGTGCCGAAAATGGGCGCCGATGAAACCCGCGAAGCGATTGAAGCCGCCAATCGCGCCCTACCCGCCTGGCGCGCCCTGACCGCCAAAGAGCGGGCGAACATTCTGCGCCGCTGGTTCGATCTTATGATGGAGAACCAGGACGATCTCGCTCGCCTGATGACCCTCGAGCAGGGAAAACCGCTGGCGGAAGCCAAAGGCGAAATCAGCTACGCCGCCTCCTTTATTGAGTGGTTCGCCGAAGAAGGTAAGCGCATCTACGGCGACACCATTCCGGGCCACCAGGCCGACAAGCGCCTGCTGGTGATTAAGCAGCCCATCGGCGTTACCGCCGCCATCACGCCGTGGAACTTCCCGGCGGCGATGATCACCCGCAAAGCGGGCCCGGCGTTGGCCGCCGGCTGCACCATGGTCCTGAAACCGGCCAGCCAGACGCCGATTTCCGCGATGGCCCTGGCCGATCTGGCGAATCGCGCCGGGATCCCCGCCGGAGTGTTCAACGTGGTCACCGGCTCCGCCGGCGCGGTCGGCGGCGAACTGACCAGCAACCCGCTGGTGCGCAAGCTCTCCTTTACCGGCTCTACCGAGATTGGCCGCCAGCTGATGGAGCAGTGCGCGAAAGACATCAAAAAAGTCTCCCTGGAGCTGGGCGGCAACGCGCCGTTTATCGTCTTTGACGATGCCGACCTCGATAAAGCCGTCGAGGGGGCGCTGGCGTCGAAGTTCCGCAACGCCGGACAGACCTGCGTCTGCGCCAACCGCCTGTACGTCCAGGACGGGGTGTATGACCGTTTCGCCGAGAAGCTGCAGCAGGCGGTGGAAAAACTGCGCATTGGCGACGGCCTGCAGGACGGCGTCACCACCGGCCCGCTGATCGACGAGAAAGCCGTGGCCAAAGTTGAAGAACACATTGCCGATGCCATCGCCAAAGGCGCGAAGGTGGTCACCGGCGGCAAACCGCACGCCCTGGGCGGCAACTTCTTCCAGCCGACCATCCTGGTCAACGTTCCCGACAGCGCCAAAGTGGCGAAAGAGGAGACCTTCGGCCCGCTGGCCCCGCTGTTCCGCTTTAAAGATGAAGCCGACGTCATTGCCCAGGCCAACGATACCGAGTTCGGTCTCGCCGCCTATTTCTACGCCCGCGATCTGAGCCGCGTCTTCCGCGTCGGCGAAGCGCTGGAGTACGGCATCATCGGCATCAATACCGGCATTATCTCCACCGAAGTCGCGCCGTTCGGCGGCGTTAAGGCCTCCGGCCTCGGCCGCGAAGGGTCGAAGTACGGCATCGAAGATTACTTAGAAATTAAATATATGTGCATTGGCCTTTAACAGGAGCGACGGATGAACAGCAATAAAGCAATGATGGCGCGTCGCAGCGACGCGGTACCGCGCGGCGTCGGCCAGATCCACCCTATCTTCGCCGAACGCGCGGAGAACTGCCGGGTGTGGGACGTGGAAGGCCGGGAATATCTCGATTTTGCCGGCGGTATCGCGGTGCTCAATACCGGCCACCTGCATCCGCAGGTTGTCGCCGCCGTCGAAGACCAGCTGAAAAAGCTGTCGCATACCTGCTTCCAGGTGCTGGCCTATGAGCCTTATCTGACGCTGTGCGAAAAGATGAATCAAAAGGTGCCCGGTGATTTCGCCAAGAAAACCCTGCTGGTCACCACCGGGTCGGAAGCGGTGGAGAACGCGGTGAAGATCGCCCGCGCGGCAACCGGGCGCAGCGGCGCTATCGCCTTCACCGGCGCCTATCACGGCCGCACCCATTACACCCTGTCGCTGACCGGCAAAGTGAATCCTTACTCCGCCGGTATGGGCTTAATGCCGGGCCATGTCTATCGCGCCCTCTACCCATGCGCGCTGCACGGCGTCAGTGATGACGAGGCGATCGCCAGCATCCATCGCATCTTCAAAAACGATGCCGCGCCGGAAGATATCGCCGCCATCATTATTGAGCCGGTGCAGGGTGAAGGCGGGTTCTATGCCGCCTCCCCGGCCTTTATGCAGCGCCTGCGCGCCCTGTGCGACGAGCACGGCATTATGCTCATCGCCGATGAGGTCCAGAGCGGCGCGGGTCGCACCGGTACCCTGTTCGCCATGGAGCAGATGGGCGTCGCGGCGGATATCACCACCTTCGCCAAATCCATCGCCGGCGGTTTCCCGCTGGCGGGCGTCACCGGCCGCGCGGAGGTGATGGACGCCATCGCCCCCGGCGGACTGGGCGGCACCTACGCCGGCAACCCCATCGCCTGCGCCGCCGCCCTGGCGGTATTACAGATTTTCGAGCAGGAGAATCTGCTGGAAAAAGCCAACCAGCTCGGCGACACCCTGCGCCAGGGCCTGCTGGCGATCGCTGAAGATCATCCGGAGATCGGCGACGTGCGCGGTCTGGGGGCGATGATCGCCATTGAGCTGTTTGAAGAGGGCGACCGCAGCAGGCCGAACGCCAGGCTGACGGCGGATATCGTCGCCCGCGCCCGCGACAAAGGCCTGATCCTGCTCTCCTGCGGGCCGTACTACAACGTGCTGCGCATCCTGGTGCCGCTGACCATCGAAGAGGCGCAGATCGAGCAGGGGCTCAAGATCATCGCCGACTGCTTTAGCGAGGCGAAACAGGCATAGAGAAACAGGCATAGAACAGAACACATGCGGAAGCGAAGTACGTTCGTAAGGGAATGAAGACGAGACCTGCAAAACAACAATAATACGCGTGCTCCGGCGCGGGAACGTCGGGGCGCTCTCCCAGGTGACACACTTCGAGAGGGTAAATGATGGGGCAACTGTCGCAATCACAGGATTTAGGGGCGGGGCTGAAGTCGCGCCACGTCACGATGTTATCTATCGCCGGGGTGATCGGCGCGAGTTTATTTGTCGGATCCAGCGTCGCCATTGCCGAGGCAGGCCCGGCGGTGCTGCTGGCCTATCTGTTTGCCGGGCTGCTGGTGGTGATGATTATGCGTATGCTGGCCGAAATGGCGGTCGCCACGCCGGATACCGGCTCCTTTTCCACCTACGCCGATAAAGCCATCGGCCGCTGGGCGGGGTATACCATCGGCTGGCTGTACTGGTGGTTCTGGGTCCTGGTTATTCCGCTGGAAGCCAATATCGCGGCGATTATTCTGCATTCGTGGGTGCCGGGCGTCCCGGTGTGGTTGTTCTCCCTGGTCATCACTCTCGCCCTCACCGGCAGTAACCTGCTGAGCGTCAAGAACTACGGCGAATTCGAGTTCTGGCTGGCGCTGTGCAAAGTGATCGCTATTCTGGCGTTTATCGTACTGGGCGCGGTCGCCATTACCGGCTTTTATCCCTATGCCGAAGTGAGCGGCATTTCGCGGCTGTGGGATCACGGCGGCTTTATGCCTAACGGCTTCGGCGCGGTGCTGAGCGCGATGCTGATCACCATGTTCTCGTTTATGGGCGCGGAGATCGTCACCATTGCCGCCGCCGAATCGGATACCCCGGATAAACATATCGTGCGCGCCACCAACTCGGTGATCTGGCGTATCTCTATTTTTTATCTGTGCTCGATCTTTATCGTCGTCGCCCTCATCCCATGGAATATGCCGGGGCTGAAGAGCATCGGCTCCTACCGCTCGGTGCTCGAGCTGCTGCATATTCCCTATGCCAAGCTGATTATGGACGGCGTGATCCTCCTGTCGGTCACCAGCTGTCTGAACTCGGCGCTGTATACCGCCTCGCGGATGCTCTACTCCCTGAGCCGTCGTGGCGATGCGCCGGCCATTATGGGCCGGACCAACCGCAGCAAAACGCCATACGTGGCGGTGCTGCTCTCTACCGGCGCGGCGTTCCTCACCGTAGTGGTGAACTACTATGCCCCCGCCAAGGTGTTTAAATTTCTCATCGACAGCTCTGGCGCCATCGCCCTGCTGGTCTATCTGGTGATCGCCGTTTCACAACTGCGGATGCGCAAAATCCTTCAGGCGCAAGGCGGCGAGATCCGTCTCAGAATGTGGCTCTATCCGTACCTGACCTGGCTGGTGATCGCCTTTATCACCTTCGTGCTGGTGGTGATGCTGTTTCGTCCGGCGCAGCAGCTGGAGGTGATCTCTACCGGCCTGTTAGCTCTGGGAATTATTTGTACGGTACCGATTATGTCACGCTGGAAAAAGCTGGTATTGTGGCAAAAACTGCCGCTGCAAAATACGCGTTAACCCTGTTCCCGGCGCCCGCCGGGAAGAGGATTCAGGAGTAAGACCATGACCTCCATTCCCCAGCCGACGGCCATTGACGGATACCGTTGGTTAAAAAACGACATCATCCGCGGGGTTTACCACCCCGATGAGAAGCTGCGGCTGAGCCTGCTGACGTCGCGCTATGGCCTGGGGGTCGGTCCGCTGCGCGAGGCGCTTTCGCAACTGGTGGCCGAGCGGCTGGTAACAGTGGTCAATCAGAAAGGCTATCGGGTGGCGCCCATGTCGGAACAGGAGCTTCTCGATATCTTCGACGCGCGCGCCAACATGGAGGCCATGCTGGTGCGTCTCGCCATTGAACGCGGCGGCGACGAGTGGGAAGCCGAGCTGCTGGCCCGCGCCCATCTGCTCAACAAGCTGGAGTCGTGCGAAGCGAGTGAGCGCTTACTGGATGAATGGGACCAGCGCCATCAGGCGTTTCACACCGCCATCGTCGCCGGCTGCGGTTCGCAGTATCTGCTGCAGATGCGCGAACGGCTGTTCGATCTGGCGGCGCGCTACCGCTTCATCTGGCTGCGCACCACCGTGCTGTCGGTGGAGATGCTGGAAGATAAGCATGTCCAGCATCAGACCCTGGTGGACGCTATTCTGGCGCGCGACGCCGAACAGGCCAGCGCGCTGATGCGCGAGCACTTACTGACTCCGATCCCGATTATTCAGCAGGCGATGGCTGGCAAGCTGTCGCCGCAGGCAGGGTGAGTCAGATGGAGGGGTGGAAATTACGGGTATGGCGGCACGCATCTCCACGCCGCACGGGCGTGGAGAAATCGTATCCGTAGATCAATCAGGCTCGCAGGCGAACCGGTTCGCTGAAATCGTCGGCCGGTTCCAGCTTCAGATTAAAGGTGGTCAGCAGCGCTGCCGCGCGCTCGTGAAACTCGCGCAGCGTTTTTTCCAGCCTGTCGCTCACTTCCGGGTCGCCAATGTCGACCGCCTGCCATGATCCTTCCTTATTGAACAGGCCAAACTGGTAGCTATAGGTGAAACGTGACTCTTGTGCTTCCATTTCCATCCACCAGCCCCAGAATTCACGCTTCTCCGGTGCGGGCTTAACATTGACGCAAACTGCCAGGCAATCGAAAAAGAAACGGTTGTCATGGCACTGCTCTTCGCGAATGTAAGGCCCCAGCGCCGTGAATTTCTTGATCAACTTACTTTTCAGGTGTCCACTCGGTAACGTCATTGCGATCTCCTTTAGTGATGCAACTGTTTTACCAAACCAATAGAATTTAGCAATAAATTAACCAAATCTATGATTGATCCAGCGGGCGATCTGTCGCAATGCGTGATCAAAATTGCGATACACCGGGTTAAACGGGATCTCCAGCAGTTTGCCATCGGCAGATGACGAAGTGATTAACCGCGACTCCTCTTCGGGGCTGAACGGATCGTCCTTCCAGAAGCCGGAGAGCATCGGCGTCGGGCAACGGCGCCCCAGCAGTCCCTGGGTTTTTAACGAATAGCGGTTGAGCTCCACGCGTAGCGCTTCATCGGACGCGTCATGCATGCCCAGCCGCGAAGCCAGCACGTCAAGATACATCTCCGGCACGCGCCCCTGATGCAGGGGATCCACCAGCAGACCATGAACGACCGGGCCCAGACAGGCTACAGCCTTCAGCCGCTGCGGCTCCAGATAACCCAGACGCACCGCGATATTGGCGCCAAAGCGGAAGCCGAAAGCGGCGACCCGGGTATGGTCAATCCACGGCACATTTTCCAGATGGCGCAGCGCGTGCTGATGCAGCAGGCTGGTGTCCTGATTTAGCGTCCATTTTGACGAGAAGCCGATGGAGGGCATATCAATGGTCAGCATGGCAATGCCGAGCGGTGAGAAGTAGTTCTCATACAGGTTGTAATAATCGGTCTGCAGCGAGTCCAGCCCCCCGCACATCAGCACCGTCGGAAACGGCCCCTAGCCTTTCCGCATATGCAAAAAGCCGGGTATCGGCGAGCCGCCAGGGATGGTGAACTCAAGCTCGCGCAGCGAGCCCGGCAGCCGCTGGGCGGCTTCTTCATACGCCCGGTTGGCTAAAGCCTGCGCCTGTTCCGCCAGCTCATCGCCTTTAATATGCGGATAAGCGGCAATGCTATACAGGTTCGAGGCATGCAGCCAGTGGCGGCCGCTCAGCAAAGGATCGGCTTCCTGCCCGGCCTTTTGCTGCCACTGCATGGCTTCTTTCGCCCACTCGAAGATCCAGTTGCCGCCGCGATAGCCGATGACGGTATCGAACAGCTCAGGATCGGTTCGTTCGGCCTCGCTCATCACAATGCGCGCTTGCACATCGAGGATCTCCTGCGGAGTTACGCCGCGCCAGATCCACATCAAACGGTTGATCAGACGGTACCAGTGATCGACGTGATTGCCGCTCAGCGCCGACTGCATCGCCTGGGGTTTTCCGGCAGAAAACCGACGCACCAGCGTAGAAGTTTCGGGATGTTTGAAGCGAGGTTTAAACAGCGTTTCGCTGAGGTTAGCCTGTGACATGTGCAGTCTCCGTCGTAGTGCCACTCCGGATATTGTAACCTGCTAAAGGATAAAAAAAACCACGCCCGGCAAGCCGGGCGTGGTAAATAGCACTGACCTGAAGAATTAACGACCTGCGATAGGCGGTACAAACACCACGCCCATATCCCACGGCTGTTCAATCCAGGTATCCTGCGGAATATCCACAACGTAATCGTCCACCAGCGGGCGGCCTGCCGGCTTGGCGAAAATGGTGACAAAGTGCGCTTTGGGATACATTTCGCGGATCGCCACGGCGGTACCGCCGGTATCCACCAGATCGTCGATGACGATAAAGCCTTCGCCATCGCCTTCCGCACGTTTCAGCACTTTCAGCTCGCGCTGGTTATCATGGTCGTAGCTGGAGATGCATACGGTATCAACATGACGAATGCCCAGTTCACGCGCCAGTAAGGCTCCCGGTACCAGTCCGCCGCGGCTAACGGCAATAATGCCTTTCCATTGCTCAACCGGCAGCAGACGGCTGGCCAGTTTGCGGGCGTGAATCTGCAACATGTCCCAGGTGACGACGTATTTTTCGCTCATGTGAAGTGTCCCAGCCTGTGTAATACGGCTTAAATAATGTTCGAGGGGGAAAATGGTTGCGCGAGATTATAGAGATCTGACGCACTAACACCCAGTGCTAAGCGGTTTGCGCAACGCTTTTTGCGTTGTTTACACTACCTGCGGCGGTGGAAAGTGGTATTCTCAACCCCATCGCGCAAGCCCGGGCTTGTTGTGTATTTTAACGCTAACCCTCGTCCTGCAACCGCTGTATGCAGGAGTCTGTAAGGAGACTTACCGTGTCTGAACTGTCTCAACTATCCCCGCAGCCGCTTTGGGATATTTTTGCCAAGATTTGCTCCATCCCGCACCCGTCCTATCACGAAGAACAGCTCGCCGAGCACATTATGGGTTGGGCAAAAGAAAAAGGCTTACATGCGGAACGCGACCAGGTTGGCAACATTCTGATTCGTAAAGGCGCGACTGCCGGTATGGAAAACCGTAAGCCGGTAGCGCTGCAGGCGCACCTCGATATGGTGCCGCAGAAAAATAACGACACCGTCCACGACTTCGTTAAAGATCCGATCCAGCCGTACATTGACGGCGAATGGGTGAAAGCGCGCGGCACCACGCTGGGCGCGGACAACGGTATCGGAATGGCGTCCGCACTGGCGGTACTGGCCGATGATAGCGTCGCTCACGGCCCGCTGGAAGTGCTGCTGACCATGACCGAAGAAGCCGGTATGGACGGCGCGTTCGGTCTGCAGGCCAACTGGCTACAGGCCGATATCCTGATCAACACCGACTCCGAAGAAGAAGGCGAAATCTATATGGGTTGCGCCGGCGGGATCGATTTCACCTCTAACCTGGCGCTGACCCGCGAAGCGATTCCCGCCGGGTTCCAGAGCTTTAAAGTCACCTTAAAAGGGCTGAAAGGCGGCCACTCCGGCGGTGATATCCACCTTGGTCTGGGTAACGCCAACAAGCTGCTGTCGCGCTTCCTCGCCGGCCACGCCGATGAGCTGGATCTGCGTCTGGTCGATTTCAACGGCGGCACGTTGCGCAACGCCATCCCGCGTGAAGCTTACGCTACTGTCGCCGTCGCCGCGGATAAAGCCGATGCGCTGAAAGCGCTGGTGAATACTTACCAGGCGCTGCTGAAAAACGAGCTGGAGGCCAAAGAGAAGAACCTGGTGGTGCTCGTGGAAGCGGTCGATAACGACAAAGCGGCGCTGACTCAGGCTTCCCGCGACACTTTCATCCGTCTGCTGAACGCCACGCCGAACGGGGTTATCCGCAACTCTGACGTGGCGAAAGGCGTAGTGGAAACTTCGCTGAACGTCGGCGTCGTCACCATGACCGATGACAACGTACAGATCCACTGCCTGATCCGCTCGCTGATCGACAGCGGCAAAGACTACGTGGTCAGCATGCTGGATTCTCTGGGTAAGCTGGCGGGGGCGAAAACCGAAGCCAAAGGCGCTTACCCTGGCTGGCAACCGGACGCCAATTCGCCGGTGATGCACCTGGTGCGCGAGACTTACCAGCGTCTGTTCAACAAGACGCCGAACATCCAGATCATTCACGCCGGTCTGGAATGCGGTCTGTTCAAAAAACCGTATCCGGAGATGGACATGGTCTCCATCGGGCCAACCATTACCGGTCCGCACTCCCCGGATGAGCAGGTCCATATCGAGAGCGTCGGTCAGTACTGGACGCTGCTGACCGAGCTGCTGAAAGCCATTCCGGCTAAATAAGCCCCACAACCGGCGGCGGCCCGCCGCCGGTTTTACCCCGCATCACCTTAGCGCCACGCGTTTTTCCATCCGGTAATTAATAAACCACTCCCCGCGCGCCGCCACCCGTTGCTCAGCCACCACCTTAAAACCATGAGCCGTAAAACAGGGCTTTGCGGTAATGCTGGCGTCCACCGTCAGGATTTGCGCTGGATACTGAGCGCAGAGCGCCTCGATAAGCGCGCCGCCGATACCCTGGCGGGCACGATCCGGCGAGACGAACAGCAAATCGATATGCGTCCCGATGGCGGTGATAAAGCCAACCGGCTGGCTGTTGACCACGGCCACCAGGCCGATTGAGTCGGCCAGCTTTTGTCGCCAGCGCGTCTCATCCACCTGCGCCCAGGCCGCGATCTGCCCCGGGGTATAGTCCCGACTGGCGGTTTCCCGCACCGCGCGCAGAAAGATCTGGCAGAGCAGTGGCAAATCGCTGTCGCGGTAAGCACGAATATGCATGGCTAAATCCCTAATAAAAGCTGCCTTTCCAGCTGCGGATCGAGCAACGTCACGTGGAGCCCAACCAGGCGCACGCCCCGTCCGCCGCGGCGCTCATCCCAGGCTTTGTGCGCGGTGGCGATCAGATCCTCTTTGTTCAGCCGCGGCCAGACGTGCTCCTGGGTGGTCAGCTGGAAATCATTGAATTTCAGTTTAATGCCCTGGCGGGCGATCAGCAGATCAGGTTTGACCTTCGCCAGTCGCCTCTCCAGCTCGGGATAGAGGTTTTCGATAATCGCTTCGCACTCCGGCCATTCATGGATATCTTCCGCTAAGGTGCGCTCCACGCCCACCGATTTACGCTGCCGATCGTTATGAATTTCCCGCTCATCAATCCCGTGGCGGCGCTCCCACAGAATACGCCCGAATTTACCGAAGCGCTT
>OKEK01000090.1_pt1 | contig 12308 bp, 10 predicted proteins | sample 1610991 | NCBI WGS metagenome assembly OKEK01 (sample SAMN04436703, study PRJEB24849) | human gut metagenome | biome: human gut; feature: NICU; material: stool | host: Homo sapiens | place: USA: Saint Louis, MO | collected 2010-08-11 | reverse complement strand
GCGGGTACTGGTCGTAAGGGGTGAAAGATAAGCCAGGGTATTGCTGGGCTACCGGCGCGGGTGTCGGTTTTACTGCGGTCAGGGCGTTCATCAGGATCGTTCCTCGCTGTAAGGTCAGGGTGATGTTCATTTCGTAGCCATAAATTAAAAATATCTACATTTTTATAAAATGCGTACGAAATGGCCTTTTTGTTTCCATTTTGTGATCTGACAACAATTATTTAACAATGCGGAAGGGGGATAAGGTGGTGGTGAAAGTTGCGGAACAGAGCGGGTGGCGGATAGCGCAAAATGGGGATAGGGCCGAGGGAAATCGTAATACCGGTCACAGTTTTTAATCTGCACAATATCCTTACCAGATGAAGGTGTTAATATTCAGCTGGTAAATACCTTTCAATGCTCACTGAGGCTTCGATGCTGGAGAATGTCATTATCAGATAATCAGTTTCCCGACCTGCCCAGGCCGGACTGATTATCGCTGCGCTTAAACCTTACGCACACACCTGCGGGTGTAGGCATGTTTTCGCACATGATAATGAACAGGTTTCAGTATGAATTTATCCCGTCAGGAACAACGGACCTTACACGTTCTCGCCAAAGGTGGCCGTATTGCGCACGTCCGCGATACCTCCGGCCGCATTACCGCCGTTGAATGCTACACCCGCGAAGGGCTGTTGCTGAGCGACTGCACCCTTGCGGTCTTCAAAAAGCTCAAAACCAAAAAGCTGATTAAGTCGGTGAACGGCCAGCCGTACCGGATCAACACGACCGGTTTGAATAACGTTCGCGCGCAAGCGGACAACCGCTGAAATAGCGACCCGGGCAGGGTCGCTGCCCGGGCGTATGGCTCTCAAGGAGAAAACCTCATGATCGATATCCCTCGCATTTTTACCATCAGTGAAAGCGAGCACCGTATCCATAACCCTTTTACCCCGGAAAAGTACGCCACGCTGGGACGGGCGCTGCGAATGGCGCCGGGCACCACCATTCTTGACCTCGGCAGCGGCTCCGGCGAGATGCTCTGTAGCTGGGCGCGCGATCATCAGATCGTCGGCACCGGCGTAGACATGAGCCTGCTGTTCAGCCAGCAGGCGGCCGCCCGGGCAGAGGAGCTCGGGGTAAGCGACCGGGTAACCTTTGTGCACCAGGATGCCAGCGGATATGTCGCCAGCCAGCCGTGCGATGTTGCCGCCTGCGTGGGGGCCACGTGGATCGGCGGCGGGGTGGCAGGCACAATCGAGCTGCTGAAGCAGAGCCTTACCCCAGGCGGCATGTTGCTTATCGGCGAGCCATGGTGGCGCAAACGTCCGGCCACGGCAGAAGAGGCGATTGCCTGCGGCGCGCAGTCACCCGATGACTTCCTGACGCTACCGGCGCTGGTCGCCCACTTTGGCGAACTGGGCTATGACGTGGTGGAGATGGTGCTGGCCGACCAGGAGGGCTGGGATCGTTATGAAGCGGCGAAATGGCTGACAATGCGCCGCTGGCTGGAGGCCAATCCGCACGATGACTTCGCACCGGAGGTTCGCCAGCAGTTGACCACTGCGCCGCTACACCACGTCACCTGGACCCGGGAATATCTCGGCTGGGGCGTGTTTGTCCTGATGGCGCGTTAACCGGTATGTCGGTAGCGTCAGGAGGCGCTACCGACCACCTTCAGACCTTCAGTTCGTCGTAGCTGACCATGACGTGCTGGCGAAAGGCGGGCCGTGAGGTTAGCCGTGCATAATACGCCGCAAGGTGGGGGAGGGGACGACGGGGGATATCGATTGCAAAGTAGCGGTACAGCACATGACCAAACTGGATATCGGCTAGGGTGAACGTATCGCCCACCAGATAGCGACTCCCGGCGAGACGTGCCTCGGCAATCGCCAGCTTTTGCTCCAGGGCCGTCACCGCCGCGGCGATGGCCTGCGGATCCCGCTCGGCGGCAGGCGTGCGCACCACGCGCCAGAACACCGGCGTCGTAAAGCCGAGGGCGATATTCTGCTTTGACCACTCGGCCCAGCGATCAACCTCAGTACGAGCCAGCAGTTCGCCCGGCCAGAAGGCGTCGTCGGCGTAGCGACTGGCTAAATAGCGAAGGATATCGCCGGTTTACCCCAGCGGCGGATTTTCGTCATCCTGCAGCACTGGTACCGTACGATTGGGATTGAGCTGATAAAACGCCTCGCTGTCGGTACCGCCATAGCGATGCCCCACGTCGAACCGGAGATAGTCCAACACAAGCTCGCCAACACACCACATCAGCGCCTGCACGTTAGAGGAGGTTTTTCGGCCCCAGATGGTCAGCATTGAGTTCTCCAGAGAACAGGGAAAGAAGGAGCATAGCAGGTTGGGTTGAAAACGTGAGGGGGAAAAGATGGGTGGTATAGCGGTGTATATGGTGTGGGGACGCATGTTATCCCCTTGCGATAACGCGAATTCATCCCTACAAAGGTATAATGACCATCAATATGGCGCTTGTATAAAATAATGCAGCAATCATCTTTGAACGAGAATAAGGCGAGGGAGTGGAAACGTTAGTTATTCTGGCCGTAGTCGTATGGATACTTTTCAAGCTGGTACAAAAGGTTACGAGCAAACTCTATCCTCAAGACTCGGTGAAGGTACAGGAGAAGCCCGACACGACACCAGCGACGGATGCCTGGGGAAATTACCCTAAAGCCGAAGGGCATGTCGTTTTATTCGAACAGTTCCGACGTGAGCAGGCGCAGCGGCAGCAAGCTGCTAAAGAGGCTGAGACATTCTACCGCTCAAGGGAGTGGCGGCGTTTACGTTACCAGGCGTTCCAGCGCTACGGCAATAAATGTTGCGTATGCGGGCGCGGCGCCAGTGACGGGATGGTGATGCACGTTGATCATATAAAACCGCGTTCTCTTTACCCGCATTTAGCCCTCGATATTGCCAATCTGCAAATCATGTGCAACGAGTGCAACGTCAGTAAGGGAAACAGAGATGAGGTTGCGTGGCAATAATAAGGACAGGTTAGCGGCTATGTGCAATTCCCCTGGTATTAAAATGTTCGTAACGAACAAATAAGCAAGTCTTGACGGAATGAATCCGCAATGACGCTTTTATTTCGTTACAGCAGCTCATTGGTGAATTCCTTCATCACCGCATTTGTCGGTAGCGCCATTTGCCTTGCGTTAGTCCTGCTCATTTTCAATAAAGTGAGATGACTGCCAGTGGCTGGAGATCAATGATGCGGGATACTTACCTAACGACGGGCTGTTACCTTATCGAACGTTTAAGGAAAATACAGGAGGGATAACGGACAACTTACTCCGTATCACGACGCTATCGCCTCCCTTATTTTTTATTGATGCAACGGTTGGTCGCAGGCCGCGAGGATTGATTCATGCATCGCTTCGGAAAGTGTCGGATGCGCAAAGATCATCGACAGGAGACTTTCGTCTGTGGCCTCCAGGTGACGGGCGATGCCAAAGCCCTGGATCTGTTCCGTGACCTGTGCGCCAACCATATGCGCGCCCAGCAACTCGCCGGTTTCAGCATCGAAAATCGTCTTCACAAAACCCTCTGTCTCGCCGCTGGCCAGCGCCTTACCATTGCTCTGATAAGAGAACTTACCGATCCTGACGGGCCGTCCCCTGGCCAGGGCCGTCGATTCCGTCAGGCCCAGACTGGCAACCTGGGGCCGGGCATAAGTGCAACCAGGCACATAGTCGCGATCGAGAGGGTGGGCGCCTTCGACACCGGCCAGTGTCTCAACGCAGATCACGCCTTCGTGGCTGGCCTTGTGCGCCAGGCACGGCGGGCCGGCTACATCGCCGATGGCATAAAGCCCGAATACGTTAGTGCGACAAGCCGCGTCCGTCTTGATAAAACCGCGGTCTAACTCGACGCCCAGTGCTTCCAGCCCCAGATCTTCAATATTCGGCTGTACGCCAACCGCCAGCAGCACACGTTCGACATCCTGAGAATATTCGCCGCCGGTGTTGTTTAGTGTGCAGCGCACCCCGGTATCGGTGAGCTGTACTTGCGTCACCAGGGTCTGGGTATGGATCTGAATACCGCGTTTTTCGAATGACTTACGCACTGCTGCAGACACCTCGGCATCTTCCACTGGCAAAATCTGCGACGCTAGCTCGACCAGCGTCACTTTACAGCCCAGATCGTTATAAAGGCTGGCGAACTCGACGCCAATCGCCCCTGAACCGATGATTAAGAGCGACTTGGGTAAAAGCTTAGGCCGCAGCGCCTCGAAATAGGTCCAGATATGTTCGCCATCTGGCGCTATGCCTGGCAATGCGCGTGGTCGGGCGCCGGTTGCCAGGATCACGTGATCGGCCCGGTAATCGCGCGTCTCCCCTCGGGCATCCTCGACCGTGATTTGCCCCTTGCCGCGCAGCCGCGCGGTGCCATCAATCACCCTCACGCCATTTTTCTTCAACAGGTACGCAACCCCAGCGGTGAGCTGTTGCGATACGGTACGGCTAAATTGCACCAGTTTTTGCAGATCGACGTTCACCTCGCCCACGCTGATGCCCAGCTGACTGGCATGGGTGATAGTGTGCGCAACCTCAGCGCCATGCAGCAGCGCCTTGGTTGGAATGCATCCCCAGTTCAGGCAGATGCCGCCCAGATGTTGTTTTTCCACTAATACGGTACGAAGCCCTAGCTGGCCGGCACGGATGGCGGCAACGTATCCCCCAGGACCCCCGCCGATGATCAGCACATCGTATTTATCGTGCATAGCTCGTCTCCTGGATAAACATCAAGGTCGGGGTTTCAATCAGACGCTTGAGTTCCCGGAGAAAAGCCGCACCTGCCGCGCCATCGATGACCCGGTGATCGCAGGATAGCGATACCGTCATTTGCTGGCGCGCGACGATTTGCCCGTCGCGTACTACCGCCCGGACCTCGCCGGCGCCAATGGCGAGGATTGCGCTTTGCGGTGGATTGATGATGGCGTCAAACTGCCGGATGCCGAGCATCCCCAGATTTGACAGGCTAAAGGTCCCGCCCTGGAACTCTTCCGGCTTCAGCGTGCCCGCTTTGGCTCTGGTCACCAGCGAGTGAATTTCGTTCGATATGTCGCTGATCGATTTCCGGTTCGCCGAGCGAACAATAGGGGTAATTAGCCCGGCAGGCAGCGCAACGGCCACCGAAATGTCGGCATCCGTAAAGCGGCGGATACTTTGTGCCGCTTCATCAAACTGGATATTGACGTCAGGCACGGCCACCAGCGCCAGGGCGCAGGCCTTCACCAGCAGGTCATTCACCGAAATCTTGACGCCGGGTACTTCGCGGTTAATGTCCTGACGTAACGCTAACAGTCGCTCCAGATCGAGATCGACGCTCAAACGGAAATGGGGAGACTGTTGCTTGGACGTTTGCAGGCGAGAAGCGATAGCCCGCCGCATACCGGACATCGGGATGCTCTCAAAGGGGGCCGGGGCACTCTCCTGCACAGGACTGGTCTGCGGGTGCTCGTCGAGTAACAACGCCGCGGCCAGCACATCATCGCGACTTACCCGACCGCGTGAACCGCTGCTTCGGCAGTCATGCAAGTTGATACCCAGTTTGCCGGCCAGGCGGCGCGCCAGCGGGGTGGCCGATACCTGGCTGTCATCGGCATGCGAGCGGGGCGCTTTGCTACGACGAACGGGGGGCGTCGGAGAGGCCAGGCGACCGCCGGCGGCAACGATCGCGCTTTCCAGATCAGAAACAGAGATACGATCCCAGAGCCCGCTGCCGCGGACTTTTTTCAGGTCGACACCCCAGCGGGCAGACAGTCGTAACGCATGGGGCGTGGCATTAACCTGAGTCACATCGGTCACACCTTGCAGACTGACGGGGATGACGGTCTGCCCAACAGGGGGCTCGGGGCTGTTGGATGGCGGCGAAACAACGGAAGCTGGCTTATCGCCTGCCTGTGCCGCTACGTCCGGCGCGGCAGCCTCCGGGCCTGGGGCTGCGGGTTTCGCCGTCGCCAGGCGGGCAACAAATTCGTCCAGTTCAGCATCGCTGACCGACGCGTCAGCCGCCAGGGCCAGCACGGCGCCTACCTGAAGCGTCTCACCCTCGCGGGCGAGCATCCGACGTAACGTACCGGCAAAGGGGGCCTCCAGCACATTGACGATTTTACTGGTTTCAATCTCACAGATTTCCTGCCCTCTGGTGAAATCGTCACCCTCCTGGATTGCCCATCGAGCGAGCAAGCCTTCCTCCATGGAAAGCCCCCACTTTGGCATTTCAAGCGTCTTGATTTCGCTCATAGGTTAATCCTCCAGCACTTGACGGACGGCGGCTTCGATACGTTCAACGCCAGGGATCCAGAGTTTTTCGAGAGCAGGGGAGAACGGGACCGGCGTGTGTGGCGGCGTCACCAGCAGAACGGGCGCTTTGAGGAAATGGAATGCCTGGGACGCAATCAGCGCCGCGACATCATGAGCAAAACCGAAGCGTGCAGCGGATTCGTCGACAATCACGACCCGCCCCGTGGACGCCACCGATTCCAGAATACCTTCCTCATCCAGCGGCGAAATGGTTCGCGGGTCGACCACCTCGACCGAGATCCCCTCTCTGGCCAGTTTGTCCGCCACCTGGTTTGCTTTATGTACCATTGCCGACAACGCAATGATGGTGACGTCCTCCCCTTCGCGAGTGTAGTTGGCTACACCTAGCGGGATGGTATAGATCTCGTCCGGTACCTCGCCCTTGAGGTCGTACAGCATTTTATGCTCGCAGAATACCACCGGGTCGTCGTCGCGAATGGACTGGATTAACAGACCCTTGACGTCATAAGGCGTCGAGGGCACCACCACCTTCAGTCCAGGCGTGGTGGCAAAGATATTATAGGGTGACTGTGAATGCTGGGCTGCGGCAGAAAACCCCGCGCCGATCATCCCTCGCATCACCAGCGGAGCTCTGGCTTTGCCACCAAACATGTAGCGGAACTTAGCCGCCTGGTTGTACAGTGCATCGTGACTCACACCAAAAAAATCCATGAACATCAATTCCGCGACTGGCCGCAGCCCCGTTGCTGCGGCGCCGGCCGCCATACCGATAATGGCCGACTCGGTAATGGGCGTGTCGATCACCCGATCGGAGCCGAACTGCGTCCACAGCCCTTTAGTGACACCCAGTACACCGCCAAAGGCTTCAATCTTCGCCTCTTCGGGCGCATTTCCGCCATGACCGCCACGCAAGTCTTCACCGATGAGCACCACGCGTTCATCGCGCTCCATTTCCTGAGCCAGGGCTTCCTTGACCGCTTCACGATAGGTTTTTATTGTCATGGTTATCACCCTCAGTATGAGACGTACACGTCTGTCAGCAGGTCTTCCGGAGCCGGGTAGGCAGCGGCGCGGGCCTTCAATACGGCATCGTTGACCAGGGCTTCTACTTCCTCGTCAATCGCCGCCAGTTCTTCCTGGGTGATATGCTGCTTGACCTTAGCGGTGAAAATCTTCAGCGGATCATGTTGTTCACGCAGGCGTTGCACTTCACCTTCCGCGCGGTATAGCGCGGGATCGCCCTCAAAATGACCATGCCAGCGGAAGGCTTTGGCCTCAATGACGCTTGGGCCACCGCCTTCTCGCGCACGCTTGACCGCCTCTGAGGTTGCCTCATAAACGGCAAAGAAATCGGTGCCATCGACGGTCACTGCCGGCAGGCCGAAGCCAGCGGCGCGCCGGGCGATATCACGCCCACCCACGGCGTAGTCATGGCCGGTCCCTTCGCCGTAACCGTTATTCTCGAAAATAAAGACGGCTGGAAGCTGGAGCACGACGGCCATATTGATGGCTTCAAAGACCAGGCCCTGATTAGAACCACCATCGCCCGTAAAAGAGACACCGACGTTGCCGGTTTTTAGCGTCTTTGCCGTTAGCGCGGCGCCGATGGCCAGGGGAGGGGCTCCCCCAACGATAGCGTTCGCCCCCAGCATTCCTTTCGACAGATCGGCAATGTGCATCGACCCGCCCTTAGCGCGACATAACCCGCTGTCCTTACCGAATATTTCGGCCATCATGCCGTGAATGTCACAACCTTTAGCAATACAGTGGCCATGTCCACGGTGTGTTGAACCAATGAAATCTGCGCTCGTTAAATTTTCGCAGACCCCCACCGCGATGGCCTCCTCACCGGTATAAAGGTGAATGAAGCCCGGAATATCACCGCTGGTATTTTCCTGATGCAACCGCTCTTCAAAGGTCCTGATCTCCCGCATCTTGCGGTAAGCCTGCAATAACGCCTGTTTGCTGAGCATCGTTTAATTCTCCTCAATATAGGTCACCCAGGCGGGGCCAACAGACAGGGCGGATAACCCTGGCCACACCCATGCAATGAATCTACGAGCGGTTAAAGGGAGTGCGAAGCCACCTTCATGGGGGGGGTAGGTGGGGGTTTTCATGCTTGAGGTCAAACTTTCTAAATTTTGTGTAGCCATAAAGTTTGCCTGCCCCATGTCATCCCGGTGGCTGGCGTACAATTGAAAAAAAAACAAAACGAGTAGACACCCCGGATGAAGCCATTGGATTTAGAAGGTCGCCAATCACCCTCACTGGTCTCCGGGCCATTGCGGCTGACGCGAGGCTTGCCGTTAATCCTGACCAAATTCGTCCCGCCTCGCTCCTCGATACAATTGCTGGAGCGCCCCCGGCTTCTTCAGCTTCTTAATCCCGTTCAGCAGTGCCGGCTGGGCGTCGTCTGCGCCGGCGCTGGATTTGGCAAAACCACGCTGTTGGCGCAATGGCATCAGCAGATGGTCGCCCAGGGGGAACGTATTGCCTGGCTGAGCCTCGATGAGGATGATGATGACGTATGGCAGTTTATTCCTTATCTGCTGCAAGCATTGCGTCCACTCTATGCTGACTGGGACGCCGATTTCTGGCGTGACATGGAAGAGCAGAAGCTCTCCAGCTCCGAGCAACTGCTGGCCGGGCTCATTAACCAGCTACACTACTGCCCGCATGACGTGTACCTGATTATCGACGACTTCCACGTGATTAACGATCGTGGGGTCTATGAAGCGCTGGGGTATTTAATCAAGCATGCGCCTGCCGCCTTGCATCTGATCATTGGCAGCCGTTTCCACCCGAATCTTGCGCTGAGCCAGCTGCAGGCCCAGGACCAACTGGTGGAGATCTATGATCGAGACCTGCAATTCACGCTCGAAGAAACAAAACACTATTTTAGCCGCACGGTTGCGCTACCCCTCAGCAACCATCATGCACAGCGGCTACAGTCCGTGACAGAGGGCTGGATCGCGGGCATGAAGATCGCTTCATTGTCGGCAGAATTACAGAATGATCCCGAGCATCTGTTGCGTAATATGCATGGAGGAACACGATCCATTGCCCGCTATCTGAAAGAGGTGGTACTGGATCCGCTGCCGGAAGAGGTTCTCGATTTCCTGGTGAAAACGTCCTTCCTCAGTCGGTTAAATGCCGAACTATGCAATGCAGTGACTGGACGTGATGATAGTAAAGCGATGCTGGCATGGATTGAGCGACACAACCTTTTTTTGTCAGCCCTTGACGAACAAGGCTACTGGTTTCGCTACCATCCTCTGTTGCAGGAAAATCTTCGGACCATGCTGCAGCAGAACAACGATATTGACCGCAAACAGCTGCATGAATTAGCCAGTCATTGGTTCGTCGAACAGAAGCTGTGGTCTGAGGCGGTACGCCATGCGCTCAGCGCAGGCAAGCCGGTGCATAGCCCCGTGCAGGACGGCGCAAGCGCTCAGTCACTGGCGGAAGAAGGGGATATCGATACTCTGATCTCATGGATGCATCATTTACCGCCCAGCACCGATCCGTCGCGCATTGACCTGCAAATTAACCTGGCCTGGGCACTGGCGCATTATTTCCACTTTGATGAGTCGAGGCAGCTGCTTGATAACCTCGATCAGATGGTACTTCATCATCGTGAGGATTTAACCCGCAGCACCTGGTGTAAATTGCGCGTTGTGCGGGCAATTTGCGAAGCCTTTGCGGAAAACATCCCGGAGAGTCTGGCTATAGTTCAGCCGTTGCTGGCCGAAGTGCCCTGCGGCGACACCTGGGTTGATGGTCTGATATGCAATATTCTCAGCTATTGCCATGTTGTTAACCAGCGCTATCACGACGCGCTGGAGGTTCAACAGCATATGCCCTCTCCGGAAAGTCCTTTAGATAATCTGTTTGTTTCGGTTTATCGCGCGTTTATTATTGCCCAGTGCCATCTTTGTCAGGGCGATCTGGGAAAAGCCGGGTGGTACGCAGAGAAAACGTTGCGCCAGGCTGAATGTTATACCGGTACCCAGTCGACCAGTGGCGCGACGCTGGCGCCGCTGCTGGCGGAGATAGCCTATGAATGTCAGAGGGGTGACTCGCCCGAGCATCTGTTAGCCGACCGGCTCGAATTCATCGACCGATTCAGTCCACCCGACGCGCTGAGTCGTTGCTATACCTATCTCGCGCGTCAGGCCTTAGATAACGATATGCCCTATGAGGGCGAGCGATTGCTGGAGCATGCGCAGCGTCTTGCGGTGTCTCGCGGCTGGCAACGGCTCCAGGCCATGTTGTTAGCCGAGCAGGTGAGGGTGCGACTGCAGCGCGGCAATTTCACCGGCGCAGAGCAACTGCAGCGACAGCTTGAACAAATGGCCGCCAGCTTCAGAATGGATGCCGAACATCCCTGCCAACGCGCCATCGTTATGTCTGCATCCCTTGGCCGCAGCCGGCTTCTTCTCGCCAGAGGCCAGGCACCGCAAGCCTGCGTTTTACTGGCTGAGATGGTCTCCGATCAGGAAAGCCGGAGGGACAGGTTAACCGCAGCGCGTCTGCGTACGCTGTGGTCATTGGCCTTGTGGAACAGTGGCAAAACTGCCGCTGCGCGCACGACATTTCAGCCAGTCGTGCAGCTGGCTGAACAACAGCATCTCACGGGTCTCTTTCTTGACGCTGGCGATACCTTGCAACCTTTGCTTATCGGTATGAATGAATCCTCTTCGGCTTGCAAAGAGAAAGGGGGAGTGCATGAACCCTGGGCCGACAAGCGCGGGCCTGTAGACGGAACACCGTTTAATAGTGGAAGCCCCGATATTCCTGGCGAGCTCAGCGAGCGTGAGTTTCAGATATTACAGCTAATTGCTGAAGGTCAGATGAACAAAGAAATCGCTCGCTCCCTCGCTATTTCTGCCGAGACGGTCAAATGGCATATCAAAAACATCTACGCGAAGCTTAAAGTGAATAGTCGCACTCAAGCGATGAGCAGGGCGCTGGAGATGAAATTACTGGATTAACGGTTTGAAGAGGGAGGGCTGGATATAAAATATTATTAAGATGGCATTGCTCATTGCCGCTTACGTTAAGGTGCTATGAGCCATGGATAATCGAGATACTTCTGAGCCCGCGGGAGCTTTTATCACTGACCGTGATGGTAGTTTTGATGCCTTGGCTCAGCGATAAGAGCATGGAATTTAAGTGCATCGGTCTCCGGGGAAAGCAACCCTGGTGTAAACCCAGAGAGGCTTTTAAAGAAGCGTTTTCTGTAACGTTTTGATTGAGGTGGTGCGATAATAGGAACAATACGTAACACCTAACATATTGAATTAAATAAAAATACATGTTATATGCTTTATAGATATCCCCAAAAGTATCCCCAAAGTTATTTTCAATTAGATTTATAAATACAGTGTGTGACGTTTTAAATGGTTGTTGCCCTCATACTTGGCAAAAAGGCTCACGTCAGTGAGCCTCCTTACCTAACATAATGTCAAACCTTTACTTGGTACTGCTTTAGCTTTTCAATAAACTGCTCCACTTCTGCATATGTAAGTTCTGTTAACTCATTTTTGCAAATACAGACAGCATCATCAAATCTAGAAGTCAAAGTTAACCATATAGCTTTAAATCGTATAAAACTTCCATATGTTTGAGATTTTGGTGAGTCTGTTCTTTCAAGAATATCTAGAGCATATTCAAGCTTATCAATTCTTCTATACTGAATTGCTAAGTCACAGAGTGTCAGAAAGGGATATTTAATATCCTGGAAATCCACAATTCCTTTCTCTATGAGTACAAAAGCCTCTTCAACTTTATTCTCAAATTTTGCAAGAGCTTTCGCCTTAGCTGAGCAATACATCTCTTGAGCACGTTGAGCCTGATTAGAATGCAACCGTTCAAGAATTTCCTCTACCAAACCGGGCTCAATATTAGCATCATCTTTGTAAAACAGGCAATTCAAGTAATTATTAGCATTGGTCGGATTATTTTTCTGTCTTTCATAAACTTCTTTTGCTAATCCTAAAGCAAGCTCATGCTCGTCATTTTGTAAATACAACAAAACCAATT
>OKEK01000086.1_pt1 | contig 13001 bp, 9 predicted proteins | sample 1610991 | NCBI WGS metagenome assembly OKEK01 (sample SAMN04436703, study PRJEB24849) | human gut metagenome | biome: human gut; feature: NICU; material: stool | host: Homo sapiens | place: USA: Saint Louis, MO | collected 2010-08-11 | reverse complement strand
ACGGCCTTGCTGCGCAGCAGCATCAGCGACAGCGGCAGGGTGGAGCCGCCGCCGCCGATCAGCAGATAGTGATCCCAGACGCCCTGGACAGAGATGTGCGGGATAGCGGTGCCAGCGGCCATGGCCGCCTGATTGACCGACAGGTTGGCCATCCAGAACGGGTTCATGATCCCGGTGACGATCAGCGCGCCGTGGATCCCGGCGAACCACAGCACCTGACAGACCAGCACCGACAGCAGGATCGCCGGCAGCGTATCGGAAGCCGCGACCAGCGGCTTCACCAGCGACATGATCGCTTCCGGAATGATCATCCCCAGCTGGGCTTCGATAAACAGGTTCAGCGGATGCAGCGTCAGAATGATCGCCAGCACCGGGATCAGGATTTCAAACGAGCGCGCCACCCCGGCAGGCACTTCCGGCGGCAGGCGAATGGTGATGTTATGCCGTTTGAGGAAGGCGTACAGCTCGGTGGAATAGATGGCCACCAGAATGGCGGTAAAGATCCCCTGACCGGAGAAGTAGGCAGTAGAGATTTGGCCATCTTTCAGCGGCGCGGCTACCAGCAGAAACGACATCAGCGACAGCATCCCGGCGGTCAGCGAGTCCAGATGATGGTGTTTGGCGAGGCTGGCGGCGATCCCGACGGCGATAAACAGGGTCATCACCCCCATGCTGAAGTTGAACGGCAGCATCAGCGCATCGCGATGATCGAGCGAAAATTGCAGCCAGGCGCGGGCAAACCCCCACGTCGTATCCGGAGAAAACGGCGGGAAGATAAACACCAGCAGGAACGAGCCGACGATCATAAAGGGCAGGGCAGTGATAAAGCCATCGCGGATCGAGGTGACATATTTTTGCTGGCCGATCGCGCCGGCCAGCGGCGTGATCTGCCGTTCGATCACGTCGATCAGTTTAGCGTACAGAGAGCTCATGATCTTTCCTTAGTTCTTGTTTTCGATAAGGGAAAGGGCGAAATCAAGGACCGCGGCGCCTTTTTGCATGCCGTAGTCCATCATATTGATGGGTTCGACGCGGATACCGTATTTATCCGCCTGTTTTTGCAGATCCTGCTGCATGTATTTCACCTGCGGCCCCAACAGCACCACCTGATAATGGCCGACCTGTTCGGCGAACTCCGCTACGCCATAGGCGTTGATCTCTACCGGCAGGCCCCGCTGTTCGGCTTCCGCAATCATTTTTTTCATCAGCAGGCTGGTGGACATGCCTGCTGAACAACACAACATAATTTTTTTCATAATTACCGCTCCTGATGAGGTTGGATGAGCGGACTATAGTCAAAATGGATGTATTACGGAAAGCGCTTTCCGTTTGTGGATTTATTAATTGTGACCATGATCACCTATGGCAGGCTTTCACTTTCCAGTGTTGTGGGCGATCATCCCGGCGAGACAACCATTCGCAAAGGTAGGAGTATGAACATTCAGTTAATGAATGTGGCCGTGGACATCATCGAGCAGCGGCTGGCGCCGCTGGCGAACGTTCTGACGCGCAACAACCACATTACGGCGATGCGCGATAGCTTTGCGCTGGCTATGCCCTTTGTGATCGTTGGCAGCCTGTTAGTTCCCATTTTGTTTCCGCCCGTTTCCATCGACGGCGCCTCGCGTTTCGGCCAGGTCTATTTGCTGCTGCGGCCTATCCTGCTGCCGACCTTTCAGCTAACTATTGGCCTGGTGGCGCTGATTGTCGCCTTCGGCGCCAGCGCCAGTCTCGCCAAGCAGTACCGTCTGCCGGAACGGCTCTGCGGTTTAACCGGGTGTCTGGCTTTTCTGCTGTTTATCGGCTTTCGCGAGACTGCGGTGAGCAATGTTTATCTCGGCGGTATGGGGATATTTACCGCCCTGATATCCAGCACCTATTCCATTGAGATAATTCGCTTTTTCTACAAAAAAGGCTGGTGCATTCGCTTGCCTGATGAAGTGCCGCTGATGACCCGCAATGGCTTTCAACTGCTGATCCCGCTGCTGGTGGTGATGCTGTCGATAAGCGTGATGAATGCCATACTGCTGCAGACCACCGGACGCATCGTACCGGAGTTGATCAGCGAAGCGGTGCGGCCGCTGGTGCTGGCGTCCGACACGCTGATGGCGGTACTTATCTCTTTATTTATCTGTAACTTACTCTGGTTTATCGGTATCCACGGCGCGCTGATCATCACCGGGATCATGAACCCCTTCTGGATGACCTATCTGTTTGAAAATCAGCAGGCGCTGGCGGCGGGTTCGCCAACGCTGCCGCATATTTATCTGCAGGGGTTCTGGGATTTTTACCTGCTGATCGGCGGTATTGGCTCCACTTTGCCGCTGGTGCTGATGGCGATGCGCAGCCGCTCGCGGCAGCTGAAAAGCGTGGCCAAGATTGGCCTGCTGCCGTCGCTGTTTAATATCAACGAGCCAATACTGTTTGGTTTTCCGGTGATCATGAACCCGGTTTTTTTACTGCCGTTTCTCTTTGTTCCGTTGATAAATGCCTGTATCGCATGGTATTTAACTCAGCTGGGTATTCTCGATCGCGCGGTGGCGATGCTGCCATGGTCGATGCCTTCCCCGCTGGGGGCGGCATGGTCGGCGAACGGCAGCTGGAAAAATTTGTGCATGAGCCTGTTCGCAATGTTTAACGCCTGGATGCTCTATCGCCCCTTCTTCAAAGTGTACGAACGTCAGCTCGCGGAAACCGAACGCTGACCCCCTCGCCGTCGGCGGCTTATCCCCCGGCGGCACCTGCTCATCTGCTCCTCCTTCCGCTCCACTGCCGGCGCCCGGCGGCATTCTTGTAATTTTATGTGATCAGTCTCACGAATATATTCGCCGCAGAGCTAATTTTGTGAACCAGATAGGCAATTATGGAAAGCGCTTTCCGTAAGTGGATGTACATTTCCGTTTTTGATCCGTAAATTTCCCCTCCGTTATCGGTTCGTGTTAACAAACATAACGTGGGAAAAAAATAATGATAAAGCTGAAACACTCAATACCTCTGGCTCTCCTCTCGCTGGCAGGGGCCAGCAGCCCGGCCTGCGCCGATCCGAAGTATGATTTTGCGCTGCATGGCTATATCCGCTCCGGGATCCTGGCGAACTCCGATGGCAACCGCGCGGACTCCGTCGGCCTGATGCCAGACGGTAAGTGGCGACTGGGCAACGAAGAAGACACCAAGATCGAACTGATCCCCACCGTGACGCTGACGGCGGACAGCGGCGTGGTGGCGAAAGTGCAGGCCAACCTCACTCACCAGTCGAAATGCACCTCCGACTGGAACTGTCAGGATGACGATGGCCATGACGTACAGTTTCGTGAAGGGTTCGCCGAGCTGAGCAATCTGGATTTTGCGCCGGAGATGACCTTCTGGGCCGGTAAGCGCTATAGCAGCTCCAACACCTCCAGCCATCAGTTCGACTGGGAGTACATTCAGTACAACGGCACCGGCGGCGGCTTCGACAACATGGATCTCGGCTTCGCCCGCTTCGACGCCGGGGTGTACGCCTTTTCACCCACCGATGAAACCAAAGCCTACCCGGTGGATAAGGGAGATCAGGGCTATCCGGATGACTATTCTCTCAACCTGTGGCTGAAAAAGATCGCGGGGACAGGCTTCGATCTGGAGCTGATCGGCCACCACATGAACCGTAACGAAAACCATCCAACTTCCGCCGAGAAGGGCTATGGCGTGACCGGTATTTATAACTTTGACGGCTTCTATGGTCTGACCGGAGGATACTCCCGCCTCGCATTGCAGTACGGGAAAGGGCTGGCGGCGGGTGACTCGCTGGGTAAAAACGGCTGGGGCTGGGCCAACCTGGAAAACACCCAGTCCTGGCGAGTGGTGCTGGATAGCGTGGCCTCGATGGGCGACCTGGAGATCTCGACCTTCGCTTTCTGGCAGAAAGATAAAAACTACCGCTGGTGGACAGAAGATGAAAATGGCTGGGGACGCTCGATGTGGGTCGCTGGTATCCGCCCTTATCATCAGATCACCCGCAACTTTGCCATGCAGTACGAGCTGGGCTACGAATACCTGGATGACAAAAACTACAGAGGAGTAAACGGCAAAGGCAAAGGCGGCCTGACCAAAGTCACCGTTGCGCCAACGCTGACCTTTGACTCCGGTTTCTGGGCGCGTCCGCAGCTGCGCTTCTTCGTCACCTACGCGAAGTGGGATAAAGGTGTCTCCGATGCATTAGACGGTAACTACAACTGGGATACCAATACCATCACCGCCGGCGGGTATTCCCGCAGTGGCTCTACCGACACCGTTAACTTCGGCGTACAGGCCGAGGTCTGGTTCTAAGGAGAGAGAACGATGAAGCCGATGAAAAACCTGCTGCTGATGGGGCTGCTGTCCGCGCTGGCGGCCGGCGGGGCGCTGGCCGCCGAGCGCTCGCACTTTACGCACTTTATCACTCGCGACGGCGCCACCCTCAAGGACGGCGACAAGGTGTTTCGTTTCGCCGGGATCCACGCGCCGGAGCTGCACCGCATTGAAGACGACGCCCGCGGCCCCTGCAGGGCAGACCCGCGCGGCTGGGGGCAATACTTTAAATGGCCAACGGCCCAGGAGCAGCAAAACTGGATCCAGGCGATGGTGCAAACCGGGGCGAAAGCCCAGCGCGTCTACGTGCTGTCGGTGCAGCAGGAATTTGATAAGGCCTGCGGGCGCGAGACCCATATTCTGGCGCCGGAAACGGCGGACGGCATGCCGCGGCTGAATGAGAAAGCCATGCGGGTGTATGACAACATGATTGCCGAAGCGGATAAACAGGGATTGCGTCTGATCCTGCCGTTTATCGACCACTGGTGGTGGTGGGGCGGGCGCGAGCAGCTGGCGGCGTTCTATCATGAAAAAGCGGAAGACTTTTATCGGACCGATAGCAAGACCTTCAAAGCCTATCTGGATGTGATCCGCCAGGTCATCACCCGGACAAATACCGTCACCGGCCGCGCCTATTATGATGAAAAGGCGATCATGGCCTGGGAAACCGGTAACGAGCTGGAGGATACCAACGCCGATTTCCTGCATCAGACCGCGGCGTGGATTAAAAAGTGGGCCCCTCATCAGCTGGTGGTGGATGGCACCTATAAGAAAATTAATCCGTTTGCGTTGACCGACCCCAATGTGGATATCGTCAGCAATCACTATTACACCAATGCCGATAATAACCATCCCGGGCAGGTGACGCAGGATCTGCGCGCCGTCGGCGGACAAAAAGTCTATCTCGTCGGCGAGTTTGGCCTGCTGCCGGCGGATCAACTGAACGCCATTATGCAGTCGATTGTTCACAGCGAGGTCAACGGGGCGCAAGCCGCCGGCGGGCTTATCTGGGGCTTCCGCGGCCATCGTCACGACGGCGGCTTCTACTGGCATAAGGAGTCGACCGAGCACTATAGCTACCACCTGCCGGGGTTTGCCAAAGAAGGCGAAGCGAACCAGGAGCAGGCGGTGGTCGATCTGGTGCGCACCGCCGCGGCGCAGATGGCCGGGCAGCAGACGATGGCGCCGCTACCGAAGCCGGAGGCGCCTTTGCTGCGCGAAACCACCTCGCCCTTCGCGATCAACTGGATGGGCGCTGCTGTGGGACGCAGCTACGATGTCGAACGCGCCGCCTCACCGACCGGGCCGTGGACGGTGGTGGGCCGGGATATCTCCGATGGCGTTAACGAATGGAATCCGGAAACCATGGTTCTGTTCCGCGACGATTATCGTCAGCTTCAGCTCGGGCACACGTATTACTACCGGGTGACGGCGAAAAACGAGAGCGGTCGTTCGGCCCCTTCCAATGTGATTAGCGTGCAGCATAGCGAGGAGAATCAGCCGCCGGTTGTCACGCTGGAACCGGCCCTAACCACCACGCAGGACCAGGGCGTCGAGCTTACGGCCAACTGGCAGGACGATGGCCTGCCGTCGCGAGAGGTTAAGGTGGGCTGGCAGCACGCCGGCGATGGCCAGGTGCATTTCTGCCATGCCGATCGGGCTCAAACCCGGGCCTGGTTTACGGCGCCAGGCACCTATGCGCTGACGTTCACGGCGGACGATGGGCTGTTGAAAAGCAGCAAAACCGTGACCGTGACGGTGGGCGAGGCGACGGGGAAAGCGCCAGCGGATTTTTGTCGTTATCACGGCGAAGTTTATGGCGTGGCTGAGGGGCGGCTGACGGTGATGAAGAGTGATAAAGACGCGCTGACAGTTGGTGAGGACGGCTTCCTCGGCCCATTTGCCAACGAGGGGGATAAGGTCAGCTGGCAGGTGCAGGCGCCGTGGAGCGGTCAGTTCCTGCTCAATGTAACCTTCAACGGCAAATGGGGCGGTAAGCAGAACTCGTTTGTCGTCAACGGGGTCGCTCCGCAGGCGGTGGCCTTCCCGCAGACGGATGAGCAGGGCCAGCAGTTGCGGATACCGGTGACGCTTAAAGCCGGGAGCAATCAGATTGACTTCGGCCGCTTCGCCGGCGACTGGGGCTATATGTTCATTAAATCGATCGAAGTGGTCGCTGAGTAGTACGTTCAGGCTGCGCCAGACGGGCGCAGCCTTTTTTCGAAGGAGAGGTTATGCAGCAGTATCAGTTTCCGCAAGGGTTCCTGTGGGGGGCGGCGGCGTCCGGCCCGCAAACGGAAGGGGTCACCAATAAGCGCCATCGTTCCATTTGGGACAGTTGGTTTGCCGAACAGCCGGAGCGATTTTATCAGCAGGTAGGGCCGCAGACCGTGTGTGATACTTATCATCAGTATCCGCAGGACGTAGCGCTGATGAAACAGACCGGCTTCAACTCATTTCGTACCTCGATACAGTGGTCACGACTGATCGCTGATTTGGAAACCGGCGCGCCGGACCCGGACGCGGTGCGTTTTTATCACGCCTATCTGGATGAGATGATCGCTAACGGCATTGAGCCGATGATCAATCTCTACCACTTTGATATGCCGGAAGCGCTGCAGAAACAGTACGGCGGCTTTGAATCGGCGCACGTAGCCGAGCTGTTTGCCCGCTTTGCCCGCACCGCCTTTAGCCTGTTTGGCCATAAGGTTAAATACTGGATAACCTTCAACGAGCCGATTGTGCCGGTTGAGGGAGGCTACCTGTACGACTTCCACTATCCATGTAAGAAAGATGGCCGGCTGGCGGCGCAGGTGGCGTTTAACATTATGCTGGCGCACGCCAAAGCGGTAACGGCTTATCGTGAACTGGCGCTGGCGGGCGAGATCGGCGTGGTGCTCAACCTGACCCCGAGCTATACCCTCACCGACAGCGAAGCGGATAAAAAAGCCGCCGGGTATGCCGACCTGTTTTTTAACCGCAGCTTCCTTGCCCCGCTCGTAAAACATGAATTCCCCAAAGCGCTGTGCGAGATCCTTGCCGCCCACGACTGCCTGCCGACGACCAGCAAAGACGACGCGGCGTTGATCCTCAGCGCGGATATCGATTTTCTTGGGGTAAACTATTACGTGCCGCGGCGGGTAAAAGCGCGTGAGAGCGAATATGACCTCGATTATTTCACCCCGGAATACTATTTCGAAAACGCGGTGAACCCGCAGGGCCGCTTTAATCCTTATCGTGATAACAACGAGATCCTGCCGCAGGCGATCTATGACATTGCCGCCAATATTCGCGATAACTACGGCAATATTAAGTGGTATCTCGCGGAAATCGGCATCGCGATGGATCGACAATCAGAGGGCGAGCCCGGGGCGGACGGGGTGATAGACGATACTTTCCGCATCCAGCTGATGGAGGAGCATCTGGTGCAGTTGCATCGGGCGATAGCCGACGGCGCGAACTGCTTTGGCGTGCACCAGTGGACGTTTATCGACAACTGGTCGTGGATCAATGCCTTCAAACGGCGCTACGGCTTCTGGCGACTGGATCTGGAGACCGGCGAGCGACAGATAAAACGCAATGCGCTGTGGTTTGCCGAACTGGCGACCAGCAACGGTTTTACCAGCGATAAATAGCGCGCTGCGCCAGCGCTCCCTCTCACCGGCGCGGAAAGGGGGAGCGCGCGAGGTTACACCAGTTCGTCTTTATTAATACCCAGCCGCTTCATGCGTGACAGGAGCGTGGTGCGCTTGAGCCCCAGCCGCTGGGCGGCGCCTTTCGGCCCGGCCACCACGCCGTTGCTCTCCTTCAGCACCCGGACGATCAGCTGATATTCATCCTCACCTTCCTCAGGCAGGACCGCCGGCGTCCGCGGGGCTTCCACGATATCCCGCTCCGGCAGGGAGAGCTGCAGTACGTTGCCGCGGGTGAGCAATACCGCCCGTTCGATAACGTTTTCCAGCTCGCGCACGTTGCCCGGCCACTCCATACGCGTCAGAGTGCGCAGGGTTTCCGCCGGAATGCTGTCGATATTGCGCCCCATGCGGCGGGCGATTTTAAAGGTAAACGCCTTCACCAGCAGCGGGATATCGTCGGGACGTTCACGCAGCGGCGGCAGATGGATCGGGAACACGTTGAGCCGGTAGTAGAGATCGCTACGGAATTCCCTGTCGATAACCATCTGCTTGAGATCGCGGTTGGTGGCGGCGATCAATCGAACGTCGGTCTGAATCAGCTTATTGCTCCCCAGACGTTCGAACTCCTGCTCCTGGAGGACGCGCAGCAGTTTGGGCTGCAGTTCCAGCGGCATATCGCCCACTTCATCGAGGAACAGGGAGCTTTTGTCCGCCAGTTCGAAGCGGCCGATACGCTGGGCGCTGGCCCCGGTGAACGCGCCGCGTTCGTGGCCGAACAGATCGCTCTCCAGCAGCCCGGCGGGCATCGCCGCGCAGTTCATCTTCACCATCCGCCGACCGTTGCGTCCGCTGAGGTTGTGGATAGCGCGGGCGATAAGCTCTTTGCCGGTGCCGGTTTCGCCGAGGATCAGCACGGTGCTGTCGCTCTGCGCCACCATCTCTACCTGCTTGAGCACATTGTTCATCGCCTCGCTGCGGCCGATAATCTCCCCGAATTCGCTCTCGACATTATTGAGCTGCTCGGTGAGGGCGAGGTTCTCATCCACCAGCCGCTCTTTCAGGCGCTGAATTTCGCGGTAGGCGAGGGCGTTATCGATAGCGATCGACACCCGCTCGGCGATCTGCCGCAGCAGCTTGAGATTGGTGGTGGTGAAGACCTGTTCGTCGCACTGCGCCAGCTTAAGCACCCCGAGCAGGGTATTGCCGGACATCAGCGGCAGCAGGCACAGGGTCTGGATCTTATTGCCCCACATCTCGAAGAGCATTTTCTCATACGGCGCGAGAGTGTCATGTTCGTGCAGATTAAGCAGCAGCATCTCTTTGCTTTTGAACACGCGCTCGGTGAGGGTGCCGGCTTCATCCACCTCGCTCTGGTCGTGAACCGGGTGGCTGGCGTCAAGATAATGCGTGGAATAGATGTTGAGCTTCCCCTTGCGGTCGCTGCGCAGCACCACGCTGATGGCGTCGATCCGGAAGTAGCGATGGATCTCTTTCGCCACCTCGCTGACCAGCTCGTCGATATCCAGTCGCGAGAGCACCGCGTTGGTGATCGCCACCAGGATGCGAAAGTTGTCGCGCTCGTGGCACAGCAGATCGTAATCGACGTTATTGCTGACCCGGTTCTGAATCTGTTCGGTGACGACGGCGACGATCTGCGCGAAGGTATGCAGCCGCTGGAACTCTTTCTCGCTCCACGGCCGGTTGTCACGGCGGAGGAATTCGCAACCGCCGAAGATCCGCCCGTCCGCCGCCAGCGGCAGCAGCGAGTAGTAACCGAACGGATGATACAGTCCGCTGCGGATAAGCTGCGGCCAGGTATCGGCAAAGGTTTCATGATCGCAATGCAGGGCATCCGGCCGGGAGAGTAAGCGACGCACCGGACCGTGGGCCAGGACGGTTTCATCCTCGTAGCTTACCGGATGGCCGGCCTCATCGCAGGCGTACCTGGCCGCGCGGTGATTACCCGCGTTCCACAGGATGATGGCCGCCTCATCGGCCAGCGCGGACTGTTGCACCAGACGGGTCAGGGTTTCGCTTAGCGCGGCCAGGTCGGGCTGCTGTAATAAAAGCCGGGTGATATCGAACAGCCCCTGCTGGCCGAGATCGCTCATCGGTGTATACGACATTGCTTACGTCCAAAACGCGCCGACAACGCGGCGCATAAGAAAATGATGGTACAAATAATAGTATGTTAATAAAGCGGTTATTGCCGCTTTAACCCATCCATGGGCGCCCGCTGGTTTGGGCAAAATAATTACGCTGGCTTTTTCCCGGCTCGCGCTGCGCTTAGCCGGGCTACATGTGCGCGCAGTTTTGTAGCCCGGATAAGGCGCCAGCCGCTATCCGGGACCCGACGCCGTCGTTAACAAATTATCGGCAGCGGTTCGGCGTGGGGAAGATCGAGCGTCCGCTTCACGCCGTACAGCCCAACGGAACGTACGCCCGGGCGGGCGACCACTTCGCCGATTATCGCCGCATCGCGTCCTAACGCGTGAGACCGCAAATGCGCCAGCACGTTTTCCGCCTCGTCGCGGGCGACGGCGAGCACCAGCTTGCCTTCATTGGCGAAGTTCAGGGCGTCCAGACCAAGCAGCTCGCAGACGCCGCGCACCGTGTCGTTGACCGGCAGCGTTGCCTCCTGCAGTTCGATGCCGCAGCCGCTGGCGGCGGCGAACTCATGGGCGACCGCGTTAACCCCGCCGCGGGTGGCGTCGCGCAGGGCTTTCACTCCGCTCAGCGGGCGCAGGGTCTGGATAAGCGGCGTCAGCACCGCGCAGTCGCTGGACAGCGCGCCGTCCAGCCCCATCTGCTCGCGCAGGTTAAGGATGGTGGCGCCATGATCCCCCAGCGTGCCGCTGACCAGCAGCACATCACCGGCGCTAATCTGCTGCGTCCCCCAGTGAACGTCCGCCGGGATGGCGCCGATGCCGGCGGTGTTAATAAACAGCTTATCCGCCGCGCCGCGCGGCACCACTTTAGTGTCGCCGGTGACGATGGCGATCCCTGCCGCCCGGGCGGTGTCGGCCATGCTGGCGACCACCGCTTCCAGGGTGGCCATCTCCAGCCCCTCTTCGAGAATAAAGCCGCAGGAAAGATAGCGCGGGATGGCGCCGCTGACCGCCACATCGTTGGCGGTACCGCAGACGGCCAGCTTGCCGATATTGCCGCCGGGAAAGAACAGCGGGTCAATCACGTAGCTGTCGGTGGAGAAGGCGAGGCGGTCCCCCTGGGCGGCGAGCGCCGCCAGATCGAGGCGCGCCTGATCCTCCTGCTCCGCCAGCCAGGGGTTGGCGAAGGCCTGCATAAACAGGTCGCCGATCAGCTGCTGCATTGCCTGTCCCCCGCTACCGTGGGCTAACTGGACGCTTTTCATACTTCATTTTCCTGACTGCGATATTGATACCAGGCGGCGCAGGCCCCTTCAGAGGAGACCATTAGCGCGCCAAAGGCGCTTTGCGGATTGCAGGTGCTGGCGAAGAGCGGGCACTGGTGCGGTTTACAGCGGCCGGTCAGCACCTCGCCGCAGCGGGCGCGCGGGTCGTCGCACACGCGCTGCGGCGCCGGGCGAAAATGCGCCTCGGCATCGAAGCGCTGATAGGCTGGCGTAAGCTGCACGCCGGAGTCGCTGATGACCCCCAGGCCGCGCCATTCGCTGTCGCCATCCAGGCGGAAGACGTCGGCCATCGCCGCCTGCGCCAGCGGGTTGCCCTCATCCGGCACCACGCGACGGTACTGATTTTCCACATCGCTGCGCTGCGCTATTGTCTGCTCAACCAGCATCACCGCGCCTTGCAGTAGATCAAGCGGTTCGAAACCGGCGACCACTAAAGGACGGTGATAGTCGCTGGCGATAAAGCCGTAGGCCTCGGTGCCGATCACCATACTGACGTGGCCCGGGGCGAGAAAGGCGTCGATTCCGTTCTCCGGCTGGTCCAGCAGGCTGCGCAGGGTCGGCAGCAGGGTGATGTGCTGGCAGAAAAAGTAGAAGTTATCGACGTTGCGCTCTCGCGCCTGACGCAGGGTCAGGGCGGTAGCGGGCATGGTGGTTTCGAAACCGAGACCAAAAAAGACCACCTCGCGCTGCGGATTTTGCTGCGCCAGCCGCAGAGCGTCCATCGGCGAGTAAACGAGGCGGACATCGGCGCCGCGGGCTTTCGCCTGCAGAAGCGAGCCGTTTTTACCCGGCACGCGCATGGCGTCGCCGAAGGTGCAGAAGATCACTCCCGGGCGGCTGGCAATCTCAATGCAGGCATCGATGCGCCCCATCGGCAGGACGCACACCGGGCAGCCGGGACCATGAATAAATTCGATGTTCTCCGGCAACAGTTGGTCGAGCCCGAATTTAAAAATGGCATGGGTATGGCCGCCGCAGACCTCCATGATGCGCAGCGGTCGCGCGGCGGTGTGCGGCAGCAGACGAGCACGCTGCTGAAGATGGGCCACCAGCTGCATCACCTGTTCGGGGGCGCGGTATTCATCTACGTAACGCATTATCGCTCCTCGCCGTACAGCAGCGCGCCGACGTCCGGCTCCACGTCAAACATATTTTGCAGCGCCTCGAGGGTGTCGCGGGCTTCGGCTTCATTAATGACGCTCATGGCGAAGCCGACATGCACCAGCACCCACTGGCCGAGCCGCGGCTGGCCCTGCTCATCAACGGCGCCGACCAGCGTCAGGTCGACGTCGCGCTGAATACCGCAAACTTCCACCTTCGCCAGCACGCCGTCGATGGCGCAAATTTGTCCCGGAATGCCTATGCACATCGCTGCGTCTCCAGCCAGGTAAGCCACTGCTCCATGCCTTCGCCGCTGGTGGCGGAGACAAGAATAATTTCAATATGCGGATTGACCTCGCGGGCGCAGGCCAGGCACCGCTCAACGTCGAAATTGAGATACGGCAGCAGGTCGACTTTGTTCAGCAGCATCAGGGATGCCGCGGCGAACATGTGGGGGTATTTCAGCGGCTTGTCTTCGCCCTCGGTCACCGAAAGCACCGCCACCTTGTGTCGTTCACCCAGATCGTAGCTCGCCGGGCAGACCA
>OKEK01000082.1_pt1 | contig 13285 bp, 14 predicted proteins | sample 1610991 | NCBI WGS metagenome assembly OKEK01 (sample SAMN04436703, study PRJEB24849) | human gut metagenome | biome: human gut; feature: NICU; material: stool | host: Homo sapiens | place: USA: Saint Louis, MO | collected 2010-08-11 | reverse complement strand
ATGAATGGCGGAGACGACTTCCTCGTTGCCAGCTTTCCACACGCCGAGACCCAGCTGCGGCATCAGGTTGCCGTCGTGCAGTTTTATAACGGTTGGATGTGTCATGCCTTCCTCCTGTTAATGAACTCGGCGAAGCAGGATCCGCCGAGGGGTAGCATTAAGTCTGGACGAAATAGCTAAAAACGGTAGTAAAAACACCTCTCCCCGGCGTTTGTTTAACGTAAGGAGAGGTGAATCAGGCGGGGAGCGCTTAGCGTGCAGCCTCGTAAATACGGCGGCTGACGTCCAGGGTGATATCCTGATGTTCGCCAAGTTTAGTCATGCCGTGCTCTTCCAGTTTCGCCAGCAGCGCCGGGATGGAGCTACCGTCGAGACCGTAATCGGAAAGGCGGGTCGGCACGCCCATCTGCTCGAAGAACTGACGCGTTGCGGCGATGGCGGCATCGATACGTTGGTCGTCAGAGCCTTCGGTAATATTCCACACGCGCTCGGCATACTGCAGCAGCTTCTCGCGCTTGGCATCGCGTTTCTCATTCCACAGCGCCGGCAGCACGATAGCCAGCGTCTGGGCGTGATCCAGGCCGTGCATCGCCGTCAGCTCGTGGCCGAGCATATGCGTCGCCCAGTCCTGTGGCACGCCTGCGCCGATCAGGCCGTTCAGCGCCTGCGTCGCCGCCCACATAATATTGGCGCGCACGTTATAGTTCTCCGGTTCCTGCAGGGCTTTCGGGCCATCCTCGATCAGGGTCAGGAGAATGCCTTCGGCGAAACGGTCCTGGATTTTGCCGTCTACCGGGTAGGTCACGTACTGCTCGACGGTATGGACGAAGGCGTCAACCACGCCGTTCGCGACCTGGCGCGGCGGCAGGGTGTAGGTATAAACCGGATCGAGGATCGCGAACTGCGGCTGGACGTGCGAAGACATAAACGCGCGTTTGTCGCCGGTGGTTTTCCGCGATATGACCGCGCCTTTGTTGGATTCAGAACCAGTCGCCGGCAGAGTCAGTACCGAGCCCATTGGAATGGCGCTGGCAATTTTGCTGCCATAGGTTTCCAGAATTTCCCACGGATCGATATCCGCGTCGTAGTGGGCTGCTGCAGCGATAAACTTGGTGCCATCCAGCACCGAACCGCCGCCGACCGCCAGCAGGAAGGTCACTTTCTCTTCCCGGGCGAGTTTCACCGCATTCATCAGGGTTTCGTAAGACGGGTTCGGCTCGATGCCGCCAAATTCAAGGACATCCAGGCCATTCAGAGCGGTGAGGACCTGATCCAGGACGCCTGTTTTTTTGACGCTGCCGCCGCCGTAGGTGATCAGTACGCGGGCTTCCGCCGGGATCTGTTCACGCAGCTTTTCAATCGCGCCTTTGCCAAACAGAATGCGGGTTGGGGTATGCAGGTCGAAATTATTCATTGCTTAAGTCCTCCAAAGAGTAAAACCGTCGACAGGGACGATACCGCTGCCCGATGAAGGTTATTGTGGTCCTGGCGCCGTTGACCCTCAATGCACATTCCTGCCGATGTCTTGCCTATTTCTCCATATGGCTGGAGAATTTGTAGCGGCCTGCGCACAATGTACAGGTGAAGAAACATCGGGAGAGACGGTGGCAATGCAACACGCAGAGATATGTCGGACATTAACGGAGAAGATTAACCTGCTGAAAGATAAGCACGAAATGTTAAGTTCGTTGCTGCCTGACGTCCGTTTGCTGTACGGAACGCAACCGGGGCCCCGGACGCCGGTGATGTATCAGCCGGGGATCGTTTTTCTCTTTTCGGGCCATAAAATTGGTTATATCAATGAGCGGACTTTTCGCTACGATACAAACGAATATTTACTGCTGACCGTGCCGCTACCTTTCGAGTGCGAAACCTTTGCCACCCCGGAGGTGCCCCTCGCCGGGATGCGCCTGAACGTCGATATCCTGCAACTGCAAGAGCTGCTGATGGATATTGGCGAAGATCCGCTGTTTCAGCCCGCGGTCGCCTCCAGCGGGATAAACTCCGCGGTACTCTCGGAGGATATTCTGTGCGCTGCCGAACGGCTGCTTGACGTGATGGAGCGGCCGCTGGACGCACGGATCCTTGGCAAGCAAATCGTCCGCGAAATTCTGTATTATGTGCTGACGGGGCCCTGCGGCGGCGCGCTGTTGGCGCTGGTCAGCCGGCAGACCCACTTCAGCCTGATAAGTCGCGTGCTCAAGCATATCGAAAGCCAGTACACCGAAAACCTCAGCGTCGATCGGCTGGCGGCGGAAGCGAATATGAGTGTGTCAGCGTTTCACCATAATTTTAAAGCGGTGACCAGCACTTCTCCTTTGCAGTATCTGAAAAACTACCGTTTGCACAAAGCACGAATGCTGATGATCCATGACGGCATGAAGGCCAGCGCGGCGGCGATGCGCGTGGGATATGAAAGCCCTTCGCAGTTCAGCCGCGAGTTTAAGCGCTACTTCGGTTTGACGCCGGGAGAAGACGCCGCGCGTATTCGCACGATGCAGGGGATGTAATACCGGGAAAGGGCGGCCGGGCGGGCGCAGGCCCCCCGGCAGGTAAGCGTCAGGCGCTGCAATATTTCTTTTTAATGACCACGAACAGCGTGCCGAGCAGGCCAGCCAGCAGCAGGGCAATCGGCAGGATCATCAGACAGGTCATCACCTGATCTTCATGGCGCTTCACAAACGGGATCATGCTCAGCGCATAGCCAAGACCCGTCACCACACAGACCCACAGCAGGGCGCTCAGCCAGTTGAAGAACTGGAAGCGGCGGTTCGGCAGGCCAGAAATCCCGGCCATGGTTGGCAGCAGGGTGCGGACAAACGCCAGAAAACGGCCCGCGAGCAGCGCCAGCAGGCCGTGGCGGTCAAACATGCAGGTGGCGCGCTGATGGTACTTATGCGGCAGATGCGCCAGCCAGCCTTTCACCGTTTGCGTATTGCCCAGCCAGCGCCCTTGCACATAGCTCAGCCAGCAGCCGAGGCTGGCGGCGGCGGTCAGAATGGCGATAGTGGGCACAAAGTCCATGACGCCTTTAGCAATCAGCGCGCCGGCGAGCAGCAGCAGGCTGTCTCCCGGTAAAAAGGAGGCGGGCAGCAGCCCGTTTTCCAGAAACAGGGTCGCGAACATAACCAGATATACAACGCCCACAACGTGAGGGTTCGCCAATGCGGCAAAATCATGTTGCCACAGCGCGGCGACAATCTCTTGAATGACAACCATGGACTTTCCTAAGTGGTACCGTATTGTTGACTAGTGTACTCCTGAAGAGGCCCGAGCACCTTGATCCCGGGCGCAACAAAAGCGGCCGCTTTGCTAAAAAGCGTCCGCTATTGTTGCCACTGACTGTCACTTTACACGATACGCGCGAAGCCCGCTGCTAAATCCGCCTGCAGATCGTCAACATTTTCGAGACCAATGTGCAGGCGGATCAGCGTGCCGCTGAAGTCGACTTCAGCATCCGGTCGAATGTGGGCGATTTGCTCCGGCTGGTTGGCGAGAATCAGCGACTCAAAGCCGCCCCACGAATAGGCCATACTGAACAGGCTGAAATTGTCGAGGTACTCCGCCAGTTCGGCATCATTGAGGCGCTTGCTGAGCACAAACGAGAATAGCCCGCTGCTGCCGGTGAAATCACGTTTCCAGAACTCATGACCTTTACTGCCGGGCAGGGCGGGGTGGTTTACCCGCGCCACCTGCGGGTGCTGCGCCAGCCACTCGGCGATGCGCAGGCTGCTTTCATGATGCTGACGCAGGCGCACGCCTAGGGTGCGCAGGCCGCGGCTGGTCATATAGGCAGTATCGGCGTCCAGCATTTGCCCCATCAGGTAGGCATTTTCACGCAGCTGCGGCCAGCAGCGCGCGTTCGCCACCGCGGTGCCCACCATGGCGTCGGAATGGCCGATCAGGTATTTGGTGCCTGCCTGAATGGAAATATCAATGCCAAAATCCAGGGCTTTAAACAGGATCCCCGCCGCCCAGGTGTTATCGATCATGATAATCGCTTCCGGGGCGACCTGACGCACGGCGGCGACTATCGCCGGCACATCGTGCACTTCCATGGTGATCGAGCCGGGCGATTCGAGGAACACCACGCGGGTCTCAGGGCGAACCAGACGGGCGATATCGGCGCCGATTAAGGGATCGAACCAGCTGGTGGTGACGCCGAGTTTGGCGAGAATTTTGGTACAAAAGTCCTGGCTTGGCTCATAGGCGGTATTGGTCATCAGCACATGGTCGCCTTGCTCGACAAACGCCAGGATAGTGTTAGCCACCGCCGCGGCGCCGCAGGGGAAGAGGGCGCAGCCGGCGCCGCCTTCCAGCTCGCACATCGCTTCCTGCAGCGAGAAATGGGTCAGGGTGCCGCGACGACCGTAGAACAGCTCGCCGTTGGCCCGATTGCGGGTGGCGTGCTTTTTGGCCTCGACGGTGTCGAAAACCAGCGATGACGCGCGCTGGATAACGCTGTTCACTGAGCCCTGGGTGTACTTTTTGCTCCGCCCGGCGTTGACCAGCGCGGTATCAAGATGTTTATCAGCCATGTTGACGAACCTGTTTTTATACGTCTGGACGTCTAAACTAACATGAATCTGCTTTTCTGTACCAGCGCACCGCCGATACAGGCGAAAATTTTACTAGGCCCGCGGTTAGCCGCTTTTTTACTGCGTAAGCGCAAGGAAAATAAACGTGATTTGCTCCACAGTGTAAATACTAATGAGAACCACTATCAATTCGATGTCGTTTTGATATTATTGTGGGCAGATTTTGTGATTATCGTCGTGGAGATAGAGCGTGGGTAATAATTTGATGCAGGCGGATCTCTCCGTTTGGGGTATGTATCATCATGCCGATATTGTCGTTAAGGTGGTGATGATTGGCCTGATTCTGGCGTCGGTCGTCACATGGGCCATCTTCTTCGGTAAAGGGGCGGAAATCCTCGCCAGCAAGCGTCGCCTCAAACGTGAACAGCAGCAGCTGGCGGAAGCCCGCTCTCTCGATCAGGCCAGTGATATCGCCAGCGCCTTTGAGGCGAAAAGCCTCACCACCCAGCTTATCAATGAAGCGCAGAACGAACTCGAACTCTCTGCCGGTGCCGAAGACAATGAAGGCATCAAGGAACGAACCGGTTTTCGCCTTGAGCGCCGCGTTGCGGCGGTTGGTCGCCATATGGGGCGCGGAAACGGCTATCTGGCGACCATCGGCGCCATTTCCCCGTTTGTGGGCCTGTTTGGTACCGTCTGGGGCATCATGAACAGCTTTATCGGCATCGCCCAGACCCAGACCACCAATCTTGCGGTGGTAGCGCCGGGCATCGCAGAAGCGCTGCTGGCGACGGCCATCGGCCTGTTCGCCGCCATCCCGGCGGTGGTCATCTATAACATCTTCGCCCGCATGATCGGCAGCTACAAGGCCTCGCTCGGCGACGTCGCCGCTCAGGTACTCCTGCTGCAAAGCCGCGATCTGGACCTCAGCGCCAGCGGCGTGAAGCCGGTGCGCAGCGCGCAGAAATTACGGGTAGGTTGATCGGCTATGGCGATGCGTCTTAATGAAAACCTGGACGATAACGGCGAAATGCATGAGATCAACGTGACGCCGTTTATCGACGTCATGCTGGTTCTGCTGATTATCTTTATGGTGGCCGCGCCGCTGGCGACGGTCGACGTGAAGGTCAATCTGCCGGCCTCCTCCAGCCAGCCGCAACCGCGACCGGAAAAAACCATCTACCTGTCGGTGAAGGCGGATAAGAGCATGTTCCTCGGCAACGACCCGGTTACCGAAGCGAATATGATTAACGCCCTGGATAGCCTGACCGCCGGCAAAAAAGATACCACCGTCTTCTTCCGCGCGGATAAAACCGTCGATTACGAGACGATGATGAAAGTGATGGATACCCTGCATCAGGCGGGCTATCTCAAGATCGGGCTGGTGGGCGAAGAGACCGTCAAAGCGAAGTAACCTCCCCCTTTCCACTTTTCTCCTCAGGCTGGCCTTGCGCCAGCTTTTTAATAGGTGGCGCAATAACTTGTAAGACCAATCTTATAGATGTGTGACAACTTTCTCAGTTAACAGAAAACATAAACCCGATGCGAAAAATGACAATAGGATAGTTTTTATCCTGCCTCTACAGTGAATACCACTTCATCTGAGAGGGATTATATTGTGAATCACGATAATAAACTGTCATTTGCGGAGAAGCTGGGATATGGCATGGGGGATGCAGCCTGCGGTATCGTTTACTCTTCGGTAACCATGTTTCTGACATGGTTTTATACGGATATTTACGGGCTTTCTGCTGCCGCAGTCGGAGTGATGTTCCTGGTGACGCGGGTTCTGGATGCGATTACCGATCCGCTAACCGGCATTGTTGCAGACCGTGTAAAGACCCGCTGGGGCCATTTTCGCCCGTGGCTTATCTGGTTTGCCGTACCTTATGCCGTGCTGGCGGTAATGACCTTCACGACTCAGGAATTTGGCGCATCGGGGAAACTGGTTTATGCCTATCTGACCTACACCTTACTCATGCTGTGTTACCCTTTATCAATATTCCCTACTGCGCATTGGGCGGAGTCATTACGCGTGATGAGAAGGATCGCCTTTCAGCCCAGTCATATCGTTTTACGATCTCATCTCTGGCCGGTCTGATGGTTTCTGTCGCAACCCTGTTCCTGGTGGATTTTTTCGGTAAAGAAAATAAGCAGTTTGGTTTTCAGGCGACAATGGGAATCATGGGCGCGATCGCTATTGTAATGCTGGCTTTTTGCTTCTTCTCTACCAAAGAACGCGTGGCTCCAGCTGTTGAACAGCAGGGGAGCATACGCGAAGACCTCCGTCAGCTGCTGGCGAATGACCAGTGGCGTATTGTGGCGATAATTACTTTTTTCTCCAGTATGGCCGGGGTTATGCGCAGCGCCGCCACGCTCTATTATGCAACCTACCTGATGTTAGGCGGTGTGGAGTCAGCGGCGGGAACGGCCATGAAATCAGCATTTGTTTCCACCAGCGTCGTTGGCACGATTATCGGCAGCATCGCCGCCGGATGGCTGGCCAAGCGCTATCGCGCGGTATCGCTGTTTAAAAATATCAACCTCCTGCTGGTCCTGGTTGGCGTCGTAATGTTCTTTGTGCCGCCGACCTGGCTGCCGGTGGTGTTCCCTTTATACTTCCTGGTCGGCTTCTTCCATCAGATGTACCAGCCGTTTAAATGGAACATGATGGCCAACGCTGCCGATTATGGCGAATGGAAGTTTGGCCGTCGCATCACGGGATTATCCTATTCCGGTAATCTGTTTGCTTTGAAAATGGGCATGGCGGTTGCTGGCGCCGCCGTAGGTTTTTCACTTGGGCTATTTGGCTATCAGGCGGGCGTAACGGCGCAGACTCCGCTGGCGACAATGGGAATTGTGGGGCTGTTAACCCTCGGTCCATCACTATCTTACCTGCTCCTGTGGTGGCTGGCGCGTTTCTATAAGCTGGATGACAAAATGATGCAGACAATTCAGCGCGAGCTGTCCATGCGTCAGCAGCAGGGGCATTCAGAGACGCATTTGCCGCTAAACGCCGTTCCGGAAAAGGCCTGAGGAGATGCGAAATATGACCCCTTCTGAATACCAGAATCCTATCTTATGCGCCGATTATTCCGACCCGGATATCGTGCGCGTAGGCGATGATTTCTTTATGGTCTCTTCCAGTTTTAACCATGTGCCCGCTTTACCGATCCTGCATTCAACGGACCTGGTTAATTGGACTATCATCAACCACGTTATGGATGAACTGCCGCTACCTGGTTATGACCGGTATCAGCCGGGTAAGGGCGTATGGGCGCCGTCGATTCGCTGGCACGATGGCAAGCTGTGGGTCTGCTTCAGCACGCCAGATGAAGGTATTTTTATCTGCCATACCGAGGATCCGTGGGGGGAATGGAGCGCTCCGCACTGCCTGCGCGAGGCCAGAGGTTGGATAGATCCCTGCCCGTTCTGGGACGACAATGGTCAGGCCTGGTTGGTACATGCCTTCGCCCATAGCCGCAGCGGCATCAAGCATAAACTGCAGTTGTTTGCGATGGCGCCGGACGCCAGCGAATTGCTGGGCGAAGGGCAGATTATCTATGACGGCTGCTGCGATTTACCTACCCTTGAGGGGCCAAAGGTTTATCAACGCGCCGGTTGGTACTACATCTTTGCTCCTGCGGGCGGGGTTGAAAATGGCTGGCAGACGGTACTGCGCGCGCGCCAGATGACGGGGCCCTGGGAAGCCAAAAACGTGCTTTTCCAGGGAAACACCTCGATAAATGGACCACATCAGGGCGGCTGGGTGGAGGGTGAGGAGGGCGAATGCTGGTTTGTTCATTTCCAGGACTTACACCTCTATGGCCGCGTGGTTCACCTCCAGCCGATGTCCTGGGGTAACGATGGCTGGCCGCGTATCGGTGAGCAGATTGGCAACTGCGGCGTCGGACAGCCGGTTTTACGTTGGCCGCGTCCTAAAGGGTTAACGCCTTCACCGGCATTGGCGCCGCAAACCAGCGACTATTTTGCGCAAGGCCAACCGGGAATACAGTGGCAGTGGCAGGCTAACCCCAGCCCTGAGTGGCTGCTGCCAGCGAAAGGCGAACTTCGATTACGCTGCGTCCCATTATCCGAAGTCGATGGACAGAGAGCGTTATACTGGGCGCCGCAGCTGTTGCTGCAGAAATTCCCGGCGCTAACTTTTAGCGCGAAAACAAGCGTAACGTTATATGCCGCTCAGGACGGTGATGCCGGAGGCCTGATCGTATACGGCGAACGCTACGCCGCTTTGCTGGTGGAGTTTGGGCAAGGGGGTTACCGGCTCGTGTGGCGACACGGTTGGATGAGCGATGCGGGCGTGGTGCGCGAAACTCGTCAGGTTCTTGCTGAGCTTAAGTGCGGCAAGTGTCAGCTGCAGGTGGCCGTAGGCGAAGGCGGCCTGTGTCAATTTTCCTGGCGAGCCGAGGAGGAGTGGCGGAAGGTTCCTCTTTGTTTTGCTGCCGGGAAGGGAAAATGGGTCGGCGCGAAATTTGGCCTGCTGGCTGCTTCAATGGTTGGCCTACAAAGCGAGGGCTACTCCGCTTTGCAGGACTTTGAGGTCATACTTTAAAGAAACCGTTTCTGGCCGCCTGTAGATGACGCTGGCGGCTGATGTTGCATAAGCGTAACCCTGTTGCGATATAATGGCGGCCGTTTATGTTAACTGACAGGATCTTATGGAACGCTTTCTGGAAAATGCTATGTACGCCTCGCGCTGGCTGCTGGCGCCGGTTTATTTTGGCCTCTCGCTCGGTCTGATTGCGCTGACCATCAAATTTTTTCAGGAGATCTTCCACATACTGCCGCATATTTTTAGCGTCAGTGAGTCGGATATGATTCTGACCCTGCTGTCGCTGGTGGATATGACCCTGGTGGGCGGTTTGCTGGTGATGGTGATGTTCTCCGGGTATGAAAATTTTGTCTCGCAGCTGGATATTAACGAGGGTAAAGAAAAACTCAGCTGGCTGGGCAAAATGGACGCGACTTCGCTGAAAAATAAGGTTGCCGCCTCCATCGTGGCGATCTCCTCTATTCACCTGCTGCGGGTGTTTATGGATGCGAAAAACGTCCCGGACAATAAGCTGATGTGGTACGTGATTATCCACCTGACCTTCGTGCTTTCGGCCTTTGTGATGGGCTACCTTGATCGTCTGACCAAAGTGAAACACTGATCCCTTCTCTCCCGGCTGTGTTAGCCGCTGGGCTGTTTCTCCCCGTTTCATGCTTTTCTGGGCTGGCGTATGTCCGGGCTTCTGCTTTGCTTAAAGAGCGCTTAACAACGGAGGCAGGGTAATGACGCGATTAACGGCCAAAGATTTCCCGCAGCAGTTGCTCGAATATTATGACTACTATGCCCACGGCAAAATCAGTAAACGCGAGTTTCTCCAGCTGGCGGGGAAATATACTGTCGGCGGGATGACCGCGCTGGCGCTGTTTAATCTGCTGTAGCCCGACTATGCCCTGGCAGAGCAGGTACCGTTCACCGACCCGGATATCCGCCCGGAGTATATTCATTATCCCTCTCCTGACGGTCACGGCGAAGTGCGGGCTTACCTGGTGACGCCGACAAAAATAGCCGACAAAGCGCCCGCTGTGGTGGTGGTGCATGAGAACCGCGGCCTGAACCCCTATATTGAAGATGTAGCCCGGCGGGTAGCGAAAGCGGGGTATATCGCGCTGGCGCCGGATGGCCTGAGCGCCGTCGGCGGCTATCCGGGGAATGATGATGAAGGCCGCGCCCTACAGCAGAAAGTCGATCCCGTGAAGCTGATGAATGATTTTTTTGCGGCGGTCGCGTTTATGGCGAACTATCCACAGGCGACGGGGAAGGTCGGTATCACCGGTTTTTGCTACGGCGGCGGCGTCAGCAACGCGGCAGCGGTGGCGATCCCCGAGCTGGCCTGTGCGGTGCCGTTTTACGGTCGCCAGCCGCCGCTGAAGGAGGTCGATAAAATTAAAGCACCGCTGCTGCTGCACTATGCCGGCCTCGATAGCGGCATTAATGAAGGCTGGCCTGCCTATGAACAGGCGTTGAAGGAACACCATAAAGTCTACGAGGCCTATTTCTATCAGGGCGTGAATCACGGCTTTCATAATGATTCCACGCCGCGCTACGATCGGGCTGCGGCTGATCTGGCCTGGCAACGCACGCTGGCATGGTTTGAGAAGTATTTACGCTAGCGCAACCGTCATAAATAGCGCTACCGCTCGCTCAAAAAAACGCTATATAATTTATTATATAACGATTGGGAGGGCGCGATGGAAAATCATTTTGGCAAAGGCTTAATGGCGGGGCTACAGGCCTCCTATGCTGACACCGCCGCGCATGCGGCGAATTTTTGCGCCGACTATAAACGCGGGTTTGTGCTCGGCTACTCGCACCGCATGTTTGAAAAAACCGGCGACCGCCAGCTCAGCGCCTGGGAAGCGGGGATCCTCACCCGTCGCTATGGCCTTGACAGAGATGTGGTGATGGATTTCTTCAAAGAAGGTGGGTCGGGTATGGCGATGCGCTATTTTCTGGCGGGCTATCGGCTGGAAAGCTAAACAGGACGGCTTCGCAGGCGGAACCGTCCTGTGGTGGGAACCCTTTCCCGTCAACGGGAAAGGGTGAAGACCTTACGCCTGGCGCTTATCTTCCGTTTGGGTGTCAAAGTCTCGGGCATCATGGCGCTCATGCAGCTGCTCATTGAGCGGGCCGTTGGTGCGGTTGACGATGCGTCCGCGCTTGACGGCCGGGCGGTTGCCGACATCCTGCGCCCAGCGCAGCACGTTTTTATAGCTCCCGGCGTCGAGGAACTCCGCCGCGTTATAGACATTGCCCAGCACTACGTTGCCATACCACGGCCAGACAGCCATATCGGCGATGGTGTACTCCTCGCCGGCCACATAGCGACCGCGGGCGAGCTGTTTGTCCAGCACGTCGAGCTGGCGTTTGGCTTCCATCGTAAAGCGGTCGATCGCGTACTCGATCTTCACTGGCGCATAGTTATAGAAGTGGCCGAAGCCGCCGCCGAGGAACGGCGCCGCGCCCTGCAGCCAGAACAGCCAGTTGAGGGTTTCGGTGCGACCGGCAGGATCTTTCGGCAGGAAGAAACCAAATTTTTCCGCCAGATAGAGAAGAATGTTGCCGGACTCAAATACCCGGGTCGGCGGCGTGGTGGAATGGTCGCTGAGGGCCGGGATCTTCGAGTTCGGGTTGATCTCGACAAAGCCGCTGGAAAACTGATCCCCTTCGCCAATGCGTATCAGCCAGGCGTCGTACTCCGCGCCGCTGACGCCCAGCGCCAGCAGCTCTTCAAGCATGATCGTCACCTTCTGGCCGTTGGGTGTACCGAGTGAGTATAGCTGGAGCGGATGGGTTCCTACCGGCAGGACGCGTTCATGAGTCGCGCCGGAAACGGGACGGTTGATGTTGGCGAACGCGCCGCCGCTGTTTTGCTTCCATTCCCACACTTTTGGTGGCTGGTAGTTTTGCTCTGACATGCTGGTTTGCCTTTTTCGTGGATGTACAAAAAGTGTAGCAGGTGACCTCAGGCCATAATCCGCGCGGCCCACACGCTGACATCATCGCCGCTGCCCAGATCCGGCTGCACCAGGCCGTTGACCATAAAGGTCGGCGAGACATGGATGCCGTTCTGACGGGCGTATTTACTGTGCCACTTGATCACGTCCTGCAGCTCCGGGCGGGCAAAGGCGGCCCCCAGCAGCACGTGACTGTAGCGTTCAATGCGCTCAATGATTTGCTGCGGCGTGGCGTTCATGTTCGGCCCGCTGCAGTGATCGGTAAACTCAAACTCTTCCCGATGGTCGGCCACGGCCTGCATCACCTTATGCGCCTGCTCTCTGCCGTGCGGCAGGGTGGACGCGGCGAGGATGCAGCGGACGATAACCCCGGAGAACAGATGCCACGGCTGCGACTGCAGGCGTATCTTGATGGTCACGTTATCGGCGCCGACCTCATCGAGCAGATCGTCGAGTTTATTAAACGCGCGGACAGAGTAGGGGCAGGTGGGCTCAAGGAACACCTCAAACGTCCGCGGGCCGTGTCCCCAGACCAGCGGTTGGGCATTCAGATGCGAGGGTGTGCTCATTGTCGACTCCTGATGTTGCGTTGTTTTTTTGTTATATCACCGATAACGATATCACTTTTGTTTCCGGCTGCAGGGTTATTTTCCTTAACGGCACGATTAGCGAAACGAATGAGTGGTATCATCGTTACACCTCTGTCTGGTAAGTGCCTGCGGCAGGATAAGAAGAGGGAGTTTTGTTTCGCCAACTGCCCTGGCTGCATTAATTTGAGGTCAGGCTAAATGAGCAAAGGATCGACAAGCAGTGACGCCCCGTTTGGGACATTGTTAGGCTATGCACCCGGTGGCGTAGCGATTTATTCATCGAATTACAGTAGCTTAAATCCGCAGGACTACCCGGATGACGCGACGTTTCGCAGCTACATCGGCAATGAGTATATGGGGCATAAATGGCAGTGCGTGGAGTTTGCGCGCCGCTTTCTGTTCCTGACCTATGGCTTTGTCTTCACCGATGTGGGGATGGCTTATGAAATCTTCTCCCTGCGTTTCCTGCGCGAAGTGGTCAATGACAATATTTTGCCGCTGCAGGCCTTCGCCAACGGCTCCCGCCGTCCGCCTATCGCTGGTTCGCTGCTGATCTGGCAGAAGGGGGGCGAGTTTAATCACCCCGGCCCTGTGGCGGTGATCCCCCAGCTTGTCTGCACTCAGGTCCGT
>OKEK01000070.1_pt1 | contig 13974 bp, 10 predicted proteins | sample 1610991 | NCBI WGS metagenome assembly OKEK01 (sample SAMN04436703, study PRJEB24849) | human gut metagenome | biome: human gut; feature: NICU; material: stool | host: Homo sapiens | place: USA: Saint Louis, MO | collected 2010-08-11 | reverse complement strand
TGCCAGGCATCAAATAAAGCAGAAAGCCCGGTCGAAAGACCGGGCTTTTTGTTTTATCTGTTGTTTGTCGGTGAGCGCTCTCCAGAGTAGGACAAATCCGCCGGGAGCGGATTTGAACGTTGCGCAGCAACGGCCCGGAGGGTGGCGGGCAGGACGCCCGCCATAAACTGCCAGGCATCAAACAAGTGAAGAGCCCATCCTGCCGGATGGGCTTTTTGCGTTTCTGTCGTCCGGCCAGCGTGCCGGCATGTCTCCCCGGTGGCGCTGCGCTTACCGGGGCTACAAAACCGTACCCCGGACAAAGTGCGCAGCACCGCCTTTATTGCTTCGCAAAATAGCGTGACGAATGCTTGTGGCATGGTCAACCGGATAGTGAATTTACCGGATGATACAAGTCGGAAAATAATTATCAGCAGCTACGATTAATATTATCTCTTTATTTCAGCGCCATTATATTGTGCCCCGGTAAAATAATGATGCGGTCTCTTCCTCCCACAAAATAACGCGTTTACGCTTCAGAAAAAATATTTCCGTGACTGGATACTTCGCTTCCGGATGTATTGTGGCGAACGGTATGCTTCTTCCCTGTTTTTGTCTAAATGAGCTTTATCATTAACACTTTGTTAACTTGATCTGGTTTATATGGCAGCAAATTTGATATACAAAGGGGGATGATTGCCTGTATGGATGCTGCCCGAAATACCTTGCGAGACATATGCTGGTTCTCGGCTGGCAAATGAGAATAGAAATGAAAATCCTGCTTAACTGGTCGCCATTGCGCCAGCTCTTCACTTACATTCAGGAGCGCTTTACCTTTCTGGTGCTGCTCTGCTGGCCTGCGATTATCTGGTTGTTCTGCCGGGTCGGCGTGTGGCTCACCGATAACGTTTATGAACTGCTGGGAAAATCACCCGCCCAGTCCTTCACCGTCTACCTGCAGCCGTTTATGACCCCCGGCACGCTGCTGCGCATCTCCATCAGCTGGGTGGTATTGCTGTTCATTCTCTTCAGTATGGCGATGGCCTTCACCTGGGGTTTACGTCGCTTTATGAATCGCCATAAATAAACCATTCGGCCGCCGCAAGTCGACGGCCCTTCTTAAGCCTTTATGCCATCTCACCGATAGTCTTACGAAAACGCAGCAACGCGATAGTAAAGAACACTCCGCCGATAGCCAGCAAGGTTAAGAACTGCGGCCAGACGATGGCGAAGCTGGCGCCTCGATACAATATCGCCTGCGCCAGGCTGACGAAGTGGGTGGTCGGCATGGTCAACATAATATCCTGTACCAGCTGCGGCATACTTTCTCGCGGCGTGGATCCGCCGGAGAGCATCTGCAGCGGCAGTAAGACCAGGATCATCAGCAGCCCCAGCTGCGGCATCGAGCGGGCGAGGGTGCCCATAAAAATGCCGATTGAGGTCGTGGCGAACAGGCTGAGCGCCACCCCCAGCATAAACAGGGGAATCGACCCTTCAATGGGCACCTGCAAAATCCCCTGTACCATCAGCACCAGCGACAGCCCGGAGACCACCAGCACCACCAGACCCATTGACCAGATCTTGGCCATCATGATTTCAAACGGCGTGACCGGCATCACCAGCAGATGCTCAATGGTGCCATGTTCCCGCTCGCGGATCAGCGCCGAACCGGTGAGGACAATGGCCAGCATGGTGATATTGTTGATGATCGCCATCACCGCGCCAAAGCGCTCCTGCTCAAGGTTAGGATTAAAACGCATCCTGACCGCCAGCTCTACCGGCAGCACGCTGTTATCCCGATAGCGGGCGATAAAACTGTTTACTTCGCCGGTGATAATATTCTGGATGTAACCGTTGCCGGTAAAGGCCTGACTCATGCGCGTGGCGTCGACGTTGACCTGGATTTCCGGCTGCCGACCGGCCAGTACATCGCGCTGGAAGTTAGGCGGGATGTTGATGGCGAACGTGTAGCGCCCGGCATCCAGCCCGGCGTCCATCTCATCAGCGGTGATCAGCTCCGGCTCAAGAAACCAGGGACGGTAAAAAGCGTTAATAATGCGTGAGGAGAGCTGGGATTTATCCATATCAGCAACCGCGATCGGCGCCAGGTGCAGCGAACCGGGCATCACCGTGGCCGAGGAGTACACCGACACGGTAAACGCAAACACGATCAGCGCCAGCATCGCTTTATCACCGAGCAGGCTGCGCAGTTCTTTGACGCCAAGATTATAAATATTGCGTAATCCGCGCATCATCCCTCCTGTTTCTTCAGCAGCAGCACGCTCAACCCGAGCACCAGCGGCACCGCAATCAGTAGCGGAATGAATGAGCCCCACAAATCTCTAATATTCAGCGCTTTGGAAAAGGTCCCGCGGGCGATAGTCAGGAAGTGGCTGGTCGGGTAGATTTGCCCAATCCAGCGCCCGGGACCTTCCAGCGAGGCCACCGGATCGATCATTCCGGAAAACTGGGTTGCCGGGATCAGCGTAATAATCGCGGTACCGAAAATAGCGGCGATTTGGCTCTTCATAAAGGTTGAGATCAGCAGCCCCAGACCAGTGGCGATGGTGACATACAGCAGCGCCGCCAGGGTCAGCGTCAGGAAACTCCCCTTATGCGCGACGCCAAAGACAAAGACCGACAGCGCGCACAGCAGGAAGAAGTTAAACATCCCCAGTACGATGTAAGGCAGCTGCTTGCCGAGCAGGAATTCGCTGCGGGTGGTTGGCGTCACGTACAAGTTGATAATCGATCCGAGCTCTTTCTCACGCACTACGCTCAGGGCGCTGAGCATCGCCGGGATCATCATCAGCAGCAGCGGGATCACCGCCGGGACGATGGCCGGCAGGCTCTTCACATCTGGATTGTAGCGATAGCGGGTCTCGATGGAGATGAGCGAGGTATCGCGCTGCGGGCTGCTCTGCCGGCCGGCCATCTCCTGCAGCCAGGCCAGATGCATCGCCTGTACGTAGCCGCGCACGGTTTCCGCGCGGTTGGGCATCGCGCCGTCCACCCACACGCCGATTTGCACCGGCGTGCCGCGGGCGATATCGCGACCAAAGTTCGGCGGGATCTCTATTGCCACCGCCAGCTCGCCGTCGCGCATCCGGCGGTCCAGTTCGTCATAGCTGTGCAGCGGCGCCTGCTCGATAAAGTAGCGTGAACCGGCTATGTTCTGCGACCAGCCCTGGCTGCTGAGGGTTTGATCGCGGTCGAGGACGGCAAAGCGCAGATCCTCAACGTCCATGCTGATCCCATACCCCATGATAAACATCAGGATCACCGTCCCCAGCAGCGCCAGCGTCGATCGTACCGGATCGCGGCGCAGCTCCAGCGCCTCGCGGCGGCTATAGCTAAACAGCCGGCGAAGACTGAAGGCCTGCCGTGGAGCCGTATGTCCGGAATGCGATGCCACAGCAGACGTGGGTTCTTCTGGTACTGGAGAGGACGGCTGGGCCTCTTTAAGCCAGGCGATAAACGCCTCTTCCAGGCTGTTTGAACCGCGCTGCTCGACCAGCGCCTGCGGCGTATCGCTGGCCAGCACTTTGCCGGCGTGCATCAGGGAGATACGATCGCAGCGTTCCGCCTCATTCATAAAGTGGGTGGAGATAAAAATGGTCACCTGATCCTGCCGCGCGAGGTCTACCATCAGCTGCCAGAACATATCCCGCGCCACCGGGTCGACGCCGGAGGTCGGCTCGTCGAGGATCAGCATCTCCGGGCGATGGATGACCGCCACCGCTAACGACAGGCGCTGACGGATCCCCAGCGGCAGATCGGCGGGAAGCGCGTCTTCAACCTCGGTCAGCATAAAGCGCTCGCACATTTCCGCCACCCGGCCGGGGATTTCGCCGTCCGGAATATGGAACAGGCGGGCGTGCAGCTCGAGGTTTTGCCGGACGGTCAGTTCGCTATAGAGCGAGAAGGCCTGCGACATATAACCCACCCGCTGGCGGGTGGCGATATCCTTCGGGTCGACCGGCTGGCCGAACAGCCAGGCTTCACCTTCGCTGGCGGGCAGCAGGCCGGTGAGCATCTTCATGGTGGTGGATTTGCCGCAGCCGTTGGAGCCGAGGAAGCCGAAGATTTCACCGCGGGCGATGCGGAAATTAACGTGGTCGACGGCAACAAAGTTGCCAAAGCGCATGGTCAGGCCGCGCGCTTCGATGGCGATCTCTTCCTCACGGCTGCCGCGCGGTGGGATAACTACCGCCCTATGCGCCTGACGCTGTGCTTCTGGCAGCAGGGCGATAAACGCCTGCTCCAGGATCTGGCTGCCGGTCTGGGCTTTGAGCTCTGCGGCGCTGCCGGTCGCCAGCACCTCGCCGGCGTTCATCGCCACCAGCCAGTCAAATCGCTCGGCCTCTTCCATGTAGGCGGTGGCCACCAGCACGCTCATCGCCGGCTGGCGCTGGCGAATACTGTCGATAAGCTCCCAGAACTGCGCCCGGGAGAGGGGATCGACGCCGGTGGTCGGTTCATCAAGGATCAGCAGCTGCGGATCGTGGATCAGCGCGCAGCACAGGCCGAGCTTTTGCTTCATCCCACCGGAGAGTTTTCCGGCGGGGCGATCGCGAAACGGCGCCAGCCCGGTACTCTGCAGCAGCTCGTTGATGCGCAGTTCGCGCTCGGCTTTATCGTGGCCGAACAGGCGGGCGAAGAAGTCTACATTTTCATACACCGAGAGAGTGTGATAGAGGTTTTTCCCCAGCCCCTGCGGCATCCACGCGATTTTCGGACACACCTCGCGGCGGTGATGCACATCGCGCATATCGCCGCCAAGCACCATCACGTTCCCCTGCTCGATGGTCCGCGCCCCGGCGATCAGCGAAAGCAGGCTCGATTTGCCGACGCCGTCCGGGCCAATCAGGCCAACCATACGCCGTGCCGGGATCGCCAGACTGATATCGCGCAGCGCGATGGTGGCGCCAAACTGCTGACCAACGTGTTCCAGCAGGGCGACGGGGGGCGAGGTATCCTGCGGCGTTAGTTTCATTGCGGCAACCTCACCGCCAGGGCTTCAGGCCAGGGTTGTTGTTTATCCAGCCGTACGTAAGCCATACCGGGCAGGCCGGTTTTGACATACTCCAGGTGCTGCGCCAGCAGCTCCGGCGGGATACGCGCTTTGACGCGGAACATTAGCTTAAGGCGCTCGTCGCTGGTCTCGACCGTTTTCGGCGTGAACTGGGCGACGCTGGCGACAAAGCTGATATTGGCCGGGATCACCAGATCCGGCGCGGCATCAAGGACCAAGCGCGCTTCGCTGCCGAGCGCCAGCAGACCTGCCTGTTCGGTGGGCAGAAAGAAGGTCATATAGACATCGGCGAGATCGACCATGTTCAGTACCCGGCCACCGGCGGCCAGGACTTCGCCTGGCTCAGCGACGCGATACTGAATGCGGCCGTCGCGAGGGGCTTTCAGCTCGCTATCGTCAATATCGGCGAGGATCCGCCGCTCGGTCGCCTGGGCGGCTTCGACGCGGGTTTGCGCCTGAACAATGCTGGTGCGGGCAGCTTCGATGGCGGCGCGGGCGGCGGAGACCTGGGCTTTCGCCGATTCCAGCGCCGCGCGGGCGCTCTCTGCGGCCGCGCGATCGTCATCCAGCTGCTGGGCGGAGACGGCGCCACGCTGGGAGAGGGCGTTGGAGCGAACATGGCGTTTCGCCGTGGAATCCAGCTCCGCCTGGCGCTGCTTCACTACCGCTTCGCTGGCGCGCATTTCACTTTGTCGCTGATCGAGCAAGGCTCTGGCGGCCAGGACCGCGCTTTCCGCTTCCTTGATTTGCGCGGCGGCTTCAAGACGCTGCTCGTTCAGTACCCGGGTATCCATTCTCGCCAGCACCTCTCCCTGGTGCACGAACTGACCCTCTTTGACCAGAATGGTGTCGATACGCCCGGCGATTTTACTGGCAATATCGACTTCGGTGGCTTCGATTCGGCCGTTGCTGCTGGCAAACCCCGCCGGGAGTCCCGGCGGGCGCAGCAGCCACCATGCGGCGGCGGCGAGCACCACCAGTAAGCCGACAAAATACCCTGCCCAACGTTTCTTTATTTTGTCCATACGCGACTCGCTTGATTCCCTGTGCTGAGTGGTGCGCGTGTTTCCTCCGGCGGGCGGAGCGTCCTTCGTGCGAAGGCCGAAAAAGTGGAGGGAGGGCCGCTGACGCCGCGCTCTGCCGCGCCGATGCGCAGCCGCTCGCTGGGCTACTTATGTGGTCATCATCAGCGATCCTGGCCTTAATGAAACACGCATAGTGAGAGCTACCGTTAACGCGATAGTAACAGCCGGGGCGATATTGTCCATACGAAAGACAGGGTCTTGTCGGCGTGTTAACAAAATTATCCGCACAGGGAGTATTTCACCATCTCAGAACAGCACCGGCAGACCCAGCCCACGCTTCACCTCATGCAGCGTCTGCTGTGTGAGGTGGTGGGCGCGTTCGCTGCCCTGGCGCAGCAGCTCCAGCAGCATCCCTTTATCCTGAATAAAAGTGGCCCTGCGTTCGCGGATCGGCGCCAGTAGCGTCTGCAAGCAGGTCTCCAGCTCATTCTTACACTGGCGATCGCCCAGCCCGCCGCGCTGATAGTGGGCTTTCATCTCTGCCACCCGCGCCTTATCGCTGTGGAATGCATCGAGATAGGTAAACACCACGTTGCCCTCGACATGCCCCGGATCGCTGACTCTCAGGTGCGTCGGGTCGGTATACATCGCGCTGACCGCGTGGTGGATCTCCTCCTCTGTGGCCGATAACGTCAGCGTATTGCCCAGCGATTTCGACATTTTGGCGTTGCCATCGACGCCCGGCAGGCGACTCACTTCGCTGAGTAGCGCCTTGCAGTGGCGCAGCACCGGCTCGCCGGTGAGGCTATTCATCTTGTGGACGATCTCGTTGGTCTGCTCAATCATCGGTAGCTGATCGTCGCCCACCGGCACCAGTTCGGCCTTGAACGCGGTGATATCGGCCGCCTGGCTAATCGGATAGGCGAGAAAACCCACCGGCAGCGAGCGGGCGAATCCTTTCTGGGCAATCTCATTTTTGACCGTCGGATTACGTTCTACGCGGGCGACGGTGACGATATTCATATACAGCGCGCTGAGCTCCGCCAGCGCCGGCAGGGCGGACTGCAGGCAAATAGTGGTGAGCCTGGGGTCGATGCCGACGGCCAGATAATCGGCCATGACTTCGAGGATATGGTGGCTGATTTTTTGCGGATTGCTGCCGTTGTCCGTGAGCCCTTGCAGGTCGGCGATCAGGATAAATTGCTGGTGGTTATGCTGCAGCGCGACGCGCTGGCGCAGCGAGCCGACGTAGTGGCCAAGATGAAGTTGGCCGGTCGGGCGGTCGCCGGTGAGGATGGTTTGTGGATGGTTCATCAGGGACTCCTTATCAGACTGTTCAGCCGAAAGACGTCCTGAAAACACCAAAGCCGCCTTCCGGCGGCTTTGAAAATGGAAACGTGTATCGTGCCGCCTGTTATGCAGGCAGCCACCAACGGCGGGGGTAGGTAACGATAACGTTTCTGTTCATAGGGAGTATCCTGCCACGGAAGGGGCGGGAGGCGCAATCAAAAATCACATACTTTTCCTGATGTTATTTATGTGATTGTTTTTCGGTAAATAACGAAGCGGGAAAAATATATTTTCTCTGCGACCCGATCATTATTCTGGAACAACAAACTATGTTGCATTTTTTTTGTGAAAAAGCTCACGCCACAGGATTATAGTATTATTATCCATATTTATAGCTGAATATTACCTGTCTGCTGTTACAGCTTGTGTTTATTCTCTTCTAAATTATTAACATTATTGCAATTTCTATCTATTTTCCCGCTTTGCGTCATACCCCTGTCTGACTACAACGTATTGAGGCTAATTATTATGCATAAACGTCTGGTCGTTAATATTTTTTCATCCTTGCTGTTGGGGGCTGCGCTTATTTCCGCGCCGGTATATGCGGCGGAAAAAACCGTAGTCAATATTTCAAAAGTGGACGGCATGCCATGGTTTAACCGGATGGGTGAAGGGGTAGTCCAGGCCGGGAAAGAGTTTAACCTCAACGCCTCCCAGGTAGGGCCGTCCAGCACCGATGCGCCGCAGCAGGTGAAAATTATTGAGGACCTGATTGCACGTAAAGTGGATGCCATCACTATCGTGCCTAACGATGCCAACGTGCTGGAGCCGGTATTCAAAAAAGCCCGTGACGCCGGCATCGTGGTACTGACCAACGAATCGCCCGGGCAGCCGAGCGCCAACTGGGATGTGGAGATCATCGATAACGAGAAGTTCGCTGCTGAATACGTGGAGCATATGGCCAAGCGGATGGGTGGCAAAGGCGGCTACGTTATCTATGTCGGTAGCCTTACGGTACCGCAGCACAACCTGTGGGCCGATCTGCTGGTGAAATATCAAAAAGAACATTACCCGGACATGCATGAAGTCACCCGCCGAATGCCGGTGGCGGAAAGTGTTGATGATTCCCGCCGTACCACGCTCGATCTGATGAAAACTTACCCGGATCTGAAAGCGGTGGTCTCTTTTGGTTCGAATGGCCCGATTGGCGCGGGGCGCGCGGTGAAAGAGAAGCGTGCGAAAAATAAAGTCGCGGTCTACGGGATGATGATCCCCTCGCAGGCGGCTTCTCTTATTAAGAGCGGCGATATTACCGAAGGGATCACCTACGATCCGGCGACAGCCGGCTATGCCCTCGCGGCCGTCGCCAGCACCCTGCTGAACGGCAAAACCATTGAGCCGGGATTTGAACTGAAAGAGCTCGGTAAAGCGGAGGTCGATAGCGACAAGCATATTATCCGCTTCCATAAAGTGCTGCTGGTAAATAAAGACAATATTGATTCGCTCTACTAATCCACCTTCCGGGGCGCCAGCCGCCCCGGCTTAACCAGCCAGGGGATGCTATGGAACCTTTCCTTTCCCTTCGACACGTCAGCAAAACCTTCCACGCCAACCGCGCGCTCAATGATATCAGCATCGACTTTATGCCCGGAGAAGTGCACTGCCTGGCCGGGCAGAACGGTTGCGGGAAGTCGACGTTGATCAAAATTATCTCTGGCGTCTATCGCCCGGATGAGGGCGCAGCGATGACGCTGGGCGGCAAGACGTGGCCCAAACTGACGCCAGCGGCCTCTGTCGCCCATGGGATCCAGGTGATTTATCAGGATCTGTCGCTGTTTCCCAATCTCAGCGTGTGGGAGAACATTGCTATAAACCACTATCATCGCGGCGTGCTGGTGAGGCGCAGCGAACTGCGACGCAGTGCGGAGCAGGCGATGCGCAGTATTAACGTCTCGCTGCCGCTGGATGCCGCCGTGGAATCGCTCTCCATCGCTCGCTGTCAGCTGGTGGCTATCTGCCGCGCGCTGGCGCAGGATGCCCGGCTTATCATTATGGATGAACCCACGGCCTCATTGACCCATCAGGAAGTGGAGGGACTATTGCATGTGGTGCGCCAGCTGCGTGAGAGGGGGATCTGCATCGTCTTCGTAAGCCACCGTCTGGAAGAGGTCATGGCCGTATCGGACCGCATCAGCGTGCTGAAGGATGGCAATCTGGTCGGCACCTTGCCGGCGGCAGAGGTAACCACCCGCCGGCTCGGTTTTCTGATGACGGGCCAGGAGTTTGACTATCAGGTGCGCGATCTGTGGCAGGGGCAGGGCAGTACGCCGGTGCTGGAGGTGCGCAATCTCAGCCGCAAAGGGGAATATCATAACGTCTCCCTGAAGGTCGAAGCCGGAGAAGTGGTGTCGATAGTCGGCCTGTTGGGCGCCGGGCGAACAGAGCTGTGCCTGAGCCTTTTCGGCATGACCCGCCCTGACAGCGGCGAGATCCTGATAAATGGCCAGCCGGTGCGGTTGCGTAGCAATCAGGACGCTATCCGCCACGGTATCGGCTATGTCTCCGAGGACCGTATGTCGCGCGGCCTGGTGATGAGTCAGTCGATTGAAAACAACATTATCAGCACCGTGTTTCATAAAGTGAAAGGCGCTTGCGGACTATTGAGTGATAGTAAAGCTCAGCAGCTGGTCGCAAGAATGGTCAACGCGTTGACCATTAAGGCGCCGGATACGCATCTGCCGGTGAATACCCTCTCCGGTGGTAATGCCCAGCGCGTTTCTATCGCCAAATGGCTGGCGATCTCTCCTAAGCTGCTGATCCTCGATAGCCCAACCGTGGGGGTGGATATCGCAAACAAAGCCGGGATCTATCATATCATCAGCGATTTGGCTGCCCATGGTATCGCCGTGCTGATGATTTGCGACGAGATTGAAGAGGCGTGGTACCAGAGTCATCGCATCCTGGTGATGAAGCAGGGCGAGTTGACCCATAGCTTCCTGCCGGACAGCAGTACCCAGCAGCAGATAGCGGAGGTGGTCAATGGCTAATCTGTTGAAACGACATGAATTCTGGTTAGGCATGTTCATTATTGCGCTGTGCCTGCTGCTGGGCTGGCGCAGTGAGGAATTTTTCACTTTCGGCAATCTTTACGACCTCGCTAATAACTATGCGATGCTGACCATTCTCGCCTGTGGTCTGTTCGTGGTGCTGATCGCCGGCGGGATTGATATCTCCTTCCCGGCTATGACCATTATCGCCCAGTACGGCATGGTGGTGATGCTGCAAAAAGTAGGCGGCAACTTCGCGGTGGCTTTTGTGCTTGCCGGCGGCATCGGCGTGCTGCTGGGGCTGGTGAATGCGCTGTTGGTTAATCGTCTGCGGGTCCCCTCGATCATTATCACCATTTCTACGCTCAACATTTTCTACGGTTTGCTGCTGTGGTTAAGCAAAGGTGTCTGGCTCTACGACTTCCCTCCGTGGTTTGAAAAGGGGGTTATGCTGTTCAAATATACCGATGCCGATGGTTACGATTACGGTCTGGGGCTGCCGCTGCTGACGATGATCGCCGTGGTGCTGTTGACCGCGTTTATCATGAATTTCACCACCGTTGGCCGCAAGATCTATGCCATGGGCGGCAACCGGGAATCCGCCAGCCGCGTCGGCTTCAGCGTGCTCCGCCTGCAGCTGTTCGTTTATGGCTATATGGGGCTAATGTCGGGGGCCGCAGGTGTCGTGCAGGCGTGGACAGTGATGACCGTTGCGCCGGATTCACTGCTGGGCTATGAGCTGACGGTGCTGGCGGCGGTGGTGCTGGGCGGCACCAGCCTGATTGGCGGGCGCGGAACTCTCACCGGTACGCTGCTGGGGGTGATTTTACTGGCGGTGATGCAGAACGGCCTGAACCTGCTAGGGGTCTCCTCCTACTGGCAGACCCTGATCACTGGGGCGATCATCGTCGTCAGCATCAGCGTAACTGCATGGAGCCAGCATCAGAACCGGAGCTTGTTATGAAAAAATCGTGGCGCAACAACGTTGAGTTTTACCTGATCGGCCTGCTGCTGCTGATGGTTATCGCCTTTAGCATCGCCATGCCAAACATCTTCTGGTCTGTCAGCAATTTCCAGTCGATTGCCTCGCAAATGCCGGTGCTGGGGATCCTGGCGCTGGCGATGGCCATGACTATGCTTTGCGGCGGCATTAATTTGTCAATTATCGCGACGGCTAACGCCTGCTCGCTGGTGATGGCCTGGGTGGCGACGAGCTATCCGCCTGGGGGCGCTACCGCGCTGGCGACGCTGCTGGCCGGCGGAGGGGCGGCGATGATCATTGGCCTGTGCAACGGGATATTGATCGCCGGGATCCGCGTTTCGCCGATCCTGGCTACCCTTGGCATGATGACCCTGCTCAAAGGGATAAATATTCTGATCACCGGCGGCAGCGCCATCGCTAACTATCCGCAGTGGGTGCTGTGGCTGAATCACGCCCAGTGGTTCGGTATTCCGCTGCCAATGTGGCTTTTTGCGGTGGTGGCGGCCGGGCTGTGGGTGCTGCTGGAGAAAAGCCCGCTGGGTCGGGCGATCATGTTGATCGGCTCCAACGAACGGGCGACCCATTATTCCGGGATCAATACCCGGCGGGTGTTGATGTGGGTATATGTCATCTCGGCCCTGCTCTGCGCGGTGGCTGCGTTTCTGATGATGTCGAAGCTGAACTCAGCCAAAGCATCTTATGGGGAATCGTATTTGCTGGTGTCGATCCTCGCGGCGGTGCTTGGCGGCGTGAATCCGGATGGCGGTAGCGGGCGCATCGTTGGGATGGTGCTCGCGCTGTTCCTGCTGCAGATTATTGAGAGTGGGTTCAATATCCTCGGTATCAGCCCCTATTTGACGATGGCGCTGTGGGGCGTATTGCTGCTGTGCTTTATCCAGGCGCGAGGCATGCTGGGACTGGAGAGAGCCGGGTAAATGACCCGTCCTCGGGGGCGAAGACGGGATAGCCAGTTATTCGCTACGCAAATGCACCGCCAGGCCGCTTTGCCCTGGCGCCAGCTCCGGGCGCAGCGTCAGCGACGGGATCAGATAATCGCCATGATTCTGGCGGCGGAATGGAATGGGCTCGGTTTGCCACAGCGTGTCCAGCCGCTCGGCCAGGGCGGCGCACTGATCGGCGAACTGCCCGGCATCGGTTTTATCCGTGCGGTAGAACACTAGCGGGGGAAGCACCTCAAAGCCGGGATAGAACAGCATACCGTGCTGAATGGGGAACAGGATGTCGTCGATGGGGCCATTGATCCCGCGTGGTGAATAGTGTTCCGCCCAGCCGCCGGCGGTGACGATCAGCATCGCCCGCTTGCCGACGAAAGTGCCTTCCCCGTAGCGATCGCCCCAGTGGCGGTCGCTGTGCTCGCCGACGCCATAGGCAAAGCCCCAGGCGTACACCCTGTCGATCCAGCCCTTCATGATGGCGGGCATCGAGAACCACCATAGCGGGAACTGGAAAATCACCGTATCGGCCCACAGCAGCTTTTCCTGCTCGGCTACGATATCCGCACTTTGGGTGCCCTGGGCAAAGGCCTGTTTGGAATCGAGGGTCGGCCGCCAGAACTCGCCGACCGGCGGGGCGCCGCTATCGTCGGCGTCATATCCGGCCTTCCAGCGCATAGCGTAGAGATCGGAAACCTGCACTTCATGCCCGGCCTGCTGCAGATGGCGGATGGCGAAATTTTTCAGCGCGCCATTGAGCGAGCGCGGTTCCGGATGGGCGTAAATCAGCAGTACTTTCATAATATCACCTCTGGCGTATGGAGAGCTGCAGAGTAGGAAAGCTGACGCTATAGTAGAAATTAATTACTTAAATTCCCGGTATAGTCGTGATTAATTTACAGCGTCTGGATCTCAATCTGTTGCGCACCCTGGATGTGCTGCTTAGCGAAAACAACGTTACCCGGGCGGCGCAGCGGCTGAATCTGTCGCAGCCCTCGGTAAGTATTCAGCTCGCCAGGCTGCGGGAGATTTTCGCCGATCCGCTGCTGATGCCGGGCCCGCGCGGCATGCAGCCCACCGCCCGCGCCGATGAGCTTCGCCAGCCGCTGCGCGCCGCATTAGCCGCGCTGGAGCAGGCGGTGGCGCCGGTCAGCCCTTTTGATCCGGCCACGGCGGCGGAGACCTGGCGGGTGGCGGCGACGGACTATATGGCCTCGGCGATCCTCCTGCCGATGCTGGCTGGGTTACGCCAGGCCTCTCCCGGCAGTCGGTTGGCGGTATTCGAACTGCAGCCGGCGCGGCTGGAGCAGCAGGCGGCCAGCGATACAGTAGATATCTTCTTTCATACCCGCGAGGGCGCGCCGCCGGGGCTGCATCAGCGCCTGCTGTTTCGCGAACGCTACGTGCTGGCTGGCCGGGTGGAACATCCGGCGCTGCGGCCTGGGCTTAGCCTGGAAACGTTCTGTCAGCTGGAGCACGTGATCGTCTCCCCGGACGGGGGCGGCTTCAGCGCGGCGACCGATATCGCGCTGGCGAACCTCGGACTGACGCGGCGGGTTGTCCTTTCCGTGCCACATTTCCTGTTTATGCTGGAGACCCTGCGCAATAGCGATCTGGTGGCGGTCCTGCCGGAGCGGCTGGTGCGCGGGCAGAGCGGGCTGGT
>OKEK01000069.1_pt1 | contig 14029 bp, 10 predicted proteins | sample 1610991 | NCBI WGS metagenome assembly OKEK01 (sample SAMN04436703, study PRJEB24849) | human gut metagenome | biome: human gut; feature: NICU; material: stool | host: Homo sapiens | place: USA: Saint Louis, MO | collected 2010-08-11 | reverse complement strand
ATGGACCTCCGTTATCTGCCCCTCCGCGTTGACGATCGCCGCATCCGTCGAGCCGGCGCCGAGGTCGAGGATCGCCAGCGGCGCCGCACAGCCGGGAGTGGTTAACGCCCCGGCGATGGCCATGTTGGCCTCCACGCCGCCCACCACCACCTCGGTCTGCAGTCGGGCGCTCAGTTCGCGGGCGATAACCTGCATTTGCAGACGATCCGCTTTCACCATCGCCGCCATCCCGACGGCATTCTCCATGGCGCACTCGCCGGCCATCCCGCCCTGCACCTTGCGCGGAATAAACGTATCCACCGCCAGCAGATCCTGGATGTATATCGCGCTCATCTCATGGCCGGTCAGGGACGCCATTACCTTGCGCACCCGCTCAAGCATGCCGCCGGCGTGGGTGCCCGGTTCGCCGCGGATGTCGCGTACCGGAGCGCAGGCGCTCATCGCCTGCATGATGGCTTCCGCGCCCTCGGCGACATCGGCCTCTCCGCGGCGCTTTTCGCCGCTAATGTAGAGGTTGCCCGCCGGGATCACCCGCGACTGCACGTCCCCCTGCGGGGTCTTGAGCACCACCGCGGAACGGTTGCCAATCAGGGCGCGGGCGATGGGGACGATAGCCTGGGTCTCTTCCGGGCTTAGCCCGAAGAAGGTGGCGATCCCGTAGGGATTCGACAGGATCCGCACCACCTGGCCCGGCGCGGCCACTTCCACCGCCGCCATCACCCCCTCGGGGACCTGCTCCAGCAGCGTCACTTCATCCACCACCGGCAGGGTTTTACGCAGGCGGTTGTTCACCAGCACGCCGTCGTCCTTTTTGAGGATCGCCGCCACCACGTTGATCCCCCGGTCGAGCGCCTCATTGAGCCACCACACGGCGTCAAGGAAATCGACGGCGTCGTCAATCAGTACGATCCACCCCTCGGCATACTGCGCCGCCGGCAGCGTCGCCAGCCGCCCGAGAGCGATAGTCGTCCCCACGCCAACGCCCACCCCGCCCGGCGTCTGCGGGTTATGACCGATCATGGTCGATTCGGTGATAATGGTCTCGGTGATGGTCTCCATCGCCACATCGCCAATCACCGGCGCGGCTTCGTTAAGATAGATGCGAGAGACATCGCTCATCGACCACGGTGTTTTCGCCAGGGCCTGCTCCAGCGCGGCGAGGGTCCCGGCGATATTGTCCCGCGTCCCTTTCATGCCCGTCGTCGCAACGATCCCGCTGGCAACAAACGCCCTCGCCTGCGGGTCGTCGGACGCCAGCGCCACCTCGGTGGTGGCGTTGCCGATATCAATCCCGGCTATTAACGGCATGCTGACCTCCGCTTAGCTTCCTTTACGCAGCTTATGCCGCTGCTGATACACTTCCGCCGACTCCCGGACAAAGGCGGCATTCACTGTCGCATGCCAGGTGTGCTCCAGCTCGTCGGCGATCACCAGCAGCTCCGCCTGCGAGGAGCGGAACGGGCGCAGCGCGTTATAGATAGCCAGAATGCGCTCGTCAGGAATGGCGATAAGCTCCGCCGCGCGGCGGAAATTGCGCGCCACCGCATGGCGCTGCATCTGCTCGGCAATCTGCGCCTGGTACTCAAGGGTCTGGCGGGAGATCCGCACATCCTGCGGGCCCACCTCGCCAGAGAGCACCTTCTCGAGGGTAATATCGGTCAATGGTTTGCCGGTAGGCGTCAGGATATGCTCCGGGCAGCGGGTGGCTAACGGATAATCCTGCACGCGCATGGTTTTCTCGCTCATGGTCACTCCCTTACTAAGTCGACGTGCAGGGTGACGGGCTCGGCGTCCTGCACCACATGTTTGGTCTCTTTGATATGAAATAGCGCGGCTTTGGCCATAAATTTCGGCCGCACCATCTGATCGTTCACCACTGGCACCGGCGAAGGCGACTCTTTGCGCGCATAGCGCGCGGCGTTTTTGCCAATCTGCCGGTAGGTCTCCAGCGTCAGCAGCGGCGCCTGGGAGAACAGCTCCAGGTTGCTGAGCGGCAGCAGATCGCGCTGATGGATGACCGTGGTCCCCTTCGACTGGATACCGATGCCGATCCCCGAGCCGCTCAGGTTGGCCGCATCCCAGGCCATAAAGGAGACGTCGGACGTGCGCAGAATGCGCACCACCCGGGCGTGAAGCCCCTCTTCTTCCACCCCGGCAATCAGCTCTTTGAGGATCGCGCCATGGGGCATATCGATCATAGTGTTCTGCTGGTGTTTATCGAAGGCAGGGCCGACGCCGATCACCACTTCATCGGCACGTTCATCGGCAGAAGCTACCCCGCCCTCGCGGGTTTTCAGGGTAAAAGAGGGCTGAATTTGGGTTGTCTGTTGCACAGGAATACCGCCTTATTCAATGGTGTCAGGCTGAACCACGCCCGGAATATTTTTGATCTCCGCCCAGCGTTCGGCAGAGATGCGATAGCCGGTGCCCGGCCCCTGATAGTCATTGATGTCGTTGACCGCACTCACCACCTCGAACTGCCGATCGAGAATGGCCGAGGTCTGCAGGTAATCGCCGGTGACCCGCTGGCGCAGCATATTGAGAATATTGCTGGCGATATCCTCAAAGCCGCTGCGGCTCAGCGCGCCGACAATATCGAGGCCGGTGATGTTGCGCTTCATCATCTCTTCCACCGCACTCAGATCCTCCACCACGTTACGCGGCGGCATCTCGTTGCTGCCGTGCGCGTAGGTGGCGGCCTCCACCTCCTCGTCGGCGATTGGCGGCAGCCCCAGCTCGCGGAAAACCGCCTGGATCGCCCGCGCCGCTTTCTGGCGAATGGCAATGGTTTCCGCCTCGGTCACCGGACGCAGGCCGCCGTCAACCATCAGGTCACGCTGCAGGATGTTGTAATCATCAAAATCTTCCGCATCGAAGTTCGAGCCGGCGAACATGTTGTCGTAGTTCGGCACCGCGCTGTAGCCGGAGAAAATAAAGTCGGTGCCCGGCAGCATCTGCATCAGGGTGCGCGCGGTGCGGCGAATATCCGAGTGGGAGAAAGTCTGGTCGTTGGCGGACGCCACTTCGAGGTCGAGCATAGAGGCGATCAGGTTTTCCGCCAGCACCGCCCGAATGCCAGAAGGCACAGCGCCGGTCATGCCGATACAGCTAACCGCGCCGTTTTGCAGTCCCTGAACCCCGGCGCCTTTGGTAATGAAGATGCAGCGCGATTCGAGGTAGAGCATCGACTTGCTCTCCGAATAGCCCATCAGCGCTTCGGATCCGGTGCCGGAGGTGTAGCGCATTTTCAACCCGCGGGAGGCGTAGGCCGAGGCGAGGAACGCCTTTGACCACGGAGTATCATCGCCGTCGGTAAATACCGCTTCAGTGCCGTAGACCGACACCGTCTCGGCGTAGCTGGTTAAGCCACGCATGCCCAGCTCCAGCTCGGTGGCCTCTTCCACCGAGCACTGCGTCAACACGCCGGGGCGGCCGCACTGCGAACCGACCAACAGCGCCAGGGCGTTAAACGGCGCGTAGCGCGCGATACCGACCGTGGTCTCCTGTTCTGAGAAGCCGCGGATCCCGGCCTCGGCGGCGTCAGCGGCAATCTGCACCGGATTATCTTTGAGATTGGTGACGTGGCACTGGTTGGAGGGGGTCCGGCGGGCACGCATCTTCTGCAGCGCCATCATCATCTCCACCACGTTCATCTGCGCCATCACCTCGACCGCTTTGGCCGGGGTGATGGCGGTAGTGATGGCAATGATCTCCTCCCGGCTGACGTGAATATCCACCAGCATGCGGGCTATTTCCACCGCCTCCAGGCGCATTGCCTGCTCTGTGCGCTCAACGTTGATCGCGTAATCGGCGATAAACCGGTCGATCATGTCAAACTGGTCCCGGCGCTTGCCGTCCAGTTCGACGATCAGACCGTTGTCCACTTTTACTGAAGAGACCGGGTCAAAGGGGCTGTCCATGGCGATCAGTCCCTCTTCAGGCCACTCGCCAATCAGCCCGTCCTGATTGACGGGGCGCTGGGCCAGTACTGCAAATCGTTTTGATCTTTTCATTGTTCATCGGCTCAAAAGGTGAAATCCGCAGACGGTAGCGAATACGCCGGGCCAGCGTCGTTGCCGCCCGGCCATTACCGGCAATAGCGGAACTTTAAATGAGCCAGTGGTGAAAAAAATAAATTTAATTTCGTTTCAATTTGGCACACGAAATCTACCGACAGTTTCACTATGAAACTTTACTCCGCCGGCAAAAATAAAAAATGTGATCGCCCGCAATGATATAAATCAATTAATAAAAAACGCCCTTAATTACGTTTTGCCGACGCTATTTTAACCCTATTGACTAAATCATGGCGGGCGACAAAATAACGCTGACTAAAATAAAGCAAGCCAACCGAATGGTAATAGTTTTTTACTATCGCCCCCTACTGACTATTCGCGCCAGCGTTATCCTGGTGCGGGAGAGAATGATGAACAAGAGCCAACAAGTTCAGACAATCACCCTGGCCGCCGCCCAGCAAATGGCGGCGGCGGTGGAAAAAAAGCCACTGAGATCAACGTGGCGGTGGTGTTTTCCGTGGTTGACCGCGGAGGCAACACGCTGCTTATCCAGCGGATGGACGAGGCCTTCGTCTCCAGCTGCGATATTTCTCTGAATAAAGCCTGGAGCGCCTGCAGCCTGAAGCAAGGTACCCATGAAATTACGTCAGCGGTCCAGCCAGGACAATCTCTGTACGGTCTGCAGCTAACCAACCAACAGCGAATTATTATTTTTGGCGGTGGCCTGACAGTTATTTTTAATGAGCAGGTAATTGGCGCCGTCGGCGTTAGCGGCGGTACGGTCGAGCAGGATCAATTATTAGCCCAGTGCGCCCTGGATTGTTTTTCCGCATTATAACCTGAAGCGAGAAGGTATATTATGAGCTATCGTATGTTTGATTATCTGGTGCCAAACGTTAACTTTTTTGGCCCCAACGCCATTTCCGTAGTCGGCGAACGCTGCCAGCTGCTGGGGGGGAAAAAAGCCCTGCTGGTCACCGACAAAGGCCTGCGGGCAATTAAAGATGGCGCGGTGGACAAAACCCTGCATTATCTGCGGGAGGCCGGGATCGAGGTGGCGATCTTTGACGGCGTCGAGCCGAACCCGAAAGACACCAACGTGCGCGACGGCCTCGCCGTGTTTCGCCGCGAACAGTGCGACATCATCGTCACCGTGGGCGGCGGCAGCCCGCACGATTGCGGCAAAGGCATCGGCATCGCCGCCACCCATGAGGGCGATCTGTACCAGTATGCCGGAATCGAGACCCTGACCAACCCGCTGCCGCCTATCGTCGCGGTCAATACCACCGCCGGCACCGCCAGCGAGGTCACCCGCCACTGCGTCCTGACCAACACCGAAACCAAAGTGAAGTTTGTGATCGTCAGCTGGCGCAACCTGCCGTCGGTCTCTATCAACGATCCGCTGCTGATGATCGGTAAACCGGCCGCCCTGACCGCGGCGACCGGGATGGATGCCCTGACCCACGCCGTAGAGGCCTATATCTCCAAAGACGCTAACCCGGTGACGGACGCCGCCGCCATGCAGGCGATCCGCCTCATCGCCCGCAACCTGCGCCAGGCCGTGGCCCTCGGCAGCAATCTGCAGGCGCGGGAAAACATGGCCTATGCCTCTCTGCTGGCCGGGATGGCTTTCAATAACGCCAACCTCGGCTACGTGCACGCCATGGCGCACCAGCTGGGCGGCCTGTACGACATGCCGCACGGCGTGGCCAACGCTGTCCTGCTGCCGCATGTGGCGCGCTACAACCTGATCGCCAACCCGGAGAAATTCGCCGATATCGCTGAACTGATGGGCGAAAATATCACCGGACTGTCCACTCTCGACGCGGCGGAAAAAGCCATCGCCGCTATCACGCGTCTGTCGATGGATATCGGTATTCCGCAGCATCTGCGCGATCTGGGGGTAAAAGAGGCCGACTTCCTCTACATGGCGGAGATGGCTCTGAAAGACGGCAATGCGTTCTCGAACCCGCGTAAAGGCAACGAGCAGGAGATTGCCGCGATTTTCCGCCAGGCATTCTGAGTGTTAACGAGGGGACCGTCATGTCGCTTTCACCGCCAGGCGTACGCCTGTTTTACGATCCGCGCGGGCACCATGCCGGCGCCATCAATGAGCTGTGCTGGGGGCTGGAGGAGCAGGGGGTCCCCTGCCAGACCATAACCTATGACGGAGGCGGTGACGCCGCTGCGCTGGGCGCCCTGGCGGCCAGAAGCTCGCCCCTGCGGGTGGGTATTGGGCTCAGCGCGTCCGGCGAGATAGCCCTCACTCATGCCCAGCTGCCGGCGGACGCGCCGCTGGCTACCGGACACGTCACCGATAGCGACGATCATCTGCGTACGCTCGGCGCCAACGCCGGGCAGCTGGTTAAAGTCCTGCCGTTAAGTGAGAGAAACTGAATGTATCGTATCTATACCCGCACCGGGGATAAAGGCACCACCGCCCTGTACGGCGGCAGCCGCATCGAGAAAGACCATATTCGCGTCGAGGCCTACGGTACCGTCGATGAACTGATATCCCAGCTGGGCGTCTGCTACGCCACGACCCGCGACGCCGGGCTGCGGGAAAGCCTGCACCATATTCAGCAGACGCTGTTCGTGCTGGGGGCTGAACTGGCCAGCGATGCGCGGGGCCTGACCCGCCTGAGCCAGACGATCGGCGAAGAGGAGATCACCGCCCTGGAGCGGCTTATCGACCGCAATATGGCCGAGAGCGGCCCGTTAAAACAGTTCGTGATCCCGGGAAAGAATCTCGCCTCTGCCCAGCTGCACGTGGCGCGCACCCAGTCCCGTCGGCTCGAACGCCTGCTGACGGCCATGGACCGCGCGCATCCGCTGCGCGACGCGCTCAAACGCTACAGCAATCGCCTGTCGGATGCCCTGTTCTCCATGGCGCGAATCGAAGAGACTAGGCCTGATGCTTGCGCTTGAACTGGCTGGCGTCAATATCGTACTGCTTCATTTTGCGCCACAGGGTGGTGCGGCCGATATTGAGCAGCTGCGACATCTCCTGCACCCGCCCGCTGGTCACCCGGGCGGCGTGAATAATAGCTTCCTTTTCGATGGCGCTAAAGGTCAGGCTGGCCGGCAGCAGCGATGACGCGCTATCCCCGCCCGGCCGCTCGGAAAAGAGATATTCCGGCAGATTACTCAGGCGAATGTGGCCGTTGTCGCTGCTGATGGCGATATTCTCAATGACGCTGTTGAGCTCAAAATCATTCCCCGGCCACGAGTAGGCCACCAGCTGCGCCAGCGCGTCATCGTCCACTTTCAGTCGCGAAGAGAAACGCTTCTCCAGGCTCTTCAACCGGTTATGCACCAGCGACGGAATACTGTTGCGTCGGGCGCGCAGCGGCGGGATGACGATCTCAAAGGAGTGCAGCGCATAGTACAGCTGGCGGCTAAAGCGGTTCTGTTCCACCAGATTGGCCAGATCGACGGTGGTGGTGGCAATCACCTTCACATCCACCGGGATCAGGCGCCGGGCGTCGAGGCGGGTGAGCACGCCCTGCTTAATTACCTGCAGCAGGGCCGACTGCAGCTCCGGCGCCAGATACTCGATCTTTTCCAGAAACAGGGTGCCGCCGTTGGCCAGCTCAAGGCGGCTCAGGCGACCATTTTCATCGTCGGTAGGGGCGCTGCCCATAAAGTCCTGGCCCAGCACGCTGTCGGCATATAGCTGGCAGTTGACGGCGATGTAGGGGCCGCCCGCCCGTTCGCTTTCATTGTGAATAGCCTGGCTCAGCAGCTCTTTCCCGACCCCCGCTTCGCCGCACAGCAGCACCGGGAAGCCGCCGCGCGCCGCCTGGCGGCCAAAGTTGATCAGGCGTCGGGTTTCCGGATCGTCGGCAGACATCTGCTCAAAGGTGTGGCTGACTTTACCGAGCTGGCTGGTCATCAGCTGCCGCATCTGCTCCACCGGATGCAGCAGCAGAATAAAACTGTTGCCTTGCGCCTCGACAATCGGTTTTAAGGTGATCACCGCGTCGACAAACTGATGCTGACTTTCAAAGGTGACTTCGACGTGATTCAGGCCGCGGGCGTGTTTGATGGCGCGGCGCAGCAGCGCCGGGAGGGTCACCAGATCGGCGATATTTTTCCCCTGGCTGGCCTGAGCATCAAGATGCAGCAGTCTCGCCGCCTGAACATTGAGAAACTGCAGCACGCCCTGTTCGTTCCACGCCATCACCCCATCGTCCATGCTCTCCAGCAGGCCGTACATCTGATTGAGGTGACGGTTGGATTCCGCCAGCAGGCTGTCGGTAAGCAGGGAGTTACCCACCTCGCGGGCGATGGCCAGCGTCAGGGAGAGGTCGGCGCTGGACTGGTGCTCGACCAGACAGCAAAGCGAGATAGAGCCGAACAGCCTCCCGTGGTTATCAAACACCGGCGTCGAGCAAAAACTCCATGGCTGTAGCGCCTGCTTAAAATGCCGATCGCCGGCGGTGTTGATCGGCTGGCCCTGCATCGCGGCCAGCGACAGCGCGCAGGTGCCGATAATGCTCTCCGCACAATAGCTGCCGTCGCGAAATCCCAGGGCAGCCAGCTGGGCCAGGGTTTGCGGCTCGCCGCAACGGCTCAGGATGCAGGCGGACTCATCAAGAATAAACAGCGCGCAGGGGCGGCCGTCCATAAACTCCCAGGCGTCTTCCAGCGCCGCCTGGCCGATGGTCAGCAGCGCGGTTTTACGCCGACAGATGGAGTCGAAGGTCAGGCCCTGGGCCTGGTGCGGCGTTTGCCAGGTTTCGCGCTGCATAAACTTGCTGCAGCGGTGCCATGACTGGGCGATGACGGAAGAGACCGCCTTCCCGGTATCCTGAGTCTGAACAGTCATATCCTTTTCCGCGTTGTACCATAGAGAACCCCTCCGGCAGCGACTGCCGGAGGGGAGAAAGAAAAACCGCTGACCTGGGCCAGCGGTTTAGCCACCGCGAATTAACGCGCCAGCCACTGCTGGCCTAACAGATCGGCGGTGAGGATAGCGGCATGGACGCTCTCCGGGGTCACCGCAAACGGCATATTATGGATGGTTTCCCCTTCCGCGCAGGTGGCTTTCGCCACCGCGGCGATTTTCTCGTCGATCCCCTCTTTGACGCCCATCTGCGCGAGCGTCACCGGCAGGCCGACGCGCTGGCAGAAGCCCAGCACCGTTTCAATCTCGTCCATCGGGCTGTTCTGCAGCACCAGCTGCGCCAGGGTACCGAAGGCCACTTTCTCACCGTGATACAGGTGATGGCACTCTTCAAGAATGGTGAAACCGTTGTGGATTGCATGGGCGGCGGCCAGGCCACTGCTTTCAAAGCCAATGCCGCTGAGGTAAGTGTTCGCCTCGATGATGCGCTCCAGCGCTTCGGTCACTACCCCGGCCTGCGCCGCCAGACGGGCCTTTTCGCCCTCCGCCAGCAGCGTATCATAGCACAGGCGGGCGAGGCTCAGCGCCGCCTCGGTGGACTGTCCTCCGGCCATGCTGGTGGCGCGCGCATCGTAGCAAGCTTTGGCCTCGAACCAGGTGGAGAGCGCATCGCCCATGCCGGAGACCAGCAGGCGTACCGGCGCTTTGGCGATAATCGCCGTGTCCATCACCACCATATCCGGGTTTTTCGGATAGATCAGATACTCTTCAAACTCGCCCGCTTCGGTGTAGATCACCGACAGCGCGCTGGTTGGCGCATCGGTCGAGGCGATGGTCGGGATCACCACCACCGGCAGCTTCTGGTAGTAACCGATCGCCTTCGCGGTATCGAGGGTTTTACCACCGCCGATCCCGACCACGCCGCGGCAGCCCTGTTTTTGCAAAATCGCCATCAGACGGTTGATTTCCGCATGGCTGCATTCGCCGTTAAACCGTTCCGCATGGCAGCGAATATCGTGGCTCTGCAGGCCATTCACCACTTTCTCTCCCGCCAGCTTCATTACGAAATCGTCGGCGATGACGAAGAAGCTCTCCGCCAGGTTTTTGGCATATTGACCGAACAGAACAGCAGCATCAGGACCCTGAAGATATTTGGCTGGAGATTGAATAACTTTTAGCATTCCTTTCACCCTCAAATAAGTGCGCATGTAGACATGATGAGCCCTGGCGTTATCCGCGCCGGCCAGTGAAGCGCGGCCTGAACGGAGCGTACCGGAGCAGTGCGATCACTGTAGGGCCGGCAGGGAACAAAAAAATCTTTCGCCTTTTTGTTCTGATATGAAACACAGGTTAATTTTTTACGTTCCATATTGGAACAAAAAACCCTAGTCTCTGTCAGGATTGCGATCCCGATCCGCTCCTTTGCCGCATAATGCCCTTACAATCCTCCGTGTTTGACCGCCTTTTCTCCCGCAGTCGGCAGAAAATCAGCAAAAAATTTTTTCCCACCCGCTTCGCCGGCTATCCTGACCGCCGCTTATGGCAGAAGAAAAAAAGCGCGCCAGCTCGCATTTTCACCATATCCTCAGCAAAAACGTTCCATAAAGAAACAAAACAAGGAGGCAATGTTTCGTAATGAAACCCGATCGTCGGGGCATTCTTTTTTTCGCCCGCTCAGCCAGAATCATCATATCGCCAGGCATGCTCCACCGTCAGACGATACCCCTACGCGATGACTGCCTCCGCCAGCAGAGAGGCGGCATCGAACCTTCTCCAACGGAGCACTGAATAATGAAAAAGCTGATTAACCGTGTTGAAGATGTACTGAATGAACAATTACAGGGGCTGGCTAAAGCCCATCCGCAGCTGACCCTGCATCAGGACCCGCTGTATGTGACCCGCACCGACGCGCCGGTGGCTGGCAAGGTGGCCCTGCTCTCCGGCGGCGGCAGCGGACATGAACCGATGCACTGCGGCTATATCGGCCAGGGCATGCTCTCCGGCGCCTGTCCGGGGGAAATCTTCACCTCGCCGACGCCGGACAAAATGTTTGAATGCGCGATGCAAATTGACGGCGGCGAAGGCGTCTTGCTAATTATCAAAAACTATACCGGCGACATCCTGAATTTTGAGACCGCCACCGAGCTGCTGCATGAGAGCGGCATTAAAGTCACCACCGTGGTGGTCGACGACGACGTGGCGGTGAAAGACAGCCTCTATACCGCCGGTCGTCGCGGCGTCGCCAACACCGTACTGATCGAAAAACTGGTCGGCGCCGCCGCCGAGCGCGGCGACTCGCTGGAAGCCTGCGCTGAACTGGGCCGCCGCCTGAACAATCTCGGCCACTCGATTGGTATCGCCCTTGGCGCCTGCACCGTACCGGCTGCCGGGCAGCCATCCTTTACGCTGAAAGATGACGAGATGGAGTTCGGCGTCGGCATTCACGGCGAGCCGGGCATCGACCGCCGCCGCTTCAGCTCGCTGGACCAAACCGTCGATGAGATGTTCGATACCCTGCTGGAAAACGGCGCTTACAGCCGCACGCTGCGCCAGTGGGATACCGTCAAGGGCGCGTGGCAGGAAGTGCAGCAGAGCAAAACCGCGCTGCAAAACGGCGACCGGGTTATCGCGCTGGTTAATAACCTCGGCGCCACTCCGCTTTCCGAACTGTATGGCGTGTATAACCGCCTCGCCCAGCGCTGCGAAGCGTCCGGCATCATCATCGAACGCAACCTCATCGGCAGCTACTGTACTTCGCTGGATATGGCGGGCTTCTCCATCACTCTGCTGAAAGTGGATGACGAGACGCTGACGCTATGGGACGCCCCGGTTCACACCCCGGCGCTGAACTGGGGAAACTAAGGAGCACGACATGTCACTGAACAGAACGCAAATCGTCGACTGGCTGTACCGCTGCGGCGATATTTTCACCAAAGAGAGCGATTTTCTCACCGGCCTCGATAAAGAGATTGGCGACGCCGACCACGGTCTCAATATGCACCGCGGTTTCAGTAAAGTGGTCGAAAAGCTGCCGTCGATTGCCGATAAAGATATTGGCTTTATCCTCAAAAACACCGGCATGACGCTGCTCTCCAACGTCGGCGGTGCCAGCGGCCCGCTGTTCGGCACCTTCTTCATTCGCGCCGCGCAGGTGACCCAGGCCCACCAGAGCCTGACGCTCGACGAGCTGTACCTGATGATCCGCGAAGGTGCGGACGGTGTCGTCAATCGCGGCAAAGCGGAGCCAGGGGATAAAACCATGTGCGACGTCTGGCTGCCGGTGGTGGACTCCCTGCGCCAGTCCAGCGAGCAGCACCTGTCGATCGCCGCCGCGCTGGATGCCGCCTGCGAAGTGGCCGAGCGTGCGGCCCACGCCACCATCACTATGCAGGCGCGTAAAGGCCGCGCCAGCTATCTCGGCGAGCGCAGCATCGGACATCAGGATCCCGGCGCGACCTCGGTGCTGTTTATGGTTCAGATGCTGGCCGCCGCCGCCAAAGAGTAAGGAAATTGCGATGGTAAACCTGGTTATTGTTTCTCATAGCGCCCGGCTGGGCGAAGGTGTCGGAGAACTGGCCCGGCAGATGTTAATCAACGATGGCTGCAAACTGGCGATCGCCGCCGGGATCGACGATCCCGACAGCCCGATCGGCACCGATCCGCTTAAAGTCATGGAGGCGATCGAATCCGTGGCCGATACCGATCACGTGCTGGTGATGATGGATATCGGCAGCGCGTTGCTCAGCGCCGAAACCGCCCTCGATCTGCTCGATCCGGCGATTGCCGCGAAGGTGCGACTGTGCGCCGCGCCGCTGGTGGAAGGGACGCTGGCGGCCACCGTCAGCGCTGCCTCCGGCGCGGGGATCGACAAGGTGATCGCCGACGCCATGAGCGCCCTGGAGGCCAAGCGGGTTCAGCTGGGTTTACCTTCGCCAACTTCTGACGCCGCGCCGGCGCCGATGCTTGCCGACGACGGCGACACAAAATCGGTGTCAGTCATTATTAACAATCACAACGGCCTGCACGTGCGTCCGGCGTCGAAGCTGGTCGCCGCGCTGGCGGGCTTTAACGCCGATCTGCTGCTGGAGAAAAACGGGAAGTGCGTCAACCCGGACAGCCTCAACCAAATCGCGCTATTGCAGGTCCGCCGCAACGATAAGCTGCGCCTGCTGGCCCGCGGTCCGGATGCCGACGCGGCGCTGGCGGCGTTTCAGGCGCTGGCCGCCGATAACTTCGGTGAATCTCCTGCGGCGCAACCGGCAGCGGCTCCGGCAACGCCCGAGCGCGTCGAAGGCGCTGCCCTGCGCTATCCGCTGGCCCTGATCCAGCCGCTCCGCCCGGCTGCCGCCGATGCCGCCCGCGAGCAGCAGCGCCTGCGCCAGGCCATTGACCAGACGCTGGCGGATCTTATCGCCCTGACCGAGCTGGCGGAAAATAAATTTCACGCCGATATCGCGGCGATCTTCGCCGGGCACCACACCCTACTCGACGATGACGATCTGTTTGATGCCGCCAACGATCGTCTGCTCACCGCACAATGCACGGCGGAATGGGCATGGCATCAGGTGTTGATGGAGCTCAGCCAGCAGTATCGCCAGCTGGATGACCCCTACCTGCAGGCGCGCTATATCGATATCGAAGATATTTTGCAGCGCACCCTGCGCCATCTGCAGGGCGTTCAGGAGAGAGTGCCGACGCCCGGCGAGCCAACAATTATTATTGCCGACAACATTTATCCCTCAACCGTCTTACAGCTGGATGCCAGCTTCGTTAAAGGCCTGTGCCTGCGCGATGGCAGCGAACAGGCTCACGGCGCGATTATCGCCCGCGCGGCGGGGATCGCCTGGCTGAGCCAGCAGGGCGAGGCGCTGAACAGCGTGCAGCCCGGCGAGACTATCGTGCTCGATATGCGCCACCAGCGCCTTATCCGTGACTAAAATTCACGTTGACCGTTACCGCTCCGGGGGCCTGCCTCCGGAGGGTGAGTTTTCGCTTACTCTTCAGGAACCACTATGTCTCAATTCTTTTTTAACCAGCGCGCCAGCCTCGTCAACGATGTGATTGAGGGTACCATTATCGCCAGCCCGTGGAATAACCTCGCCCGTCTGGAGAGCGACCCGGCGATCCGGGTGGTGGTCCGTCGCGATCTGAATAAAAACAACGT
>OKEK01000066.1_pt1 | contig 14270 bp, 14 predicted proteins | sample 1610991 | NCBI WGS metagenome assembly OKEK01 (sample SAMN04436703, study PRJEB24849) | human gut metagenome | biome: human gut; feature: NICU; material: stool | host: Homo sapiens | place: USA: Saint Louis, MO | collected 2010-08-11 | reverse complement strand
GGCAGACGTTGAAAACTTCACCGCGCTCCCGGCAGGGTATGAGATCGCCCGCCAGGCAGAGAAACGTTGGGTGGTGCAGGCCCGGGCCCCCTATATCCTCTTTCCCAACGCCGGGGTCGCCACCGGCCAGCGCGCCGGGCTGTTGCTCCGCGCCGCTGACCTTCGTCTCCCGCAACCAGCCTGAGGAAACACCATGACTGAACATCAACATCAGGCGTCACCTGCCGCCGGAGGTGAAGGCGCGTCACAGCTTAAGCGCGGGCTCAGCGCCCGCCATATCCAGATGATTGCCCTCGGGGGCGCCATCGGCACCGGGCTGTTTATGGGGGCGGGGCGCAACATCGCCGTCGCCGGCACCTCGATCCTGGTTATCTATGTGCTGGTCGGGTTCTTTACCTATATGGTGATGCGGGCGATGGGAGAGCTGCTGCTCACCCGCCATGACTACCGCTCGTTTGCCGACTTTGTCGGCGAGTATCTCGGGCCGCAGGCCAGCTTTTACCTCGGCTGGACCTACTGGCTAAGCTGGGTGGTGACCTGTATCGCCGACGTGGTGGTCTGCGGGAGCTATATGCAGTACTGGTTCCCGGAACTGTCGGCGTGGATGCCGGCCCTCAGCATGCTGGCGATTCTGTTCCTGCTTAACCTGCTGTCGGTGAAAATGTTTGGCGAGGCGGAGTTCTGGTTCGCCCTGATCAAGGTGATCACCATTATCGCCCTGATCGGCACCGGCGGCTGGATGATTGCCACCGGCTGGACCTCCCCGGACGGCGTGACGGCTTCCCTCAGCCATCTCACCGACCCGACGGCCTTTATGCCCCACGGCATCACCGGCTTTTTCGCCGGCTTCCAGATAGCGATCTTCTCCTTTACCGGCATTGAGCTGCTGGGCACCATGACGGCGGAGACCCGCGATCCGCAGCGCATTTTGCCCAAGGCGATCAATGCTCTGCCGCTGCGGATTATCATCTTCTATCTGCTGTCGATGGTGGTGATCATCGCTGTCGCCTCGTGGCCGGGGGTGTCGGCGGAGACCAGCCCCTTCGTGACGCTGTTCGCCAAGGCCGGGCTGCCTGCCGCCGCGGCGGTGATTAACTTTGTGGCGCTGACCTCGGCGATGTCCTCGGCCAACAGCGGGGTCTTCTCCAGCACCCGCATGCTGTACGGCCTGTCGGTGGAGAAGCATGCGCACTGGCAGTTTCGTATCCTGTCGCGCAGTACCCGCATTCCGGTGCGCAGCCTGCTGTTCTCCTGCTTCTGCATGCTGATCGGCACGCTGTTGCTGTTTCTGGTGCCGAACGTGATGACCCTGTTCACCATCGTCTCGACCCTGGCGGCGATTATGGTGGTATTCAGCTGGGGGATGATCCTCGTGGCCTATCTGGTTTACCGCCGTCAGCGTCCGGACCTGCACGCCGGGTCGATCTTTAAGATGCCCGCCGGGGTGGTGATGAGCTGGGTGAGCCTGCTGTTCTTCGCGTTCGCTATCTTCATCATGATCTTTGACCCGGACACGCTGCTGGCGCTGTTGGCTTCTCCGCTGTGGTTTATCGCGCTGTGGGGCTTCTGGAAGCTGAAGGAGCGGCGCGAGGGTCAGCTGCAGCTGGACAACCAGAGCGCCTGACACCCGCCGGTCCTGGCGGCCGGCTAAGCAGGGGGGACGACTTGACGCCTGTTTGTGCCCGGTGGCGGCTGGCGCCTTACCGGGCCTACATGCTTACCGGACCTGGGATAAGCGGTTTCCCCCGCCGCGCGATCTCTCCCCAGGCCCGCGCAAGCGCAGCGCCGCCGGGCGGGATAGTCGGCGCCGTAGTAGCCCTGGCGGGCTGCGGTCAGGCGCTTTCCGCCCGGGAGGGGGCCGTGCCCAGCGCGGACTTCATCCGGCTGGCGCAGAATATCGCCAGGAGCGAAATCGCCACCGTAATGCCCAGATAAATGGCCACTGGCCGCCAGTCACCGTCATATTTCGCCAGCAGACCGGTGGCGATAAGCGGCGCGGTGCCCCCGGCCAGCGCGGCGCCCAGCTGGTAGCCGAGGGTGATCCCGGTATAGCGCACATTGGCGCTGAAAATCGCAGAGCACAGGGTGCCGAGCACCGCGGTTACCGGCGCCCACAGGATGCCGAAGGCAACGGTCGTCGCCAGCATGATGCCCCAGCCGGTGCCGGTGTCGAGCAGCAGGAACCACGGGACGATAAACAGCCCCAGCAGCACCACGCTCAGGGTGTACATCTTTTGCCGACCCACCTTGTCTGACAGCAGCCCCATCAGCGGGATCATCACGGTGGCCACCAGCGCGCCCAGGGTCACGGATTCCAGCGCCTGCGACTTCTGATAGCTCAGGGTGGTGGTGGCGTAGCTGACCACAAAGGTGGAGAAGATATAGAAGGGGGCGGTCTCCACCACTTTCAGGCCGGCGGCGATCAGCACTTCCCGCCAGTGGTGCTTGAGCGTTTCGTGCAGCGGGGCCTTCGCCACCTGGCCGGATTTTTTCACCTGCTTAAAGGCGGGCGTTTCGTCGATATCTTTGCGGATCCACAGGCCGAGAAAAACGAGGACAGAGCTGAGCAGGAACGGTATGCGCCAGCCCCAGGCGAGAAACTGCGCCTCATCGAACAGCGTCATCAGCGAGACGATAAATGTCGCCATCAACATGCCGATGGTCACCCCGGCCTGGGGAATGCTGCCGAAAAAGCCTTTCCGCTTTTCCGGCGCGTATTCATAGGCCAGCAGCAGCGCGCCGCCCCATTCGCCGCCGATACCCATGCCCTGAATAATGCGCAGAGTAATCAGCAGGGCCGGCGCCCAGAGGCCCACCATCTCGTAGGTGGGCAGCAGGCCGATCGCCACCGTGGCGCTGCCCATCAGCGACAGGGTCAGCACCAGCGTCTTCTTGCGGCCGATGCGATCGCCGATATGGGCGAAAATCACGCCGCCGATGGGGCGGATAAAAAACGTCAGCGAGAAGGAGAGCCAGGAGAGGATCAGGCCGATAACCGGGTCGACCATCGGAAAGAAGATTTTGTTGAACACCAGCGCGGCGGCGGTGCCATAGATAAAATAATCGAACCATTCGATGGCGCTGCCTGTCAGGCTCGCGATCAGTACCTTCTTGTTTTTTTGCAGAATGGATGCAGTGTTGTCTTGTGGATTGCTCATTACGAAACGTTCTCCCGCCACGGTAGATAGGTCAGGTGTCACTCTGTACGAGCAGGGTGCAACCTGATGTGAAAAGGTTGTGTAATTGTTAAGCAACTTAGGGTTGAAGGTTACAATTGGCAAGTTTATGGCTGGCAAACTGGGCATTATGGCGCGCTTTGAACTGGTATAACCGCGACGCTATTTTTTATTTTCCACCTGATTTTGCTGTTTTTTGTTATTTTCATAGTGAGTTGTTCAGGTGCAACCCGCCTGTTTTTAGATGTTTCTTGTTATTTCAAAATGGTTACAAATCGACGCCGCTATGCCTCCCGGCAGGCGGCGTTTATGATAGCGAAAGCATCCTCTCCGCTCGGCTGAGAGAGGATTAAGGAGACAGAATGGCAGAACAATTTCCTCCGCTGTCGGCAGCGACGCTGGCGGCGGCTAACCAGGTCGGCGCCTGGCTGGCGCAGGACGATCTGGCGACGCTGCCCGCGCTGCCGCAGGTGGACGTGGTAGTGCTGGCCGGCAACGCCGTGATCCCAACCATCGACGCCGCCTGCCGTCTGGCGGCGGCGCAGGCGGTCCCGCTGCTGATCAGCGGCGGCGTGGGACATTCTACGGGCTATCTCTACGAGGCGGTGCGCCAGGATCCCCGTTACCGTACGTTGCCGGTGGATGGCCGCCCGGAAGCGCATATTCTGGCCGACATTGCTCATGACTACTGGCACATCCCCCATTCGCGGCTGGTGGTGGAGGACCAGTCAACCAACTGCGGTGAGAACGCCCGTTTTACCCGGACCACGCTGGAGAGCCGGGGGCTCGCCCATTGTCGCGGGATCGTCATTCAGGACCCGACTATGCAGCGGCGAACCATGGCTACCTTCGCCCGCGTCTGGCAGGGGGCGACGACGCCGCCGCAGTGGTTGAGCTTTCCCGGCTGCTCGCCGGTGCTGGAGCAGACCGATGGCCAACTGGGGTTCGCGGGCGGCGGAGCGGGGCTCTGGCCGGTCACCCGCTACCTGGCGCTGCTGCTGGGCGAGCTGCCGCGCCTGCAGGATACCCCTGAAGGGTACGGTCCGCGGGGAAAAGACTTCATCAGCCATGTCACCTTCCCGCCGGAGATCCTCGACGCCTGGCGACAGCTGCGGGAGGACGCCCAGCTCGCCGGGGCGCTGCAGGCCCGCACCCTCGGCTGAAAAATGCCCGTTTACGGCAGATTCGTCGCAAACGGGCAATTTGTGTTATTAAAATGTAACCTCAAGCGGGCATTTTTGGCCCGGTTTTATGAATCAGCTCACAGAACTGCGTCAATGTGCTGCCGAACAGCGGCTTATCCGCCCGATATTTAACAAAAAAATCACCTGTTAAATACAAATGCCCCACCGGAGCAGCCATGCCAGCACCCGTTCACCCCCCGATGTATATTGATGGCCAGTTCGTTTCCGGTCGCGGCGACGGCTGGATCGACGTGCTTAACCCGGCGACCGAAGCGCTGCTGTCGCGGATCCCGGACGGGACTGCCGAAGAGGCACGGCTGGCGATTGACGCCGCCGAGCGCGCCCAGCCCGGCTGGGAAGCGCTGCCGGCCATTGAGCGTGCGGGCTGGCTGCGCAAAATTGCCGCCGGTATCCGTCAGCGTGCCGACGAGATCGCCGGGCTGATTGTCGCTGAAGGCGGCAAGATCCAGCAGCTGGCGGCGGTGGAGGTTGCGTTCACCGCGGACTATCTCGACTATATGGCAGAATGGGCGCGCCGTTACGAAGGTGAGATCGTCCAGAGCGATCGCCCGGGGGAGAATATCCTTGTCTTTAAACGCGCGCTGGGGGGGACCACCGGGATCCTGCCGTGGAACTTCCCATTCTTTCTTATCGCCCGCAAGCTGGCGCCGGCCCTGATTACTGGAAATACCATCGTCATTAAGCCCAGCGAATTTACGCCCAATAATGCCATCGCCTTTGCCGAGATTGTCCATCAGGTTGGGTTGCCGAAAGGGGTCTTTAACCTTGTGCTCGGCCGTGGGGAAACCGTCGGCCAGGAGCTGGCCGGCAATCCGAAGGTGGCGATGGTCAGCATGACCGGCAGCGTGGCGGCGGGAGAAAAAATTATGGCCGCTGCGGCGAAAAATATCACCAAAGTGTGCCTCGAGCTCGGCGGCAAAGCGCCTGCCATTGTAATGGACGATGCGGATCTGGAGCTGGCGGTGAAAGCGGTAGTGGACTCGCGGGTGATTAACACCGGGCAGGTGTGTAACTGCGTCGAGCGGGTCTATGTTCAGCAGGGAATATACGACCGCTTCGTCAACCGCCTCGGTGAGGCGATGAAGGCCGTCCAGTTTGGCGACCCGGCGACGCGGGATGACATCGCGATGGGGCCGCTGATCAACGCGGCGGCGCGGGACCAGGTGGCGGGCAAAGTGGCGAAGGCAGTGGCGCAGGGGGCGCGGGTGGCGCTGGGCGGTCAGCCGCTGGAGGGCAAAGGCTATTTTTATCCGCCGACCCTGCTGCTGGATGTACGTCAGGAGATGGACATTGTCCATGAGGAAACCTTCGGTCCGGTGCTGCCGGTGGTGGCCTTTTCGACCCTCGATGAGGCGCTGGCGATGGCCAATGACAGCGATTATGGCCTGACCTCCTCAATCTATACCCGCGATCTGAACGTGGCGATGAAAGCGATTAAGGGACTGAAGTTTGGCGAAACCTATATCAACCGTGAGAACTTTGAGGCGATGCAGGGGTTCCACGCCGGCTGGCGTAAGTCGGGGATCGGCGGGGCAGATGGCCGCCACGGCCTGAATGAGTACCTGCAGACCCAGGTGGTCTATCTGCAGGCCTGAGGCACTCCACACAGAACCGGCGGACAGCGCAGGCTGTCCGCCGTTCACTTAGCGGGCAAATTTCTCCAGCACGCGGATCAGTTGGGTGACAAAGCCGTATTCGTTATCGTACCAGGCGACGGTTTTCACCAGCTGTACGCCGCCGGCCTCCACAATCTCCAGCTGGGTAGCATCGTAGATCGAACCGAAATGGCTGCCGATGATATCGGAAGAGACGATCTCCTCTTCGGTGTAACCAAAGGATTCGTTACCCTCGGCCGCCTGCCTCATCGCCTGATTGACCTCATCCGCAGTCACCTTTTTCTCCAGCACCGATACCAGCTCCGTCACTGAGCCGGTTTTGGTCGGTACGCGCTGGGCATGGCCTTTCAGCTTACCGCTCAGGGCAGGGATCACCAGGCCAATGGCTTTTGCCGCGCCGGTAGTGTGCGGGATAACGTTTTCCGCCGCCGCCCTGGAGGCGCGCAGATCTTTTCCGCGCGGCCCGTCCACCAGAGACTGGGTGCCGGTATAGGCGTGGATGGTGGTCATGGTGCCTACGGTGATGCCGAAGGCATCCTGCAGAACTTTGGCCATCGGCGCCAGGCAGTTGGTGGTGCAGGAGGCCACGGAGATGATGGTGTCATCCGGGGTCAGGGTGTCATCGTTGACGTTGTAGACGATGGTTTTCATCTCGCCGGCGGGGGCGGAAATCAGCACTTTGCGCGCGCCGGCCTGGAGATGGGCTTGCGATTTCTCGGCCGAGGTGTAGAACCCGGTACACTCCACAATCACCTCGGCGCCTGCCGCCTGCCATGGAATATGCTGCGCCTCTTTTTCGGCATACACCGTAATGGTTTTGCCGTTGACGATCAGCGCATCTTCGGTAAAGTCGACGCTCCACGGGAAGGGGCCGTAGTTTGAATCATGCTTCAACAGGTAGGCCAGCACCTTTGGCGAAGTGAGGTCGTTGATAGCCACCACTTCCAGGCTGCTGTCGACTTCTAATAAACGACGTAACACCAGACGTCCGATACGACCAAATCCATTAATCCCAAGTTTACTCATGGATATTCTCCGGTTGGTAAAACGACTCGATGTGATGAAACTCCTCCAGGCTTAGCCCTGTCCCCCTGATTGGTCAACTGACAATCTGTGCGCTTTGCCAGGGCCTGCGGGCCGGAGAGGGGAAAAGTGAATGTTTTCCCGGTCTTTTTTGCCCGTGACGGCAGGGAATGATTTTTGTTACCAGAGATGAGGGGGCTGCCTGCTGGCGAAACGACGAAAAGCGTCTATGCTTAACTATTGAATAGCTTAGTAAAAAATTGACGTTAGACGAAGGGAGAGGTTATGGGATTCTGGAGAATCGTTTTCACTATCATTCTGCCGCCGCTGGGTGTGCTGCTGGGAAAAGGCTTCGGCTGGGCGTTTATTCTCAATATCATTTTGACCCTGCTGGGCTATATTCCTGGCCTGATCCACGCCTTTTGGGTGCAGACCCGCGATTAAAGGCTGACCCTCGCCGCCTCCCCCTGAGACCTGTTCAGGGGGGCATCAGGCACTCTTTATATAACAGCGTATTATCCTTCGACCAGTAGTGCCGGGTCTCCTCTTCCAGATCGACGATCCACTTAAATACCCCGGCGCTGGCAAGATCCCGGCAGTACTGTTCAAAGTTAATGGCCCGGGCAAAGTGGCGGATAACGGCGGCCCTGGTCAGACAATGGCTGGCCTCAGCGCGAACGCGCAGCAGCCCGCGGGCGCTTTTTACCGAGACTACCTCGTCGTTTGCCATTACGAAATTCATATTGCCGGTGGAAACAAAATAGATGTAGTAGGAGACCTGATGCCGACGCAGTTCATTGGCGAAGGTGGCATAGTCGGCGTCAGAACGCGCTTGCTCAAAAAAATGACCCAGCCTGACCAGCAGTTCCATTTCGATCCTTATCGTGTCGCTGTGTGCGGCTTTGGCCGATAGCGGCAGAAACCATTCACTAAATAACTTATTCGCATTTTAATAATATAGGCGCGTTATATTAATGGTTATTGCGTAACTGGAACACGGTTTCAAGTGTTACAATCTATTGCAATCGTTTGGCTACCTGGTCAGCGATGCGTAAGCGAACGGCGAGGCGGGAACGAGGAGACAAGCGCCGGCGGGGAAGGCCGCCGGCGGAAAAACGGCGCTACTTCTGGATCAAATAGCGAATGGTTGGGCCATCCTGTTGAATATCCAGCACCGTGTAGCCGTGGTTCCTTGCATCAAGCGGAATGTTATTGATTGACTGCGGACAGTCGCTGACCACTTCGAGGATCTCGCCTTTTTGCAGGGAAGGCATTGCCTCCAGGGTAGCGACCGCCGGATACGGGCAGGGTTCGCCGACCATATCCAGGCGATAATCAGGGATGATGTTTTTCATGCGCTCTCCTTCACGGTCCGGACCGCCGCCTGGCGGCGGAAAAAATGTCTCTCCCAGGCGATCACCAGCAGCAGGGCGATCAGCAGCAGCAGATAGGTGGCCAGTAGTCCGCCAAAGGGACCGAAGGCGTTCAGCAGGTTGACTTTCTGCCAGTGGGTGGCGAGGGGGGCGGCGATATCGTCCCAGCACCAGGCGAGCAGCGTTGAGCCGATGACGTTGCCCAGCCCAACCCACCAGTAGTGAACCTGGCCCTCCACCGCCCGATACATCCAGCCGGTCTCACAGCCGCCGGCCAGCACGATGCCAAAGCCAAATAGTAGCCCGCCAATCGCCGCATTAGGACCGGCCCACATAATTTTCGGCGCCATCCCCAATTGCACATAGCTGAAGATACCGATGGCGCTCGCCGCCATGCCGAAGATAATCGCCTTCGCCATCACCGTCCGGCCGGTGATCCACATATCGCGAAAGGCGGAGGTAAAGCAGATCTGCGCGCGCTCGATAAGCAGACCAAAGCCAATACCGAACAGCATCGCCAGGCCGAGCGCCGTGTGGTCTGCGGCGGTGAGCAGGCCCCAGCCGATCATGGCGAAAAAGCCCACCATCCCCCGGCGGAACCGGCGGCGCGCCTGCTGCGGTTTTTGGGTTAACGGCGAGGCGGTGGACACCTTTTGTATTTTTACCGGGATGCGAAAAAGGGGCAGCAGCGTGAAGCGGGCGCCAAACCAGGAGCCGATGGCGGTGGCGATGGCAAACAGCCAGGCGTGCAGGGAGAACTGCGGAATGCCGGTGAAGAAGGCCGCCAGGTTGCAGCCCATCGCCAGCCGTGCGCCGAACCCGGCGATGATGCCGCCCGCCACGGCCTGCGCAATGCGGATCCGGCTGCGTGGCAGGCGCAGTTTGACGTTATTCGCCCACAGCGCGGCGGCCAGGCAGCCGCCGAACATGCCGATGATCATCCTGCCATCGATGCGGGTCAGCGGCGACCCTTCGAGATGTATCAGTTGGTAATAGCCCCACTGTTCGCTGTGGACGCCCAGCAGCTGCAGCAGCTGACCACCCCAGCGGGTGAATTCGCCGGTCACCGCCCAGAAGGTGCCGGTGATGCCAAAATAGTAGGTAGAGAGAATGCCCGCGGCAATGACCGCCGGGACAGGAGACCAGAACCGGATAAGCCAGGCCTGTTTGAAGGATTGCCATGTCATAAAAATGCCTCTGAACTCAGAAGGTATTAACGGTCGATGACCGACCAAAGGGGGCAAATAGTACCCGCCTTAGCGCCTGCTTTCTCTGTTTTGGATCAAGGCCCTACGCTTGCGTCAGCACGGCAACCAGCGCCAGCAGCGCGGGCAGCGCCTGAATATAGAGAATTTTGCGGCTGGCGGTCAGCGCGCCGAAAATCCCGGCGGCCAGCACGCAGGCCAGGAAAAAGATAACCACCTGCACCCCCGGCGCCCCCAGCCACAGCCCCCATGCCAGGCCGGCGGCCAGAAAGCCGTTATACAAGCCCTGGTTGGCCGCCAGCACCCGGGTCTGCCGGGCGAAATCGGCGCTGAGGTTAAAGGCCCGGCGCCCGGCGGGGGCTTCCCAGAGAAACATCTCCAGCACCAGGATGGCGAGATGAATAATAGCGACCAGCGCAACGAGGAGAGTGGCTAACACAGCGGTCCTTAACGATTAGGGGAATGTTTCTCCAGTATAACCGCAGGCGCTCACCAGGCTAGAGGGCGACTGCTATAGTGCAGATAGCGTCATATTTTCCCGCCGCGAAGAGCGTCGGTTTATCTGATTGCCCTTTGGTTTAGCTAAGCGGTGCTAGCATGCCGGGTTCTTTTTACGGGTATGGCATAGGTTACTGAATGGTAAATAAATTATGGATTTTGTTATCAGCGCTACTAATGGTTGCCATGCCGTCGGCGCAGGCCGGGGAATTAAACCTCTATTCGATGAATACCGGTTCCTATGTCTATCATATGACGGGTAACCACGGACAATATAACGAACATTTCAATAACAACTTTTTCTCGGTGGAGCGCAAGTTTTCTCAGGATTCAAAATACAGCGTGCTGGTCGGAACGATGAAAAACAGCTTTGACGATCGTTGCCTGACCCTCGGCGTGCGCCGCGACTGGCTGAAAAACGATACCGGCTGGGTACTGAAAGGGGTGTATGCCTATACCGGGGAATTTTTCTTTGATGCCTTCAGCCACTGTGGGGATTCCGGCACCTACCGCACCGCCAAAAAAATCACCGGCATCGGTTTTTCGCCCTACCTCTATCATGGCCTGCAATATAATTTCACCGATTATTTCGGTGTGGAAGGCGGCATTATTGTGCCGGCGATCTTTGTGATGAGTGTTCAGTGGAGCTTTCGCTAGACGCTTTATTTCCCGGGAAAAGAGCAGGCCACCACAGGTGGCCTGATACTAACGACCTGGCGGCAGGAATTAATGGAAGCCGAGACGGATCAGATCCAACGGGCAGAAGCGGCCCTCGCAGCCGTCGATTTCAACGCAGTCCGCCCGGCGCAGCTGCTCAGCGGTTTTCCCCTCGCCATGGATAGCTTTAATCACGCCCGTCGTCCCGTTACCGGCGATCATTACCATGCTGCCGGTAGCAATAGCGTTACGATTACGGTCATATGTTTTCATGGTCTCCTCCTCAATAAACCTGGGTGAAAGCAATGATTAAGCGCGCAAATTAATACCGCTTTCTGCCTAAAAAAGTTTTGAGGATAATCAAATTTATTTTAATAACCGCCTGAGCATAAAGGCAAGAAGACCTTCTGTTCGCCTCCATCGCATCGCCTGCGCGGCGAGGGGATGAAGCGTGATACTGGCCGTCATATGTCAGCCAGGTTACTGTTTTATGACCAGATTATTAACCTTGCCAGCCCGCGGAAAATAGCGAAAGATGACAATATTCGGGCATCAACGGTGCCAGTGCCTGTCCTGAGGGAGCCATGAGTCAAGACGTCACCGCGAAGATGTTAAAGCCCGATTTTGATAGTGAAGTTTCCGGCCTGGTGCATGGCTATTTGTTTCATGAACAGCGCCCCCCGCAGCCGATCGCCTCTGGCGAGGTATGCGCCCGCTATCAGGCGCTCGCCGATGACAAGGCGTTTATCTGGTTACACCTGAATCTTAATCATGCCACCGCCGAGAAATGGTTAACTAGCCACTTTCCGGTGGCCGATTTTTTCTTCGAGGAGATCCGCAGCGGCTCGCACCCCACCCGCATTGAGCGACAGGGGGAAAATCTGTTCGCTGTGCTTAACGATGTGCTGTTTCGTCCGCAGGATACCAGCGCGGAAACCGCCACGCTGTGGCTCTACTGTAGCCCCAGGCTGGTGGTGACGGCGCGCTTCAAACCGTTGCGGTTTATCGAATGGATGCTGCCGCGCTTGCAGACGCTCAGGGTGAACACGTCTACTGAGCTGCTGGCCTTTCTGCTGGAGGAGCAGGAGGAGGTGCTGGAGCAGGTCGTCCGCCAGGCCAGCCGCCATGTTGACCTTATTGAAGAGCGTCTTCTGAGCAATCACGTGCAGCGCAACCGGGCCGATCTGGCGCGGCTACGGCGGATGCTTTTACGCTTCCAGCGGCTGCTGGCGCCGGAGCCGGCGGCGATGTTCCGGCTGCTTAACCGGCCGCCGGCGTGGATGGATCGCGCGGTGGTGCAGGCGTTTCGTCAGTTCACCGAAGAGTTTAGCGTGGTGCTTAACGATCTGTCGGGCCTGATCGAGCGCATCAGTCTGCTGCAGGAGGAGATTGGCGCCCGCCAGCTGGAGCAGAGCAATCGCACCCTCTATACCCTGACGGTGATCACCGTCCTCGCGCTGCCGATTAACATCGTCGCCGGTTTCTTCGGCATGAACGTCGGTGGGATCCCGCTGGCAAGCAACCACCACGGGTTTATCCTGCTGGTGGTGATTGTCGCTGTCTTTACCCTCGGCGCCGGTTACCTGGCGTTTCGCCGGCGCGATGACCTGTAGATTGCGCGTCGAATCAGCTGAGGCTGCGCAGGGCGGCAATCAGTCCTTCGACACCGCGTTCCAGCTGCTCGCGTGGGCAGCCGACGTTGAGTCGCAGAAAGCCGTTGCCCTCAGGACCATAGGTATAACCCGGCATAATCGCCACCTTCTGTTCGGCGATCAGCGCCTGCTGTAGCGCGCGATCGTCAACGTTGAGCGGGCGCAGGTCGATCCATGCCAGGTAGGTGGCCTCCGGCGGCTGCCAGCAGAGCGCGGGGAAGGCGTTGTTGAGCGTGTCGGCGACATAGCGCATATTCGCCTGCAGGTAGTCGCGCAGGGCATCGAGCCAGGGAGCCCCGTCGCGGTAGGCGGCGATATGGGCGACCAGCGCCGGCACGGAAGGGGAAGAGAGCCCGTCGCGACCCTTTAGCGCCTGCAGGTAGCTGTCGCGCTCGTTCTCTTCGGGGATAAAGCCGTAGGCCCCGGTAAAGGCCGGAATATTGAAGCTCTTCGAACCGGAGGTGAACAGCGCCCATGGTCCCTGAGCGACCTCGCTCCACGGGATATGGCGGTGTTCGCTCCAGGTCATGTCCATATGAATTTCGTCGCTAATCACCCTGACGCCATGTTTTTGACACAGGGCCGCCATGGTCTCCAGCTCCTCGCGACGCCAGACTTTCCCCGTTGGGTTGTGCGGGCTGCACAGCAGCAGCAGGGTATTCTTTGGCTCCGCCAGCGCCGCCTCCAGGCGGTCCATATCGCAGCGCCACCGATTATCCTTCAGGATCAATGGCACCGGGGCAATCCGCCGCCGGTTAGCGGTGATGGTGTTATAGAACGCATCGTAGGCAGGGGTGTGGACCACGACGCCGTCGCCTTCTTTCGACCACTGGCGGATGGTTTCCGCCACCATGTAGATAACCGACGGTCCGTAGACCACAGATTGCGGATCGATGTCGCTGTTAAAGCGGCTGGCGTACCAGTGGACAATCGCCCCGAGAAACGCCTCGTTGCGCCAGCGGCTGTAGCCGAACACCCCGTGGGCCAGCCGCTGGCTGACGGCGTCGAGAATACAGGGCGCGGTGGCGAAATCCATATCGGAAATAGTGAACGGCAGCAGATCGGCGGCGCCAAACCGGTCGGCGACATAGTCCCATTGCGTGCACCAGGTGCCGTGGCGATCGATAGGGGTGGCAAAATCAAACATTGGAGCTTCCTTAGCGAGCGCCCCCTCCGTAGCGGAGGGGGACTAGTGGGATCAGGCCTGCACGGTATTCATCAGCGTGGCCATCTCATCTTTTACCGACTGTACCTGCGGGCCAATAACCACCTGCAGATTATGCTGGTTGAGCTGTACCACCCCGATGGCGCGATGGGCTTTCAGCGCGGCGGCGTCCACTTTGCTCATATCGTGCACCGACAGGCGCAGACGGGTAATGCAGTTATCCAGCGAAACAATGTTCTCTGCGCCGCCGAGCGCCGCCAGAATCGCCGGTACGTTATACCCGGATTTGCCGATGGTACCGGCGACGGCTTTCTCCACGCTGGCGGCAGTGTCGATGTCGCGGCCCGGCGTTTTCAGATTGAAGCGGGTGATGGCGAAGCGGAAGATGGCATAGTAGACCGCGAACCAGATAGCCGCCACCACCGGCACCAGATACCACTTGGTCGCCAGGCCATGCAGAATGCCAAACACCACGAAGTCGATGATATTGCCGTCGGTGTTGCCGATGGTTACCCCGAGCACCGCCATGATGGTAAAGCCGAGACCGGTCAGCAGCGCGTGGATGACATACAGGACCGGCGCGACAAACAAGAACAAGAACTCCAGCGGCTCGGTGGTGCCGCCGACCACGCAGGCGATGACCCCGGAGATCAGCAGGCCTTTAATTTTATGTCGGTTTTCCGGACGGGCGCAGTGGTAC
>OKEK01000043.1_pt1 | contig 17625 bp, 17 predicted proteins | sample 1610991 | NCBI WGS metagenome assembly OKEK01 (sample SAMN04436703, study PRJEB24849) | human gut metagenome | biome: human gut; feature: NICU; material: stool | host: Homo sapiens | place: USA: Saint Louis, MO | collected 2010-08-11 | reverse complement strand
AATGAAATAACAGATTGATTTTAAAGAATTAAAAAAATAACGAACAGGTCAATTGGGGCCAAACTGTTTATATCATAAAAATGTTTTGACATATTTTGCAACTCACTGCGCCATATTTCCGCAAAAAAAATCATATCTCATTGATTATTATCTATTTTTAAACCTGCAATTACTCACTTTTCTCTAACCATATCTCTGCTGCACCGGCGATCCGTCGCCAACGCCATCGCTATTCCTTTCGCACCCCCTCCCACCACACCAGATTATATTACCATAAAAACCAAATTTGGCAGCATTTAAAACCACAGAATACCAGGTTGACACAAAATACAGATCATTTATCCCAACGAGTCAAAATGGCCCCAATTGTCTCATCGGTTGGGCGAAAACTGTGCAGAGCCGGCAGCCGGACCACTCGGCTGAAATCTGAAATGCCTGGAAGGCACAACGGCTGCCAATCCGGTTCGTTATTTCGACATCGTTCAAAGGAAAACAGTATGAAAATCAAAACACTGGCAATGATTGTTGTGTCAGCCCTGTCACTGAGCTCCACGGCAGCTCTGGCCGATACCACCACGGTCAACGGCGGGACCGTGCATTTTAAAGGAGAAGTCGTTAATGCGGCCTGTGCGGTGGATGCCGGCTCTATCGATCAAACCGTTCAGTTAGGCCAGGTGCGTTCCGCGAAACTGGCCACGGCGGGGAGCACCAGTTCGGCCGTCGGTTTCAACATCCAGCTGGATGATTGCGACACTACGGTAGCCACCAAAGCGTCCGTCGCCTTCGCCGGTACGGCCATCGACAGCAGCAATACCACCGTTCTGGCCCTGCAAAACTCTGCCGCTGGCAGCGCAACCAACGTCGGCGTGCAGATCCTCGACAATACCGGTACGCCACTGGCACTGGACGGCGCCACCTTCAGTGCTGCGACCACGCTGAATGACGGCCCCAACATCATCCCGTTCCAGGCACGTTACTACGCGACCGGCGCAGCGACGGCTGGTATAGCGAACGCGGATGCCACGTTCAAAGTGCAGTACGAGTAAGACCCGAGTCAGGCAGGGAAGCTATTCGGGCCAGGAGGGCCCGCTCTCTATTTTCAACCGGAGTGAAACGATGCAGGGAATGAAATCTGGTCTGCTGCTGCTACTGCCTCCGCTGGCGCTGGCCGGTAATCATTGGAACGTCACGCTGCCGGGGGGCAGCATGCGTTTTCAGGGCCTGATAATGGCGAGCTCCTGCCACGTCGAAGCCGGCGATCGGCAGATGACGGTCAATCTGGGGCAGATCAGCAGTAATCGATTTCATGCTGTCGGCGAAGACAGCAACCCAATCCCTTTCGCGATTCATTTACAGGATTGCAGTACGGCGGTCAGCCAGCATGTGGGTGTGACCTTTCACGGCGTGGCTGATGGAAAAAACCCCGACGTGCTGTCGGTGGGTGAAGGTCCGGGGATCGCCAGTGGGATCGGTATTGCGCTATTCGACAGCCAGGGCCAGCAGCTCCCGCTCAATCGTCCAACGGATCGCTGGATATCACTCTACCGCGGACGGACGACGCTAAATTTCGTCGCCAAATATCGGGCGACCGGACGCCAGGTCACCGGCGGTGCAGCCAATGCCCAGGCCTGGTTCTCATTGACCTATCAGTAATTAATCCGCAGACAAACAGGACAACACGGTGAGCAGACAAGGAGATAATGTGAGAAAAACGGCAACGATGGCGCATGGCTTACTGGCAGGATGTGTGCTTTTCGCCGCCAGTATCTTTAGCGCCAGCGCGCAGGCGGGCGTTGCGCTTGGCGCGACCCGGGTTATCTACCCGGCGGGACAGAAGCAGGTCCAGCTCGCGGTGACCAATAATGATGACAACAGTACCTGGCTTATTCAGTCATGGGTGGAAAATGCCGATGGTCAGCGAGACGGCCGGTTTGTCATCACTCCTCCGCTGTTTGCCATGCAGGGTAAAAAAGAGAACACCCTGCGCATTATCGACGCCACCAATAACCAGCTGCCGCAGGATCGGGAAAGTCTGTTCTGGATGAACGTGAAGGCGATCCCTTCGATGGATAAATCAAAGCTCAGCGACAATACCCTGCAGCTGGCGATTATCAGCCGCATCAAGCTCTACTACCGTCCGGGAAAACTGGCCCTGCCTCCGGATCAAGCGGCGGAAAAGCTGACCTTTAGCCGTAGCGGATCGTCGCTGACGCTGACGAACCCCACCCCCTATTACCTGACGGTGACCGAACTGAACGCCGGGACACGCATTCTGGAGAACGCCCTCGTACCGCCGATGGGCAAAACCAGCGTCAAGCTACCCGCGGATGCCGGGAACACCATCACCTATCGCACGATTAATGATTACGGCGCGCTGACGCCGAAAATGAATGGCGTGCTGCGCTAACCCAGAAGCGCCCCGCCGCGCGGGACACGCTGCGCATGACCAGAAGCAATGACAGCCGGGCAACGTCGGACCGGAGGGATAATGTCACATCGGAAATATGGACTGGATCATTTAGGTTGCCGAACTGCCCGGCGCCTGGTATCTCCGGCGCTGGCGCTGTGGCTCTGCTCACAGCCGTTTGCCGCGCGGGCGGACCTCTATTTTAACCCCCGCTTTTTAGCTGACGATCCGGCGGCGGTGGCTGACCTGTCGGGATTTGAAAAAGGCCAGGAGGTTCCGCCAGGCACCTATCGCGTCGATATTTATCTCAACAATGGTTTTATGACCACCAGGGACGTCACCTTCCAGGCCGATGCCCAGGGTCACGGTCTGTCCCCCTGCCTGACACGCGGCCAGCTGGCGAGCATGGGTGTGGATACCGGTCGGGTGCCGGGCATGGCGACGCTGGACAGCACGGCCTGCGTGCCGCTGACCACGCTTATCAGCGAAGCTACCACGCGCTTCGACGTCGGACAGCAGCGCCTGTACCTCACCGTCCCCCAGGCATTTATGGGTAACCATGCGCGCGGCTATATTCCGCCGGAGCTGTGGGATAACGGTATCACCGCCGGGCTGATAAACTATAACTTCACGGGCAATAACGCCCATAACACCACAGGTGGCAGCAGCCGTTACGCCTATCTGAATCTACAGAGCGGCCTGAACATTGGCGCCTGGCGTCTGCGCGATAACAGCACCTGGAGCTACAGCAGCGGCGGTAGCACCTCATCCAACGAGAATCGCTGGCAGCACGTTAACAGCTGGCTTGAGCGGGACATCACGCCTCTGCGTTCGCGACTCACCCTAGGGGACAGCTACACCAACGGCGATGTCTTCGACGGGATCAACTTCCGCGGCGCCCAGCTGGCCTCCGACGACAATATGCTACCGGACAGCCAGAAAGGCTTTGCGCCGGTGATCCACGGGATCGCCCGCGGCACGGCGCAGGTGTCAATCAGGCAAAACGGCTACGAAATCTACCAGAGCACAGTGCCGCCGGGACCATTTACCATCGACGATCTCTACGCCGCGGGCAATGGCGGCGATCTGCAGGTCACGATCAAAGAAGCGGATGGCTCCCGCCAGGTCTTCAGCGTGCCCTGGTCAACGGTGCCGGTTCTCCAGCGTGAAGGCCATACCCGCTTCGCCCTCACCGCCGGGGAGTACCGCAGCGGCAACAGTCAGCAGGAAACGCCCGATTTTTTCCAGGGCACGGTCATGCATGGCCTGCCGGCAGGCTGGACGCTCTACGGCGGCACCCAGCTGGCAGACCGCTATCGCGCCTTTAACCTTGGGGTGGGGAAAAACATGGGCTATTTCGGCGCCCTGTCGCTGGATATCACTCAGGCCAACGCCACCCTGGCTGACGACAGCGAACATCAGGGGCAGTCGGTGCGTTTTCTCTATAACAAATCCCTGGATGAGACCGGCACCAACCTGCAGCTGGTGGGCTACCGCTACTCTACCCGCGGCTATTATAACTTTGCCGATACCACTTACCGCCGGATGAGCGGCTACAGTGTGGAAACCCAGGACGGCGTTATCCAGGTAAAACCGAAATTTACCGACTACTACAATCTGGCTTACAGCAAGCGCGGCAAGGTGCAGCTGAGCGTGACTCAGCAGTTGGGGCGCACCGCCACCCTCTATCTCAGCGGTAGCCACCAGACCTACTGGGGCACCGACGATGCCGATGAGCAGCTGCAGGCCGGCCTCAACGCCGCCGTGGACGATATCAACTGGTCGCTAAGCTACAGCCTGACAAAAAACGCCTGGCAGCAGGGGCGCGATCAAATGCTGGCGATCAATATCAATATCCCCTTCAGCCACTGGCTGCGTTCCGACAGCCGCTCGGTCTGGCGGCACGCCAGCGCCAGCTACAGCCTGTCGCACGATCTCAATGGCCGCATGACCAATCTGGCGGGCCTGTACGGCACCCTGCTGGAAGACAACAACCTCAGCTATAGCATGCAGACCGGCTATGCCGGCGGCGGCAACGGCGACAACGGGAGCACAGGCTACACCGCCCTCAACTACCGCGGCGGCTACGGCAACGCCAACGTCGGCTACAGCCGCAGCGATGGCTTTAAACAGCTCTATTACGGGGTCAGCGGCGGCGTGCTGGCGCACGCCAACGGCATCACCCTGAGCCAACCGTTAAACGATACCGTGGTGCTGGTGAAAGCCCCCGGCGCCGGCGGCGTGAAAGTGGAAAACCAGACCGGGGTACGCACCGACTGGCGCGGGTATGCCGTCCTGCCTTATGCCACTGAGTATCGTGAAAACCGGATCGCGCTGGATACCAACACCCTGGCGGACAATGTCGACCTTGACGATGCGGTGGTCAGCGTGGTGCCCACCCATGGGGCGATTGTCCGCGCCAACTTTAACGCCCAGGTGGGGATGAAGATCCTGATGACGCTGACCCATCGCGGCAAACCGGTGCCGTTTGGCGCCCTCGCCACCGGCGACAGCAACCAGAGCGGCAGCATCGTCGCGGACAACGGCCAGGTCTACCTGAGCGGGATGCCGCTGGCGGGCAAAGTGCGGGTGAAATGGGGCGATGGCCCGGACGCTCAGTGCGTGGCCGATTACCGTCTGCCGCCGGAGAGCCAGCAGCAGGCGCTCAGTCAGCTTTCGGTCGCGTGCCGCTAAGGAGATCATGATGAGAACACTGCAGTATCTGCTGGGCGCCCTGTTCACCCTGGGCGCACCGGCTGCGCTTGCCGCCGATAGCACGATCGCCATCAGCGGCTATGTCCGCGATAACGCCTGCACGGTAGCCGGCGAATCGAAGGATTTTACTGTCGATTTACAGGATAACGCCGCGAAGCAGTTTTATGCCGTTGGGGCAACGACGCCGCCGGTGCCGTTCCGCATCGTGCTGTCGCCCTGGGTGAAGGTCGGTTTCACCGGCGTGGCGGACAGCGTCAACACCAGCCTGTTAAAACTCGATGCCGGGACCTCGGCGGCGGCAGGAATGGGGGTGGAAATTCTCGATCAGCAGCAGTCCCGGCTGCCGGTCAATGCGCCGTCATCCACCATGACCTGGACCACGCTGACCCCGGGCCAGACCAATATTCTCAACTTTTACGCCCGGCTGATGGCCACTCAGGTGCCCGTCACCGCCGGGCATGTCAATGCGACAGCGACATTCACCCTGGAATTTCAGTAAGCGGAGGCTGAAATGAAATGGACTCATGTGGGCTGGCTGCTGGCCGGCCTGTTAACCGCGAGCGCTTCCCTGCGGGCGGCCGACGTCACTCTCACCGTCAACGGCAAGGTGGTGGCCAGACCCTGCACGGTTTCCACCGTCAATGCCACCGTCGAGCTGGGCGATCTCTATACCTTTAGCCTGATCGGTGCGGGCTCGGCATCGGCCTGGCACAGCGTGGCGCTGGATCTGAGCAACTGCCCCGTGGGTACTTAACGGGTGAAAGCCACCTTCAGCGGAACGGCGGACAGCACCGGCTATTACAAAAACCAGGGAACGGCGGGCAATATTCAGCTCGAACTGCAGAACGAGGACGGCACCACGCTGAACAATGGCAGCAGCCAGTCGGTACAGGTGGATGAGGCCAGCCAGTCCGCTCGCTTCCCGCTGCAGGTCAGGGCGCTGTCCGTCAACGGCGGCGCCACGCAAGGCACCATTCAGGCGGTGATTAACGTCACCTATACCTACGCCTGAGCCAGGAGAGCATCATGATGAAAAAAATAATCCCCCTGTTCACCACCCTGCTGCTGCTGGGCTGGTCGATGAACGCCTGGTCCTTTGCCTGCAAAACGGCCACCGGGGCGACGATTCCCATCGGCGGCGGGTCAGCCAACGTCTACGTTAACCTGACCCCGGCGGTGAACGTCGGGCAAAACCTGGTGGTCGACCTCTCCACGCAGATTTTTTGCCATAACGACTATCCGGAAACGATCACCGACTACGTGACCCTGCAGCGCGGATCCGCCTATGGCGGTGTGCTGTCGAGTTTTTCAGGCACCGTGAAATATAACGGCACCTCTTACCCGTTCCCGACCACCACGGAAACCGCGCGGGTGATTTATGATTCACGGACCGATAAACCCTGGCCGGCCGTCCTGTATCTGACGCCGGTGAGCACTGCCGGTGGAGTGGCCATCACCGCAGGATCGTTAATCGCGGTGCTGATCCTGCATCAGACCAACAACTACAATAGCGACTCCTTCCAGTTCATCTGGAACATTTACGCCAACAACGACGTGGTGGTCCCCACCGGCGGCTGCGATGTCTCCGCCCGCGATGTCACCGTCACCCTCCCCGACTACCCGGGATCGATGGCCGTGCCGCTCACCGTCCACTGCGCGCAAAGCCAGCAGCTGGGGTATTACCTCTCCGGCACCACCGCGGACAGCGCCAACGCGATCTTCACCAATACCGCCTCCGCCTCGCCGGCGCAGGGGATAGGCGTTCAGCTGACGCGCAACGGCAGCGCCGTCCCGGCGAACAGCACGGTCTCGCTGGGCACCGTCGGCACCTCGCCGGTCAACCTCGGCCTGACGGCCACCTATGCCCGGACCACAGGCCAGGTTACCGCCGGCAACGTGCAGTCGATCATCGGCATCACCTTTGTCTATCAATGATGACCGATTATATCCTCTCGCCCTGCTCGCTGGCCGCCCGCGGGTTGAGCCAGCTGATGCTGAACGCCGCGAAGCGGCCCGTTGAGCTGCCGGTCGAGGGCGTGTCCCTGCGCGAACTGGCCGCCGTGAAGCGGATCGTAGTGTATCTCCCTGACGATCCCCTGTGGATGCTCACCACGCTGCGCCAGGCGGCAAGGCTACTCGACGAGGCCTTGCCGCCGTTACCGATGTTGATTCTGAGCCGCAGCCCGGCCATCTGGCTGTGGCAAACGCTGCTCTATCAGGTGAGTCATCCGGATCGTCTGCGCAACGTCCATACTGCCCCCGCCGATCTGTCCTGCGCGGAGCTGGCCCATCGGCTGGAGAATGCGCCGCGGCTTGAGCGGCTTGCCGGCGAAGCCGCCCTGATCCACGGAAAACGGGTCGTCGGGTTGACCCACGCCGAGCTCAAGGTGATCCTCGCCCTGCTGCAAGGGCAGACGATAGGCGAGCAGGCCCAACGTCTCGGATTGAGCCAGAAAACGCTCTACACCCAGCGGCTGGCTGGGGTGAAAAAGCTGGTGGAATGTCATCCGCATCTGGCCCCCCGCTTTCCGCGCACGCTGCTGCCGCGCTCACCCGCAAACGCACTGACGGCGTTTGAACAGGAATGGGTACAAGCGATTCACGATCGCCAGGTCTTCCCGGTTTTTCAACCTATCGTCGATAGTCGCTCACAGCTACAGGGGGTGGAGATCCTGATCCGCTGGCGCCACCGCGGCCAGGTACTTCACCCCCAGACCTTTCTACCGCACTTCCGCGCCGACTACACCTGGCTACTGCTTACGGCCTTTGTTCTGCAGGAGGCCGTGCAGAATATTAATGAGTATCCAGGCACCTTCTATTTTTCGGTCAACATACCCTCCTCACTCGCCGACAGTGACAGCCTGCTGCGGATGGTGGAAGCCGCTCGCCAGCAGCTTCGGCAGCCAGAGGGCGTGGCAAGGCTGGTGCTGGAATATGCTGAAACTATCGATTTTCGCCATCAGAGCCGCTCCGCCGCCCACGTGGCGCAGCTGCAACGTGCTGGCGTGCGCGTGATGCTGGACGACTGCTTTTCTCAGGGGAGCGTTATCTTTCCGGCGCGTCGACTGCACTTCAATGCGTATAAACTGGATATGAGCATCGTCAACGACGCCCAGCACGATCCGAAGGCGCTTGCGCTAATAAAAAGCCTGGCCTACTACTGCCAGTTAAGCGACAGTCGCTGTGTGGCGGAAGGGGTGGATTCACTGGCGAAATTTACGCAGTTAAAATCGCTGGGGATTGATCGCTTCCAGGGCTATCTGTTTTCACCACCGATGCGGCGTGAACATCTCCCGGATCTGATCCGCCGCTTTTCCCACCAGCGCGATCCGGCGGATCGTTGAGGGTGCGAGAAAAGCGCACCGGTTAGCACCGGTGCCGGTACGTCATGCGCGAATATCGTCGTATTCGCGGGTGTTATCGAATTCATGTTTGGCAAACGGGCAGAGAGGGATAATCTTCCGCTGCTCCTGGCGCATTTTTTCCACTACCTTCGCCACCAGCTGTTTCCCCACGCCCTGGCCTTTCAGGCTGGGATCAACATCGGTATGTTCGATAATGCTGAGGTGTTCGCCGGTGGGAACAAAAACAATCTCCGCCACCTGGTTTCCCTGCGCGTCGTTAACATAAAATTTGTTATGCCCTTCCAGTATTTCCATCTTCTCCTCGCTTATTTATGACGATATTGCAGAGCGCCGCTCGGGCAGGTATCAATCACGTTTACCACCGTCGCGACATCCACTTCATCCGGGATAATCCACGGCTTACGCTTCAGGTTGAAGAGCTTCGCGCTGCCGCGCACGCAGTTCCCGGAATGCTGACAGATCGCCGTATTAAAGTAGACGTCGATTTTCTCCCCGGTGTAGGCCCGGTAGCCGGCTTCCAGTAATTCCTTATCCATGACATTGCCTCGGTCGTTTTTATCTTTCAGGCTAAGCATAGCCCTCGCCGTGGCGGCTGACTATGCGCAAGCGCGGGAATTGACGCCTCACATCATGCTCTCCCATCGCACAAGGATCCCGCAGTCAACGATCGGTTGACTTTCATTCCCGCAACGAGGCGATTACACTCATGACACACTGGTATGATCACTCAGGGATGTTCCATTGAATCATATTGCCACCATCGCCCGCCCGGCGCGGTTACTGCTCGTCTTGCCGCTTTCCGGCTGCTCACTTTCGCCAGAGATCCCGGTATTGGGCGCTGCTTTTCCCGGCTGGTTTTTCTGCTTACTGGGCGGTGCGTTTTTACTGATCCCCTGCCATATCCTGATTACCCGTAAAGGCTGGCAGCCGCGCTTTTCTCCCCTGGTCTTCAGCTACGTCGCGCTGATGTTCCTGTTCGCCACGTTGCTGTGGTTTCTGTTTTTTGTTCACTGATCGCTTATGACAACTTCCCGCACTTCCCTGTTACGCAAAAAGTGGCCTCTGCTGGCGCTGGTCCTTGCCGCCATCCTGGCGCTGATCCTCGTTATCTGGCAGTTGCAAACCTCGCCGGAGACCAATGACGCCTATGTCTATGCCGATACCATCGATGTAGTGCCCGAGGTCAGCGGACGCATCGTGGAGATGCCCATTCGCGATAACCAGCGGGTGAGAAAAGGCGATCTGTTGTTCCGCATCGACCCCCGCCCCTATCAGGCAATGCTCGATGACGCGAAAGCCCGGCTGACGACCCTCGACGCGCAGATCATGCTGACCCAGCGCACTATCAAAGCGCAGGAGTATAACGCCCAGTCGGTGGCGGCCGCCGTCGAGCGCGCCAGAGCGCTGGTTAAGCAGACCACCTCCACGCGTATCCGCCTTGAGCCGCTGGTGCCGCAGGGGTTCGCTTCCCAGGAAGATCTCGATCAGGCGCGCACCGCTGAGAAAGCGGCGCGGGCGGAGCTGGAGGCCACGCTGCTGCAGGCCAAACAGGCCTCGGCGGCCGTGACCGGCGTGGATGCCATGGTGGCGCAACGCGCCGGGGTCCTGGCGCAAATCGCCCTCGCTGAACTGCATCTGGAATTTACCGAAGTGCGCGCGCCGTTCAACGGCGTGGTGGTGGCGCTGAAAACCACCGTCGGCCAGTACGCCTCGGCGCTGAAGCCGGTCTTCACCCTGCTTGATGACGACCGCTGGTATGTGATCGCGAACTTCCGCGAAACCGACCTGAACAACGTGCGCCCCGGCGTGGCGGCGCGGATCACCGTGATGACCAACCACAACCGGACCTTTAACGGGGTGGTGGATTCGGTCGGCTCCGGGGTCCTGCCCGAAGGTGGGAGCGTCATCGAAGGGCTGCCGCTGATCCAGAAAAGCATTAACTGGGTCCACGTCTCGCAGCGCTTCCCGGTGAAAATCGCCGTCAGCGATCCCGACCCGGAACTGTTCCGCATGGGCGCCTCGGCCAGCGCCGTGCTGCAGCCGTAGCCGGGCGACGCTATGTTTCCTCTCGCCCATTTTTTACGCCAGGAACTGCGCGACGCGCCGGGACGCGCCAGCTACACGCTGCGCCTGACGCTAAGCTGCGCGGTGCTCATCACCCTGTTTATGACCCTGCAGATCCCTTTCCTGGCCGTTGCGCTGATCGTCGTGTTCTACGTCAGCCAGCCTAACGTGTTGATGATTAAGCTGGTCAGCGTGGTCTTTTTTGTCACCGTCACCGTGGCGCTCGGCGGCGTGCTGCTGATCATCAAGTGGACCTATGACTACCCGCTGATCCGCCTGGCGGCCTCTGTGGCGCTCTTTTTCTGCGCCCTCTATCTGATGCGGGTGCTGGGCAAGCTGGGACTGGCCTTTTTCGTGGTGGCGCTGGCGGTGATTTACGCTCAGACCTTCCCGTCGATGACCAGCCAGAGCGAGATCCTGGTGCGGCTGCTGCTTTGGCTGTGGGTGGCGATTAACACCGCGATCCTCGTCACCCTGCTGGTCAACGCCTGCTTTCAGCAGGCCTTTCCCGGTAACCAGTTTAAGGCGCGCCTGGCCGGGATGCTGCACGAGGTCGCCCGGCGGCTGGCGGCCCCGGACGCTGAAGCGCCACCGACCTTCGGCGAGACCGCCGCGCAGTTCAATCAGCTGCAGTCGCTGTTCGCCCAGGCCAGCCGGGCGACACCGGAGATCGCCGCCGATCCCCTGGCCTGGCGCTCGCGGCTGGCCGCCACTTTGCGCTGCTACCAGCTGGCGGCCCTGCTGCAAGCAGACGAGGCGGATAGTGACGATCGCCAGCAGCTGTCGCAGGCGGTACTTCAGCTGAAGAACGCCCTTAGCGAGGAGCCGTTTGACGGCGCTATTCCTCCCCTGACGCTCAGCGGTCGCGGCGTCAATCGCGCTGTTCTGCAGGAGATGGCTACCACTCTGCAGCGGCTGGCGCAGGGTGAGCCGGTTGCCCTGCCGCAGGGTGAGGTGGAGAAGGCGCCCCTGCTGGCGCCGGACGCCTGGCGCAACCCGGCATATCTCCATTTTGCGCTCAAGACCCTGCTGGCGACCCTAATCTGCTATGTCTTCTATACCGCTGCCGACTGGCAGGGTCTACATACCATTATGCTGAGCTGCGTGATCGTCGCCCAGCCCGGGCTGGGCGCCACGATGCAAAAGACATGGCTGCGCATCGGCGGGGCGCTGCTCGCCTCCCTGCTGGCGCTGCTGTTAATCGTCTTTGTCCAGCCCTGGACCGATTCGCTGACGGGCCTGCTGGCGATGTCCCTGCCGGTGCTGGCGCTGGCGGCGTGGATTGCCGCCGGCTCGGAGCGTATCGCCTACGCCGGGATCCAGATTGGTTTCACCTTTGCGCTGGCCTTTCTCAGCTGGTTTGCTCCGCTGACGAACCTCACCGAGCTCCGGGATCGGGTGCTGGGCATCCTGCTCGGGGTGCTGGTCTCCTCCATTGTTCATTTGTATCTCTGGCCGGACAGCGAAGCGCCGCAGCTGAAAACCCGCCTTGCGGCACTCTATCGCCGGCTGGCGGACTGCCTCGCCGCCCCGAAGGAGGCGGTTCCGCTGGCTCCCCTGCTTGTCGCCTTCACCGACAGCGAAGCGCTGATCCACCGGGTTCGCGCCGAACCGCTGGGCACGTATGCTCACCCCTGGCCCCAGGCGAAAGACTGGCCGATGCGCGCCACCCTCGCCCAGGCCGAGGAGATCGCCCGCCTCAGCGAAGGCTACCGACTCAACGCCGCGCCGGGAGACCCGACCCTGGCCCGCTGCGCCGAACAGCTGCGGCGCTACGCTGAACGTATCGAACAGGAGGCGACGGCGCCTGGCGAACAGCTGACCGCCGAACTGACTAACCCCTTTGGCCCGGCGCTGGCCGCCGCGCTGGCCGCCCTGCCCGACTGGGGGCCGACACCGATAGCGACTGAGCAACAGGCTAAAACGTCATGATGATCCTTCCTTTCTCCGCGCGCCTGCGCGGCACTCTTTTTACCCTGACGCTGACGTTGCTCAGCGGCTGCGCGCTGATCCAGGATGAGCCTGCCCAGGTCGCCATCGTCAATCCGCAGCAGGCCCAGCTGGCGCAGGTGATCCACCTGGCGAACAGCGACTGGCCGGCCGCCCGCTGGTGGGAGGCCTATGATGATCCTCAGCTCAATATGCTGATCAACCGGGCGCTGCAGAACTCGCCGACCATGCAGGCCGCCCGGCTGCGCATCTCCCAGTCGCAGTCCACGGTGGAACTCGCCCGGTCGGCGATGGGCCTGCAGGCTACCGCCGTCGCGGCGCAAAACCGCCTGCGGCTCACAGACAAATCCTTTAGCTGGCCCTACTCATACTCCCTGCCGGGGGATAAAAACGGCCCCTGGTATACGCTGAATACCGTTGGCGTCGGGGCGCAGCTGAATATCGATCTCTGGGGGGCCGATCGCGCCCGGGTCGCCGCCGCTATTGGCGAGAAAAACGCCCGGCTGGCGGAGACCGCCGGCATTGAGCTCGACATCGCCAGCAGCGTGGCGCAGCTCTATTTCGCCATGCAGGCGACGTTCCAGAAAATCGCGCTGCTGCAGGAGCTGGAGGGCATTGCCCGATTCTCGGTGGAAGCCCACGAGCACCGGACCCGGCGCGGTCTGGAAGACAGTGTGGATGTGGCCAACGCCCAGGCCGAACAGCTCGCCGCTCGCCAGCAGATCATTAGCGCCGAGGGGATGCTGACCCAGTATCGTGAAACCCTGCGGGCGCTGATCGGCGCCGATGCGCAGAGCATGCCGGCCATCCATCCGGTGGCGCTGCCGGCGCTCCAGGAGACGCTGCCGCCGTCGCTCTCTTTCGAGCTGCTGGCCCGCCGTCCGGACCTGCAGGCGCTGCGCGGCTACGTCACCGCCTCCCTGAGCCAGGTCGATGCGGCGAAAGCGGCCTTCTACCCCCATTTTGATATCAAAGCGTTCTGGGGCTATAACGCCCTGAGCGTCGGGGATCTGTTTAAGTCCTCTTTCCAGCAGATCAACCTGCTGCCCGGGCTGTATCTGCCGATCTTCGACGGCGGCCGTCTGAACGCTAATCTGCAGTCGGTACGCACCGCCAGCAACATCCTGATCAAACAGTACAACCAGGCGGTGCTGGATGCGGTTCGCGATGTCGCCATCAGCTCCAGCCAGCTTAACGACCTGAATCAGCAGCGCGCGCTGCAGCAGCTAAAAGTCACCGCGGCGCAGACCACCACCGATAGCGCTCGCGCTCATTATCAGCGCGGCCTCCTCAGCCGCTACGCCGCCGAAGAAGCCCGCCGGGCGGTCCTCGCCCAGCAGCTGTTGCTGCTGGACATTGAGGCCCAGCGGCTAAGCACCGACATTACCCTGATCAAAGCCCTGGGCGGCGGCTATCGAGGGCAGTAACAAAAATGCCTTCCCAATAGGGGAAGGCATTAAGCTGAAGAGGCGGGGTGGATGCGCGGCGATTACACCAGGGCGCGCAGCTCTTCCCGCATATAGGTGGAAAAGAATTCCGGATGCTTAATCACCAGCCGTTCGCCGGCGGCGACCCGTTCAGCCCACTCCGCCACTTTGTCGGTAAACCCAGCGCTCCAGCCCTGCTGTTGGCCGCGCGCAGCGACGTCGGCCGGGGTGGCGGGTACGCCCAGTTCTTTTAAATATTTGAGAATTCCCTTCGCGGTACTTTCATCCATAGACTGTGGTACTGGCTCAGACGTATTCATACCACCGATGAAATCCAATGCTTTATCAATGACTGCTGGCATAGGTGTGTCCTTATATTAACCACATAGTAAACCTGACTACACTATGGACCGGAAAGCGACGTGATTTCAAAGAACACGCTCACGTTATGGGACATCGCGCATTGTGAAAAGGGGATTTTGTTCTGCTGGGGCGGGGATTGGACAAAAAACAAGCCGGCCCCGTAGGGCCGGCCTGAGGATCGCGTCAGGCGTTGCTGAGGGATTTTTGCGCGGCGCTGGACCGACTGTTCTCCAGCATCCGGCGGACCGGGACAATCAGCACGGCCAGCACGGCGGCGCAGATCAGCAATGCGATGGAGCAGCGGGCGAAGAGGTCCGGCAGCAACGACAGCTGATCGGCCTTCACATGACCGCCGATCAGGCCCGCCGCCAGGTTACCCAGCGCGCTGGCGCAAAACCACAGCCCCATCATCTGGCCGCGCATTCTCTCCGGCGCCAGCAGAGTCATGGTCGCCAGCCCAATCGGGCTGAGGCACAGTTCACCGAGCGTCAGCATCAGGATGCTGCCCACCAGCCACAGCGGCGACACACCGGCCCCGCCGTTGCTCAGAACGTTCTGCGCCGCCAGCATCATCAGGCCAAAGCCCGCCGCTGCGCACAGGATGCCAATCACGAATTTGGTCATACTGCCCGGACGAACGTTTTTACGCGCCAGCGCAGGCCACGCCCAGCTGAATACCGGCGCGAGGAGAATGATAAACAAGGCGTTAATCGACTGGAACCAGACCGCGGGGATCTCAAAATCGCCGATCATCCGGTTGGTATAGTCGTTAGCAAACAGGTTGAAGGAGGTCGGTTTCTGTTCAAACGCGGACCAGAAAAAGGCCGCCGAGACCAGCAAAATAAAGCATACCAGCAGGCGCGCCCGCTCTTTACGGTTGAGTCCGGCGAAGACGAACAGCCAGATGAAATAGAGCGCCACGGAGGCGGCAATTACATAGACCAGCACGCTGGCCACCGCCACCGGGTTAATCACGATCGTGCCCAGGCTGATAAGCGTGACCAGCACCGCCACTCCCAGAGCCAGCGCCAGCAGCCACGCTCCAACGCCATTCTTTTTCGCCACCGGGCTGTTCCAGGTGGAATCGAGGCCAACCTCCGCGTCATAGCGCTTCATCGACGGTACGGCAAAGACACGGAAAATGATCAGCGCCACCAGCATCCCGATCCCCCCGATGCCGAAGCCCCAGTGCCAGCCATGCGATTTGATAAGCCAGCCAGAGATCAATGGCGCGATAAACGAGCCGATGTTGATCCCCATGTAAAACAGCGAAAAACCACCGTCGCGGCGCGCGTCGCCCTTTTTATACAGGGTGCCGACCATCACCGAGATACAGGTTTTAAACAACCCGGAACCCAGGACGATAAACATCAGACCGATAAAGAACAGATCGTTGCCCAGCCATGCTGACAGAGCGATCGACAGGTGCCCCAGGGCGATCAGGATAGAGCCGTACCAGACGGCGCGTTGTTGGCCAAGCCAGTTATCCGCCAGCCAGCCGCCAGGCAGCGCGGCCAGATACATACTGCCGGCAAAAATCCCAACGATCGCCGAGGCGTTCTCTCGCGCCAGGCCCATGCCGCCGTCGTACACTGTCGCCGCCATAAACAGGATCAGTAAAGGACGGATGCCGTAAAACGAGAAGCGCTCCCACATTTCAGTGAAGAACAGGGAGCCCAGCGGATAAGGATGGCCGAAAAAGGTACGGCTTTCGTTTTTATTAACAGAGGAATGCATAAATTCTCCAGGTAAGGTGCGCCGCAGCGCAAGTTAACCGTATAAAGCAGGCTGACGATTTATAATTTGTTTGCATTAACATCAAACACGAGCATTTTTAACCATTTGATAACCACGCAATGGTTTTGTCCAGCCCCTTACCTTCCCTTTTTAGATGAAAAGTCGACAAACATCTAGTTTTACAGATTTAATGTTCGCAATAATGCAAACGACGTTGACTTTATATCATTACGCACAAAACGAAATTTTACCCATTAAAAACAAACAGTTAATAATTTATCGAGAGACATAAACCACCGGCGCAGAGGCGGTGTATAACGGCAGGAAAAGTAAGGGAAACAGACTGGATAGTGGAGAAATAGCGCTAAGCGAGAATATTGTCAGCAATCCAGGCGCTACATACCTGGAGAGCCTACCATACAGCAGGTTTAACACGGCATGCCGGCTGCTACAGCCGGCGCCATTCTGCGCGCTATTTCACACGCTGCCCTGCGGCATCAATGACTGGCTCACCGTCCTCCTTCACGAATGCGCCTTTTTTTGGCGCCGTCAGGATCTCCAGCACCACCTCTGACGGGCGGCAGAGTCGGGTGCCCTGCGGCGTCGTTACGATCGGACGGTTAATCAGGATCGGATGCTGAAGCATAAAGTCGATTATCTGGTCGTCAGTAAACCGGTCTTCCGCCAGGCCCAGCGCGTCGTAGGGTTCGACGTTTTTCCGCAGCAGCGCGCGCACCGGGATCCCCATCGCGGCGAGCAGCTGGCGCAGCTCATCACCCGACGGCGGCGTCTCCAGATAATAGATAACGGTGGGCTCGGCGCCGCTGTTACGGATCAGCGCCAGCGTATTACGCGAGGTGCCGCAGTCAGGGTTATGGTAAATGGTGATGCTCATAGTACGTTCTCATGGCTGGTTGAAGGAGAGACGCAGCGCCAGCGCGGCCAGCGTCACAAGCAGCACCGGCAGGGTCATGGTGATGCCGCAGCGGAAATAATACCCCCAACCGATGGTGATGTGCTTCTGCGCCAGCACATGCAGCCACAGCAGCGTGGCCAGGCTACCAATTGGCGTGATCTTGGGCCCCAGATCGCAGCCGATGACGTTGGCATAAATCATGGCCTCTTTGATCGTCCCTGTTGCCGTGCTGCCATCAATCGACAGGGCGCCGACCAGTACGCTGGGCATATTATTCATTATTGAAGAGAGGAAGGCCGACAGGATACCGGTGCCCAGCGTCGCGGCCCAGAGGCCGCGCTCCGCCAGCATGTTCAGCACCGTGGTCAGATAATCCGTTAACCCGGCGTTTCGCAGACCATACACCACCAGATACATTCCCAGCGAGAAGATCACTATCTGCCACGGGGCGCCGCGCAGCACCTTGCCGGTGTTAATTACCCGCCCGCGCTTCGCGACAGCAAACAGGATCCCGGCGCCGAGCGCCGCGATGGCGCTGACCGGGATCCCCAGCGGTTCAAGGACGAAAAAGCCAGCCAGCAACAGCAGCAGCACGCCCCAGCCGGTGCGGAACGTCGCTGGATCTTTTATCGCCGTGGCCGGCGCTTTTAGTAACGCCATATCCGAGGCCGGCGGGATATC
>OKEK01000033.1_pt1 | contig 19250 bp, 14 predicted proteins | sample 1610991 | NCBI WGS metagenome assembly OKEK01 (sample SAMN04436703, study PRJEB24849) | human gut metagenome | biome: human gut; feature: NICU; material: stool | host: Homo sapiens | place: USA: Saint Louis, MO | collected 2010-08-11 | reverse complement strand
AGCCATAAAATTGCACCTTACTCAGTTGGGTGTCCAACTTTTGGGGTGCAGTCCATGCGCTTGCGCGGGCCTACGGGACTGCGTCATGTTTCCCGTCGCGGGCTTCGTCTTCCTGGAGTGCTGCCCGGGCTACAAATGGCAAGGAAATGTAGGTCGGGTAAGGCGTTAGCCGCCACCCGACAAAACGACGCCGCAGGTAGCCCGGATAAGGCGCAACGCGCCGCTATCCGGGAAGAGTCAGGACGCGACGGCTTCGCCTTCGTCGAGGCTTTTCTGCCGGTTTGACGGCTCGGTGAAGTACTGCTTATCTTCCCAGCGCAGGCAGGTGAGTTCCCCGCCCCAGCAGCAGCCGGTATCCAGGGCGTAAATCCCCTCCGGCGTGCCGCGTCCCTCCAGCGAAGCCCAGTGGCCAAAGGCAATGCTGTAGGCATTGCTGACCGGGCCGGGAATGGCAAACCACGGCTTCAGCGGCGCCGGGGCGTCCTCGGGCGCTTCCTTCGAATACATATCCAGCTGGCCGTTCGGGAAACAGTAGCGCATGCGGGTAAAGGCGTTAGAGATAAAGCGCAGGCGCGCCAGGCCGCTCAGTTCGTTGCTCCAGTGGTTCGGCATGTCGCCGTACATGGCATCGAGGAAGAAAGGATAGGAGTCGCTGGAGAGCACTGCTTCAACATCACGCGCGCACTGCTGGGCGGTCTCCAGATCCCACTGCGGCGTAATGCCGGCATGGGCCATCACCAGCTTTTTCTCTTCATCCACCTGCAGCAGCGGCTGGCGACGCAGCCAGTTGAGCAGCTCATCGGCATCCGGCGCTTCCAGCAGTGGTTTCAGACGATCCTTTGGCTTGTTGCGGCTGATACCGGCAAAGACCGCCAGCAGGTGTAAGTCATGGTTGCCCAGCACCAGTCGAACGCTGTCGCCCAGAGATTTGACATAGCGCAGGACCTCCAGCGATCCCGGGCCTCGGGCCACCAGATCGCCGGTCAGCCACAGCGTATCTCTCCGCGGATCGAATTCAACCTGCGCTAATAATGCGATCAGTTCATCGTAGCAACCATGAACGTCGCCAATAAGGTATGTTGACATTGTTTTAATGAATGAGCGTTGGAACTGCGAGACGGAAAACAGGGATCTCAATACGGAACGGCGCGCCGTCGATATCGATCATCTCATAATGACCCTGCATGGTTCCCAGCGGCGTTTCAATCACTGCGCCGCTGGTATATTGATATTCACCGCCGGCGGGAATATGCGGTTGCTCGCCGACCACCCCTTCACCCTGAACTTCAGTCTCACGACCGTGGCCGTTAGTGATGAGCCAGTAGCGGCCAAGCAGCTGAACCTGACTCCGCCCCAGGTTGCGAATGGTGACGGTGTAAGCGAAGACGTAGCGCTCTTCTTCCGGGGAAGACTGCGATTCGATATAGACGCTCTGTACCTGGACACACACCCGGGGCGAATGAATCATGGTTAGCTCTCCTTCGTTGGCAGATTGTCAGACAGCCAGTTGGCCATCAGGCAGTACTGCGCCACGGAAATATTTTCGGCGCGCATGGCCGGGTCGATGCCCAGCTCGGTCAGCACTTCCACGCTGAACAGATTGCCGAGACTGTTGCGGATAGTCTTGCGGCGCTGGTTGAACGCTTCGGTGGTGATGCGGCTCAGCACCCGGATCTCTTTGACCGGATACGGCATGGTGCTGTGCGGCACCAGGCGTACCACCGCGGAGTCGACCTTAGGCGGCGGGGTAAACGCGCTCGGCGGCACTTCGAGTACCGGGATCACCTGGCAATAATATTGCGCCATCACGCTTAACCGACCATACGCCTTACTGTTCGGTCCGGCAACCAGACGATTCACTACTTCCTTCTGCAGCATAAAGTGCATATCGGCAATGGCATCAGTATAGCTGAACAGATGGAACATCAGCGGGGTCGAGATATTGTACGGCAGGTTGCCGAAGACGCGCAGCGGCTGGCCCATTTTCTCCGCCAGTTCGCCAAAGTTCATGGTCATCGCATCCTGCTGATAGATGGTCAGCTTTGGACCGAGGAACGGATGCGTCTGCAGGCGAGCCGCCAGATCGCGGTCCAGTTCGATGACGGTCAGCTGGTCAAGGCGTTCGCCGACCGGCTCGGTCAGGGCCGCTAGGCCGGGGCCGATTTCAACCATCGCCTGGCCTTTCTGCGGGTTAATCGCCGAGACGATGCTGTCGATCACAAACTGATCGTTGAGGAAGTTCTGCCCGAAGCGTTTACGGGCTAAATGGCCCTGATTGACTCGATTATTCATTGGGTATTAACAATCATTTTGATGGCGAGATTAAGCGCCGTGATAAAACTGCCGACGTCCGCTTTCCCCTGACCCGCTAATTCCAGTGCGGTGCCGTGGTCGACGGAGGTACGAATAAAAGGTAAACCGAGCGTAATGTTCACGCCGCGGCCAAAGCCCTGGTATTTTAGCACGGGCAGGCCCTGATCGTGGTACATCGCGAGTACCGCATCGGCATGATCAAGATATTTCGGCTGAAAGAGGGTGTCTGCCGGCAGCGGACCGCTGAGGTTCATCCCCTTTGCGCGCATCTCTTCCAGCACCGGAATGATGGTGTCTATCTCTTCTGTTCCCATATGGCCGCCTTCGCCAGCGTGCGGGTTAAGCCCGCAAACCAGCACATGCGGCTGGGCAATGCCAAATTTCGTGCGCAGGTCGTGATCGAGAATGGTGATGATCTCGCGCAGTAGCTCGGGGGTAATCGCTTCGCTGATGGCTTTCAACGGCAGATGGGTGGTGACCAGCGCCACCCGCAGCTCCTCGGTCGCCAACATCATCACCACTTTGCTGGCCTTCGCGCGCTCTTCAAAGAACTCGGTATGACCGGTAAAGGCGATACCGGCGTCGTTGATGTTGCCTTTATGCACCGGGCCGGTCACTAACGCCGCAAACTCGCCGCTAAGGCAGCCGTCGCAGGCGCGCGCCAGCGTCTCCACTACGTAGGCGCCGTTTTGCACATTCAGCACGCCGGGCTCCGCCGGGACGTTTAGCGGCACGTTCAGCAGCGTCAGGGTACCGGCGCGCTGAGGAACAGGAGGTTGCGCGGGATCGTAAGGGAGGAGAGATAAAGGAAGACCGAGCCGCTTGGCTCGGTCAGTTAACAGGGCGCCATCGGCGCAAATCACCAGCTCAACTGGCCAGTCGCGCTGGGCAAGCTGCACGACCAGGTCAGGGCCAATCCCGGCGGGTTCGCCGGGAGTGATAACAACTTTACGGGTTTCAGGCATCGATATTAGTTGCTCAGAATTTTAACATACGCACTGGCGCGCTGTTCCTGCATCCAGGTTGCCGCTTCTTCAGAGAATTTGCGGTTCATCAGCATGCGGTAAGCACGATCTTTCTGCGCGGCGTCGGTTCTGTCGACCTGACGGCTATCCAGCAGTTCGATCAGATGCCAGCCAAAGGAAGAGTGCACCGGTCCGCTGGTCTGACCTTTGTTCAGACGCATCAGCGCATCGCGGAACGCCGGGTCAAAGATGTCCGGCGTGGCCCAGCCTAAATCACCGCCCTGGTTTGCCGAGCCCGGATCTTCCGAATAGGTTTTCGCCGCTTGAGCAAACGTGATTTTCCCGCTCTTAATCTCGGCTGCGATCTGTTCCAGCTTAGCCTGAGCCTGGGCGTCGTTCATGATCGGCGACGGTTTCAGCAGAATATGACGGGCGTGAACCTCGGTAACGGAGATATTCTGGGTACCACCGCGCAGGTCGTTGACTTTCAGAATGTGGAAACCAACGCAGGAACGAATCGGACCGCCAATATCCCCTTTCTTCGCGGTGCTTAACGCCTGAGCGAAAATGCCCGGCAGCTCCTGGATACGCCCCCAGCCCATCTGGCCACCCTTCAGCGCCTGTTGGTCAGCGGAGTAGGTGATCGCCAGTTTGCCGAAGTTGGCGCCGTTGCGCGCCTGCTCAACGATGGAGTTTGCTTGCTCCTGGGCCGCGGCGACTTCATCAGAGGTCGGGTTCTCCGGCAACGGGATCAGGATGTGGCTCAGGTTGAGCTCGGTGCTGGCGTCGTTCTGGTCGCCGATCTGTTTCGCCAGCGCTTCCACTTCCTGCGGCAGCACGGTGATGCGACGACGGACTTCATTGTTACGCACTTCCGAAATCAGCATCTCTTTACGGATCTGGTTACGGTAGGTGTTGTAGTTGATGCCTTCATAGGCCAGACGGCTGCGCATCTGATCCAAGGTCATATTATTTTGTTTGGCGATGTTGGCGATAGCCTGATCGAGCTGGTCGTCAGAGATCTTCACGCCCATCTTCTGCCCCATCTGTAACACGATCTGGTCCATGATCAGTCTTTCGAGGATTTGATGGCGCAGGGTGGCGTCATCCGGCAGCTGTTGGCCAGCCTGACCAGCATTGAGCTTAACCGATTGCATCAAACCATCGACGTCGCTTTCCAGCACGACGCCATTATTGACGACGGCCGCTACTTTATCGACCACCTGGGGGGCAGCGAAACTGGTATTCGCGATCATGGCGATACCGAGAAGCAGCGTTTTCCAGTTCTTCATACTTTTTCCATTTCGATTAACCGCAAATGCGGATGATGTTGTAAACCAGCCGCATCACAGGGAGCTCTGGTACGGTAAAATGTTCGAGCGCAGCATCTGCTGGGTGCCGAGGCCGTAGTTAGAGCTCAGACCGCGCAATTCGATATTGATTCCGAAGGTGTTATCGTATTTGCTCTCGCCGCCGTTGTCGTTGCTGTTCCAGCCGTTGACTTTACGTTCGTAGCCAAGACGGATGGCGTAGCAGCAGGAGTTATACTGCACACCCAACATCTGGTTTGCTGCTTTCCGGGTATTAGTATCGTAGTAGTAGGCCCCGACCACGGACCAGCGATCGACAATCGGCCAACTGGCGGTCATCCCCACCTGCGAAATACCCTGTTTATATTGTGCCGCGGTGGAATATGACGGCAGCGTGGCCTGAATATATTCCGGGCTGGCGTAACGATAGTTAAGCTGAACTAAGCGGTTCTCATCGCGACGGTATTCAATGGTGCCGTTACCAGTGGCAACGTTATCCAGACGCGTATCGTACTGGATCCCTCCGCGCAGACCCCATTCATCGGCAATGCGCCAGTAGGTATCGCCGGCCCAGACCAGTGAACCCGTGGTATCGTTGTTCTCCCAGTTGATGTTGTCATCACCGGTGCGTGACTCGGTGAAATAGTAGATTTGACCAACGGAAATATTAAAACGTTCCACCGCGGCGGCATCATACACGCGCGAGGTGAGCCCGGTGGTGACCTGATTAGCCGACGCGATGCGGTCCAGACCGCTATAGGTACGGTCGCGGAACAGACCGGTGTAATCCGACTGCAACAGCGTGGAGTCGTAGTTGCCGATTTCACTCTGATCGCGGTACGGCACGTACAGATACTGCACGCGCGGTTCCAGCGTTTGGGTGAATCCCTCCTGCAGGTCGCGTTCAAAGACCATTTTGCCGTCGACTTTAAACTGCGGCATTACGCGGCTGACGGACTCTTTATAGTCAGTGCCGTTGGCGGCATTGTACTTATCGAGGTTGCTCTGCTGGTAGTGAGTCGCCAGCAGCTTGGCTTCGGTATTCAGACTGCCCCAACCGTTGGACAGCGGCAGGTTGATCGTCGGTTCGAAGTGAACGCGGGTCGCTTCCGGCATGTTGTTATTCGAGTTAACAAAATGGGCAACCTGTCCATAGAGATGGGTATCGAACGGACCGACATCATTCTGGTAGTAGTTGACGTCGAGCTGCGGCTCAGCCGAATAGGAGTTGCTCGATTCGCGGTCAAAGACCTGGAACTGTTTGGTCGATACCGTGGCGTCAAAGTTCTGGTTGACGTAACCGGCGCTGAATTTCTGCGTCGCATAGCCGTCGGTACTGGAACCATATTTCGAGCTGAAGTCGTTGAAGTAGTCAGGATCGCTGACCTTGGTGTAGTCAGCGTTCAGACGCCATACCTGATCGATAACCCCTGAGTGGTTCCAGTAGAACAGCCAGCGGCGGCTGTTGCTGTCGCTCGAGTGGTCGTCTTCGTAGACTTTATCCGACGGCAGGTAGTCGAATTCAGTTAAGCCGCTGCCGAGCTGGGTCAGATAGCGGAACTCGTTTTCCCACATCACGCCGCCGCGTTTGTTCATATAGTGCGGAGTAATGGTGGCATCGAAGTTTGGCGCGATGTTCCAGTAGTACGGCAGGGAGAATTCCACGCCGTTTTTGGTGCTGTATTTCGCGTTCGGGATCAGGAAGCCTGAACGACGCTTATCGCCCACCGGCAGCTGCAGGTAGGGGCTATAGAAAATCGGCACAGAGCCAAGCTTGAAGCGGGCGTTCCAGATCTCGGCAACCTGCTCTTCGCGATCGTGGATAACTTCGCTGCCGACGACGCTCCAGGTGTCGGAGCCCGGCAGACAGGAGGTAAAGCTGCCGTTTTCGAGAATGGTATAGCGGTTTTCACCGCGCTGTTTCATCAGGTCGGCGGTGCCGCGTCCCTGGCGTCCGACCATTTGATAATCGCCCTGCCAGACGTTGGTATCTTTGGTATTCAGATTCGACCAGGCTTTTGGCCCTTTGAGGATCACCTGGTTATCGTCGTAATGCACGTTGCCCAGCGCGTCCACCGTGCGCACCGGCTGCGCCTGGCCCGCGGCCTGCTGCTGGTGCAGCTGAACTTCGTCGGCGCGGAGGCGACTATTCCCCTGGTTAATATCGACGTTGCCGGTAAAGACGGCGTTGTCCGGGTAGTTGCCCTTCGCATGATCGGCGTTAATCGTCACCGGCAGATCGCCAGGACGACCTTCCACGAGCGGACGATCATAGCTTGGCACGCCAAGCATACATTGCGTTGCGAGATCGGCAGCGAGGCCTTGTTGGCTATACAAGGCGCTGGCAATCATCGTAGCCAGGAGGCTGGGAATACGTTTTTTCATACGTTGTATTTATTGTTCCATCATCTTGTGACAGCGGCTTGCAAACGGTCAGAGCCTAACTTACTCAACATTATCACGCTAGTGTTAATCCTGCCCGTTTCGAGCCCGAGCGTTAGGCACCCTGTTGAATGACGAGTATGATAAAGCAAATTATAGGCTATGTCCCACAATTGACCGAGGCGCGAGTGCCGGGTAACGTGCGGTCATATTCGAGCTTAACGGCGATAAACAGTTGGGGAGTCTATGCAGTATTTGGGTAAAGTGATTGGCGTGGCAGTGGCTTTGCTGATGGGTGGTGGGTTCTGGGGCGTGGTGCTTGGCTTTCTGGTCGGCCATATGTTTGACCGGGCGCGCAGCCGCCGGTTAAATCTCTTCGCCAATCAGCAGGAGCGTCAGTCGCTCTTCTTTTCCACCACCTTCGAAGTGATGGGGCACCTGACCAAATCCAAGGGCCGCGTTACCGAAGCGGATATTCATGTCGCCAATGTGCTAATGGATCGCATGAACCTGCATGGCGCCTCGCGCACCGCGGCGCAGCAGGCGTTTCGCGACGGTAAGGCCGACAACTATCCCCTGCGCGAGAAAATGCGTCAGCTGCGCAGCGTCTGCTTTGGCCGTTTCGATCTGATTCGGATGTTTCTGGAAATTCAGCTGCAGGCGGCGTTCGCTGATGGCGAACTGCATCCTAACGAACGTGAAGTGCTGTTCGTCATTGCCGACGAGCTCGGCATCTCCCGCGCCCAGTTCGATCAATTCCTGCGGATGATGCAGGGCGGCGCCCAGTTTGGCGGCGGTTCGCAGCAGCGCTCTTATGGCCAACATGGCGGCAACGCCGGCTGGCAGCAGGCGCAGCGTGGGCCGACCCTCGAAGATGCCTGCAATGTGCTGGGAGTAAAACCGACCGACGACGCGGCGACGGTGAAGCGCGCCTATCGCAAGCTGATGAACGAACATCATCCGGACAAGCTGGTAGCGAAAGGTCTGCCGCCGGAGATGATGGAGATGGCCAAACAGAAGGCCCAGGAGATCCAGAAGGCCTGGGAGCTGATCAAAGAGCAGCGCGGCTTCTGACGTTTCCAGCCCCTCCCGTCCGGCGAGGGGTTTTAACTTTTGACCTTAGCGCGGCGATACAGCCGCCGCGGATGGCCAATTTTTCCGTACAGCATCTCCACTTCCAGAAAACCGGTCTCAACGCCGTGCTCCAGATAGCGACGGGCGGTGGTTTTGCTAAGCCCGGCGGCGCTGACCACTTCATCAACGGAAAAACAGTGCGCTTCCCGGCCGCTAAACAGTCCCTGCACCAGCGCCAGCGTTTTCTCTTCAATCCCCTTGCTGCCGCTATCCACGCGATAGTTCTTCGCCTGCAGTTGATAGAGGGAATCGACGTTTTGCTGATCGACGATTTTCCACTCCCGTTGCTGATCGTAGAACTGGATAAAGCGCTCCAGCGACTGGCTCAGCCGCTTCCATGATACCGGCTTAAGGATATAGTCGAAGGCGCCGTTGCGGATGGCCTGGCTGCAGGTTTCCATATCGCTGGCGGCGGTGATAAAGATCACCGAGCATTGGCTGGTCGCCAGCGCCGGGTCGGTCATCAGCGTGACGCCTTTGCCGTCCGGTAAATAGTTATCCAGCAGCACCAGCTGCGGCGGCGTGGCGTGAAGCAGCTGCCGCGCCTGGGCGAGGGAGGCCGCCATGCCTGCCAGCCGCAGTCGCGGGTGTTTTTGCACAAGCTCGGCGTGCAGGCGCGCCAGTTCGCTCTCATCTTCAATGATTAGCACATCGACCAGGTCATGATGCATCGTGGACCTCCGGTTGCGGACAGGCGTGCGCGTCGGCCGGGATAAATAGGGTGAAGATCGTTCCCCGCGGCGCGTTATCGGCGACTTCGATGGTGCCGCCCGCCTGAGTGACATAATGTTCAATAAGATACAGACCAATGCCGTGATCGCCACGGGTTTTGGTGGTGACGCCGCGTTCAAAAATGCGCTCGCGGATATCGGGGCGGATGCCGACGCCGCGGTCGGCCACTTCGATAATCAACTCCCGGGCGTTGAGCTGGATCAGGACTTCCACCGGCTCATGCGGCAGCTCGGCACGCTGCGTGGCTTCGATGGCGTTATCCAGCAGGTTGCCGATGATGGAGATCAGCTCGGATTCCATCAGCGACGGCAGGGGGCGGTCGATGCGGCAGGCCGGGTCGAAGCTCAGCGCCACGCCTTTTTCGCGGGCGCGGGTGGCTTTGCCGAGCAGCAGACCGCATAGCGTCGGCGAGTGGAAGTGCGAGGAGATAAAATCCAGTAGCTCCTGAGCATGTTCCGACTGGGCCTGAATATAGCGGATCGCTTCGTCATAATGGCCCATATGCAGCAGGCCGGAGAGGGTAGTCATCCGGTTGAGCTGCTCGTGGCGCATGATGCGCAGATTGTCGACATAGCGCTTCACCTGGCTGAGCTGGGCGGTGAGGGCATTGATTTCGTTGCGGTCACGGAATGTGATCACCCAGCCCTGCAGGGTATTCTCCAGCATAATGCGCACCCGACTGGCGAGCACGGTCAACTGGTTGAAGCGGCACAGCTCATCGTGGGTATCGCGTTCGAGCATGTCGCCGCTGGCGAAAAAGGGCTGCGGCGAAATGACGCTGTCGATCGACTGACCGCGCAGCTGGCGGGCGGGCTGGCTGAGCCCCAGCAGGCTGCGGGCGGCATGGTTTATCACCTCAATACGCCGCTGGCGATCGATGACGATCACCCCCTCAAAGATCGACTCCATCATCGCCTTTTGCTGGCGAACCAGCAGGCCAATTTCCCGCGGCTCGAGCGAAAAAATCTGCTTCTTGATACTGCGGGTAAAGTACCAGGAGAAGATAAACAGGGCGATGAGCAGCAGGACGGCGGCGATAAAAATATTGATCACTTTAGTCAGAGTAATGCTGTCGAGATAGCTGGTGAGATAGCCGACGGAGACAATACCGATCACACGCCCTGCGTCATCAACGATGGGCGTTTTGCTGCGCAGCGAGACCCCGAGGCCGCCTTTGCGAATGGTGGTGATGGATTTTCCTTCCAGTACCGCCTGGTTGTCGCCGCCGACCAGTCGGGTGCCGACCCACTCCGGATGGACGGAATGAAACAGATGAACTCCCTGACGGTCGCCGATGACGATAAAGCTGGCGTCGCTATGGGCGGCGATTTGCTGCATAAACGCCTGAATCGCCTGTGGGTCGTGCCGGCTGACCTGTTGACGTAAATTCGGCATCAGGGCTATCTCTTCGGCCTGTATTTTGGCCCGGGCGCTCATCTCCTGATAAAGCTGGCGGCTGGCGTCAAAATAATAATAAATGCCCAGTGCGATAAAAAGGACCGAGAAAAAAGCGACCAGAGAAATAAACAGCTTATATTGAAAAGATAATTTCATAGGCCCCGGACGACGTATTAACCATACCGGCACTCTATCATTTTTCTGTCACGTGACGTAAATGTTAAGGGAAAGTTGTGATCAGCGGCGCAGGCGCGGGCTGCCGCCAGCGGTCGCGGCGGAAATAGGCGGCCGGCGGGAAATAAAAACCATAAAAACCACAGTCATAAATCAGAGATATATCACTCCCGGGCAGTTCAGCGAATAGAAACCATAAAAACCATAGTGACCATTAAAACTACTTTTTTAATCTCGGAAGCTTCACATTAACGACGCCGCTGTCCCTTTACGCTGAAAATGAATAATAACGACAGGGCTGAATTTATGAGCACCACAGACAATGCATTCTCTGCAACCCTTGAACCGATCGATACGCCGAAAACCACGCTCAAGCAGCGCTGGTGGCATATCATGGATAACTGGAAGGTGGGGATCGTCCCGCTGCCGCTGTTTCTGCTGGCCGGAGGACTGATTGCCCTCGACTGCCTTGGCGGCAAACTGCCGAGCGATATCGTGGTGATGGTGGCCACCCTGGCTTTCTTTGGCTTCGCCTGCGGCGAGTTTGGTAAACGCCTCCCGGTGCTGGGGAAACTCGGTGCGGCGGCGATCTGCGCCACCTTTATTCCTTCCGCGCTGGTCCACTATGGTCTGCTGCCTGACGTGGTTATTGAATCCACGACCAAATTCTATAAATCCACTAACATTCTCTATCTCTATATCTGCTGCATCATTGTCGGCAGCATCATGAGTATGAACCGCACCACGCTGATTCAGGGCTTTCTGAAGATCTTCTTCCCGATGCTGTGCGGCGAAGTGGTCGGCATGCTGGTGGGCATCGGCGTCGGCACGCTGCTGGGCATGGAGCCGTTCCAGGTGTTCTTCTTTATCGTGCTGCCGATTATGGCCGGCGGCGTGGGAGAGGGGGCGATCCCGCTGTCAATGGGTTATGCCGCGCTGATGCATATGGAGCAGGGCGTGGCCCTGGGCCGGGTATTGCCGATGGTGATGCTTGGCAGCCTGACGGCGATCGTCATCTCCGGCTGCCTCAACCAGCTCGGCAAGCGCTTCCCGCATCTGACCGGCGAAGGGCAACTGATGCCGAACCGCAGCCATGAAACCCGCAGCCTCAGCGAGAGCGAAGGCGTGAGCGGTAAGACCGACGTTGGGACCCTCGCCTCCGGCGCGCTGCTGGCGGTACTGCTGTATATGGTGGGGATGCTCGGCCACAAACTGATTGGTCTGCCGGCGCCGGTAGGCATGCTGTTCCTCGCGGTGCTGTTAAAGCTGGCTAACGTGGTGTCTCCGCGTCTGCAGGAGGGGTCGCAGATGGTGTATAAATTCTTCCGCACCGCGGTCACCTACCCGATCCTCTTTGCGGTCGGCGTGGCGATCACTCCGTGGCAGGAACTGGTAAACGCCTTCACTTTAACCAACCTGCTGGTGATCGTCAGTACCGTCTCCGCGCTGGTGGCGACCGGTTTCCTGGTTGGTAAAAAGATAGGGATGCACCCGATCGATGTGGCGATTGTTTCCTGTTGCCAGAGCGGGCAGGGCGGCACCGGCGATGTGGCGATCCTGACCGCCGGCAACCGCATGAGCCTGATGCCGTTCGCGCAGATCGCTACCCGCATCGGCGGGGCGATAAATGTCTCGCTGGGGTTGCTGTTCCTCAGCCACTATCTGGCGTGATATAACGCTACGCTCAGCGATAAATCTGCTATTTTCCGCTACAGAACGCCGAAAATATCTGCGTTCTGTATCCTAAATGCTCCGCATTTAGCGTTACAATCAGCGCGCGATCGGCTATCGCAACCATCATCATGACAGTCCAGGCGCTGTCGTATTTATCATATGTAGGAGAGGAATTAATGTCAGTGGATACTCCCGCCCAGGCGGGCGTCAGCATCGACGCATTGCTGGCGGCGAAAGAGCAGCGTGCAGCCCGCCAGGCCGACTGGTTGGCCCATTATCAGCAGCCTGTTATTTCCCTGACCCTGGTGACCCCGGGGGCGGTGAAGGACAGCATTCGCTATCGCAATATGATGGGCGTTGCCCTCCAGGCCTGCGATCAGCTGCTGTGGAAGCACCGCTGGCAAACGCTGGATCGTCAGGTGCTATGGCTGCCGACCGGGCCAGAAGCGCTGTGGTGCGTAGCGCATCCGGCCAGCGAAATCAAAGCGATGTGCAGTACGCTGGAGCAGAGCCATCCGCTGGGACGCCTGTGGGATATCGATGTAATCTGTCCGCAGAACGGGCTGGTGGGACGCCAGTCGCTGGGCGAATCGCAGCGCCGCTGCCTGCTGTGCGATGAGCCGGCGCACGCCTGTGCGCGCAGCCGTCGTCACGACACCGATCTCGTCGTCGCCCGCGTTGAGCAGATGATTGACGCGTGGTTCGCCCGCGATTAATCGGGATTGTTTTCTGTATCCTCACTAATCCGAGTTGCACGCAGCCAACCCGCATGCAACTCGAAGTATGAGCGTTAAAAGTCGATCGTCGCGCGAAAGGTCATCGCGTTGCCGTAGGCAGGATGGGTGATGGTGAGCGTCTCGGCGTGCAGCAGCAGGCGCGGGGCCATCGCCAGCGCCTCCGGCGTGGCATAGAAGCGGTCGCCAAGGATCGGATGCCCCAGCGCCAGCATATGCACGCGCAGCTGGTGCGACCGTCCGGTAATCGGCTTCAGGCGCACGCGGGCGGTGTTATCTTCTGCGTACTCCAGCACCTCATATTCGGTTTGCGCCGCTTTGCCGGTTTCATAGCACACCTTCTGCTTTGGCCGGTTCGGCCAGTCGCAAATCAGCGGTAAATCCACGAGGCCTTCCGCCGGCTGCGGATGGCCCCAGACGCGGGCGACGTACTGCTTCTTCGGCTCGCGCTCGCGGAACTGACGCTTCAGTTCACGCTCGGCGGCTTTATTCAGCGCCACCACAATCACGCCGCTGGTGGCCATATCCAGGCGATGCACCGATTCGGCCTGCGGGAAGTCGCGCTGAATGCGCGTCATCACGCTGTCTTTATGCTCCTCAAGACGACCGGGGACGGACAACAAGCCGCTCGGCTTGTTGACCACCATGATGTGCTCATCCTGATACAGGATCACCAGCCAGGGATCCTGCGGCGGATTGTAGTTTTCCATCGCCATGTTCGCGTTCCGTTACTGGTGAGTGACGACGATCAGACGCAGCGCGTCCAGACGCCATCCGGCCTGCGCCAGCGCATCCATCACCTGCTGACGGTTGCTTTCGATCGCCGCCAGTTCGTCGTCACGGATGTTCGGGTTCACCGCCTTCAGCGCTTCCAGACGCGACAGCTCCGCCGTCAGCTTTTCATCGGCTTCGTTACGCGCCGCGTCGATCAGCCCCTGCGCCGCTTTGGCGATCTGCGCTTCACCCTGCTGCAGAATCGCATGAACGTCCTGCTGCACCGCATTGACCAGCTTGCTACCGGTATGGCGGTTGACCGCGCTCAGCTGGCGGTTGAAGCTTTCGAACTCCACCTGCGCGGCGAGGTTGTTGCCGTTTTTATCCAGCAGCATGCGAACCGGGGTCGCCGGCAGGAAGCGGTTGAGCTGCAGCTGCTTCGGCGCCTGCGCTTCGACGACATAGATCAGCTCCAGCAGCAGGGTGCCGACCGGCAGCGCCTTGTTCTTCAGCAGGGAAATGGTGCTGCTGCCGGTATCGCCGGAAAGGATCAGGTCCAGACCGTTGCGTATCAGCGGGTGTTCCCAGGTAATAAATTGCGCATCTTCACGCGACAGCGCCACGTCACGTTCGAAGGTGATGGTGCAACCGTCTTCCGGCAGGCCCGGGAAATCCGGCACCAGCATATGGTCGGAAGGGGTGAGGACGATCAGGTTTTCACCGCGGTCGTCCTGGTTGATGCCGACGATATCGAACAGGTTCATCGAGAAAGCGATCAGGCTGGTGTCGTCATCCTGCTCTTCGATGCTCTCCGCCAGGGCCTGGGCTTTCTCGCCGCCGTTGGAGTGGATCTCCAGCAGACGGTCGCGGCCCTGCTCCAGCTGCGCCTTCAGGGCATCATGCTGTTGGCGGCAGGATTTGATCAGATCGTCAAAGCCGTCGGTGGATTCCGGCGCCGCAAGATAGTTGATCAGTTCATCGTGAACGCTGTCGTAGACGGTGCGACCGGTCGGGCAGGTATGTTCGAAGGCGTCGAGCCCTTCGTGATACCAGCGCACCAGCACCGACTGCGCGGTTTTTTCCAGGTACGGAACGTGGATCTGGATATCGTGCGCCTGGCCGATACGGTCGAGACGACCGATACGCTGCTCCAGCAGATCCGGGTTAAACGGCAGGTCGAACATCACCAGGTTGCTGGCGAACTGGAAGTTGCGTCCTTCGGAGCCGATCTCGGAGCACAGCAGCACCTGGGCGCCGGTGTCTTCTTCAGCAAACCACGCCGCGGCGCGGTCGCGTTCGATAATCGACATCCCTTCATGGAACACCGCGGCGCGGATGCCTTCGCGCTCGCGCAGCACCTGTTCCAGCTGCAGGGCGGTGGCGGCCTTAGCGCAGATTACCAGCACCTTCTGCGAGCGATGGTTGGTCAGGTAGCCCATCAGCCACTCGACGCGCGGGTCGAAGTTCCACCAGGTACCGGTATCACCTTCAAATTCCTGATAGATCTGCTCCGGATAGAGCATGTCGCGCGCGCGCTCTTCCGCGGTTTTGCGCGCGCCCATAATGCCGGACACTTTGATGGCCGTCTGGTACTGGGTCGGCAGCGGCAGACGAATGGTGTGCAGCTCGCGTTTCGGGAAACCTTTGACGCCGTTACGGGTATTACGGAACAGCACGCGGCTGGTGCCGTGGCGGTCCATCAGCATCGAGATCAGCTCCTGGCGCGCGGCCTGGGCATCTTCGCGATCGCTGTTGGCGGCCTGCAGCAGCGGCTCGATATCCTGCTCGCCGATCAGATCGCCCAGGGTATTGAGTTCGCTATCGCTCAGCTTGTTGCCCGCCAGCAGCAGCGCGACGGCGTCGGCCACCGGACGGTAGTTCTGCTGTTCTTCGACAAACTGTTCAAAATCGTGGAAGCGGTTCGGATCCAACAGACGCAGGCGCGCAAAATGGCTCTCCATTCCCAGCTGTTCCGGCGTCGCGGTCAGCAGCAGGATACCCGGCACGCGCTCAGCCAGCTGTTCAATAGCCTGATATTCACGGCTCGGCGCCTCTTCGCTCCACACCAGGTGGTGCGCTTCGTCGACCACCATCAGGTCCCACTCGGCGTCGCACAGGTGCTCCAGGCGCTGCTTGCTGCGACGCACGAAGTCTAAAGAGCAGATCACCAGCTGTTCGGTTTCGAACGGATTGTAGGCATCGTGCTGCGCTTCGGCGTAGCGCTCGTCGTCGAACAGCGAGAAACGCAGGTTGAAACGGCGCAGCATCTCCACCAGCCACTGGTGCTGGAGGGTTTCCGGGACCACGATCAGCACGCGCTCGGCGGCGCCGGAGAGCAGCTGCTGGTGCAGGATCATCCCGGCTTCAATGGTTTTACCTAAGCCCACTTCATCGGCCAGCAGGACGCGCGGCGCGTGACGACGGCCCACATCGTGGGCAATATGCAGCTGGTGCGGGATCAGGCTGGTGCGCTGGCCGCGCAGGCCGCTCCACGGCATGCGGTACTGTTCGCTCTGGAACTTGCGCGCGCGGTAGCGCAGGGCAAAGCGATCCATGCGGTCGATTTGGCCGGCGAACAGGCGGTCCTGCGGTTTGCTGAATACCAGTTTGCTGTCGAGCAGCACTTCACGCAGGGTGACGTTCGTTTCCTGGGTGTCCAGGCGGGTGCCAGTGTAGGACAGCAGCCCGTTCTCTTCATTCACTTTGTCAACGTGGAGCTGCCAGCCTTCATGGCTGGTGATGGTGTCGCCCGGGTTAAACATTACGCGGGTGATCGGGGAATCGTTGCGAGAGTACAGACGGTTTTCGCCGATGGCGGGGAAAAGGAGAGTGACCATGCGCGCATCCAGCGCTACCACCGTCCCTAATCCTAGTTCGCTCTCTGTGTCGCTAATCCAGCGTTGACCAAGTGTAAAAGGCATATATGTTCGGCTCTTTAGTTCTTTAATTGCAGGCAATAGTTGATCATCTCCATGAACAATCGGAGATGCGTCAAAATTGGGGCCAGGAATGGAAAGGGCGCTATATTACTGGATGGCAGAACGTTCGTCACGTTCTCCTCACGCTTCATTTTTAGGCTTTCGTGCCCGTGGAATGGGTGACAAAAAATCAAAATAGCCCCAACTGTCCTGTCACTATTGTAGCAAAGTCATCATTGACGAAGGGCAGGATCCCTTCCGCCACCGGCTGCAACTGCTTTGTTAAATAGTGATCGTAATCGAGCGGCGACTGCTGGTAATCCACCGGCTCCGGGCCGCTGGTGGTCCAGACGTATTTGATGGTGCCGCGCTGCTGATACTGCTGCGCCCGCCCAAGCTTCAGGTTGTGTTCATCGGCAAGCCGGGCGGCGCGCACGTGCGGCGGTACGTTGCGCTGATACTCCGCCAGCGGCCGGCGCAGGCGTTTGCGATAAACCAGCTGTTCGTCGAGCTCGCCGTTCATCAGCCTGGCGATAGTCTCCCGCACATAATCCTGATACGGCTGGTTGCGGAAGATGCGCAGGTATAACTCCTGTTGAAACTGCTGGGCCAGCGGCGTCCAGTCGGTACGCACCGTTTCCAGCCCCTTAAACACCATGCGCTGGGCATCGCCCTCCTGAATCATCCCGGCATAGCGCTTCTTGCTGCCGGTATCGGCGCCGCGGATCGTCGGCATTAAAAAGCGGCAGAAGTGGGTTTCATACTCCAGCTCCAGGGCGCTGGTAAGCTGGCTTTTGCTAAGCTCCTGCGCCCACCAGGCGTTGACATCGCTGACCAGCTCGCGGCCGATCTCCGCCGCCTGGGCTTCGCTGTGCGGGCGCTTAAGCCAGACGAAGGTGGAGTCGGTATCGCCGTAGATAACGTCATAGCCTTTGGCTTCAATTAACGCTTTAGTCTGGCGCATGATCGCATGGCCGCGCATGGTGATCGACGAGGCGAGACGCGGGTCGAAGAAGCGGCAGGCGCTGGTCCCCAGCACGCCGTAAAAGGCGTTCATAATGATCTTCAGCGCCTGGGAGAGCGGCTTATTGTGCTGGCGTTTGGCTTCATCCCGGCCGTGCCAGATCTGGCTGACAATCCCCGGCAGGCAGTGCTTATCTCGCGAGAAGCGGGCGCCGAGGAAGCCCTCGATACTGTGCTGGTCATCGGGTTGCGCCAGCCCTTAAACCAGGCCGACCGGATCGATTAAAAAGGTACGAATAATCGACGGATACAGGCTTTTATAGTCCAGCACCAGCACCGAGTCATACAGGCCGGGGCGGGAGTCCATCACGTAGCCGCCGGGGCTCGCCTGCGGCGGTACGTCGCCGAGATTCGGCGCCACGTAGCCCAGGCGGTGCATGCGCGGGAAATAGAGATGGCTGAAGGCGGCGACCGAGCCGCCGTGGCGGTCGGCGGGCAGACCGTTGACCGTCGCTCGTTCGAGCAAAAACGGCATGATCTCCGTTTTGTGGAAGATCCGCGTCACCAGCTCGCAATCCTGCAGGTTATAGATGGCCAGCGCCGGTTTGTCTTCATGAAACCGGCGATCGATCTCATCCATCCGATCCCATGGGTTGTCGATGGCTTTGCCTTCTCCCAGCAGCTCGCGGGCCACCGCCTCCAGCGAAAAGGAGGAGAAATTCCAGAACGCCGATTTTAGCGCGTCGATGCCGTCGATAATCAGCCGCCCGTTGGCCTGGGCGAAAAAGACGCCGTTCTTAAAGCCGTGCTCACGCCACTCCAGCTCGCTGTTGCCGCGGCCGAGCCGCAGCGGGATGCGATAGCGTTCGGCGTGCTTTTGCAGAACGCGCAGATCGAACTGCACTACGTTCCAGCCGATCAGCACGTCGGGGTCGTGTTCGGCAAACCAGGCGTTAAGCTCTTCCAGCAGCAGGGGACGGCTGGCGATGAAGACCAGCTCGAAGTCGACGTCTGGCGGCGTTTCCGGTTCGGGGCCCAGCATGTAGACCACCCGCTGGCCGCAGCCTTCCAGACCGATGCAGTACAGCTCGCCGTGGCGGCTGGTTTCGATATCCAGCGACACCCATTTCAGCGGCGGACGATAGTCAGGGTTCGGCTTCATGCGCGCGTTGACCAGCTGCGAGCCGCGCGTTTCGACTTCCACCCACACCCGCGCGGTGATAAAGCGCTCCATCAGATAGCGCTCCGGCGGGCGGATATCGCCTTCGTAAACGGTGACGCCGCTGTCGCGGAGCATCTTCTCCAGACGCATCAACTGGCGATGGGCGCGGCAGTAGAGGCCAACAATCGGCTGACGGTGGAAATCTTTCAGGGCCAGCGGGGCGAAGCGGAGCCCTTTCTCCCCCTGCAGCAGCCGTTCAGCCTGCGCCCGCTGCGCTTCGGGAATAAAGGCGACGGACTCCTGCGGCGGGAGGGTGACCTGCAGCGGACCGTCGTCGGTGGCCAGCCAGAAGGAGAGCTCGGTGCCCTGCGGAGTGTCCCGCCAGTGACGGGTGAGTAAAAATCCTGCTCGTGGCTGGGTCACGGGTATTCTCGCCGATAAAAAACCAGGCCTGATTATAGCCTGGTTTCATGAGGGGCGCTGGGGTTTTATACAGGTGTTCGGCGCTAATGTTGCCCCGGATTGCGGCTTGCGCCTTATCCCGGTTACCAGATGGCGCAGAGCCCTGGCCCTGCTAAGCGCAGCGCGAGCAGGGTGATTATTGGCCGTAGTAGGCTTTGGCCCCATGCTTACGCAGATAGTGCTTATCCAGCAGGGTCTGCTGCCTAGCCGGCAGC
>OKEK01000024.1_pt1 | contig 22298 bp, 17 predicted proteins | sample 1610991 | NCBI WGS metagenome assembly OKEK01 (sample SAMN04436703, study PRJEB24849) | human gut metagenome | biome: human gut; feature: NICU; material: stool | host: Homo sapiens | place: USA: Saint Louis, MO | collected 2010-08-11 | reverse complement strand
TGCCGTGGCGACCGGAGCGTTCCTGCACGAACTTCGCCGGCGGCAGCGATTCCATATGGGTGCGGATCGGCCAGTTCTGGTCGTACATATCCAGCTCCGGCGTGACTGACGCCAGATCGAGGTTAGCCTTCCAGTAGGCTTCCAGCGTCCCCACGTCGCGCCAGTAAGGTTCGGCGTTCGGGTCGGACTGCACGCAGGAGAGCGGGAAAGGATGTGCATAAGCCATGCCAGCTTCGGTGATCTTCGGAATGATGTCTTTGCCGAAATCGTGGCTGGAGTTCTCGTTGCGATCGTCTTCTTCCAGCAGCTCATAAAGATAGGCGGCGTCAAAGACATAAATGCCCATGCTGGCCAGCGATTTGGTCGGGTCGGTCGGCATCGCCGGCGGGTTGGCGGGTTTCTCGACAAACTCAATGATTTTTTCGTTTTCATCGACCGCCATGACGCCGAAGGCGGATGCCTCTTCAATGGGCACCGGCATGCAGGCCACGGTGCAACGCGCCCCTTTTTCGACATGGTCGATCAGCATGCGCGAGTAGTCCTGCTTATAAATATGGTCGCCCGCGAGGATCACCACGTACTCGGCCTTGTAGCGGCTGATGATATCCAGGTTCTGCGTCACCGCATCCGCCGTGCCGCGATACCAATTTTCGCCATGCACGCGCTGCTGAGCCGGCAGCAGATCGACAAACTCGTTCATCTCTTCGCTGAAGAACGACCAGCCGCGCTGGATGTGCTGCACCAGCGTGTGCGACTGATACTGGGTAATAACGCCGATGCGGCGGATCCCTGAGTTAATGCAGTTAGATAATGCGAAATCGATAATACGGAACTTGCCGCCAAAGTGAACGGCAGGTTTCGCACGCTTAATGGTGAGATCCTTCAGCCGGGTGCCACGCCCGCCCGCGAGGATCAACGCCACGGATTTGATGGGTAATTGACGCGCCAGCATCAGCGGATCGTTTTTTTCAAGCCTAACCATGATTAACTCCTTTTTACACCCCCGCTTTCCAGCTCATCCCGCCGCGCCGCCGCCACGGGTCCAACCGAAAGCTTCAGGGCTTACGACCTTTGAAATACGCACACTCCGTGCGCGGGCCCATGCCAGACAGCCATGATGACCGGATTATCCTCTCCGGCGAATGGAGGAACGGCGCGCCATTCCCCCTCGGGTAAAACCATATCGACCACCTCTGCGGTGGCGTTCAGCGTGAGCAGCCAGCGATCCGACAACTGGATCTGCATACACGCGGCCCCCTGCTGCCACTCAGCGGCAGTCAGGGGCTGGGCGTTGCGATTAAGCCAGCGGACGTTGCCATCCCCCTCCTGCCACCAGCGGTTGCGGGTGAGCGCCGGAATACGGCGCCGCAGGTGGATCAGCGCCGCGGTAAAGGCGGTTAATCCCGGGTTCGCCTGGTGCCAGTCCAGCCACGTCAGGGCGTTGTCCTGACAGTAAGCATTATTGTTGCCGTGCTGGCTGTGGCCCTGTTCATCGCCCGCCAGCAGCATTGGCGTCCCCTGAGCCAGCAGCAGCGTCGTCAGCAGCGCATGCGCGCTGGCGCGCCGCCGTTCAATCACCGCAAAATTCGCTTCTAATCCTTCTATACCATGATTGTTGCTGTAGTTATTGTTAGTCCCATCGCGATTCTCCTCCCCGTTTGCCTCATTGTGTTTCTGATTGAAACAAACGCAGTCGCGCAGCGTGAAGCCATCGTGGGCCGTCACCAGGTTGACCGTCGCCGATGGCGGTTTGCCATCGCGGGCAAAGAGATCGCTGGAGGCCGCGAAACGTTGGGCAAAATCCCCCAAGGAGACATTTTGCTGTAGCCAGAAGCGTCGGGCGCTATCGCGAAAATGATCATTCCATTCAGCGAACAGCGGTGGGAAATTACCCACCTGATAGCCGCCCGGGCCGATATCCCAGGGTTCCGCAATCAGTTTCACCTGCGACAGCACGCTGTCGCGGCGGATAGCCTCGAACAGCGGCGCATCCTGGCGGAATTCCGGCGTCCGCCCCATCACTGAGGCGAGATCGAAGCGAAAGCCGTCGACATGGCACTCATCCACCCAAAAGCGCAAACACTGGCGCGCCCACTCCACCACGCCGGCGTGGCTAAGATTGAGCGTATTACCGCACCCGGTCCAGTTGTGATAATCGCCATCCTCCCTTACCCAATAATAGCTACGGTTGTCGATTCCGCGCAGGGAGACGGTGGGCCCTTCTAGATCGATTTCCGCACTATGGTTGAGCACGATATCCAGAATCACTTCGATACCGGCGGCGTGCAGCGCCTTAACCGCATCGCGAAACTCATCCAGGGCGCGATCCGGGTCGCTGGCGTAGCGCGGATCCAGCGCGAACCACGCCAACGGGTTGTAGCCCCAGTAGTTGCTTAACCCCATCCGCTGCAGTCGCGGCTCGCTGGCGAACTGCGCCACCGGCAACAGCTCAAGGGCGCTGATGCCCAGCGATTTGAAGTAAGCGATCATCGCCGGGTGGCCCAGCGCTTTATAGGTTCCGCGAATGGCTTCCGGTAGCTGCGGATTAAGCAAGGTGAGCCCTTTCACGTGCGCTTCATAAATCACCGTTTCCCCCCATGGGGTACGCGGCGGTTTATCGCCACGCCAGTCATAGCGCAGATCCACCACCTGCGATTTTGGCGCGACCGCGGCGCTGTCGCGGCGATCGGGCTGCCACATGCCGCCGTGCAGGCGCTCATCGTCAGGCAGATCGCCCTCGACCCGGTGGGCGCTGGGATCGATCAACAGCTTGGCCGGGTTAAAGCGGTGCCCCTGCGCCGGGTCCCAGGGACCATGTACCCGATAGCCGTAGCGCAGGCCCGGCCCGGCGGCGGCCAGCCAGCCGTGCCAGATGTCGCCGCTGCGCGCCGGGAGATCGAAGCGTTGCTCGTTGCCCTGCTCGTCGAATACGCACAGCTCCACCCGCTCCGCATGGGCGGAGAAGAGGGCGAAATTCACCCCCTTGCCGTCATAGCTGGCGCCCAATGGCGCAGGTTTGCCTGCCGCGAGTGAGGTCATTGCGCCTCCCGGACCAGCCAGATCGTCGCCAGCGGGGGCAGGGTCAGCGATAGCGAATGTTCGCGGCCATGACTGGCGATAGCGTCGCTTTCCACCACGCCGCCATTGCCCTGATTGCTGCCGTGATAGTGCATGGAGTCGGTATTTAGCGCCTCGCGCCAGCGGCCCGGCTGGTTAATGCCGAAGCGGTAGTCGTGGCGCGGCACCGGCGTGAAGTTGCTGGCGACGATAATCTCGTTGCCCGCCCGGTCACGGCGTACAAAGACAAACACCGAGCGCTCATGGTCGTCGACCACCAGCCATTCGAAGCCGTAGGGGTCAAAATCCAGCTCGTGCAGCGCTTTATGATGACGGTAGGTATGGTTCAGGTCGCGCACCAGCCGCTGGACGCCGTGGTGCCAGTTGTCGCCGCCCTCCAGCAGATGCCAGTCGAGGCTAACGTCATGGTTCCACTCGCGGCCCTGAGCGAACTCATTGCCCATAAACAGCAGCTTTTTCCCCGGGAAGGCGAACAGCCAGCCGTAGTAGGCGCGCAGGTTGGCGAACTTCTGCCAGGCATCGCCCGGCATGCGGTCGAGAATCGATTTTTTGCCGTGCACCACTTCATCGTGGGAGAGCGGCAGCACAAAATTCTCGGTGTAGTTGTAGAGCATGCCGAAGGTCATTTTGTCATGATGGTAGCGGCGATGCACCGGATCGAGCTTCATGTAATCCAGGGTGTCGTGCATCCAGCCGAGGTTCCATTTGAACCAGAAACCGAGGCCGCCGCCGGCTGGCGGACGGGTCACCCCGGCAAAATCGGTGGACTCTTCCGCCATGGTGACCGCGCCCGGCGTCTGTTCGCCAAGGATGCGGTTGGTGTTGCGCAGAAACTCAATGGCTTCCAGATTCTCCCGCCCGCCGTATTCGTTGGGGATCCACTCTCCCGCCTTGCGGCTGTAATCGCGATAGATCATCGAGGCCACCGCGTCGACCCGCAGCGCATCGATGCCGAAGCGTTCGATCCAGTACAGCGCGTTACCCACCAGGTAGTTGCTGACTTCCCGACGTCCGTAGTTGTAGATCAGGGTATTCCAGTCCTGGTGATACCCCTCGCGCGGATCGCTGTGCTCATACAGCGAAGTGCCGTCAAACGAGGCAAGGGCAAAATCATCCGCCGGGAAGTGGCCGGGCACCCAGTCAAGAATGACGTTCAGCCCGGCGGCGTGCGCGGCATTGATAAAGTAACGGAAATCGTCGCGGGTGCCGAAGCGGCGGGTCGGCGCATAGAGCCCGGTGGGTTGATAGCCCCAGCTGCCGTCGAACGGGTGCTCGTTAACCGGCAATAGTTCGAGATGGGTGAAGCCCATCCATTTCGCATAGGGCACCAGCTGGTCGGCCAGCTCGCGGTAGCTCAGCCAGAAATTATTATCGGTATGACGGCGCCAGGAGCCGAGATGCACTTCATAGATAGAGATCGGGGCATCAAACTGGTTCGCCGCTCTACGGTCCGCTGGCTGTTCCACTTTGGGCGGCAGATCGCAGATAAGCGAGGCGCTTTCCGGACGCATTTGCGACTCAAAGGCGTAAGGGTCGGCTTTGACCCGCAGATTGCCGTGGGCGTCAATCAGTTCGAATTTATACAGCTGGCCATTGTGCGCGCCGGGAACGAACAGCTCCCAGATCCCGGACTCTTTGCGGAATCGCATCGGGTGGCGACGGCCATCCCAGTAGTTAAACTGCCCCACCACCGATACGCGGCGGGCGTTCGGCGCCCACACCGAGAAACGGGTACCGGTGACGCCGTCCATGGTGGCAGCGTGCGCGCCCAGCGTTTCGTAAGGGCGCAGGTGGGTCCCTTCCGACAGCAGCCAGACGTCAAGGTCCTGCAACAGCGGACCAAAGCGATAAGGGTCATCGATCAGATTCTGCTGCCCGTGCCAGGTGACGGCCAGCTGATAGCGAAAAGCATTTTTACGCCGCGGCAGGACGCCGCTGAAGAAACCACGCGAGTCGAGACATTCGAGCTTGCCGACTTTGCGTCCGGTTTTCGGTTCAATAACCCACACGTCGGTGGCATCGGGTAATAATGCGCGCACTTCCAGCCCGGCGTCAGTACGGTGCATGCCGAGCACGGAAAAGGGATCCGCGAAATGACCGGCGATTAGCGCATTAATCACGTCTCTATCAATATGATTAGACATGCTTTCATCCTGTTGTAAGTGTCGCTCATTCCTGTAACTGGCGACTTTTTTTGACCTGAACGGCGCAGTGCTCTCAGCATCCTCCTGCTCCGTCCCACCTTCAGGTAAGGAATTCCTTACTTAAAGCATAGCCAAGGCTGAGTTACCTCCGTGGGGAAAAATCTAACATCCGCGTTTACTCCTTGTATTACGCAAAAAAAAAGGGGGCTTGAAGACCCCCTTTCTGTTCATCCTGGGCTTACGCCAGCTGGCGAAGCATCCGGCGCAGCGGCTCCGCGGCGCCCCACAGCAGCTGGTCGCCAACGGTAAAGGCCGATAGATACTCCGGCCCCATATTCAGTTTACGCAGGCGTCCTACCGGGGTGGTCAGGGTGCCCGTCACCGCGGCTGGGGTCAGCTCGCGCATGGTAATCTCACGATCGTTCGGTACCACTTTGGCCCACGGGTTGTGCGCGGCCAGCAGCTCCTCAACGGTCGGGATAGAAACATCTTTCTTCAGCTTGATGGTAAACGCCTGGCTGTGGCAGCGCAGCGCGCCAACGCGAACGCAGAGGCCGTCTACCGGGATAACGGACGAGGTGGCGAGGATCTTGTTGGTCTCCGCCTGGCCTTTCCACTCTTCGCGGCTCTGACCGTTATCCAGCTGTTTGTCGATCCACGGGATCAGGCTGCCCGCCAGCGGTACGCCAAAGTTATCGACCGGCAGCTCGCCGCTGCGGGTCAGCGACGTCACTTTGCGCTCAATATCCAGGATGGCGGAAGCCGGGTCCGCCAGCTCCGCGGCCACATGATTATGCAGCTGCCCCATCTGGCTCAGCAGCTCGCGCATATGACGCGCGCCGCCGCCGGAAGCCGCCTGGTACGTCGCCACGCTGACCCACTCCACCAGATCCTGAGCAAACAGGCCGCCGAGGGACATCAGCATCAGGCTGACGGTGCAGTTGCCGCCGACAAAGGTTTTCACGCCGTTGTTCAGGCCGGCGGTGATCACATCCTGGTTAACCGGGTCGAGGATAATGATCGCATCGTCCTTCATGCGCAGCGAAGAAGCCGCGTCAATCCAGTAACCCTGCCAGCCGCTTGCGCGCAGCTTCGGGTAAATCTCGTTGGTGTAATCGCCGCCCTGGCACGTGACAATAATGTCCAGCGCCTTCAGCGCGTCCAGATCGAACGCATCCTGCAGCGTGCCACCGGTGCTACCGCCGAATGACGGCGCTGGCTGTCCCAGCTGGGAGGTAGAGAAGAACACCGGGCGAATGGCGTCGAAATCGCGCTCTTCAACCATGCGTTGCATGAGGACAGAGCCGACCATTCCGCGCCAGCCGATAAAACCAACATTTTTCATAACGTATTCCTGCGAGGTGTGTGCTGTTTGTGCCTGGCCAGTTTCCAACTGGATTATCCCTCACCTTACAAAATGCAGCTAAAGTCGCAAGTGAAATTAATCAATGATTGCTGAACAATCAGAAAAGCAACTTATCCTGCACATTGTCCACCGTCGCTGGTCGTCGTCAAAAGCGCAACGATTATCGGGGAAATCCCCCGGGGAATGGAATATTTTCCGTCGCTATTTTATTGATCCTGATTATGGATTAAGCGTGAAATCTGGTGCTTTTCCGCTTGCCAAAAAAAAGCGACAAACCCAGTCACAGCAAGGGCTGACGAGGGATACGAGCATCGTCGTAGCGCTAATAAGGGCCAATAGCTGGCAAGGAAAAGAGGGAAAAAGGGCGGCTTATTGCAAAGAAGCCAGGGTAAGCAGCGTTACCCTGGCTTTTTATTTCCCGCGAGCGGGAGATGAGCGGGCTTAGCTCAGCAGCTGGAAGGCGATCATACCGACAATCGCCCCGGTGGTGCCAAGGATGGTTTCCATCATGGTCCAGGTCTTCAGCGTCTGGGCTTCACTGGCGCCGGTAAATTTACCAAACAGCCAGAAGCCGGCGTCGTTCACGTGGCTTACCACAATCGAGCCGCCGGCGATACAGATAGACAATGCCGCCATCTGCGCGCCGCTGTAGTTCAGCTGCTCAATCACCGGCATCACCAGGCCGACCGCCGTCAGGCACGCCACGGTGGCAGAGCCCTGAATGATACGCACCGCCGCCGCCAGTACGAAGCAGGTAATGGCGATCGGCAGCCCCATTCCGGTCAGCGCTTCACCAAGCGCCGGGCCAACGCCGGAGTCAACCAGCACCTGCTTGAAGACGCCGCCAGCCCCGATCACCAGCAGAATAATCCCGGCCGGCTGCAGCGCGTGGCCGCAAATCTCCATCACCCGGTCTTTCGCCATTCCCTGACTTACCGCCAGGCCGTAAATCGCCACCAGGCAGGCCACCAGGATCGCGGTGAACGGGTGGCCGATAAACTCGAACCATTCGTAGGCAGTGGAACCCACCGGCACAAAGCGCGCGGCGATGGTTTTCAGGCCAACCAGCACCAGCGGCAGCAGGATCAGCGCCAGGCTGAAGCCGAAGGAGGGCATCTTGCCTTCGCCGAGATGCGGTTCCGTGACGTCGTCAGGAATATGCAATTCGACGTAGCGGCTGATGAAGTTGCCCCATAGCGGACCGGCGATAATCATCCCCGGAATGGCCGCACACAGGCCAATCAGGATCATCCAGCCAAAGTCGGCGTGCATTTGCGACGCCAGCAGCATCGGCGCCGGTCCAGGCAACAGAAACGCCGCGGCGGCGGCAACGCCGGCAAACAGCGGGATCACCAGCTTCACGAGGTTAGTACCGGTATGGCGCGCCATCGAGAAGGCGACGCTAATCAGCAGTACGATCGCCACTTCGAAGAACAACGGCAGCGCGCAGATGAGACCGGCGAGACCAATCGCATAGTGCGCGCGATTGTGGCCAAAGGATTTGAGCATCTTGACGGCAATCTGATCGACCGCCCCCGTTTCATGCAGGATCTTCCCGAACATCGCGCCGAGCGCGACGACGATCGCCAGGAAGCCCAGCGTACCGCCCATCCCTTTCTCCATCGTCGCCGCGATTTTATCCAGCGGCATGCCGGAGAAGAGACCGGCGCCAATAGAAACCACCATCAAAGCCACGAAGGCGTGCATTCGCGCCTTCATGACTAAAAACAGCAGCAGCAATACCGAGCCGACTGCTGTTAAAACAAGCGTTAAAGTACTCACTAGTGACTGCCTTTGTTGATCACCTCGATGGTGCTGGCCACCACGCCTTCCAGCGGCTGGTCGATATCGACGATAAGCACATCGCTCTCGTCGGCGCCTGGTTCCTGCAGCGTTTCAAACTGCGTCACCAACATTTGGGTTTTAAAGAAGTGCCCTTTACGCGCCTTCAGACGGCTTTCGATCACGTCGAAATCGCCTTTCAGGTAGATGAAGGAGAGGTTCGGGTTGCCCTTGCGCAGAATGTCGCGATAGCTCTTCTTCAGCGCCGAGCAGACGATCAGCGACACCTTGTTGGTACGCTGCATGGCGAACGCGGCGTCATTTAGCGCCTGCAGCCACGGCGTGCGGTCATCATCGTTGAGCGGCTCGCCGGAGGCCATCTTGGTGATATTGCTGCGCGGATGGAGAAAGTCGCCGTCAAGAAACGCGGCATGCAGTTGATGCGCCACTTCGCTGGCGACAGCGGATTTTCCGCTGCCGGAAACGCCCATCAGGACATAGACGTGGTGATCATGGTTAGTCGTGCTCAAAGCGTCCTCCCACTGGACTGGTACGCCGCGCCGGGGCTGACTCATCCAGCGCGAAGGCGGCGTATCGGTTAATTGTTACGGGTAACTGTTATCGGTAACATTGTCATGCCGGACCTGTGGAGAAGCAATATCCATTCGTGCCAGATGTGAATATGTGTGATCTACTTCAAACTTGTCAGTTTAAATTGATCCGCCCGGTGACAATGTGAAACCTAAATCTAACATCTTAGGGGTAATCGCTTCACCACGAATGCGCGCCAGCAGCCGTTCGGCGCCGATGCGCCCCATTCGCTCGCGCGGGGTCAGGACGCTGGCCAGCCGCGGCTCCATCACCTGGCCGATATCATGGCCGTGGAACCCGGCGATCGCCATATCATCGGGGATCTTCAGTCCCAGACGCTGGCACTCGAACGCCGCGCCGACCGCGAGGTCATCGTTGGTGCAGAAAATGCCGTCGAGCTGCGGATATTCGCGGCGCGCCTGGCGCATCAGCTCAATCCCCGAAGAATAGGACGAGGATTGCTCCACCATCACGCTGTAGGGCGTCATCCCGGCGTCAAGCATCGCCTGCTCGTACCCCTTCTGTTTGATGATAGTGCGTTCATCAAGACGCGCCCCCAGATAGGCGACATGGCGGTGGCCGCGGGCGATGATCGCCGCGGTCATCTGCCGGGCGGCTTCAAAGTTATCAAACCCGACGGCAATATCGAGACACGGCGACCGGCTGTCCATCAGCTCCACCACCGGAATGCCGGCGACTTCGATCATCTTCAGGGTGCGCGGCGTATGGGTGCGTTCGGTGAGGATCAGGCCATCAATGTTCCAGGAGAGCATCGATTCGAGGCGTTTCTCTTCCATTTCCGGCTTATAGCCGTAGTGCGCCAGCATGGTTTGATAGCCGAAGGCGTCGGTGACGCTTTCGATACCGCGCAGTACTTCCGAAAAGACCTGATTGGTTAACGACGGCAGCAGCACGCCGATGGCGCGGCTGGTGGCGTTGGAAAGAATGTCAGGGGCGCGATTGGGAATATAACCCAGTTCATCGAGGGCAACGGCAATCTTGCCACGCAGCGCTTCGGAGACCTGCTCCGGGTTGCGTAAATAGCGACTGACCGTCATTTTGGTCACGCCGACAAGATCGGCTACATCCTGAAGTACGGGTCTTTTCTTTTTCATCGTCCTGACTGTGATCAACGGGGAAACATTTTCTCAGTTTATCACGGACAAAGCGCAACCTTCCCTAACATGAGGGAAGGCTGCGCAATTTATTTAACCTGGCTCAGATAACTATCAAACCGGCGGCAGATCGAACAGCAGGATCTCGCTATCGCTGTCGGCATGAACCGAAATCGCCTGCTCGTCCCAGATGGCCAAACCGTCGCTGGTGGTGGCTTTGGTACCGTTGATGGTCACTTCGCCTTTGACCACCTGGATCCACACGCGGCGTTCCGCGGCAATCTGGTGAACCGACTGCTCATCTTTCAGCAGCGCCCAGCGATAGAGTTCCATATCCTGGTACACCTTCAGCGAGCCATCTCGCGCATCCGGCGACAGCACCAGCTGTTTGCCCTGGGCGGCGTCGAAGCGGCGCTGCTCGTAGCGCGGGGTAATGCCGGTTTCTTCCGGAATAATCCAGATCTGATACAGACGCAGACGATCGGTTTTGCTCGGGTTGTACTCAGAGTGGCGCACCCCGGTACCCGCGCTCATGATCTGGAACTCGCCCGCCGGCACCTGCTCTTTGTTGCCCATGCTGTCCTGGTGCTCCACCGCCCCTTCCAGCACATAGGTCAGGATCTCCATGTCTTTGTGCGGGTGGGTACCGAAGCCCTGACCGGCGTCGATGACGTCGTCGTTAATCACCCGCAGGGCGGAGAAGCCCATAAAGTTCGGGTCATAATAGTTGGCGAAAGAGAAAGTATGCCAGGAATCCAGCCAGCCATGGTTAGCGTGGCCACGTTCGTTCGCTTTGCGTAAATAGATCATGTTGCACCCCCGTATGTTGTCGATGGAGTCAGTGTGGACCCATTTCGCCGGCGATCATAGAGGGTGAAAATTGACTCCTCTGTTCAAAAAATATGAACAAGCGCAGAGGAGCCAATTTGACTTATCGGGTAAGGGTAATGGTGGCCGGTGAAGGCTGCTCAAAGCCGCGCTGCAGGATCTCCATATTGGTGAGAACGTCAGTTTCCTTGACGTAATTCGGCTGGCCGTTGACGAGGGTGTCGTACAGCGCGTCGTACACCCGACCATAATCGCCGCTCTCCAGCGGCACCGCTTCGCGCACCATCTCCCCTGCCTCGTTGACATACACCAGCTCGCCAACGCTGTCGTCCGCGCCAAATCCCGGCTCGCCCGGCATGATATTGGCCTTCAGGCTGGTCTCCTGCTGGTCAATGCCGTACTTCACAAACGAACCTTTGTGCCCGTGAACGATAAATTTCGGGTAATCGATCTGCACCAGATGGCTGGTCTTAACGATGGCCTTCATATCGCCGTAGAACAGCTGGGCTTCAAAGGTGTCATCCGGGTTGGCTTTATTGCGCAGCGAGCGCAGATCGTAAGAGACATGGTCCGGGCGGCCGAACAGCGAAATGATCTGATCCAGGGTATGCACGCCAAGGCCATAGAACTCGCCGTTTTGCGGACCGCCGGGGTTGGTCTCCGCCAGCGGGCGATAATTATCGAAATGGCTTTCGATCTCCACCAGTTCGCCGAGTTTCCCGCTCTCAATCACCTTTTTGGTGGTCAGGAAGCAGGAGTCGAAACGGCGGTTCTGATAGGGCGTCACCGTCAGGCCTTTGCTGTTCGCCAGGGCAAACAGAGTTTTTGCTTCCTCCAGCGTCGGGGTGAACGGCTTTTCCACCAGCACGTTTTTCCCCGCCTCCAGCGCCTTTTTCGCATATTCAAAATGGCTGTCGGCGTGAGTGCAGACCACCACCAGCTTGACCAGTGGATCGTTTAATACTTCATCAAGGTCGCTGGTGAAATGAATATGGGAATACTGCGGCGCCTGCTCCTCGGGCTTCGCCCGGCGGCGGTAAATGTGCGCTACCTGCCAGCGGTCTTTGCGGTGCAAAACGTAAGGAAGGTGATAGCGGGTGGTGCTTTTACCAAAGCCAATAAATGCGCAGTGCAGAGTCATAACGCTGTCCTTAGTTAATGAGCTACCTTCAACCATAGCGCAAGCCGGTCCCTCACTTCATCCTCTCTGTTCGCTTGCAGTGAAGATTCGTTAGGAAAATAGTTCGAGTATCACTCATACGTAATTATTAATAACTTATTGATTAATAAGTGATTAAATCAACAGTTTTCGGCAAAAAACCTTGATCGCCATGGCAAAACTGCGGATAAGTGGAGAGCAAACCAGGAGGTTGCTGATGACTAACGGAGTAGCCAGCTGCTGCTGATGGACAAACAGTATCTCGCCATAAACGGCGCCCTTTTTTTCTGGCTTCTCGCGCTGATCGCCTGGTCTGTCGATGCAAGCGCGCTGGCGCGCCTGGCGGCCGCCTGCGCGCTTATCGCTTTCCTCCTCCATAGCCAACGGAACAAGATTAACGCGATGTTTATTAAGAAAAATAAAACGGAACCTCAGATATCAGAAGCAGCCACGCCTCCGGCAATTAACCCAGAACCCGAAGCGGTCGCCAGCAAAAAACACGAGACTACGGTCATCGCCAGCGGGGTGCATTTCGTCGGCAATATAGTCGCCAGCGGCCATGTCTATATCCACGGTCAGGTCACCGGCAACATTGAGGCCAAAGAGCATTTGATTAAGGTAATGCGTGAAGGCCAGGTGGAGGGCAACGTCAGCTGCCGGGAGCTAATAATTGACGGCAAGGTGCAGGGCCAGTGTCATGGCGACAGCATCACCATCGAGGAGCACGGCCATCTGGAGGGAACCCTCGCCTATCGCGCGCTGGCGATCAAGAAAGGCGGCGCTTTTAGCGGTCGCGCTGAAATGCTGGCCGCCGCGGAGAACAAAAGTCATATTCTCGGTCTGGTAGCAGACGCACCCTCCAAAGCCGACGCGGAGCCCGTCAGGCCGCAGAGCGCCTGAGATAGCAGCAAAAAAAAAGCCAGCACCCGGCTGGCTAAAGTAATACTGGAAGCAATGTGAGCAATGTCGTGCTTTCAGGCTTTCCGCAAGGGTCTCCCTGAATGCAGGACAATAATAATCATTCTCATTCGCACTTGTCTACTTTTTTTTGCAAATAATGCGTGTTGACTCGAACGCCGTAGTCAGTGATGTTTAAAGGGACTTTTCACCTGAATGAGGAACAAGGAATGAGTGACATCGTGATACGCCATGCTGAACCGAAAGATATTGACGCGATTCGTCAAATTCACGCCCAGCCGGAGGTGTATCACAACACGCTACAGGTCCCTCATCCATCCGAACATATGTGGCGGGAGCGGCTAACCGATACGCCCGGCGTGAAGCAACTGGTGGCCTGTATCGATGAGCAAGTCGTCGGCCATTTAAGCATTGCCGTCGTCCAACGTCCCCGCCGTAGCCACGTCGCCGATTTTGGTGTCAGCGTGGATTCGCGCTGGCACAACCGCGGCGTCGCCAGCGCGCTGATGCGTACCATGATTGATATGTGCGACAACTGGCTGCGCGTCGAGCGTATTGAGCTGACGGTGTTCGCCGATAATGCCCCGGCGATTGCGGTGTATAAGAAGTACGGCTTTGAGATCGAAGGCACCGGCAGGCGTTACGCGCTGCGCAACGGTGAGTATGTGGATGCGTATTATATGGCGAGAATGAAGTAGCGTGTTGCCGGGTGGCGGCTTCGCCTTACCCGGCCTGCGTTCGTGCAGTTGTAGGCCCGGTAAGCGCAGCAGCGCCACCGGGCAACACATCAATACCCCGCCGTTAAATCATCCGGCGAACGCGGATCGGAGGCGCCATACAGCATGCCGTCCGGCCCCACCATGATGCTCTGGGTACTGCCCATCGCCTCTTTCAGCGCCACTTTCTGCCCCTTCGCCTCCAGCAGCTTCAGGGTATCCGGGCTAAAGCCTTTCTCCACCCGCAGCTCATCCGGCAGCCATTGATGGTGGAAACGCGGCGCGTTGGTGGCTTCCGCGACGTTCATCCCGAAATCGATGGTATTGACCACCATCTGCAGTACGGTGGTGATGATCCGACTGCCGCCCGGGCTGCCGGTTACCAGCCAGGTTTTGCCGTCTTTCACCACAATGGTCGGCGACATTGACGACAGCGGGCGTTTTTTCGGCTCCACCGCATTGGCGTCGCCGCCCACCAGACCATAGACGTTAGGCACGCCAGGCTTCGCCGAGAAATCATCCATCTGGTTATTGAGCAGAATGCCGGAATCACCGGCCACAATGCCGGTACCGAAGGTGGTATTCAGCGTATAGGTCACCGCCACCGCATTGCCGTCTTTATCGACCACCGAGAAGTGGGTGGTCTGGTTACTTTCATAGGGCGCCAGCTTGCCCGGACGGATCTGGCTGGAAGGCTTCGCCTTGTTGACATCAATCTCGGCGGCGATCGCTTTGGCGTAAGCCTTGCTGGTCAGCGCCTGCCACGGCACGTTGACGAAGTCAGGGTCGCCGAGATATTCAGAGCGGTCGGCGTAGGCGTGTTTCTCTGCCTCCGCCATCACCTGCATGGCGTCGGCGCTGCCAAAACCATATTTCTGCATATCGAAGTTTTCGAGGATATTGAGGATCTGCACGATATGGATCCCGCCGGAGGACGGCGGCGGCATAGAGTAAACCTCATACCCGCGATACTCGCCGCTAACCGGCGTACGCTCCACGGCCCTGTAGTTGGCGAGGTCAGCTTTGGTGATTAGCCCGCCGTGCTTTTTCATCTCGTCAGCGATCTGGTCGGCGATGGCCCCTTTATAGAAGGCGTCCGGGCCGTGCTCGGCAATCAGCTCCAGGCTCTTACCGAGGTTCTTCTGCACCAGCCGATCGCCCTTCTTCAGCGGCTCGCCGTTCTTCCAGAAGATCGCTTTACTATTTTCATGCTGCGGGATCACTTCGCTGCCGTAGGTCTTCAGATCGTCCGCCAGCGCATCGTTAACGACAAACCCCTCTTCCGCCAGCTTAATCGCCGGACGGATCACTTTGTTCAACGGCATGGTGCCATACTTTTCCAGCGCGAGGGAGAAACCGGCGACGCTGCCTGGCGTGCCGGAGGCCAGATGCGAAGTCAGTGATTTTTTACTGTCCGGGTTGCCCTGGTCGTCAAGGAACATGTCGCGGGTGGCCTGCTCTGGCGCCATTTCGCGGAAATCGATCGCCGTGGTCTTGCCGTCTTTAGTCCGCAGCATCATAAAACCGCCGCCGCCAATATTCCCGGCCTGCGGATGGGTGACCGCCAGCGCGTAGCCTACCGCTACCGCCGCATCGACAGCGTTACCGCCCTGGCGCAGGATATCCACGCCGACGCGGGTCGCCAGCGCGTCCACCGAGGCCACTATCCCCTGCCGGGCGCGTACCGGGTGGAACACATCTTCCTCTACGCCATAAGAGACCGGCGGCGGCGGTGGCGGATTGGCGGCGACGGTATAGCTGCCCCCCGCCAGCAACACAGCGATGACCACCTGACGCCATATTGTTGTTTTTATCATTGTCTTACTCCTGAAAGGTAGGTTTCATTCCCCGCTTAAGCCTGGTTGATAACTCCTAAAAAATCATTGTTATGGCAGATTCGAGGTACACTTAAGTGATCCCACGCACGGGAGGAGAAAACCATGAAAGCGATTCTGTTTCTGGCGGCGCTGATGCCGCTTGGCGTATTAGCCCAGCCGATCAATATTAATAACAACCCTAACCAGCCGGGTTACGTGGTCCCCAGCCAGCAGCGCATGCAAAATGAGATGAAGATCCAGCAACAGCAGCAGCAGAGCATGCTGAAGCAGGATCTGAACAATCAGACCCGCTCGCAGCAGCAGCATTTGCAAAACCAGCTGCAGACTAATCAGCAGCGCGCGGCCCAGGGCGGCAATCTGAATGCGCCGCAGCAGGTGCGGCCAAATAACAACGGTGGGATGCTGCGGCAGACTAATCCGTAAAGGTCGTCCGCCGCAAATCCGTCTTAAGGCTGGAAATTCGGCCCGATGACATCAACGGCATCGGTGCAGATGCAGTCTACGCCCCAGCGCAGCAGTTCGGCGGCGCGCTGGGGTTTATTGACCGTGTACACCAGAATGTGCAGGCCAGCCTGTTTCAGGCTCGCCACCCGCGCCGCATCCAGCAGTTTGTGATTGAGGTGAATCGACACGCAGCCCAACCGGGTGGTCAATTCGCGCCAGTCATCGCGCCACTCATCCAGCAGCAGCCCGCGCGGCAGCTCGGGCGCGGCTTCCTGCGCCGCCTCCAGGGCGTCGATTTCAAAAGAGGAGAGCAGCGGCGCGGTCATGCCTTGCCATAGATCGCGCGCGGCCAGCGCCACCACTTTCCCGGTCTGCGGCCCCAGCCCGGTGGTCGGCTTAATTTCGATATTCGCCATCATGCCGTGACGACGGCAGCGCTCCGCCACCTGGGAGAGCAGCGGCAGCGGCTCGCCCTTAAATTCACGGCTGAACCAGCTACCGGCATCGACCTTCAGCAGATCGTCCCACGCCAGCTCGCCCGCCACGCCCCAGCCATTGCTGGTGCGTTCGAGATTATCGTCATGCAGCAGAAAGATCTGCCCGTCCTTCGACAGCTTGGCGTCAAATTCAATCATCGTGTGCCCGTAGCGGGCGCCGACGTCGATAGCCGCCAGGGTGTTCTCCGGCGCCAGTTTACCGCCGCCGCGATGGGCGACGATGCGGGGATAAGGCCAGTTACTCATGCGCGTTGTCCTGTTTCACCATCAAAGAGGTGCAGATGTTCCAAAGGCAGATGCAGCCATAGCGTGCTGCCTGCCGCCGGGCGCTGCTGATGCGGCAGTCTGACCACCAGCTTCTGTTCGCCCCAGCGCCCGTGAGCGAGGTTATCGGCACCTAAAATTTCCAGGGTGTCCATCAGCAGCGGAATACCACCTTGCGCCTGCGAGCTTAAGATAAAATGCTCCGGACGGATACCGAGCGTCATTTTACGCCCAGCGTGGCGCCGGTGCTCATGATTCGTCGGCAGCTGCATGCCGCCCGCCAGCTCAAAGCGACCGCCGTCATCGCTGATGCGCCCTTCCAGCAGGTTCATGGCCGGGCTGCCGATAAAGCTCGCCACAAAGCGGCTGGCTGGCTTCTCATACACTTCCACCGGGGTGCCGATCTGCTCGGCAACGCCTTTGTTCATCACCATCACCCGCTGGGCGAGGGTCATCGCCTCCACCTGGTCATGGGTGACGTACAGCGAGGTGGTTTTCAGGCGGCGATGCAGCTGCTGCAGTTCCAGACGCATCTGCACGCGCAGCTTGGCGTCGAGGTTTGACAACGGTTCGTCGAACAGGAATACCGCCGGATCACGCACGATGGCGCGGCCCATCGCCACGCGCTGGCGCTGGCCGCCGGACAGTTCCCGCGGGCGGCGCTTGAGCAGACCATCCAGCTCAAGAATGCGCGCCGCCTCCTGCACCCGCTCGGCGATCAATCCCTTACCCATGCCGCGAATCTTCAGCCCCCACGCCATGTTCTCTTCCACGCTCATATGCGGATAAAGGGCATAGTTCTGGAACACCATCGCGATGCCGCGATCCTTCGGCTCCATCTCGGTCACCCGTTTACGATCGATCCAGATATCGCCGCTGGTCACCCGTTCAAGTCCGGCGACCATCCGCAGCAGCGTTGATTTCCCGCAGCCCGACGGGCCGACCATGACGATAAATTCTCCGTCCGCCACGTCCAGCGTCAGCGGTTGAATTACCTGGGTTTTGCCATCCCAGCTTTTGCTTACTGCCTGTAGTTTTAAACCAGCCATTTTATTTCTCACTATCGACCAGGCCGCGCACAAACGCGCGCTGCATGGCTAAAACGATGACGACCGGCGGGATCAGGGTCAGCAGCATCGCCGCCATCACCTGATTCCACTGGGTAGTACCTTCGCCGGTGGCGATCATGCCTTTAATACCGGCGACGGCGGTGCCAAGATTCACATCCTGAATAATCAGCAACGGCCACAGATACTGGTTCCAGCCGTAGATAAAGGTGATGACGAACAGCGCGGCGAGGTTGGTTTTCGACAGCGGCAGCACGATGTCGCGAAAGAAGCGCATCGGCGAAGCGCCATCGATACGCGCCGCTTCAATCAGCTCGTCCGGCAGGGTCATAAAGAACTGGCGGAACAGGAAGGTGGCGGTGGCCGAAGCCATCAACGGCAGCGTTAACCCGGCATAGCTGTCGAGCATGTTGAGGTTGGCGATCACCTCCACCGTCGGGAAAATACGCACCTCGACCGGCAGCATCAGGGTGATAAAGATCATCCAGAAGAACAGGTTACGCAGCGGAAAGCGGAACCAGACGATAGCGAACGCCGAAAGCATCGACACCACGATTTTGCCGACCGTAATGGCGAACGCCATGATGAAACTGTTGAGCATCATCAGCCAGAACGGCGCGCTGTTGACGCCGACGCCGTTCACCCAGATGGTCTTCATGTTCTCCAGCAGATGTCCGCCGGGGCTCAGCGTCATCGGCGTTTCAAATACCGATTTGTTATCCAGCGTCGCCGCCACGAAGGCGACGTACAGCGGGAATAAAATGACGGCGATACCCAGGATCAGCATGGTGTGGCTGAAAATCGTCAGCCCGCGTCGGTTCTCAATCATTGGTAACGCACCTTACTTTCAACGTAACGGAACTGCACCACCGTCAGGATAATGACGAGGAACATCAGCACCACCGACTGCGCGGCGGAAGCGGATAGATCGAGCCCGGCGAAACCTTCGCGATAGATTTTGTAGATCAGAGTGGTGGTCGCCTGCACCGGGCCGCCGGCGGTGGCGGCATCGATCACCGGGAAGGTGTCGAAGAAGGCATAAACCAGATTGACCACCAGCAGGAAGAAACTCACCGGCGCAATCAGCGGCAGCGCCAGCTTAAAGAAGCGACGAATCGGCCCGGCGCCGTCGATGGCGGCGGCCTCAACCAGCGAACGCGGAATCGACTGCAGCGCGGCGAAGAAGAACAGGAAGTTGTAGCTTATCTGCTTCCACACCGAGGCGAAGACCACCAGAAACATCGCCTGGCCGCTGTTCTGCGCATGGTTCCAGTCGTAGCCCAGCTCGCCGAGGAAATGGGTGATCAGCCCGCGCCCGGGGTTAAAGAGGAAGATCCACAGCACCGCCGCGACGGCGGGGGCCACGGCGTACGGCAGCAGCATCAGCGTTTGATAAAAGCGGCTGCCGCGCACCACATAGTCGACCAGCGCGGCGAAAAACAGTGAAATGAGCAGGCCGCTGACGGTCACCAGAGCGCTGAATTTTATGGTGGTCCAGAACGAGTCCAGGTAGTACGGATCGTGGAACAGCGCAACGAAGTTATCCAGGCCGACGAACTGGCTGGAAAGGCCAAAGGGATCGACGCTCTGCAGCGAGTACCACAGCGCTTCGCCTGCGGGCCAGATAAAGAAAATCAGCGTGATAATCAGCTGCGGCGCGACCAGCACATAGGGCAGCCAGCGCGAGCGGAATACCGGACGGGATGATGACATTGAGATTGGGTTCCTGAACAATGCCGGGTGGCGGCTACGCCTTACCCGGCCTACATAGGGCACATCGTAGGCCCGGTAAGCGCAGCGCCACCGGGCAAGTTACAGATTACGATTTGGTCGCTTGCTCGAAGCGACGCAGCAGCTGGTTCCCGCGCTGCACGGCGGAATCCAGCGCCTGCTGCGGGGTTTTCTTGCCGGTCCACACGCTCTCCAGCTCTTCATCGACGATGGTGCGGATTTGCGGCATGTTGCCCAGGCGCAGACCTTTGGTAAACGGCAACGGCGGCTTGTTCAGCATCTGGCGGGTAGCGATATCGGCGCCCGGGTTCTTATCATAGAAGCCCTGCTGACGCGTCAGATCGTAGGCCGCGGTAGTGATCGGCAGGTAGCCGGTTTTCTGGTGCCACTCGGCGGCGTTTTCCGGTTTGGTCAGGAAGTCGAGGAACTTCGCCACGCCGGTGTAGGTCTCTTTGTCTTTGCCCTGCATCACCCACAGGCTGGCCCCGCCGATGATGGCGTTCTGCGGCGCGCCTTTCACGTCGGCATCGTAAGGCATCATGCCGACGCCGTAGTTAAATTTGGCGTACTGGCGGATATCGGCCAGCGAGCCGGACGAGGCAGTGGTAATGGCGCAGTCGCCGTTATAGAACTTTTCGGTAGACTCGTCTTTACGCCCGAAGTAGCTGAAATCGCCCTTCTTGTTCATCTCTTCGAGCAGCGCGATATGCTTCACCTGCTCCGGCTTGTTGAACTCAAGAACCGCGTCGGTACCGTCGAAGCCGTTATTCTTCGTGGCCACCGGCAGACCGTGCCAGGCGCTGAAGTTTTCAATCTGGATCCAGCCCTGCCAGCCGCTGGCGTAGCCGCACTTCATCCCGGCGGCTTTCAGCTTCGCGGTGTAGGCCGCCAGATCCTGCCAGGTCTTCGGCGGCTGCTCCGGATCTAAGCCGGCTTTTTTGAAGGCGTCTTTGTTGTAGTAGAGCACCGGGGTAGAGCTGTTAAACGGCTGGGAGAGCAGATGGCCGGTTTTCGAATCGGTGTAATACCCGGCCACCGTCGGTACGAACTGCGATTCATCAAACTTGATGCCCGCCTCGCTAAACACCTGGTAGACCGGCTTAATGGCTTTTGACGCCATCATGGTGGCGGTGCCGACTTCATACACCTGCAGGATAGCCGGCGCGTTGCCGGTACGGAAGGCGGCGATACCGGCGCTCAGGCTCTGCTCGTAGTTGCCTTTGTATACCGGAACGATTTTGTAATCAGGATTGGCTGCGTTAAAGCGTTGCGCCAGAGAATCCACTTCTTTACCCAGCTCGCCTTCCATTGAGTGCCAGAACGGGATGGTGGTAACCGCCAGGGCCTGACCGGCAAAAGCCAGGCTCAGCGCCAGTCCTAAAGCTGTATGTCGTAACGATATCATCGGTTATCTCTCTTGTTGTGCCGGATGCGCGATTTCACGCGTTTTATGCTCGCGGGGTAACATGACATGTTCGAATTACAGAAAAATAACTTTTTTATTACAAAAAAAAGATAGTAACGGGTCAGAGAGATGACAAGCCGATGAAAGGACGGGGGAAGTAAAGTGGGAGCTGAGACACGGATAATATTCGTGCGGTCGGCTCCCGGGGTCGGCGCAAGCGCCTCGCCCGGGCTACAAACCGGCGAAGCCGCCGGGTTGCAACGAGTTAACCGTCATCCACGCAAACGCGCGACAATCTGTTCCAGGGTAAGTTGCCCTGCTGCTGCCTCGACGGTCATGCCGACGAAGTCTGGATTCGCTGGCAATATAATTCCATTTCGCTTTAAAAAAAGCAGGGTGATAAACAGTGCCGTACGCTTATTACCATCATTAAATATATGACCGCGAGAAATCGCCAGCAGATGCATCGCAGCGAGTCGCCACACGTCTGTCACACCTTCATATTCAATTTTGTTTAGCACCCTATACATTATCGCTTCGGCACGCCCCGGATCGGGCATACCGGCAACGCCAGACGTGACGCGGAGCAGCCTGTCGTGAAACTGTATTATCTCTTCCGCTGAGATAATCTGCAGCGTCATTTATCCGCAAGCTCCCTGATCTCATCACCATGAACCGCCATGATAGCCGCGAACTCATCATCCATTCTGGCCGCCTGGTAGCGTTCAAACTCTTCTGCACTAATGATGACTGCAGATTTATGCCCACGACGGGTAATGGTCACAGGTACACCTGTCACTGCGCTTTCCAGCACATCGGCCAGATTTTGCCGGGCTTCGCTATAGTTAACCGTTCTCATAAAAACCTCCAAAGCTGTACTCTTTTATTGTACAACATACATGTACAAAAAAAGAGCCAACAGGCTCTTTTAAATGTATTCGTGCGATCGGCTCCCGGGGTCGGCGCAAGCGCCTCGCCCGGGCTACAAACCGGCGAAGTGAACGACGCCGGGTTGCGATGAATTAACCGCCGAGATAGGCGCTGCGCACCGCCTCGTTGGCCAACAGCGCGTCGCCAGTGTCCTCCAGCACCACGTGGCCGTTCTCCAGCACATAGCCGCGGTCGGCCAGCTTCAGCGCCTGGTTGGCGTTCTGCTCAACCAGGAAGATCGTCATCCCTTGCTCGCGCAGCTGCTCGATGGTGTCGAAAATCTGCTGAATGATAATCGGCGCCAGCCCCAGCGACGGTTCATCCAGCAGCAGCAGGCGCGGTTGGCTCATCAGGGCGCGGCCGATCGCCAGCATCTGCTGCTCGCCCCCGGACATCGTGCCGGCGCGCTGAATACGTCCTTCCTG
>OKEK01000019.1_pt1 | contig 22880 bp, 20 predicted proteins | sample 1610991 | NCBI WGS metagenome assembly OKEK01 (sample SAMN04436703, study PRJEB24849) | human gut metagenome | biome: human gut; feature: NICU; material: stool | host: Homo sapiens | place: USA: Saint Louis, MO | collected 2010-08-11 | reverse complement strand
CGTCGGGCGGCAGCAGCAGCTGCAGCAACGGCAGATGCAGATCCTCAGCATAGGCCTGCTGAAGCAGGGCAACAAAGCGCAGCCACTCCTGATGACGTTGTTCGGCAACGGCCGCGGAATAGGGAGATTGTTGGGTCATATCGCGCCACCATATTGAGACGGGCAGCTTACGCTGCCCGTCGAATGTACTCTTCAACGAGTACAAAGCATAACATACTTCCCGGCGATCAGTAACGCTGGCGCCACTCCGCATCGCTGAGGATCTTATCCTGCTGCCCCATAAAGTAGCGGTAGTAGGCGTCATAGGAGAGGACATTCTTCACGTAGCCACGGGTTTCCGAAAACGGAATACTCTCGACAAACGCCACGGCGTCGATCCGTCCGGCGCTGTTCCCCTGCCAGCTGCGTACCCGGCCCGGCCCGGCGTTATAGGCCGCTGAGGCGTAGATACGGTTATTGCCGAACTGCTGATAAACGTACTGCAGATAGCTGGTGCCGATGTTGATGTTGGTTTCCGGATCCAACAGCTGCGACGGGCCGCTGTAGCCGGGAATGCTGAACATACTGACGGTATGCGTCGCGGTGCCCGGCATAATCTGCATCAGTCCGCTGGCGCCGACCGGCGAGCGCACTTTCGGGTTCCAGGCGCTCTCCTGACGGGCAATCGCCATCGCGTAGCTCTGCGGAATATCTTTGCCGCTAACATAGCGGGCAAACAGGTCGTTATAGGCCAGCGGGAAACGTTCTTCCAGCTGATCCCACAGCTTACCGGCGATCGTCGCCTGCACGCTCAGATCCCACCAGTGCTGATCGAAGGCATAGCGCGCCAGCTGCGCCTGCTGGGATTTGGTGCGACTAGTGACCAGGTTGGCCCATTCGGTGCGCGCGGTGTTATCCATATTCCAGTACATCAGCTCACGTACCCGCGCCATCTCCGGCCCGGAGGCCAGCGCCGGATCGATGGTGCCCGAGGCTTTATCGATGCGGAAGGTATACTCCTCGCCAAGACGCTGCGCGGCGACCATCGGGTAGAAGCCTCGCTGTTGCATCAACGAGCGAAGGATCGCCTGCGCCTCCTCATCCCTGCCGCGCTCCAGCAGCAGATCCGCCTGCCAGTAGCGCCATTCGTCTTTCTCTTTCGCCTCCATCGGCAGACGCGCCAGCCAGGTGTTGAGGCCATGGCGATCGCCCGTCCCCAACGCCATCCGTACCCGCCGCTCCACCAGCGGCGTGGACTGCGAACGCATGATTGCGTCATCGCGCCAGATGGCCTGCTCTTCGGTTACATCGCTACCCATCAGGCGCCAGGCGACAATATCGCGCAGTTCCTGGGTCTGATCCTCATTGAGCTGCTGAGCCTGTACCAGCGAAGGGATCATCAGGCGGGCATTTTCCACGTCCTGGCGGGCGACGCTGGCGAAGGCGACGGCGGCCATCTGACGGGTAAAGTCCGTCGCCCCGGTGGTGCGGGCGAAGGTGAGGACGCTGTTTGGATCGTTAGCCAGGGCGACCACGGCGCTGGCGATGCTCTGGTAGTTGGCGGGCATTTGCTGGGCCAGCGATTTCACCAGCCCGATATTGCCGGCCTTCATCGCCAGGCGGATCCGTTCGAGATAGGCCAGCGGATCCTGCTGACCGGAGTCGCGCCAGGCGCTGAACAGCGGTTCACAGGCGCCGGGCTGATTCTTGCCCGTCAGCCACAGCTCTTTCGCCCCGCTCCAGGCCTCCTGCGACTGCCCCACGCTCAGCTTGGCGTAGTAATAGTTGCACTGCGCCTCGGTGCTGGTCGGCTTATCCGGGCTAAACGCCAGCAAGCCGCGCCAGTCGCTGCGCCGGGCCAGTTCATTCACGAAGCGCGAACGTAATGAACGCGCAGGGGGCAGCGTCGGATTGGCGTCAATAAAGTTTTTCACCACCAGCGCCGGCTGGTTCATCAGATCGTCGGTGATCTGTCGGTACTGCAAATAGGGATACAGGGGATAGGTGCTTAACGTGGGCATCAGCTGGTCGACTACATCCATCTGCCGGTTATCCCACGCCTGCTTAATTTGTGCGTAGCGGCTGCGCTGTTCATCCAGTGAATCCGCATGCGCCAGCTGACTCAACGTCAACATACCACCGCTGGCAGCCAAAAGATGCCACGTCATTTTTTTGGCTTTTTCCACAAGCTCTTCCTCTTTCCGGTGCATTTTCGCAGCATCGTGCCGCTTAAAAACCCCTGCCGGTTCGGCAGGCGGCTTTACTTATGCTAATCAGACAACGCTAAACGCGCCATGTCCTGGACATTTTTTTACGCTTCTGTGAATCCTGTCGCCTCGCTGGGATTAGCGCGCGAAAAAGGCTACACTTCGGCTTTGAACTATCTATCAAAATAGAAAGAGGCGAAGTCCAACGTGGCTCAATTCGTTTATACCATGCATCGTGTCGGCAAAGTGGTTCCGCCGAAACGTCATATTTTGAAAAATATCTCCCTCAGCTTTTTCCCTGGCGCGAAAATCGGTGTGCTCGGTCTGAACGGCGCCGGTAAATCTACCCTGCTGCGCATCATGGCCGGTATCGACACCGAGATCGAAGGTGAAGCGCGTCCGCAGCCCGGCATCAAAATCGGCTACCTGCCGCAGGAGCCGCAGCTCAACCCGGAGCACACCGTGCGCGAGTCCGTGGAAGAAGCGGTCGCCGAAGTGGTTAACGCGCTGAAGGGGCTGGACGAAGTCTATGCCAAATACGCCGAGCCGGATGCGGACTTCGATAAGCTTGCCGCACAGCAAGGCAAGTTCGAAGAGATTATCCAGGCGCACGACGGCCACAACCTGAACGTCCAGCTGGAGCGCGCGGCCGACGCCCTGCGCCTGCCGGACTGGGATGCGAAAATCGCTAATCTTTCCGGTGGTGAACGCCGCCGCGTCGCGCTGTGCCGTCTGCTGCTGGAAAAACCGGATATGCTGCTGCTCGACGAACCGACCAACCACCTCGACGCCGAGTCCGTCGCCTGGCTGGAACGCTTCCTGCACGACTTCGAAGGCACCGTGGTGGCGATTACCCACGACCGTTACTTCCTTGATAACGTCGCCGGCTGGATCCTCGAGCTTGCCCGCGGCGAAGGTATTCCGTGGGAAGGCAACTACTCCTCCTGGCTGGAGCAGAAAGACCAGCGTCTGGCGCAGGAAGCTTCTCAGGAAGCCGCACGCCGCAAATCTATCGAGAAAGAACTCGAGTGGGTTCGCCAGGGCGCGAAAGGCCGTCAGTCTAAGGGCAAAGCCCGCCTGGCGCGCTTTGAAGAGCTTAACAACGTTGAATATCAGAAACGTAACGAGACTAACGAACTGTTCATTCCGCCAGGCCCGCGTCTGGGCGATAAAGTTCTGGAAGTCAGCCATCTGCGCAAATCCTACGGCGACCGCGTTCTGATTGACGATCTGAGCTTCTCGGTACCGAAAGGCGCTATCGTCGGCATCATCGGTCCGAACGGCGCGGGTAAATCCACCCTCTTCCGCATGATGTCCGGCCAGGAACAGCCTGATTCCGGCACCATCACCCTGGGTGAAACCGTTAAGCTGGCTTCCGTCGATCAGTTCCGCGACGCGATGGACAACAGTAAGACCGTGTGGGAAGAAGTGTCTGGCGGCCTGGATATCATGAAGATCGGCAACACCGAGATGCCGAGCCGCGCCTACGTGGGCCGCTTTAACTTCAAAGGCGTCGACCAGGGTAAACGCGTTGGCGAGCTGTCCGGCGGTGAACGTGGTCGTCTGCACCTGGCGAAACTGCTGCAGGTCGGCGGTAACGTCCTGCTGCTCGATGAACCAACCAACGACCTGGATATCGAAACCCTGCGCGCGCTGGAAAACGCCCTGCTGGAGTTCCCGGGCTGCGCGATGGTTATCTCGCACGACCGCTGGTTCCTTGACCGTATTGCCACCCACATTCTGGATTACCAGGATGAAGGTAAGGTTGAGTTCTTCGAAGGTAACTTTACCGAGTACGAAGAGTACAAGAAACGCACTCTCGGCGCCGACGCGCTGGAACCGAAGCGAATCAAGTACAAACGTATCGCGAAATAAAACGCAAAAAGGCAACGCAAGTTGCCTTTTTTAATGTTTGCTCCCTCTCCCATTGGGAGAGGGTTGGGGTGAGGGCAACAGCCCGCAGAGCCCCTACCCCTGCTCGCCCATCAGCTGTTTCACCAGCTCGACGCAGCGCAGGAACCGGGCATCGTAGTCCGACTCCTTCACATGAACGAATTCGATCTCGTTCTCTTTCAGCAGCGATACCAGCAACGACTGAAACTCTTTACGATCCACCGAGCTCCCAAGACTGCGCAGTCCATCGGCCACCCACGGGGTATTGTTCTCCAGCAGGATCACCAGGTCGAAGCGGTATTCATCAATCAGCGCCTGCACAAACGGGTGCTCACGTCCCTCGTACTTCAGACAGAAGGCCTGAGTGCTGACGAAGTCGGTATCGATGAACGCCACCTTGTTGGCATATTTCACCGCAAAATCAATATACTGCGCATGCCCAAGGGCAATTTTATCGTAATCCGAATACTGGAGCGCCATCTCATCGCCGCCGAGATGCGAAAAAACATAATCCCGGCCATATTCCCAGGCGCTGGTGGTATTGAAGATATTGGCGAGTTTATTGACCAGCGTCGATTTACCGCTCGACTCGCCGCCGAGGATCGCCACCGTCCGCACAAAGAACGGTTTCACTTCCGTCGGAATATATTCCCAGTAGCGGAACGGGTTCTCGCGGATCTGCCCGCCGCTAATATTCATAAAGGTCCGCTTAGGATCGATAAGCACCGTCTCGATCCCCAGATGTTCAAGGTACTGCGGCGCATCGGCCTCTTCCGAGGTATAGATCCGGTTCGGCTCGATCCCTTTTTCGCTCATAAAAGCGCGGATCCCATGGCTCCAGACGTCCCAGCCGTGCGGATAGGGCTCCATCCCCTCTTCATTGAAGGCGTGGATGCGAATATTCTTCTGATATTTAAAGGTTTGTAGCAGCCAGCGCAGGCGGTCAGGCACCGTCGGCTGTTGCGACATGGCGCTCTCTTCAAACAGCTCGCGGTCGCGGGTATCGTCATAGCCCATAATGATATGCAGCTCATCGACCTGGCTACAGGCGCGCTGTATCAGGTAGATATGCCCGGTATGCAGCGGGTAAAACTTACCAAACACCACGCCGACGCTTTTCTGTCGGCGGGGAAACTCCAGCCCGAGGAAACGATGCAGCGCTTCAAGCTTCTGCGCGCTCGGGCTTTTGATTTTGGCATTCAGCAGCTGGCTAAGATACCCCTTGGTCATTCCGCTGGCTTCCGCCACCTGCTGCAGGGTACAGCCTTTCTGCTTAATGGCGCTTTTTAAATAGTCAAATGACGACATCGCTAATCTCCTTTTAACTTATTATAAGTCGTCAAAAACGCTTAGCGCGTCTGAAAGCTTTTTCACGCCAAAGATTTGCATGCCTTCCGGCACTTTTTTCGGCACATTGGCCGCCGGGACGATGGCGCGGCGGAAGCCGTGCTTCGCCGCTTCGGAGATACGCTCCTGACCGCTCGGTACCGGGCGAATTTCCCCGGCCAGCCCCACTTCGCCAAAGACCACCAGATCCTGCGGCAGAGGACGGTCGCGCAGGCTGGAGACCATCGCCAGCAGCAGCGCCAGGTCGGCGCTGGTTTCCGTGACCTTCACCCCGCCGACCACATTGACGAAGACGTCCTGATCGGCCATCTGTAGGCCGCCGTGACGGTGCAGCACCGCCAGCAGGATCGCCAGACGGTTCTGTTCCAGCCCCACCGCAACGCGGCGCGGGTTGGACATCATCGAGTGATCGACCAGCGCCTGGATCTCCACCAGCAGCGGGCGGGTCCCTTCCCAGACCACCATCACCGAGCTACCGGAGGTGATTTCATCTCCCCGGCTGAGGAAGATAGCGGACGGGTTGCTCACTTCGCGCAGGCCCTGCTCGGTCATGGCGAAGACGCCCAGCTCGTTCACCGCGCCAAAGCGGTTTTTATGGCTGCGCAACGTGCGGAAGCGGGAGTCGGCATCCCCGTCCAGCAGCACCGAGCAGTCGATACAGTGCTCCAGCACCTTCGGACCGGCCAGCGAGCCGTCTTTGGTGACGTGGCCGACCATCACAATCGCCACGCCGCGAGTTTTAGCAAAGCGCGTCAAATAGGCCGCGGTTTCCCGTACCTGGGCGACGCTGCCCGGCGACGACTGCACGTCGGCCATATGCATCACCTGGATGGAGTCGATCACCATCAGCTGCGGCTTTTCTTCATCGGCGATCTGACAGATCTGCTCAATGCTGGTTTCCGAGAGCATGTTCAGGTTGGCCGTTGGCAACCCGAGACGATGGGCGCGCATCGCCACCTGCTGCAGGGACTCCTCCCCGGTGACGTACAGGGTTTTCATCCCTTCCGCCAGTTTGCAGAGGGTTTGCAGCAGCAGCGTCGATTTGCCCGCGCCGGGGTTGCCGCCAATCAGGATCGCGCTGCCCGGCACCACGCCGCCGCCCAGCACGCGGTCAAATTCTTTAAAGCCGGTGGAGAAACGCGGCAGCGCCTCCAGGCTGATATCTGACAGCTTCTGCACCTTCGACACGCCGGCGTTACCGGCATAGCCTGAAAGACGCTCGTTTCTCGCCACCTGCGGCGACGCGGCGATGCGCATCTCGGTGATGGTGTTCCAGGCATGGCAGGCGCTGCACTGCCCCTGCCAGCGCGGATAATCCGCACCACATTCATTACAGACAAATGCGCGTTTTGGAGCTTTCGCCACGTTTACCTCTTACTTTTGGTTCATGCTGCCCGAGAGAATACAGAATACCCCCATCAGGTCAGCGTGGCGGATAGTCACTTCCGCCTGTTCATTCACTTTGGGCTTCGCGTGATAGGCGATGCCAAGCCCTGCTGCCTTAATCATCGGCAGGTCGTTGGCGCCATCGCCGATAGCCACGGTTTGCGCCGTTGGGATCTCATACTTTTCCGCCAGCTTGCGCAACGTATTGGCTTTATATTTCGCATCGACGATATCGCCGAGCACGTTGCCGGTGAGCTTGCCGTCGCGGATCTCCAGCTCATTGGCGAATACCGCGTCGAGATGCAGTTTGTCGCGCAGATACTCGGCAAAGAAGGTGAAACCGCCGGAGGCGATCGCCACTTTCCAGCCCAGCGTTTCCAGCTTGAGCACCAGCTGCGCCAGGCCCGGCATCAGCGGCAGCGCGTCGCGAACCTGCAGCAAAATACTGGCATCGGCGTCTTTCAGCGTCGCCACGCGCTGGCGCAGGCTGGCGGTGAAGTCCAGCTCGCCACGCATCGCCCGCTCGGTCACTTCCGAGACCAGCTCGCCGGTGCCGGCCAGTTTCGCAATCTCATCGATGCATTCGATCTGAATCGCCGTGGAGTCCATGTCCATCACCAGCAGGCCCGGGGTGCGCAAATGGGGGATTTTACCCAATGGCGCGACGTCCAGCCCCGCCTCATGCGCCAGTCGCGTCGCACGGGGAGTCAGCGAACCGGCCAGACGGATCACCTGGTAATCCTCGACCACCCAGGAGGCAACGATCACTAACGCGGCGCCCAGCTCACGCTGCCACGCCGTCAGCCGACGTTTATCCAGACCGCGACCATACAGCAGCCAGCCGCTGCGCCCGGCGTGATAATCCAGCGGCATGACCTCGTCGCCGCTCAGGGAAAGCGGCAACCCAGGCCACAGGGAAACGTCTTCAGGCAGATCGCACCAGGGCAAACTGTTAGGCATTACGGCTCCACATCTCTTCATTCAGGCGAGGAAAATAACGCATGAGGCTACCTTGTAACCAGCGCTTCTGGCAACATTAAGCTGCAAATTTTCAAAGGTGGAATATGGTTCGCGCAAAACTGAAATTCCGGCTGCATCGTGCGGTCATTGTTCTTATCTGTCTCGCCCTGCTCGTCGCGCTGATGCAGGGCGCTTCGTGGTTCAGTCAGAACAGTCAGAAACAACGCAATCCGCAACTGGAAGAGCTGGCCCGCACGCTGGCGCAGCAGGTGGTGCTGAATCTTGCGCCGCTGATGCGCAGCGAGACGCCTGACGAGAAGCGCATCAATCAGCTGTTGACCCAGCTAACCCATAACAGCCGCGTCCTGGACGCCGGGGTATATGACGAACAGGGCGACCTGGTGGCGCGCTCTGGCGAAAGCGTCGAGGTTCGCGACCGGCTGGCGCTGGATGGTAAAAAAGCCGGCGGCTACTTCAACCAGCAGATTGTCGAACCGGTGCCAGGAAAAAACGGCCCGCTGGGCTACCTGCGTCTGACCCTCGATACTCATACCCTGGCGACCGAGGCGAAGCAGGTGGATAATACCACCAATATTTTACGCCTGATGCTGTTGCTGTCCCTGGCTATCGGCGTGGTACTGACCCGCACGCTGCTGCAGGGCAAACGCACCCGCTGGCAGCAATCGCCCTTCCTGCTCACCGCCAACAAGCCGGTTGAGGATGAAGACGATGAAAAGAAAGGAAATCTATAATGTCCACATTGCGCCTCCTGCTCTCTGACTCTTACGACCCGTGGTTCAACCTGGCGGTCGAGGAGTGCATTTTCCGCCAGATGCCCGCCACCCAGCGGGTGCTGTTCCTGTGGCGCAATGCCGATACCGTGGTCATCGGCCGCGCGCAGAACCCGTGGAAGGAGTGTAATACCCGCCGCATGGAGGAAGACCATGTGCGGCTGGCCCGTCGCAGCAGCGGCGGCGGCGCGGTGTTCCACGACCTCGGCAATACCTGCTTTACCTTTATGGCAGGCAAACCGGAGTACGACAAAACCGTCTCCACCGCTATTGTGCTGACGGCGCTTAATTCACTCGGCGTAACCGCCGAAGCCTCCGGGCGCAACGATCTGGTGGTCAAAACCGACAGCGGCGACCGCAAAGTCTCCGGCTCCGCCTATCGTGAAACCATGGACCGCGGTTTTCATCACGGTACCCTGCTGCTCAACGCCGATTTAAGCCGTCTCGCCAACTACCTCAACCCGGACCAGAAAAAGCTGCAGGCTAAAGGCATTACCTCGGTGCGCGGACGGGTGGCGAACCTGGTTGAGCTGCTGCCGGGCATTACCCATCAGCAAGTTTGCGAGGCGATCCAGGAAGCATTCTTCAGCCATTACGGCGAACGGGTGGACGCCGAGGTGATCTCCCCCGCCAACACGCCGGATCTACCAAATTTTGCTGAGACCTTCGCCCGTCAGAGCAGCTGGGAGTGGAACTTCGGCCAGGCGCCGGCCTTCTCTCATCTTCTGGACGAGCGCTTTCGCTGGGGCGGCGTTGAGCTGCATTTTGACGTCGAAAAAGGGCATATCACCCGCGCGCAGGCCTTTACCGATAGCCTGAACCCGGCGCCGCTGGAGGCCCTGGCGGCACGCTTAGTCGGCTGTCAGTATCGGGCGGAAGTATTACAGCAGCAGTGCGAGGCGCTGGTCGGCGATTTCCCGGAGCAGGAAGCGGAACTGAAAGAACTGTCGGCGTGGATTGCCGGCGCAGTGCGCTGATAAAAAAAGCCCGCTGCGCTTAGCGGGCCTGGAAAACCGTAGGCCGGGTCAGACGAAGCCGCCACCCGGCACAACAGCTCTTACTCTTTATCGCCCAGCAGCACGGATTCCAGCGCGATTTTGATCATGTCGTTGAAGGTCGTCTGACGTTCAGCGGCAGTGGTCTGCTCGTGGGTACGGATGTGGTCGGAGACGGTGCAGATGGTCAGCGCTTTCGCGCCGAACTCCGCCGCCACGCCGTAGATACCCGCCGCTTCCATTTCCACGCCCAGAATGCCGTATTTTTCCATCACGTCGAACATGGACGGGTCCGGCGTATAGAACAGGTCTGCGGAGAAGATGTTGCCGACGCGCGCGTCAACGCCCAGCGCTTTCGCCGCGTCTACCGCATTACGCACCATGCCGAAATCGGCAATCGCCGCAAAATCATGGTCTTTGAAACGCAGACGGTTCACTTTAGAGTCGGTGCACGCGCCCATGCCGATCACCACGTCACGCAGTTTGACATCTTCACGCACCGCGCCGCAGGAGCCCACGCGGATGATTTTCTTCACGCCGAAATCGGTGATCAGCTCTTTGGTGTAGATAGAGCAGGACGGGATACCCATCCCGTGGCCCATCACGGAGATTTTGCGGCCTTTATAGGTACCGGTGAAGCCCAGCATGCCGCGCACGTTGTTCACTTCACGCACGTCTTCGAGGAAGGTTTCTGCAATGTGCTTCGCGCGCAGCGGGTCGCCCGGCATCAAAACGACGTCAGCGAAATCGCCCATTTCTGCGTTAATGTGAGGAGTTGCCATCTTCAGTTCCTTTTACATTGTTGTTTTTGCCGGGTGGCGGCTACGCCTTACCCGGCCTACAAATCGTAGGCCCGGATCGCTGTGCGCCACCGGGCAATGACCTCAGAACATGGCTTTGCCATATTCCATGTCAGACGTACCAAAGTATTTCGCAATAGTCTGGCCGATGTCCGCGAAGGTTTCACGGTGACCGAGCGAACCTGGTTTCACTTTCGGGCCGTACACCAGCACCGGGATATGCTCGCGGGTGTGGTCAGTACCGGTCCAGGTCGGGTCGCAGCCGTGGTCGGCGGTGAGGATCAGAATGTCGTCTTCACCAACCAGCTCCATCAGCTCCGGCAGACGGCGGTCGAACAGCTCCAGACCCGCCGCGTAGCCAGCGACGTCACGACGGTGGCCCCAGGAGGAGTCAAAATCGACGAAGTTAGTGAAGACGATAGTCTCGTCGCCCGCTTCCTTCATCTCTTTGATGGTCGCGTCGAACAGCGCGTCCAGCCCGGTGGCTTTCACTTTCTTAGTGATACCGCAATTGGCGTAGATATCGGCGATTTTACCCACGGACACCACGTGGCCGTTTTTCTCATCGACCAGCTTCTGCAGCACGGTCGGCGCCGGCGGCTCTACCGCCAGGTCGTGACGGTTACCGGTACGCTGGAAGTTACCGGCTTTGTCGCCCACGAAAGGACGAGCAATCACGCGACCAATGTTATAGCCGCCTTCGGTCAGCTCTTCACGCGCGATTTCGCACAGCTCATACAGCTTGTCGAGGCCAAAGGTCTCTTCGTGGCAGGCGATCTGGAACACCGAGTCAGCGGAGGTATAGAAGATCGGTTTCCCGGTTTTCATATGCTCTTCGCCGAGCTGATCGAGGATCACCGTCCCGGAGGAGTGGCAGTTGCCGAGATAGCCCGGCAGGTTGGCGCGTTTCACCAGCTTATCCAGCAGCTCCTGCGGGAAGCTGTTTTCCTGGTCGCTGAAGTAGCCCCAGTCAAACAGCACCGGCACGCCGGCGATTTCCCAGTGGCCGGACGGGGTATCTTTACCGGAAGAAAGTTCATGCGCCCAGGCATAGGCGCCAATCACTTCGGCATTGCCATCCATACCCGCGGCAATTTTACCGGTGGAGCCTTCATGCGCTTTCACCAGACCCAGACGGGTCAGGTTCGGTAAATTCAGCGGGCCTTTGCGGCCGTGGTCAGCCTCGCCTTTGGCGCAGGCTTCTGCAATGTGGCCCAGCGTATCGGCGCCGACGTCGCCAAAGCGGTCTGCGTCTTCCGTTGCGCCAATCCCAAAGGAGTCCAGCACCATGATAAATGCACGTTTCATCTTGTTCTCCATACATCTTGCGCTGCAAAAAAGCGATCAGATCAGTATATCGCTATTCAGTGATACGGCGATAGACTGTCGGTGTAATTTCCGGGGCTTTATCGTCCAGTTTAATGGCCGCTTTGACCGCTTTCGCGGCCTCCTGCCAGCTGTTCTCGTCTTTGGCATGGATCACCGCCAGCGGACGCTGTCCGTCGACGCGGTCACCCAGACGCGCCATCTCGGTAAAGCCAACGCTATAGTCAATGGTGTCCGATGCCTGACGGCGGCCGCCGCCCATAGAAACCACTGCCATGCCCAGCGCGCGAGTATCCATCGCGCTGATAAAACCTTCGGTATCAGCATAGACTGCTTTGCTCAGCATCGCCGTCGGCAGATAATTAGCATAATTCTCGACAAAGTCGCTTGGCCCTTTCTGCGCCGCGACCATGCGGCCAAACACTTCCGCCGCTTTACCGTTATCCAGCACCGCCTGCAGCTTCGCGCGCGCCTCGGCATCGTCCGCCGCCAGCTTGCCGGAGATCAGCATTTCCACACACAGCGCCATTGTCACGTCGAACAGGCGCGGGTTGCGGTATTCGCCGGTCAGGAACTGCACCGCTTCGCGAACTTCAACGGCGTTGCCGGCGCTGGAGGCCAGCACCTGGTTCATATCGGTTAACAGCGCGGTGGTGCGCACGCCGGCGCCGTTAGAGACGCCAACAATCGCTTCGGCAAGCGCTTCTGAAAGCTCGTAGGTCGGCATAAAGGCGCCGCTGCCGACTTTAACGTCCATCACCAGCGCGTCCAGCCCTTCCGCCAGCTTCTTCGCCAGAATCGAGGCGGTAATCAGCGGGATGGAGTCCACCGTCGCGGTAATATCGCGGGTGGCATAGAAACGTTTGTCGGCCGGGGCAAGGGAGCTGGTCTGCCCGATAATTGCCACGCCAACATCTTTTATAATCTCGCGGAAGCGGTTGTCGTCCGGGAAGATATCGAAGCCCGGGATCGCTTCCAGTTTGTCCAGCGTACCGCCGGTATGGCCGAGGCCGCGGCCGGAGATCATCGGTACGTAACCACCGCAGGCGGCCACCATCGGCCCCAGCATCAGCGAAGTGACATCCCCGACGCCGCCGGTAGAGTGTTTATCGACGATCGGACCTTTAAGGTTGAGGCTTTTCCAGTCCAGAACGGTACCGGAATCCCGCATCGCCATGGTCAGCGAAACGCGCTCCGGCATAGACATATCGTGGAAGAAGATAGTCATCGCCAGCGCGGCGATCTGCCCTTCAGAGATAGTATTGTCGCGGATGCCGTTGATGAAAAAGCGGATCTCTTCATCGCTTAATGCCTGACCATCACGTTTTTTACGAATAATTTCTTGTGCGAGAAACACGGTAACCTCCCAAAGAGAATAAATTGCCGGATGACGGCGCGAGCGCCTTATCCGGCCTACAGGCATCAATTCGTAGGCCGGATAAGCGCAGCGCCATCCGGCAAATCAAGGGATTAGTAGCTGCTGGCGCTCTTGCCGTCGCCGTGACCCAGGGCTTTCAAGAGGCTAGCCAGCAGGCTGGATGCGCCAAAACGATAGTGACGAGAATCGGCCCAGTCGGCGCCGAACAGTTCATCAGCGATCGCCAGGAACTGCTGCGCGTCTTCCGCGCTGCGCACGCCGCCCGCCGGTTTGAAGCCAACGGTTTTCTCAACGCCCATATCGCGGATCACTTCCATCATGATGCGCGCGCTTTCCGGCGTGGCATTCACCGGCACTTTACCGGTCGAGGTTTTGATGAAATCGGCCCCGGCTTTGATAGAGATTTCAGACGCTTTACGGATCAGCGCTTCTTCTTTCAGCTCACCGGTTTCGATGATCACTTTCAGCAGCACGTTAGCCGCCGCACAGGCTTCCTTACAGGCTTTCACCAGCTCGAAACCGACCTGCTCGTTGCCGGCGATCAGCGCGCGGTACGGGAAGACCACGTCCACTTCGTCAGCGCCGTAAGCGATCGCCGCGCGGGTTTCCGCCAGCGCAATGTCGATATCGTCATTCCCGTGCGGGAAGTTGGTGACCGTGGCGATGCGAATATCCGGCGTCCCCTGCTCATTCAGCGTTTTACGGGCGATCGGGATGAAGCGCGGGTAGATGCAGACCGCCGCGGTGTTACCCACCGGCGTTTTCGCCTGATGACACAGGGCAATGACTTTCTCATTGGTGTCGTCGTCATTCAGGGTGGTCAGGTCCATCAGTTTTAACGCGCGCAGGCTGCTTGCTTTTAAATCAGTCATTTCATACTCCGCCGGCGTCATGCCGGATCAATAGTTTGTTCACCTTGCGAGTCTGTTACTATTGTAACATTCGCTCGTCGTTACACTTCGACATTCATCACAGTTAATGAAAACTACTTACTAATTTGCATTACTGTAACGTGATTAAGATCACAAATTACCACTCAATACCGCAGCAATTATCGTTAGTCCCCTCTTAAGCATAATCGATACTATACCGCCGATGAGAATGTGATAATTCTAACACACAATAACAGATGCACTCGATAGCGTGGCGCACATTTTGCCCAATTTACGGGCAATAAAAACGCTACAAATTGAAATATAAATCTTTTTTCAAAAAAGAGAGTGGTGATGGAATTATCACATTTACAGCAACACCAGCGGCACGGTGGCCGCTGGTTCAGGAGACAGGCTTACAGGGCGAGAAAAACCCCGGCGATGGTGGCGCTCATCAGGTTGGACAGCGTCCCCGCTGCTACCGCACGTAGCCCAAGCTGAGCGATATCCTGCCGCCGGTTGGGCGCCATTCCCCCGAGTCCGCCAATCAGAATGGCGATCGATGACAGGTTGGCAAAGCCGCACAGCGCGAAAGAGATAATGGCTTTGGTGTGATCTGAAATGACCTGCAGCCCGGCCGCCGCCACTTCGGCATCCGCCTTTAAATATTCGCCAAAGTTCATGTAGGCCACGAACTCGTTAATGATCAGCTTCTGGCCGATAAACGACCCCGCCACCGTCGCTTCGTGCCACGGCACGCCAATCACCCACGCCAGCGGTGAGAAGATCCAGCCGAGGATCATCTGCAGCGACAGCTCAGGATGGTTAAACCAGCCGCCGACGCCGGAGAGTATGCCATTCAGCAGGGCGATCAGCGCAATAAACGCCAGCAGCATCGCGCCGACGTTGAGCGCCAGTTGCATACCAGACGCGGCGCCGGAGGCGGCGGCATCCAGCACGTTGGCCGGTTTATCCGCGTCAGCGCTTTGGCTGTCATGAGCCGGGTTATCGTCCGGTTTTTCCGTTTCCGGTACGATAATTTTGGCAAACAGCAGGCCTCCCGGCGCCGCCATAAACGACGCGGCAATAAGGTACTCCAGCGGAACGCCCATCTGCGCATAGCCCGCCAGTACCGAGCCCGCCACCGAGGCCAGGCCGCGGCACATGACCGCAAACAGCTCCGAGCGAGTCATGGTGGCGATATAAGGACGCACCACCAGCGGCGCTTCGGTCTGGCCAACAAAGATGTTCGCCGTGGCCGACAGCGATTCGGTACGTGAGGTCTTCAGCACTGCCCGCAGCGCGCCGCCGAGAATGCGAATGACCAGCTGCATAATGCCCAGGTAGTAAAGCACGGCAATCAGCGACGAGAAGAAGACGATCACCGGCAGCACGCGCAGGGCAAAGACGAAGCCGCCGCCGCCAAACACCTCGAACATTTTATCGGAGACCAGCCCGCCGAAGATGAAACTAATCCCTTCATTGCCGTAGGCAATAACGCTGGCGACGCCATTCGACATCGCTAATAGCGCCGCGCGCCCGGCCGGTACATACAATATTAACGCGCCGATACCCACCTGGATTATCCAGGCGCCGAGCACGGTGCGCAGGTTAATGGCTTTTCGGTTATTGGAGAGCAGCACAGCAATGGCCAATAGCGCCACCATGCCGATAAGTCCCATGAGGATTTGCATACAGATTCCCTGTGTTTTTGATAGTCCAGTACTAACCGCGTGATTATATCGGCCTGAAACTATCCTGCCCGTCTGGCTTCACACATTTTAAGCAAATCAATGATATGGATGGACAATTATGAGAAATCGATCACCATACAGAGACCGGGGGAAGGGAAAACAAGGCGAGCGTATTGTGCATGATCCCTTCTTCTATGGCTGCCGGCGACTCCGGACGCAGTTCGCACAGCGCCTCAAATACCCGTGCAGCTTGTTCCGGTCGATTGGGCTGTCCCTGAAAGCCATTTAGCGGCATATCCGGCGCATCGGTCTCCAGCAGCAGAGCGGAAAGCGGCAGACGCGCCATCACTTCACGGGTTTTACTGGCGCGGGGATAGGTAATGGTGCCGCCAACGCCGATCTTATAGCCAAGCTGAACGAAGCGCTCGGCCTGCTGCAGGCTGCCGGCAAAGCCATGGATGACTCCGGTACGCGGCAGGGCATGTTTTTTCAGCAGCATCGCCAGCTTATCGTGGGTGCGTCTGGAGTGGAGGATCACCGGCAGATCGTAACGCTTCGCCAGCCTCAGCTGCGCTTCCAGCAGCGCCTGCTGACGATCAAACTGCGGATCGTCGCGATAAAGATCGAGGCCAATCTCTCCCACCGCCACCAGTTTAGGCGGCCGCTGCGCCATCAAGGCTTCCAGCTGCGCCAGTCCCTCATCAGTATGCTCTTCGATGACGATCGGATGCATACCCAGCGCGGCGTACAGCGCTTCGTGCTGAGCTGCCAGCGCCAGCACGCGGCTAAAACGCTCAGCAGAGATGGCTGGAACGATAATTCGCCCGACGCCGGCCTGCGCCGCACGCGCCAGGCTGGCGACCTCATCTGCCGCAAAGGGGGGAAAATCAAAGTGACAGTGGGTATCGATAAAACGGTGCGTCACGCCAGATCCTCATGATCAAAACTGGGGTCATTCGCCTGGGGCGCAGGAATGATGGTCGCCTGGGGCGCTTCATTGGCCACCGGCACCGGCGGCACCACCACCGGCGCGGGCCGGGCAATACGCGGCGCGTGGCGCAGCAGCGGCGGCTGGTCGGCCAGTAGTTTACCCACCGTTGCCAGGAAATAACGGCCGCACTGGCGCCCGGTTTTGTAGTCCTCCAGCAGCGCCGGTAGTCGGCTGCCAAGCGCCATGCTGCGCAGCGGCCGCTGCGGATAGATTTCGAAGATCCGCAACTTACCCGGCGGTTTCTCGATGAACTGCTGGATGGCGCGGTAGGTGGTTTCGTGATGATGCACCAAATTGACCAGCGGTTGCAGACTACTCTCTCCCAGCCAGCGCTCCATCCGCTTGAACCACTGCGGGGTATAAAACATCTGCGAAGGGACGGTACGGATCACCACGATGGTCTGGGCGCCGCGGCGGGCCGCCTCCTGCACCGGGATCGCATCGCTGACGCCGCCGTCCAGGTAGCTAACGCCGTCGAGCAACACGCCGCTGCGATAAAAGCCGGGGATGGCGCTGGAGGCGCGGATCAGATCCAGCCACGTTTGCGGCGTCGGCGAAAAATAGCTGGCGGAGTAATCGTCACCGCGGCAAGCGCATAGCCACAGCTCTTTCCCCAACGCGAACTGCGCTTCGGCATAGTTCATGGCAAGCGGCATTTGCTGCGAAGTGGCCTCAACCAGCCAGTCGAGATCGATAAGGTTGCCGCCGCGCACAAAGCGCATCGGATCAAAAAACTGGCGTGAAGTGGTGTAGCGGGTGATAACTTTGCGGGCATAGCCTTGCTGATTACACATGTAGGCGGAGAGGTTTTGCGCGCCGGCGGAAGTACCCAGCATCAGGTCAAAGGGGTTAAATCCGGCGCGCATAAATTCGTCCAGCACCCCGGCAGTAAAAATCCCTCGCTGTCCTCCGCCTTCGCATACCAGCGCCAGCTTGCCTGGTCGGAAGGGTTTAACCGCCAGCGGGGCGATATTGCCCAGCGTGACGGGAATGCGTTGCCCCACCCTGCTTTCCTGTTCGATTGATCTTCTCCTGACAAGGTAACGCAATTTGCCCGCCGCTTAAACCGCGAAAGCCAGTCCTCAGGACTGGCTTTGTGTAAGATGACGTGTCAGTAAAAATGCTTAGGCTTCAGTATCGCCCGCATCGCGGGCCGCCTAAGGACGTCTGCGTCCTGTAAACAGGCTCACCAGGAACAAGATAATCCCGACGACAAAGACGATTTTCGCAGCGCCAGCGGCCGTACCCGCCAGACCACCAAAGCCCAGAGCCGCAGAAATTAATGCAATGACCAGAAAAATAATTCCCCATCGAAACATACTTTTCTCCTTACCATAATGGACGGTGAACAGCGGTTTGCGCACCCCTTCTGTATAGCTCATCGCTCAGTGGATGCTGCTATTCGTTCGGCAACCTTGGCCAGACAACACTTTTGTTAATAACTCGGTTTACTTAACGCTAAGATCGTTGCGCACGCTTTTCACACCGGAGACCGCTTTCGCAATCTCTGCGGCACGCTCCGCCTGCGCCGCGGAAGCCACCGTACCGGTCAGATGTACCGCGCCGGCGTTGGTTTCGACTTTCACATTGCGCGAAGGGACAATGTCATCCGCCAGCAGCTTGGCTTTCACTTCGCTGGTAATGGCGGTATCCCCGGCATAGCCTTTCAGCGTCGCCGTCTCGCTCGATGATTTATGATGGACCGTCAGCTTGTCGTTAACGTATGAGACGCCTTTGACCTCTTTCGCTACGCTCAGTGCCTGACTTTTCTGTTCAGCACTGGTGACGTCGCCGCTGAGGGTGACCACTTTATTCTCCGTTTTCACCGAAATATCGCCGGAGTTAATATCTTTATGGTCGATCAGCGCCGCTTTTACCCGTGCGGTAATGGTACTGTCATCCATAAAATCGCCGACTTTGTTAATCGAATTATCTACCGCCTCTCCCGCATTGCTGGCAGCCGACTTCGCACTGTCTACCGTTGTTTTTTCCGTCTCTGCCGAGGCGTTCAACGCGGCTAAGCCTAAGAAGAGCGCCAGCAACATATTGGCATTCTTTAGTCTGGTCATCGTTATGTCCTCGTTTTTTCACCAGCGCTGGCGTCTTATCGCAGTGAATTACGCCAGCATTTTTAAAAACACGAATTAAATATAGTAGACAGACGAAGGGGTTGCGGAGGATATGGATAAAAAACAGACGAATTAGCGGTGTTTTAAGAACTTTCCAGAAGGAAGGGAACGGGGGCGTAATCAGAAAAAAGCGCGGCCTGCGCCGCGCTTCGTCAGGGATTAGTGCTCGCGCGTTTTGCGGAACACCACGTCAGGGTAACGCTCCTGCGTCAGGTTCAGGTTGACCATTGTCGGGGCGATGTAGGTCAGGTTATCGCCGCCATCCAGCGCCAGCTGAACTTCATTTTTCCGCTTGAACTCTTCGAACTTCTTCACGTCAGTAGATTCAACCCAGCGCGCGGTGGCCACGTTGACCGATTCGTAAATCGCTTCCACGTTGTATTCGCTTTTCAGACGCGCTACCACCACGTCAAACTGCAGCACGCCGACGGCGCCAACGATCAGATCGTTATTAGCGATCGGGCGGAAGACCTGGACCGCGCCCTCTTCAGAGAGCTGAACCAGCCCTTTCAGCAGCTGTTTCTGCTTCAGCGGATCCTTCAGGCGAATACGACGGAACAGTTCCGGCGCGAAGTTCGGAATACCGGTGAACTTCATCATCTCGCCCTGGGTAAAGGTATCGCCAATCTGAATGGTGCCGTGGTTATGCAGGCCGATGATATCGCCTGGGTACGCTTCTTCAACGTGCGAGCGATCGCCCGCCATAAAGGTCAGCGCGTCGGAAATCACTACGTCCTTGCCGATACGCACCTGACGCAGCTTCATGCCTTTTTCATATTTGCCGGACACCACCCGCATGAAAGCCACGCGGTCGCGGTGTTTCGGATCCATGTTGGCCTGAATTTTAAACACGAAGCCGGTGAATTTCTCTTCCGTGGCGGTGACTTCACGCGTGTCGGTGTTGCGCGGCATCGGCGCCGGGGCCCACTCCACCAGGCCATCCAGCATATGGTCAACGCCGAAGTTACCTAACGCGGTTCCGAAGAAGACCGGGGTGATTTCCCCGGCCAGGAACAGATCTTTGTCGAACTCATTCGACGCTCCCTGCACCAGCTCCAGCTCGTCACGCAGCTGCTGCGCCAGGTCTTCCCCCACCGCCGCGTCGAGATCCGGGTTGTTGAGCCCCTTCACGATACGCACTTCCTGGATGGTGTGGCCTTTACCGGTCTGATACAGGTAGGTTTCGTCTTTGTAGAGATGATAAACGCCTTTGAACAGCTTGCCGCAGCCGATAGGCCAGGTAATCGGCGCGCAGCCGATTTTCAGCTCGTTCTCGACTTCATCCAGCAGCTCCATCGGATCGCGGATATCACGGTCGAGTTTGTTCATAAAGGTGAGGATCGGCGTATCGCGCAGACGGGTGACTTCCATCAGCTTACGGGTCCGATCTTCGACGCCTTTTGCCGCGTCAATCACCATCAGGCAGCAGTCCACCGCCGTCAGGGTACGGTAGGTATCTTCGGAGAAGTCTTCGTGCCCCGGGGTATCCAGCAGGTTCACCAGGCAGTCATGATACGGGAACTGCATTACCGAGGTGGTGATCGAGATACCACGCTGCTTTTCCATCTCCATCCAGTCGGATTTCGCGTGCTGGCTGGAACCACGACCTTTTACTGTACCGGCGGTCTGAATCGCCTGTCCGAACAGCAGCACCTTTTCGGTGATGGTGGTCTTACCGGCATCCGGGTGAGAAATAATGGCAAAAGTGCGGCGTTTGGCCACCTCTTGCAGATAAGGAGACAACGTCATAATTAATCTTCTAAGTAAACGCGGCCATGGGCCACGCATGTGGAATACGAAAAATTGCGGCTATTTTACCCATCAACGGGGGGGAGGCAATCAGTGTTTACACAGGAGCTGCTCCAGTTCGCTTAACGAGGTCACCGTCCAGTCCGGCTCGAGATCCGCCGGCAGCTCGCGCTGATGCGCATTGAGCCAGCAGGTCGCCAGTCCGGCGTTCACGCCGCCGCGAATATCCGACTCGGCGGTATCACCGACCATCAGCACCCGCGAGCGCGGTGGGTTACCCGCCTGCGCCAGCGCATAATCGAAAATACGCGCGTCCGGCTTGGCGACACCCACCTGTTCAGAAATAATCAGCAAATCAAAGTGATCGCGTAAACCTGTCCGCTCCAGACGAGTCTGCTGCAGCGAGGTAAAGCCGTTGGTGATGATGCCCATTCTGACCTTGCCCTGCAGCGCGTTGAGCAGCGAGACCGCGCCCGGCAACGGGGCACAGATTTCCGCCATCGCATTCATAAACGCGTCGTTGAGTTCCCCGGGCGGCACATTCAAACGTTCCGCCCAGCTGTCAAAACGCTGGTGCTGCAGCTGCAGCGAGGTGATGGCGCCGTTTTGGTAATCCACCCATAGCGGCTTGTTCACGGCCTGATAGTCCTGAAAATCTTCGGCGGTAAAGGTCACGCTGTAGTCGAGAAACATCCGCTGCAAGCCGCTGAAAGAATCAAACGTAAACAGCGTTTCATCGGCATCAAAGAAAATCCAGTCCCATTTCATCGTATCACCTTGTGTTACATACTGATTGGCAGAGCCATAATAATGGCGTCTTCGCGTCCGTCGGCCGTAGGATAGTAGTTGCGGCGGATGGTTGCCTCATTGAAGCCTACGCTCTCATACAGCGCGATGGCGGCAACGTTGGATGCTCGCACCTCCAGCCACAGCGTGACGACGCCGAGTTTTTCGACTTCATCAATGACATGCTCCAGCAGCGCTCGCCCCAGGCCGCGGCGCTGGTACGCGGGATCGACGGCGATATTGAACAGCGTCGCCTCATCCAGTACCACTTGCGTAATGGCGAAAGCCGCCATTTCGCCATCTACCGACAGCTGATAGTTGCAATAGCGCTCCCCCTGGTTACTGGCCAGAGTCTGTTCGCTCCACGGGAAAGCGTGGGCGCGTTTTTCGATGTGCCAGGCTTTGGTTAAATCAGCCGTGCTGAGGGTAGAAATCGTGTTCATGTGCGCAGATTTGTTGCCAGAGCGCCCTGCGAGCCGGCGCGCTGGTCTGGAGTTCATCAAAAGCGGGGGTGGACACCTGGGCGCCCGCCAGCGGCAGCGACGCCTCTGTGCCCAACAGCCAGCTGTTGCAGCGGCTGTCCTGCGGCAGCATCGCCACCCGCTCCGGAGTCAGCTGCAGGACCTGATCTGGCGTCACGGCCAGCGCGCGTAATATGTCGCCAATCAGCGGCTCTGTCAGCGACGGCGGGGTTTCCGCCACCATCACCAGACGAATATGTTCAGGAAGCGAGATAGCGATTTCGCCCTGCAACGCCCCCGGTCGGCGCAGCGACCACTGGGTAATGCCCAGCTGCTGTAATTGCCAGTCTCGTCGGGATGTCATAGCGAAACACTCCTGTTAAACAAGCGCGCAATATAGCAAATCCGTCGTATCTGCGCCAACAAACTACTATAATCGGCGCCAGTCTTAATGAAGGAGTGTTTCATGTCCGCTTTTACCCCGGCAAGTGAAGTCTTGCTGCGCCACAGTGATGATTTCGAGTCCGCCCGCGTTCTGTTTGCCGGTGACCTGCAGGATGACCTGCCTGCGCGTCTGGATACCGCGGCCAGCCGCGCCCATACCCAACAGTTCCACCACTGGCAGGTCCTCAACCGCCAGATGGGTGACACCGTCCGTTTTAGCTTAGTGGCTGAGGCCGCTGACGTCGCCGAATGCGACACCCTGATCTACTACTGGCCAAAGAACAAACCAGAGGCGCAGTTCCAGCTGATGAACCTGCTCTCTCTGCTGCCGGTGGGAAGCGACATTTTCGTCGTCGGTGAAAACCGCAGCGGCGTCCGCAGCGCGGAGCAGATGCTGGCTGAATACTCGCCATTAAACAAAGTGGATAGCGCCCGCCGCTGTGGCCTCTATCATGGCCGTCTGGAAAAGCAGCCGACCTTCGACGCCGACGCATTCTGGGGCGAATACACACTGGATAATCTGACGATAAAAACCCTGCCGGGCGTCTTCAGCCGCGACGGTCTGGACGTCGGCAGCCAGCTGCTGCTCTCCACCCTCGAGCCGCATACCAAAGGGAAAGTGCTCGACGTCGGCTGCGGCGCGGGCGTGCTGGCCGCAGTGCTGGCCAGCCATTCGCCGAAGGTGCGTCTGA